>ERZ1023652.121-NODE-121-length-18047-cov-8.714900_pt1 | contig 18047 bp, 11 predicted proteins | sample MGYA00520879_ERZ1023652 | MGnify/ENA primary metagenome ERZ1023652 (study PRJEB33180, sample SAMEA4044469) | wastewater metagenome | place: Denmark | collected 2016-04-02 | study: EMG produced TPA metagenomics assembly of the PRJEB13832 data set (Local...
ATCGCTGCCTCAGCACTCCACCACATTCACCGCCAGCCCGCCGCGCGAGGTTTCCTTGTATTTGGCTTTCATGTCGGCGCCGGTCTGCATCATGGTTTTGATGACCTTGTCGAGCGACACCACATGCTGGCCGTCGCCGCGCAGGGCCATGCGGGCGGCGTTGATGGCCTTGATGGCGCCCATGGCGTTGCGCTCGATGCAGGGAATTTGCACCAGCCCACCCACGGGGTCGCAGGTCATGCCCAGGTTGTGCTCCATGCCGATCTCGGCGGCGTTCTCGATCTGCTCAGGGCTGCCGCCCATCACAGCGGCCAGAGCGCCCGCAGCCATGGAGCACGCCACGCCCACTTCGCCCTGGCAGCCTACCTCGGCGCCCGACAGGGATGCGTTTTCTTTGTAAATGATGCCGATGGCGCCAGCGGTCAGAAGAAAGTTGGCAATGCCGTCTTCGCTGGGCTGGCCAGCGCCCTGCAAAAAGTTGACGTAATAGTGCAGCACGGCCGGAATGACGCCCGCTGCGCCGTTGGTGGGCGCGGTGACCACGCGGCCGCCGGCGGCGTTTTCTTCGTTGACGGCCATGGCATAGAGGTTGACCCAGTCGAGCATGGCGAGCGGGTCGCGCAGTGCGGCTTCGGGGTGGCTGCTGAGGCTCTTGTGCAGCTCGGCGGCGCGGCGGCGCACCTGCAGGGGGCCGGGCAGGGTGCCGGTGGCGGCGCAGCCGCGCTGCACGGCGCCGGCCATGGTGTGCCAGATGGCCATGAGCTGGCGGCGCACTTCGGCGGCGCTGCGCCAATGCTGCTCGTTGGCGGCCATGAGTTGGGCCATGGTCAGGCCCGTGGCTTTGCATTGCGCCAGCAGTTCGGCCCCGGTGCGAAATGGATGGGGCAGGCCCTGGCCGTGGCCTGCGGCGTCGGGCTGCGCGGTGGCGGCGGTGTTGAGCACGCGCTCGCCCGCCGTGTCAATCACAAAGCCGCCACCCACCGAGTAGTACTCGCGCGTGGCGATGGCGTGGCCCTGTGCGTTCAGCGCGGTAAAGCACATGCCGTTGGGGTGCAGCGGCAGGCTTTTGCGTCGAAACAGCAGGTGGTCTTTTTCGATGAACGGCACGCTATGCTCGCCCAGCAGGGCCAGCGCACCGCTGCTGCGGATCTGCGCAATGGTGGGCGCGATCTGTTCGGGGTCGATGCGGTCGGGCTCGTGCCCGGCCAGGCCCAGCAGCACGGCCCGGTCGGTGCCGTGGCCCACGCCGGTGGCCGAGAGCGAGCCAAACAGCTCCACGGTGACGCAGTGCACCGCCGCCAGCACCCCGCTGGCCCGCAGGTACACGGCAAACTGCCGCGCTGCAATCATGGGCCCCACGGTGTGCGAGCTGGACGGCCCGATGCCAATTTTGAAGAGGTCGAAAACGCTGACGGACAGGGTGGACGAGGACATGGTTGCGAGGCTACCCGGGCGGCCATGCCGCAGCATGCTCGCTATCCCTGCCCTGGGTACGAGGCCTGGGGGAAGCCAGGGCGCGCTGCCCATCAATCGCTTATATATTGATAGCTGCCTGCGCTTGTAGCATAAGGGCTGGAGGCTGTTTTGGCATCAATAGTTGCCGCATGGTGCAGGCAAGGTCAGACGACCTTGCTTCCCATGAATCTTTCTTATCTCGTGTCTTTATCCACCGGGCACCTGGCCGGCCGCGGTTGCCGTGCGCCGGCACTGCCGGCGCCGGGCCTTTTTTTGCTCGTGCGGGAAGGGGCGTTGGCGCTACATCACCAGCGCGCGCGCCAGCATCACGCCCCAGTCCCACGCATGCAGGCGCGGGCGGGTGTGCAGGCTGGCGCCCTGCAGGGCATCGACCTTGTCGAGGATGCGCAAGCCTCCTTGCACCACCAGGCGCAGCTCCCACCCGGCGCGGCCGGGCAGGCGGTGGACCAGGGGGGCGCCATGCTCCATGCTGTCGCGAGCCCAGCGGGCGCAGTCGGTAATCAGGCGCGTGGTTTCGGGGGTGCTTTGCAGTGTGTGCAGCTGCGCCGGGTTGGCGCCGTGGCGGGCGCAGTCGGCGTGGGGCAGGTAATGGCGTCCGCGGGGGATGTCCACGCTCAGGTCTTGCCAGAAGTTGATCAGTTGCAGGGCGGTGCAGATGGCGTCGCTTTCTTCCAGCGCTTGCGCGCCGGTCACGCCATACAGGTGCAGCAGCAGACGGCCCACGGGGTTGGCGGAGCGGCGGCAATAGTCGAGCAGCTCGGCGCGGTCGGCGTAGCCCTGGGCGTCGCGGGTTTTTTGCACGTCCTGGATGAAGGCGCTGAGCAGGTCGTCGAGCAGAGGCACTGGCAGCGCGTGCTTGTTCAGCACGGCTTGCAGCGGGCCGAACACGGCGGCCCAGGGTGCTGCGGGCGTCTGGCCTGCGGCCACGCGGGCCAGTTCGGCGCGGTAGGCGGCGAGCTCTGACAGGCGCTGTGCGGGGGTGGCATCCCCTTCGTCGGCAATGTCGTCTGCCGTGCGGGCAAAGGCGTAGATGGCTGCAATGGGCTGGCGCAGGTGTGGCGGGCACAGCAGCGAGGCGACGGGGAAGTTCTCGTAATGCGTTACGGGTGCGGCTTGCACGGGCACCGGCGGTTGTGGCGCCGTTGCAGCACCAGGCTCAGAAGCGGGGGGAGCAGTCGAAGGAGAGGGGGGCTGGCGAGGGTTCACGGCGGGCATTGTCGCTTGACATTGTCAGGGTGACCCTCTAGATTACTAACCGGCCAGTCAGTAAAAATTTCACGGTTGGGTTGCCTTGTCCCGTCGCAAAGGAGGGCGCGCTTTGTCGGCGGTGTTCGTCGGCTTTCGTGCGCGGGGCAGCCCACCGCCTCTATCCCGGATTTCCCATGCGCACACCTTTCGCCCGGCGGCCTTCGCTGCGGTATTTGTTTCTTGTCGCTTCTGCGGCCTTGCTGGCGGCGTGTTCCCGCTCAGCGCCCCCCGAAGAGCCCGTGCGTTCGGTCAAGCTGCTGACGGTGGGGGTCGGGTCAATGCAGTCCAGCCTCGAATATTCTGGCGAGGTGCGCGCGCGCGTCGAATCGCGCCTGGGTTTTCGGGTGGCTGGCAAGATCGTGCAGCGCCAGGCCGAGCTGGGCCAGCGGGTGAAGGCCGGGCAGGTGCTGGCGCAGCTGGACCCCCGGGACTACCAGCTGGCGGCAGATGCAGCGCGTGCGCAGCTGGCCTCGGCTACCACGCAGCGTGATCTGGCCGCTGCCGACTTCAAGCGCTTTCAGGCACTGAAAGACGAGAATTTCATCAGTGGCGCCGAGCTGGAGCGGCGCTCGGCCACCCTCAAGGCTGCGCAGGCCACGCTGGACCAGGCGCGTGCACAGCTCTCCTCGCAGGGCAACCAGACGACCTACACCACGCTGGTGGCCGATGTGGCGGGCGTGGTCACGGGCATTGAAGCCGAACCGGGCCAGGTGGTGGCAGCGGGCACGCCCGTGGTGCGCATTGCGCAGGATGGCGCGCGGGATGTGGTGTTTGCCGTGCCCGAAGACAAGGTCGGGCAAATCCAGCCCGGCCAGGACGTGACGGTGCGCGGCTGGTCGGGCGGCGCACCGCTGGCGGGCCGCGTGCGCGAGGTGGCGGCCAGTGCCGATGCCGCCACGCGCACCTACCAGGTCAAGGTGGCGCTGGAAGGCGCCGAGGTGCCCGCTCTGGGCGCCACGGTGTATGTCACGCCCATGGCGTTGAGTCATGCGGGGGTTGCGGCCATCAAGCTGCCGACCAGTGCGTTGCGCCAGGAAGGGCAGGCCACGGCGGTGTGGGTGTACGACCCGGCCACCAGCACGGTCAATTCGCAGGTGGTGCAGATCGCCACCGCCGATGGCAACGATGCCGTGGTGGCCTCGGGCCTGACGCCCGGCATGCAGGTGGTGGCCACCGGCGTGCATGTGCTTTCGCCGGGGCAGAAAGTCATGATTTATCAGCAAAAAACGGCTGTAGCGCCCGTGCCTAAAGCGCAGACAGCTACGAATTCAGTAGCTATTCCGGCAGTGCCTGCCGCATCTGCAGCGGCTGCGGCCTCTTCCGCAAAGTAAGGCAGGCCATGACCCAACGACAACCCAAAGAGGGGTTCAACCTCTCCAAGTGGGCACTCGACCACCCGGCGCTCACCCGCTACCTCATGGTGGTGTTGATGCTGCTGGGCTTTGCGGCCTATTTTCAGCTGGGGCAGGACGAAGACCCGCCCTTTACCTTTCGGGCCATGGTGGTGCGCACCTACTGGCCGGGTGCCACGGCGCAGCAGGTGGCCGAGCAGGTGACCGACAAGATCGAGCGCACGCTGCAAGAGGTGCCTTACACCGACAAGATCCGCAGCTATTCCAAGCCCGGCGAGTCGCAGATCATTTTTCAGATCAAGGATTCGTCCAAGGCCAGCGAGGTAGCCAACGTCTGGTACAGCGTGCGCAAGAAGGTGGGCGACATGCGCTACACGCTGCCCGGGGGCATCCAGGGGCCGTTCTTCAATGACGACTTTGGCGACGTGTATGGCGTGATCTACGCGCTGGAGTCCGAGGGCTTCAGCTACGCAGAACTCAAAACATTTGCCGACGACGCGCGCCAGCAGCTGCTGCGCGTGCCCGATGTGGCCAAGGTTGAGCTTTTTGGTGTGCAGGACGAAAAGCTGTTCATCGAGATCTCGCAAAAACGCCTGGCGCAGCTGGGTTTGGACATGAACCAGGTGCTGGCGCAACTGGGGCAACAAAATGCGGTCGAGGGCGCTGGCGCCTTTGAGACGCCGCACGACCAGGTGCTGGTGCGTGTGGGCGGGCAGTTCAACGCCATTGAAGACCTGCGCGCCATGCCGATTCGGGGGCCATCAGGTGCGCAGCTGCGTTTGTCGGACATTGCCGATGTGAAGCGCGGTTATGTGGACCCCGCCACGGTGAAGGTGCGCCACCAGGGGCGCGAGGTGATTGCGCTGGGCGTCTCCATGGCCAAGGGGGGCGACATCATTGCGCTGGGCAAGGCCTTGCATGTAGGGGCGGAACGCATCAATGGCACGCTGCCGGCAGGGGTGAAACTGGTGAATGTGCAGGACCAGCCCAAGTCCGTGGCCACCTCGGTGAACGAGTTCGTCAAGGTGCTGATCGAGGCGGTGGTGATTGTGCTGGCGGTGAGCTTTATCAGCCTGGGGCTGCACAAGCGCCCGGGCAACCACCCCCTGTGGAAGCGCTGGTACATCGACCCACGCCCGGGCTTGGTGGTGGGCATCACCATTCCCATGGTGCTGGCCGTGACCTTTTTGGCCATGTGGTACTGGAATATCGGCCTGCACAAGATCTCGCTGGGCTCGCTGATCATTGCGCTGGGCCTGCTGGTGGACGACGCCATCATTGCGGTGGAGATGATGGTGCTCAAGCTCGAAGAGGGCTACGACAAGGTGCGTGCCGCCACCTTTGCCTATGAGCTCACGGCCATGCCCATGCTGACAGGAACGCTCATCACCGCCGCCGGTTTTCTGCCCATCGGCATCGCCAAGTCCGTGACGGGCGAATACACCTTTGCCATCTTTGCCGTGACGGTGATTGCGCTGGTGCTGAGCTGGATCGTGTCGGTTTACTTTGTGCCGTATCTGGGCACGCTGCTGCTGAAGGTGCCGCCGCATGTGGCGGCGGCGCAGGCCAGCCAAGGCATCACGGACGACCCGCACGAGGTGTTCGACAGCCCTTTCTACACCGCTTTTCGACGGCTGGTGCACTGGTGCGTGGAGCACCGCTGGCTGACCATTGGCGCCACGGTGCTGACCTTTGCTCTGGGCGTTGTGGGCATGGGCAAGGTGCAGCAGCAGTTCTTTCCGGATTCGAGTCGCCCCGAAATCATGGTGGACATCTGGTTCCCCGAGGGCACTTCGTTCGCGGGCAATGAAGAGGTCACCAAGCGGGTGGAGCAGCGTCTGCTTTCCGAACCCGGCGTGAGCACTGTCAGCACCTGGGTGGGTTCGGGTGTGCCGCGGTTTTACCTGCCGCTCGACCAGGTGTTTCCGCAGACCAATGTGTCGCAGTTCATCGTGGTCCCGCAAGACCTGAAAATCCGCGAGTCGCTCCGAAACAAGTTGCCTGCACTGCTGGCACAGGAGTTCCCCGAAGTGCGTGGCCGCATCAAGTTGCTGCCCAATGGGCCGCCAGTGCCGTATCCCGTGCAGTTTCGCGTGGTGGGGCCGGACCCGCTGGTGCTGCGCGAGCGCGCCGACGAGGTCAAGGCCGTGCTGCGCCAGAACCCTGACATGCGCGGCGTGAACGACAACTGGAACGAATCGGTGAAGGTGCTGCGCCTGGAGGTGGATCAGGCCAAAGCGCGCGCGCTGGGGGTAACCAGTCAGTCCATTGCGCAGGCATCCAAGACCATTTTGTCGGGCACGCAGGTCGGCCAGTTCCGCGAGGGCGACAAGCTCATCGACATCGTGTTGCGCCAGCCGCTCGATGAGCGCAATGCCATCACCGACATTGCCAACGCCTATCTGCCCACGGCCTCGGGCAAGTCGATCCCGCTCACGCAGATCGCCAAGCCGGTGTTCACCTGGGAGCCCGGTGTGATGTGGCGCGAAAACCGCGACTACGCCATCACCGTACAGGGCGACGTGACCGAAGGTCTGCAAGGCGCCACGGTGACGGCGGCGCTGCTTCCGGCCCTCAAGGAGATAGAGGCCCAATGGCGCGCTGCGGGGCAGGGGGGATATCGCATTGAAGTGGCGGGGGCCGTGGAAGAAAGCTCCAAGGGCTCGGCGTCGATTGCAGCGGGCATTCCGATCATGCTGTTCATCACCTTCACGCTGCTCATGCTGCAACTGCACAGCTTCAGTCGCGCGATGCTGGTGTTTCTGACCGGGCCGCTGGGCCTGGCGGGAGTGGCGGGTGCCTTGCTGCTGCTGGGTCGGCCGTTTGGCTTTGTGGCGTTGCTGGGCGTGATCGCGCTCATGGGAATGATCCAGCGCAATTCGGTCATCCTGATCGACCAGATCGAGCAGGACCGCGCCCGGGGTGTGCCCGCGTGGGATGCCATTGTGGAGTCGGCGGTGCGGCGGCTGCGGCCCATCGTGCTCACGGCAGCGGCGGCGGTGCTGGCCATGATTCCGCTGTCGCGCAGCGTGTTCTGGGGGCCCATGGCCGTTGCCATCATGGGCGGACTCGTGGTGGCCACGGTGCTGACATTGCTGGCCCTGCCGGCCATGTATGCCGCCTGGTTCCGTGTGCGCCGCCCGGTTCCCGAGGTGGCATGAACGCATGTATTCAAACTGCTTCCCACATCAGGGTAAAATAGAAGGTTGACCGATTTCACACAGGCGGCAGCTCAGTTTGCCGCCTGTTTGTTTGTAGAACCGCGCGGGTGGCGAAATTGGTAGACGCACCAGGTTTAGGTCCTGACGCCAGCAATGGTGTGGGGGTTCGAGTCCCCCCCCGCGCACCACCCCTGTGAGACTTTGCGGAACACGGCGCCGCTGCGCTGCAGCCAGCACGATCCACATCCATACGAGGAATAGCGATGTCCGTTACTGTTGAAACCCTTGAAAAGCTCGAGCGCAAGATCACGCTGAGCCTGCCCCTGACCACCATCCAGACCGAAGTTGACTCGCGTCTGAAGCGCATGGCCCGCACCGTGAAGATGGACGGTTTCCGTCCTGGCAAGGTGCCCATGAATGTTGTCACCCAGCGTTATGGCTACTCTGTGCAGTACGAAGTGCTGAACGACAAGGTGGGTGAGGCCTTTGCCGTGGCCGCCAACGAAGCCAAGCTGCGCGTGGCGGGTCAGCCACGCATCACCGAGAAGGAAGGCGCCCCAGAAGGCCAGGTCACCTTTGACGCCATCTTTGAAGTGTTCCCTGAAGTCAAGATCGCTGATCTGGCGGGCGTGGAAGTGGAAAAGCTCTCGGCCGAAGTGACCGATGCTGCCATCGACAAAACCATTGACATTCTGCGCAAGCAGCGTCGCAGCTTTGCCCAGCGCGCCCTGGACGCAGCGGCACAGGACGGTGATCGTGTGACGGTGGATTTCGAAGGCAAGATCGACGGCGAGCCTTTTGAAGGCGGCAAGGCTGAAGACTTCCAGTTCCTGGTTGGCGAAGGCCAGATGCTCAAGGAATTCGAAGACGCAGTGCGCGGCATGAAGTCGGGCGAAAGCAAGACGTTCCCCCTGGCTTTCCCAGCCGACTACCACGGCAAGGATGTTGCCGGCAAAACGGCCGACTTCCTGGTCACCGTCAAGAAGATCGAAGCCGCCCATCTGCCCGAAGTGAACGATGCCCTGGCCAAGTCACTGGGCATTGCTGACGGCTCGGTGGAAGGCCTGCGCGCCGACATCAAGAAGAACTTGGAGCGTGAAGTCAAGTTCCGCCTGCTGGCCCGCAACAAGGCAGCTGTGATGGACGCCCTGGTTGCCAAGGCTGAGCTCGACCTGCCCAACGCCAGCGTGCAGGCTGAAATCGCCCGCCTGCTCGAAGGTGCCCGTGCCGAACTCAAGCAGCGCGGCATCAAGGACGCCGACAAGGCCGAGATTCCGGAAGACGTGTTCCGTCCCCAGGCTGAGCGCCGCGTGCGCCTGGGCCTGGTGGTGGCGGAACTGGTTCGCGCCAATGAGCTGTTCGCCAAGCCCGAGCAACTCAAGGCCCACATCGACGAGCTGGCTGCCAGCTACGAGAAGCCTGAAGACGTGGTGCGCTGGTACTTCGGTGACCGCCAGCGTCTGGCCGAAGTCGAAGCCGTTGTCATCGAAAACAACGTGACCGATTTCGTGCTGGGCCAGGCCAAGGTGATCGACAAGGCCGTCTCGTTTGACGAACTGATGGCCCAAGGCTGAGACCGGGCGGCCGAGTCCATCCCTTGCGGATGATCTCGCGCCAGCCAGCCATCAGGGGCTTGTGCTTTGGTGCACAAGCCCCAATTCATTTCTGGGTACAGTAGCTGCCTGACTGGAGAAATAATGAGCGCATTGGAAACACAAGGCCTGGGCATGGTCCCCATGGTCATCGAGCAGTCGGGCCGCGGCGAGCGGTCCTATGACATCTATTCGCGCCTTCTGAAGGAGCGCGTGATTTTCCTGGTGGGCGAGGTCAACGACCAGACGGCCAATCTGGTGGTGGCCCAGTTGCTGTTTCTGGAAAGTGAAAACCCAGACAAGGATATTTCGTTCTACATCAACTCTCCGGGCGGAAGCGTCACGGCGGGCATGTCGATTTACGACACCATGCAGTTCATCAAGCCGGATGTATCCACCCTTTGCGTGGGTTTCGCGGCCAGCATGGGCGCTTTCTTGCTGGCGGCTGGCGCCAAGGGCAAGCGGTTTTCGTTGCCCAACTCCAAGGTCATGATTCACCAGGTGCTGGGCGGCGCGCGCGGCCAGGCTACCGATATCGAGATCCATGCGCGCGACATCCTGCGCACCAAGGACCAGATGAACCGCATCCTGGCCGAGCGCACAGGACAGCCTCTGGAAAAGGTCAAATCAGACACCGAGCGCGACTACTTCCTCACAGCCGACGAAGCCAAGGACTACGGCATCATCGATCAGGTGATTCACAAGCGTTCCTGAGTCGGCCCGTGGTGGCCACGCGGCGTTTTCCCGCTGGGAAGACGCCGCTTTTTATTTGGGTATCATCCCGACAACTTTCCGTAACAAGGCATTGCCCCCATGGCCGAGAAAAAAGGCTCTTCCAGCGAAAAAACCCTTTACTGCTCTTTTTGCGGCAAAAGCCAGCATGAAGTGAAGAAGCTGATCGCCGGTCCGTCGGTCTTTATCTGCGACGAGTGCATTGACCTGTGCAACGAGATCATTCGCGATGAGCTTCCAGTCGGTGACCTGGCGCGTGAAGGGCGCAGCGACCTGCCCACCCCGGTAGAAATCAAGACCAACCTGGACAACTATGTCATTGGTCAGGAGCAGGCCAAGCGCACGCTGGCGGTGGCCGTCTATAACCACTACAAGCGCCTGCGTCACAAGGACAAGGCCCACAAGGACGACGTGGAGCTGTCCAAGAGCAATATTCTGCTCATCGGCCCCACGGGTTCGGGAAAGACGCTGCTGGCGCAAACTTTGGCGCGAATGCTGGATGTGCCCTTCGTCATGGCCGATGCCACCACGCTGACCGAGGCGGGCTATGTGGGCGAGGACGTTGAGAACATCGTTCAGAAGCTGCTGCAAAGCTGCAACTACGAGGTGGAGCGCGCCCAGCGCGGCATTGTCTACATCGACGAGATCGACAAGATTTCCCGCAAGTCGGACAACCCCAGCATCACGCGCGACGTGTCGGGCGAGGGCGTGCAGCAGGCGTTGCTCAAGCTCATCGAAGGCACCATGGCCAGCGTGCCGCCCCAGGGCGGGCGCAAACACCCCAACCAGGATTTCCTGCAGATCGACACGACCAACATCCTGTTCATTTGCGGTGGCGCGTTCGCAGGTCTTGAAAAGGTCATCGAAAACCGCACCGAGGCTTCGGGTATCGGGTTCGGCGCATCGGTCAAGAGCAAGAAGCAGCGCTCGCTGTCCGAGGTGTTTACCGAGATCGAACCAGAAGATCTGATCAAGTTTGGCTTGATTCCCGAGCTGGTGGGCCGCATGCCCGTGGTGACGGCACTGGCCGAGCTGAGCGAAGACGCGCTGGTGCAGATCCTGACCGAGCCCAAGAATGCGCTGGTCAAGCAGTACAGCAAGCTATTGGCCATGGAAGGCGTGGATCTGGAGATTCGCCCCGCCGCGCTGAAGGCAATTGCCCGCAAGGCGTTGGCGCGCAAGACGGGTGCCCGCGGTCTGCGCTCGATTCTGGAGCAATCCCTGATCGGAACCATGTTCGACCTGCCCAATACCAGCAATGTCGAAAAGGTGGTGGTGGACGAGTCCACGATTGAGGAAAACAAGCCACCTCTGCTCGTTTACCGCGAGGCGGCCAAGAAAGCCTGAAGCGACCGGAGCGGGCGCACTTTCGCGGCCCCCTGAAACCCATCAACCCTTGCTGCAGTGCGGCTGTGCGCAAGGGTTGAAAATCCCCACATGTGGACCATATTCCACAGAGTACTTTGAGGATTTCCATGTCCGGACATACCCCCCTGCCAGCCACCCCCATTGATCTGCCGCTGTTGCCTTTGCGCGATGTGGTGGTGTTCCCCCACATGGTCATTCCGCTTTTTGTGGGTCGACCCAAGAGCATCAAGGCGCTTGAGTTGGCGATGGAGTCCGACCGGCGCATCATGCTCGTGGCGCAAAAGGCGGCCGCGAAGGATGAGCCTTCCGTCGAGGATATGTTCGACGTGGGCTGTGTCTCCACCATCTTGCAGATGCTCAAGTTGCCCGACGGCACTGTCAAGGTGCTTGTTGAAGGTCAGCAGCGCGCTCTGGTGACATCCATTGCCGATGCGGAAACCCATTTCACGGCGACCGTGACCCCTGTCGAGCAAGACCAGGAAAAGCACAAATCGAGTGAAATCGAGGCGCTTCGCCGGGCGGTGATGCAGCAGTTTGACCAGTACGTCAAGCTCAACAAAAAGATCCCGCCCGAGATTCTCACGTCCATCTCCAGCATCGACGACCCCGGTCGGTTGGCTGACACCATTGCGGCCCACCTGCCTCTCAAGCTGGAGAACAAGCAGGTGGTTCTGGATCTCTCTGACGTCAAGGTGCGCCTCGAGAATTTGTTCGAGCAGCTTGACCGGGAAGTAGACATCCTGAATGTCGACAAGAAGATTCGCGGCCGCGTGAAGCGGCAGATGGAAAAGAATCAGCGCGACTTCTATCTCAACGAGCAGGTCAAGGCCATCCAGAAAGAACTCGGCGAGGGGGAAGACGGCGCCGATATTGAAGAGATCGACAAGAAGATCAAACTCGCCAAGATGCCGGCAGAGGCCCGCAAGAAGGCCGAGGCCGAGTTCAAAAAGCTCAAGCTGATGTCGCCCATGTCGGCAGAAGCCACCGTGGTGCGCAGCTATATCGATGTGCTCACGGGCTTGCCCTGGAGCAAGAAGAGCAAGATCAAGCACGATTTGGGCAATGCCGAAACGGTGCTCAATGAAGACCATTTCGGCCTCGACAAGGTCAAGGACCGCATCCTTGAATATCTTGCAGTGCAGCAGCGAGTGGACAAGGTCAAGGCGCCCATCCTGTGCCTGGTGGGGCCACCCGGTGTGGGCAAGACCTCGCTGGGGCAGTCGATTGCCAAAGCGACCGGGCGCAAGTATGTACGCATGGCGCTTGGCGGGATGCGCGACGAAGCGGAAATCCGTGGGCATCGCCGCACGTACATCGGCGCCATGCCAGGCAAGGTGCTGCAGAGCCTGGGCAAGGTAGGAGTGCGCAACCCCCTGTTCCTGCTGGACGAAATCGACAAGCTGGGCACCGATTTTCGGGGCGACCCGTCGAGTGCGCTGCTGGAGGTGCTGGACCCGGAGCAAAACCACACCTTTGGCGACCACTATGTCGAGGTGGACTTCGATCTGAGCGACGTCATGTTCGTGGCGACATCGAACTCGATGAACATTCCACCAGCCCTGCTTGATCGCATGGAGGTGATTCGCCTGTCGGGTTACACCGAAGACGAGAAGACCAGCATCGCCATGAAGTACCTGCTACCCAAGCAGCTCAAGAACAATGGCGTGAAGGACGAGGAACTTCTCATCACCGAAGGTGCTGTGCGCGATATGGTGCGCTACTACACCCGCGAGGCCGGTGTGCGCTCGCTGGAGCGCGAGCTCTCCAAGATCTGCCGCAAGGTGGTGAAGGGGTTGCAGCTCAAAAAGCTGCAGCCGCAGGTCGTCGTGAATGAAGACAACCTGCCCGACTTTTTGGGGGTGCGCAAATACACCTACGGCCGCGCGGAGTCTCAGAACCAGGTCGGCCAGGTGGTTGGGCTTGCGTGGACGGAAGTTGGCGGCGATTTGCTCACCATTGAGGCGGCTGCCATGCCGGGCAAGGGTGTCATCACCCGCACGGGTTCGCTGGGCGACGTGATGAAAGAGTCGGTTGAAGCCGCCCGTACGGTGGTGCGCAGCCGGGCACGCATGTTGGGCATCAAGGACGAGGCTTTTGAAAAGCGCGATATTCATATTCACGTACCCGACGGCGCCACCCCCAAGGATGGCCCCAGCGCGGGTGCCGCCATGACTACTGCATTTGTGTCCGCCCTCACGGGGATTCCAGTGCGGGGTGATGTGGCGATGACAGGGGAAATCACCCTGCGCGGCGAGGTCACTGCGATTGGTGGCCTCAAGGAAAAACTGCTGGCGGCGTTGCGCGGCGGAATCAAGACGGTGCTGATCCCTGAAGAGAACATGAAAGACCTGCAGGAGATTCCCGACAACGTGAAGAGCGGTCTGGAGATCGTGCCGGTCAAATGGATCGACAAGGTGCTGGAAGTTGCTTTGGAGCGCAAACCGGTTCCTTTGAGTGATGAAGATGCGGCTGTCGTGGTGGCATCGGCGGCAGAAAAATCGGTTGTGGGTGCGGCCAACGCCGATCCGTTGAAGCATTGATGAAAAAATGCTGGCAGCCCTTGAAAATTGCGCTACAATACACTCCATCGCAGCAAACGTTGTATAATGTGAAGCTTCGGTAAATGCGGGAATAGCTCAGTTGGTAGAGCGCAACCTTGCCAAGGTTGAGGTCGAGAGTTCGAGACTCTTTTCCCGCTCCAATTTCCAAAAAAAGGGAAGCGTTAGCTTCCCTTTTTTGTCGGAGGAAAGTGATTTTTTGGCGCGGTAGCAAAGCGGTTATGCCCCGGATTGCAAATCCGGTTAGTCCGGTTCGACTCCGGACCGCGCCTCCAGAACACCATTGGTCCAATCCGATGCAACAAGGTCCTTCGGGGCCTTTTTTGTTGGGTCGCTTCAGTGGACGGTCTGAGAAAATTTTTCAAAAAAATGTTCCCAGCTTCTGGAGAGCTAAAAAATAACGCTATAATTTGAGACTTGCTGATGCACGCTGAAGGTGACTACAGGGTGTAAAAGTAAATGCGGGAATAGCTCAGTTGGTAGAGCGCAACCTTGCCAAGGTTGAGGTCGAGAGTTCGAGACTCTTTTCCCGCTCCAGATATGCAAGGGAAGCTTCGGCTTCCCTTTTTTCTTGGTGATGGCGATAGTCCGGTTGATCGGGCGTTGCGTTCACCGGATAAGACAGGGGCATTGCGTGTCCGCGCGGCCCGGGTTACGCTGTGACGCAGGTGTGCGTTGGGCAGCCGGCGCCCCGATGGTGAAATTGGTAGACACTGCGGACTTAAAATCCGCCGCTTTCCTGAAAAGGGGCGTGCCGGTTCGACCCCGGCTCGGGGCACCACTACGATTCAATCATGTCAAGTTACAACGCTCCCTTTGAAATCCATGTCCACGGACAGGTCCAGTTGCGCGCCGATACCAGCTTTGAACAGCTCCAGGAGGCGCTCAAACCCCTGTGGAAATACGCCGGTGCCCGCTCGCTGGCCGATGGCGCGGCCAGTGCCTACGAAGAAGAGCCTGGAATCAAGTTCGATGCCCAGGAGCACATGCTGCAGATGTGCTGGACGGTGCGTGGCGACGACGATTTTCGCCAGTCGCTCGATGAAATGTGCATGAGCCTCAACGAGCTGGCCGAGTTGGGCGCCGCCATCGAGGTGACGTTTTACGACGCCGATTTCGATGAGGACGAGGAAGACGACGGCACCGAGTCGCGCGACGATTTTGTGATGCTGTTCGTGGGCCCTACGCCTGCGGCCATCATGCAGGTGCAGCGCGATTTGCTGGTGCAGGATGTGGTGAACATGATGGAGCGCCACTTTGATGGCGCCGAGCTCGGTGGCGTGGTGGCCGAGATCGACAAGTTGTTCACCCAGCGTTTCGACGCCCTGGTCAATTCGCTGGAAATTGGCAAGCCCCCGCGTGGATCGGGTGGGCCTGGCGGCTCGGGTGGCGGACACGGTGGCGGACGTCGCCCGCGCCACCTTCACTGAAAACGCGAGTTTTTGAGTTGCTGCGCCACCGGCCTGGCCCGGCTTGCTGCGCTGCGCGATTGACGGTGACTGGATGAAAACCGATCTGCCTTACCTGCGCACCTACCCCGAGTCGCTGCAAGACCAGGCCCGGCAACTGCTGGGCGAGGGGCGGCTGGGCCCTGTGTTGCTGCGCAAATACCCCCAGCCGCACGCGGTGCGCAGCGACAAGGCGTTGTATGACTACGCTGCAGAACTGAAGGCCCGACACCTGCGCAACGCAGGCACGGTGAACAAGGTGGTTTTTGACAGCAAGATCCATGTCGTGCGCCATGCGCTGGGGTTGCATACCTCGGTGTCGCGCGTGCAGGGCAACCGCCTGGCGGCCAAGCATGAGATTCGTGTTGCAGCTATGTTCAAACAGGTTCCGGACGAGTTTTTGCGCATGATCGTGGTGCACGAACTGGCCCATTTGCGCGAGAAAGACCACGACAAGGCCTTCTACAAGCTGTGCGAGCACATGGAGCCTCAATACCACCAGTACGAGTTTGACGTGCGCCTTTACCTCACGTACCTCGAGCACGCTGGCGAGCGTCTGTGGGCGCCGGAATAGCTATCAATTAAATAGCTGCTCGCGCTATACCAGCAAGCGCTACAGCCTGATTTGATCTGTATTTACGGGATGGAGACAGTGGCGCAGCAGTCGGGTGGCAGCTGCAGCCAGCGTTCTGCGGCCGCCTGCAATGGTGCGAGTGCGCCGGTGGTGAGCAAGCGGATGGAGGCGGGCGCCTCGGCTATTGAATCTTCGGGGGTGAGCAGCGCATCCTTGTGCAGCAGGCGCCGCGTTTGCCGTGCCACCGGCTCGCCGGTTTCAATCAGCCGCACCTGCGGGCCAACGAGTGAGCGCAGCTCGTCCGCCACAAACACATAGTGCGTGCAGCCCAGCACCAGCGTGTCGATGTGGCCCGTTTCGGTACCAAATATGCCCATGGCGCTGATGTAGCGTGCACACAGCGCTCTGGTTTCGGTAGCAAAAGGGTCGGTAGGCAAGGGCTGCGCCGTGCTGTCCTCGATGGCACGTGCCAGGCCATCGCAGGGCTGGACAATGAATTCAGCCTGTCCGGCCAGCGACGCCAGCAGCCTGGAAAATTTCTCGCTGGTCAGCGTGCCGCGCGTACCGATGACGCCAATGCGCCCGGTTTTGCTCAACGCTGCAGCGGGCTTTAGGGCGGGCTCCAGCCCCACCAGCGGCAGATCGGGCTGGCTGCTGCGCACCTCATGGATGGCGGCAGCCGTGGCCGTGTTGCAGGCCACCACCAGCGCCTTGATGTGGTGCTGTTCACGCAGGTAACAGGTAATAGCGTGCGTGCGGGCGCTGACAAAAGCGTCGCCCCGCGCATCGCCATAGGGTGCATTGCCGCTGTCGGCCAGATAGACAAAGCGCTCGTGGGGCAATTCGGCGCGCAGCGCCTGCAGCACGCTCAGGCCCCCGATGCCACTGTCGAAAACGCCGATGGGTTGCGCAGCACGGTTCATGGTGTCAGGCAGGTAAAGGAAACAGGGGCAGGGCGGATGGTTTCACCCGCTGTGTGCAGAGGCAACCCCGCGCCATCGGCGCGCCGCCATGCCCGTTGGCGTCAGGCTGCTGCGACTTCGATGCCCTTGAATTCGCCTGTGGCGATGCGCTTTTGCCACTCGGCGGGGCCGGTGATGTGGGCGCTGGTGCCGCCCGCGTCCACGGCCACGGTGACGGGCATGTCCACCACGTCGAATTCGTAGATGGCTTCCATGCCCAGGTCTTCAAAGCCCACCACCTTGGCGGTCTTGATGGCCTTGCTGACCAGGTAGGCTGCACCGCCCACGGCCATCAGGTAAGCGCTCTTGTGGTTCTTGATGGACTCGATGGCGACCGGGCCGCGCTCGGCCTTGCCGATCATGGCAATCAGGCCGGTCTGCTCCAGCATCATGTCGGTGAACTTGTCCATGCGCGTGGCGGTGGTCGGGCCGGCGGGGCCCACGGCCTCGTCACGCACGGGGTCGACCGGGCCCACGTAATAGATCACGCGGTTGGTGAAGTCCACGGGCAGCTTCTCGCCCTTGGCCAGCATGTCCTGAATGCGCTTGTGTGCGGCATCGCGGCCGGTGAGCATCTTGCCGTTGAGCAGCAGCGTGTCGCCGGGCTTCCAGCTGGCCACTTCTTCCTTGGTGAGGGTGTCGAGGTTGACCTTCTTGCTCTTGTTGTAGTCGGGCGTCCAGTCGACGTTGGGCCACAGGTCCAGGCTGGGGGGCGTGAGGTACACGGGGCCCGAGCCGTCCATCACAAAGTGCGCATGGCGCGTGGCGGCGCAGTTGGGGATCATGGCAATGGGCTTGCTGGCCGCGTGCGTGGGGTACATCTTGATCTTGACGTCCAGCACCGTGGTCAGGCCGCCCAGGCCTTGGGCGCCAATGCCCAGGGCGTTGACCTTTTCAAACAGTTCGAGGCGCAGGGCTTCGACCTTGTCGAGCGCGGGGCCGCCGGTCTTGGCGGCTTCGGCCTTGGCCTGCAGCTCGTACATGTCCAGGTCGTCCATCAGGCTTTCCTTGGCCATGAGCACGGCTTTTTCCGCCGTGCCGCCAATGCCGATGCCCAGCATGCCGGGCGGGCACCAGCCGGCACCCATGGTGGGCACGGTTTTGAGCACCCAGTCCACCACGCTGTCGCTGGGGTTGAGCATGTACATCTTGGATTTGTTCTCCGAGCCGCCGCCCTTGGCCGCCACGGTGATGTCCACGGTGTTGCCGGGCACGATCTCGGTGAAGATCACGGCAGGCGTGTTGTCCTTGGTGTTCTTGCGGTCGAACTGGGGGTCGGCCACCACGCTGGCGCGCAGGGTGTTGTCGGGGTGGTTGTAGCCACGGCGCACGCCTTCGTTGATGGCGTCGTCCAGGCTGCCGGTAAAGCCTTCCCAGCGCACGTCCATGCCCACCTTCAGGAAGACGTTGACGATGCCGGTGTCCTGGCAGATGGGGCGCTGGCCGGTGGCGCTCATCTTGCTGTTGGTGAGGATCTGGGCGATCGCATCCTTGGCCGCCGGGCTTTTTTCGCGCTCATAGGCGCGGGCCAGGTGGGCGATGTAGTCGGTGGGGTGGTAGTAGCTGATGTACTGCA
>ERZ1023652.122-NODE-122-length-18033-cov-7.929688_pt1 | contig 18033 bp, 15 predicted proteins | sample MGYA00520879_ERZ1023652 | MGnify/ENA primary metagenome ERZ1023652 (study PRJEB33180, sample SAMEA4044469) | wastewater metagenome | place: Denmark | collected 2016-04-02 | study: EMG produced TPA metagenomics assembly of the PRJEB13832 data set (Local...
GATGTTGACCACACGGCCAAAGCCCCGCGCAGCCATGCCGTCCACCGTGGCCTTGATGAGTTCGATGGGGGTGAGCATGTTGGCGTCCACCGCCTTGATCCAGGCGTCGCGGTCCCAGTCGCGAAAATCGCCCGTGGGTGGGCCGCCCGCGTTGGTCACCACGATGTCGAAATCGCGCCCCGGCCCGCCGGGCACGGCAAAAACAGCGGCCCGCCCCTCGGGGGTGGTGATATCGGCGGCCACCGTCAGCACCACGGGTTTGGTGCCATTTTGGCCTCTGGCGCTTGCTGCGTCTGCGCCAGCAGCTATTAATTGAGAAGCAGCCACCTGCAGTGCATCGGCGTTGCGCGCGTTGATGACCACGTTCACGCCCTCGTGCACCAGCGCCTGCGCGCAACCAAACCCCAGCCCTTTGCTGGCGCCACACACCAGCGCCCACTTGCCCGCGATTCCCAGATCCATAACAACTCCCGATTGCTGGCCGCAACACGCAGCCCTTGCAAATCATAAGTGGGGCCTGCGCGTGCGACCGCCGTGGCCCGGTGGTGTCCCCACGGCGCGGTCGGCTGCCCCGGCGGGTAGTGCGCCCGCGGGGCGTCAGCGCACCGGCTGGCGCGAATTGCGCGTGAACACAAAGATGCCCGCAATCACCAGCGCGGTACCTGCGGCCACCCACAGCGTGAAGGGCTCGCCCAGAATCCACACCCCCATGAGGATGGTGGACAGCGGGCCCACCATGCCGGTCTGCGCGGCCATGCCGGCGCCAATGCGCTCGATGGCCATCATCACCATGAGCACCGGCGCCGCGGTGCACAGCGTGGCATTGAGCACCGACAGCCAGATCACCTCGGGCGCCACCACCGCCGCGCTCAGGGGCCGCAGCAGCACAAACTGCAGCAGGCAGCACAGGCAGGCCACCGTGGTGGCCAGGCCCACCAGCCGCAACGAGCCGATGCGCTTGACCATCTCGCCGCTGTAAACAAGGTAGATGGCATAGCTCACGGCGCTCAGAAACACCAGCAGCGCGCCCCAGGCCGCATCGGCGCCCTGCAGCCGGGCCTCCAGGCCAAACACCAGCACCACGCCGCAGTAACTGATGGCCATGCCCAGCGCCTGGCCCCAGCGGATGCTGCGGCCATACAGCACCCAGCCCAGCATCATCACCAGCGTGGGGTTGAGGTACAGGATGAGCCGCTCCAGGCTGGCGCTGATGTAGGCCAGCCCGGCAAAATCCAGAAAGCTGGCCAGGTAGTAGCCCGTGACACCCAGGCCTGCCACGCCCAGCCAGTCGCGGCGCGACAAAGGCGGCTTGCCCCGGCTGGCCCACCACGCCATCACGGCAAAAATGGGCAGCGCAAACAGCATGCGGTACATGATGAGCGTGACCGCATCCACGCCATGGCGGTAGGCCAGCTTGACGATGATGGCCTTGCCGCTGAAGGCGATGGCGCCGAACAGCGCCAGCAATAAACCAGTTGCTACATTTTTTCTAGCTGCTTGCGCTTGCTGTGATTGGGCTGTAGGCACTTTTGATTAAAACTCACACCAACGCATTCAAAACCCGGCCGCCAGGCCGTCGCGGCGCGCATCGCTGGCAGCCAGGTAGCCATGCACCTTGGGGTCGCCCATGCGCCAGATGAACTGGCCCGCGCCAAAGTCCTGGTAAGAGTCCTGCAGCACGTCGATGCGGTGGCCCAGCGCCTGCAAGCCCTGCACGGTGGCGGGCTGCATCGACGCCTCGACGTTGATCGACAGCCCCGCATTGAAGCGCCAGCGCGGCGCGTCGCAGGCCATCTGCGGGTTCTGGCCGTGGTCGAGCATGCGCACCAGTGTCTGCATGTGGCCCTGGGGCTGCATGTTGGCGCCCATCACGCCATAGCTCATGACGGGCTGCCCGTCCTTCGTGACAAAGGCTGGAATGATGGTGTGAAACGGCCGCTTGCCCGGCGCCACCAGATTGGCCCGGTTGGCACCTGCCGGGTCGGTGCTGAACCCGAAGCCCCGGTTTTGCAGGCTGATGCCGAACGTGGGCTCCACGCAGCCCGAGCCAAAGCCGGTGAAGTTGCTCTGGATGAAGCTCACCATCATGCCGTTCTCGTCGGCCGCTGTGAGGTAGATGGTGCCGCCCTTGACCGGGTTGCCCGCCCCAAAATCCTGCGCCTGGTTCATGCGGATGAGTCTGGCACGGGAAGCGAGGTAGCCGTCATCGAGCATTTGCGCGGGGGTCACCTCCATCCAAGAAGGCTCGGCCACATAGCGGTACACATCGGCAAACGCCAGCTTCATGGCCTCGATCTGCAGGTGCTGGGCCTCGGGCCCGTCCACCGGCAGGCTGGCCAGGTCAAACTGCTCCAGGATGCCCAGCGCAATCAGGGCGGCAATGCCCTGGCCGCTGGGCGGAATCTCGTGCAGCGTGTAGCCCCGGTAGTTGCGGGCAATGGGCGTCACCCATTCGGGCCGGTGCGCGCCCAGGTCCGCCAGGCTGAGGCTGCCGCCGTGGGCCTGCGCAAAGGCAGCCATGGCCTGGGCGATTTCGCCGGTGTAAAAGGCCTCGCCGCGCGTGGCACCAATGGCGCGCAAGGCGCGCGCGGCGGCCGGAAACTGGAACAGCTCGCCCACCTGCGGCGCGCGCCCCCAGGGCATGAAGCTTTGCGCAAAACCGGGCTGCGATTGCAGTTCGGGCACAGCGGCGGCCCACTTTTGCTGCACCACCACGGGCACCAGGTAGCCACGCTCGGCGATCTCGATGGCGGGTGCCATGAGGTCGGCAAACGGCAGCTTGCCAAAGCGCTCTGACAGCGCCACCCAGGCGCTCACGGCGCCGGGCACGGTGACAGAGTCGATGCCGCGCTTGGGCGGCGTGGCCGCACCGGTGCCGTAGCGGCGATGAAAATACTCCGGCGTCCACGCCTGCGGTGCGCGGCCCGACGCATTCAAGCCATGCAGCGCCTTCCCGTCCCACAAGATGCAGAACGCATCGCTGCCCAGGCCGTTGCTGACTGGCTCACACAGCGTCATGGCGGCGGCGGCGGCCACGGCGGCATCCACCGCATTGCCGCCCTGCTGCAACATGCGCAGACCCGCCTGCGCGCCCAGCGGGTGCGAGGTGGAACAGAGGTTGCGCGCAAACACCGGCAGGCGGGTGCTGGCATAAGAGGGGGTGTAGCTGAATGGCATGCGGCCATTATCGGCCGCATGCCTGCGGCCCGCCGAGGGCGCAGGCTCAGTGCGCGCGGAACATCCTGCGGTGCAGGCGGCGCAGCGACCACCACACGCCGAACGCCACCACCGGAATCGCCACCGCCGCCGTGGTCTCGGGCGACAGCGGCCAGCCCAGCTTTTGCGCGCCCTTGGCCAGGTAGCTGACCAGCCCGACGATGTAGTAGGTGATGGCCGCCACCGAGAGGCCCTCCACCGTGGACTGCAGCTTGAGCTGCAGGTCCTGGCGCTGGTTCATGGTGGTCAGCAGCGCCTGGCTGCTTTGCTGCTGCTCGATTTCGACGCGGGTGCGCAGCAGGTTGCTCATGCGCGAGACGCGCTGCGACAGCGCGTCCTGGCGCCGCGTGGCCCACTCGCAGGTGCTGCGCGCGGGCGTGAGCCGGCGGTCCATGAATTCGCGAATGGTCTGCATGCCCGCCAGGCGCGATTCGGCGATGTCCTGGATGCGGCGGTCCACCAGTTCAAAGTAGGCACTGCTGGCCGAAAACCGGGAATGCGTGGCGGCATACTGGCTTTCCACCTGCCCGGCCAGCCGTGTCAGGCGGTCGAGCAGCGCGGGCTCGGCATCGCGGTTGGCGGTGCGGATGGCATCGGCCAGCTCGCGCTCGGCAAAGGCCAGCACATTGGCGGCATCGCGGGCTGCGGGCAGGCCCAGCAGGGCGGCCATGCGGTAGGTTTCGATCTCCAGCAGGCGCTGCACCAGGCGCCCCAGGCGGCGCGGCGTCATGCCGCCCGCCAGCAGCACCATGCGCGAAAAACCGTCGGCATGGATGGCGAAGTCGGTGTACAGCTCGCCATGCCCGTCGGCCACGGTGGAAGCCACGAGCGTGTCCTCGTGCAGCACATGCTTGACCAGCGAGCCCGAGCCAAACTGGTGCGTGGGCAGCACCCACAGGTTCAGGCTGCACAGGCACTGGCCCGGCAGCGCCGCAAGCCACTCGCGCGGCACCGCGTCGATGGCACTGGTGGGATCGCGCTCGCCAAAAGCCTCGACGGGTGTGGACACCATAAAGGTCCACGACACGAACTCGGTGTGCAACTCCCAGCGGATGCGAAACACACCCAGGTCCATGCGCAGGTGCGTGGTCTGCGCATCGGGCAGCGCCAGGTGGTGGTCGCGCAGCAGCGCCGCCACATGGGCGCGGCTGGCTTCGCGGCCGGCGGCATCGGCCAGCATGACGATGTGGGCAATGGCCAGCGGCGCCGTCAGGGCCTCGGGCGGACGGGCGTGGATCTCGTTGTGCAGCATGACCCGGTGCGGGTGCTGCGTGGGGCGGTTGGGTGGTGGCATGCGGTCCTCGGTGCGCCATTGTGTACCGGGCGTTGCACCGTTTTGCCGAACCATCTTGCCAAAAAACAACGGCACCCGAGGGTGCCGTTGTGCTTGCAGCCGGGTCCCGCACTGCGGGACCGGGGCATTGGGTCAGTCTTCGACGAAGGCCTCTTCGCGCTTGTTCTTCACGGCAGGCAGCAGCACGATGATGAGCAGCAGGGCAGCGGCAGCCAGCAGACCGGCCGACAGCGGACGCGTGACAAACACGCTCCAGTCGCCACGCGAGAGCAGCAAGGCGCGGCGCAGGTTTTCTTCCATCATCGGGCCCAGGATGAAACCGAGCAGCAGGGGCGCGGGTTCGGTGCCCAGCTTGTGAAAGATGTAACCCACCAGGCCAAAGAGACCCACCATCCAGACATCCCAGGTGTTGTTGTTGGTGGAATACACGCCCACCGCACAGAACAGCACGATGGATGGGAACAGCCAACGGTAAGGCACCGTGAGCAGTTTGATCCAGATGCCGATCAGCGGCAGGTTCAAAACGATCAGCATGGCGTTGCCGATCCACATCGAGGCGATCAGGCCCCAGAACAGCTCGGGGTTGCTGGTCATCACCTGGGGGCCAGGCTGGATGTTGTGGATCGTCATGGCACCCACCATCAGCGCCATCACGGCGTTGGGTGGAATGCCCAGCGTGAGCAGCGGGATGAACGAGGTTTGCGAACCCGCGTTGTTGGCGGCCTCGGGAGCCGCCACGCCACGGATGTTGCCTTGGCCAAAGGGCACTTCGCCGGGGTGCAGCTTGGTTTTCTTTTCAATGGTGTAGGCAGCAAAAGCCGACAGCAGGGCACCGCCGCCGGGCAGGATACCCAGGGCAGAACCCAGCGCCGTACCCCGGATCACGGCGGGCAGCATGCGCTTGAAGTCTTCCTTGGTGGGGAACAGGCCTTCCACCTTGGCAGTGAACACTTCGCGGTCTTCTTCAGGACGCGAGAGGTTGGCAATGATTTCGCCGTAGCCGAACACGCCCATGGCAATGGTCACGAAGCCGATGCCGTCGGTCAGCTCAGGAATATCGAAGCTGAAACGGGCCACGCCCGAATTCACGTCGGTACCCACCAGGCCCATCAGCAGGCCCAGCACGATCATGCCCACCGCCTTGAGCAGCGAGCCCGAGGCCAGCACCACCGCGCCGATCAGGCCCAGGGTCATCAGCGAGAAGTATTCGGCGGGGCCGAACTTGAAGGCCACTTCGGTCAACGGAGGCGCGAAGGCCGCCAGAATCAGCGTGCCCACGCAACCGGCAAAGAACGAGCCCAGGCCGGCAGCCGCCAGCGCGGGTCCCGCACGGCCCTTGCGCGCCATCTGGTAGCCGTCGATCACGGTCACCACCGACGATGACTCGCCCGGCAGATTCACCAGAATGGCGGTGGTCGAGCCACCGTATTGCGCACCGTAGTAAATACCGGCCAGCATGATCAGCGCGGCCACGGGTGGCAGTGCATAGGTGGCGGGCAGCAGCATGGCGATGGTGGCCACGGGGCCGATGCCTGGGAGCACACCGATCAGCGTGCCCAGCAGGCAGCCTACAAAACAGTAGATCAGGTTCTGGAACGTGAAAGCAACGCCAAAACCGAGCGAGAGGTTGTCAAATAAATCCATGGTCACTGCTCCTGCTTAACCCGTAATGAAACTCGGCCACACAGGAAACTGCAGCTTGAGCGCCCAGACGAATGCCACATAGCTGCCCACGGCAAGCACCGTGGCCAGAATGAACACGGCCTTTGCATTGAATTCATTGCCCGCCAGGCTGGCAACGAAGGTCAGCGCATAGATGCCAACAATCAGGCCCATGGCAGGAATACCAAAGCTGGGCAAGCCGGCCAAAAGGATGCCAAAGGTGAAGTTGGCGGCCAGAATGAAGAACAGCGGCTTCCAGGCCCACTTGCCGATCTTGTCTCCGTCCACGGTTTCCACCACGGTGGCCTTGAAGGCGATCAGGCTGCCAATCAGTGCCAGCAGGATGCCCAGCATCAGCGGGAAATAGCCCGGGCCCATGCGGGCGCCGGTGCCGACGTTGTAGGTTGTGGCGCCCCAGGCGAAGGCCACGCCGACGCACATGAACATGAGGCCGGCAAAAAAGTCTTTTTGGCTCTTGATTTTCACGAATGTCTCCTAGGCGGAATCTCGACATCGCGATTGTGCTGGGAATACAGGCCCCCAGCGATGTGGATTCCACCTACACCCGGGCACCGCCGCCGCGCCTTGCCTTGTCGTGCTTTGCCGTGCCAAAAAGGGGCGCAGCGGCCACCCCCCGGGTCATTCGAGCGGCGGGGTCCCCGCCACCACCTCATCGAGCGTGGTCAGCCCTTCGGCCACGCGCAGGGCGCCAGCCAGGCGCAGGGGACGCATGCCGTCGGCCACGGCCTGGCGGCGCAGCACGTCGATCGATGGCGCCTGGGTGATCTTGTCCTTGAGCGCCTCGCTCACCGTGAGCAGCTCGTACAGCCCCATGCGCCCCAGAAAGCCCCCCATGCGGCAATCCACGCAGCCCACGGCCTTGAACGGCTGGTAAGTGCCCGAGAGCTTCCAGGGCTTGACCACCTCGGCCAGCGCCTCGGGCGCGGCCGAGGTGTCGGGCTGCTTGCACTGCTTGCACAGCGTGCGCACCAGGCGCTGGGCCAGCACACCGAGCAGCGTGGCATTGATCAGGTAAGACGGCACACCCAGCTCCATCAAGCGGGTGATGGCACTGGGCGCATCGTTGGTGTGCAGGGTGGAGAACACCAGATGCCCCGTGAGCGCCGCCTGGATGGCCATCTCGGCGGTTTCCAGGTCGCGAATTTCGCCCACCATGATGATGTCCGGGTCCTGGCGCATCAGCGCACGCAGGCCTTCGGCAAAGTTGAAGTCGAGCTGCGGCTGCACCTGCGTCTGGTTGAAGCTGGGCTCGATCATTTCGATCGGGTCTTCCACCGTGCTCACGTTGACCTCTTCGGTGGCCACGCGCTTCAAGGTGGCATACAGCGTGGTGGTCTTGCCCGAGCCGGTGGGCCCGGTCACCAGGATGATGCCGTGCGGGCGCTTGACCAGCGCCTCCCAGCGCTGCGCGTCGTGCGGCGCAAAGCCCAGGGCATCCAGATTCTTGACGGTGTTGTCGGGGTCAAAAATCCGCATCACCATCTTTTCGCCAAACGCCGTGGGCAGCGTGGACAGGCGCATTTCCACCTCGTCGCCGCGCTGGTTGCGGGTCTTGATGCGGCCGTCCTGCGGGCGGCGCTTTTCCACCACGTCGATGCGGCCCAGCAGCTTGATGCGCGACACCATGGCGTTGTGCACGCCCATGGGCATCTGGTAGACGGGGTGCAGCACGCCGTCGATGCGAAAGCGGATCACGCCCTGCTCGCGGCGCGGCTCCAGGTGGATGTCGCTGGCGCGCTGGTCAAAGGCGTATTGCCACAGCCAGTCCACCACCTTCACCACACCCTGGTCGTTGGCATCGAGCTGCTTGTTGCTTTTGCCCAGCTCCACCAGCTGCTCAAAACTGCTGCCACCCGAGTTGCCGCCCGCCTTCTGCGCCGCGCGCACCGACTTGGCCAGCGCAAAGAACTCGGCCGTGTAGCGGTGAATATCCTGCGGGCTGGCCACCACGCGACGCACCGCGCGGCGCGACTGGCGCTCCACCTCGGCCACCCAGTCGTCAATGAAGGGCTCGGCCGTGGCCACCACCACCTCCTTGGCCGTCACCTGCACCGGCAGCACCTTGTGGCGCTCGGCATACTGGGCGCTCATGCTGTCGGCCACGCGGCCCACGTCCACCTTGAGCGGGTCGATGCGCAGGTATTGCAGGCCCGCGCGCTTGGCCAGGTATTCGGTAAGTGCTTCGATATCGAGCGGCTTGCCGTCGCTGGCGCGCGCCATGGACACGCTGGCCAGCCGCACCAGCGGATGCTGCGAGCTTTCGGCCTGCGAGCAGCGCGCAATGGTGCGCTGGGCTTCTTCCAGCGATATCACGCCATCGGAGCGCAACCAGTCCACCATGCGGCGCCAGTCCAGCGGACCGACATGGATCGCAGGCGCAGCAGGCGCGGGGGTTTCGGGGAGGGTTTTCATCAGGGGCCTTGGAAGACGGTGCAATGGCTCGGCGCGCGGCTGCGGACGATCAGTCCACAACGGGTTTGAACACGCGCAGCCACTTGGCAGAGGGCAGATCCCAGCGCGCCTGGATGGCCTCGGCCCGCGCCGCCAGCTCGGTGCGTTTGGGCCGGCTGGGCGTGCGCTGCGCCAGCACCACGGTGTTGCCCTCGCGGGTGGGCTTGAAGGCCCACAGCGCGTCTTCGCCAAAGGCGCTGGCCATGCTCTTGAGGCTGCGCTCAAAGCTCGACGCGCGGCCAAACAGGTTGACGGTCATGCAGCCGTCCTCGGTCAGCAGGGCGCGGCAGTCGGCATAAAAGTCGGGGCTGTCGAGCACCGGCGCGGCGGCTTCGTGGTCGTACAGATCCACGGCCAGGGCATCCACGGTGCCCAGCCACATCGGGTTCTTGATTTCCTCGGCTGCATCGGCCAGCACCACGCGCAGCTTGGGGCCATCGGGCGGCAGCTTGAACCACTGGCGGCACACCGCCAGCACCTGGGGGTTGAGCTCGATGGCCGTGGTGCACAGGCGCAGTTTCTTGTGGCAGAACTTGGTGATGGCCCCGGCCCCCAGCCCCAGTTGCATGGCATGGCGCTTGGTGACACTGGCGGGCTCGACAAACAGCAGCCAGGCCATCATGCGCTGCACATACTGCAGCTCGATCTCGAACGGCTCGGCCACGCGCATGGAGCCCTGGATCCAGGGGGTTCCCAGGTGCAGGTGGCGCACCTCGCCATCGTCGGAGACACTCACTTCGGGCAGTTCTATCGCGGTTTTTTTATTGCGGGCCATTCACACCAATCCATGCCGGGCCAGCAGGTCGGCCCAGGCGGTCAATTTACGATCAAAACTCCAGGAGGCGTTGGCCGGGCTGGTCGACGGCAGCCGGTGCACCTCCACCCCCAGCAATGCCGTGCTGCGCGCATGCTTGAAGCTCTCCCCGCCATTGTGGGCGATGGCCGCCAGCCGGGGGCAGCGCGCACGCAGGCTGGCAAAGTCGTTGACCTGCGCGTTGCGGATGCGGGTGTCCAGACTGCCCACCCGCTCACAACTGGCGTACACATCCCACAGGCCAAGGCCCCGCGCCAACAACCAGTCGCAGCGCAGGACGTAGTCTTGCCTGTCCGGCAGCGGGTGCTGCGGCCAGAGCGCCTGCACAATGCGCCAGAAATGGTTTTGCGGGTGCGCATAGTATTGCCCCGCCCGCAGAGAGGCCGCGCCCGGAAAGCTGCCCAGCACCAGCACCACCGTGCGCTCGGACACCACGGGCGCCAGCCCCGTCAGGCGCTCGCCGCCGGGCGGCAGCAGCGGGCTGAGCACATCGCGGGGTCGGGTGGGGCGGCCCGCAGCCGCCTTGTTTTCCTTCATGGTCTGATTCTGTCGTGAAACCTGGTGGGCAATTCGGCAACTATCAAATAAATAGCTGCTAGCTCTTATCTGACAAGCGTTACACGCCAAAAATACCTCAAACTTTTTGCACCAGCCCGTCCAGGCGCGGCAGCGCCGCACAGGCGTTTGCGGAGGTGCTGCGCGCCAGTTCCGCCACAGGCATGCCGCGCAGGCCCGCCACCACCTCGGCGATGCGCGGCAGCTCGGCCGGCGCGTTGCGCCCCTGGGGTTGTCCGGCGGCACGCTGTTCGGCCGGGGTGTAAAGCCAGTGCGGCGGAATGTCGGGCGCGTCGGTTTCCAGCACCAGGGCCGATGCGGGCAACTCAGCCGCCAGCCGGCGCAATTGCAGCGCACGGTCATAGGTCACCGCACCGCCAAACCCCAGCTTGAAGCCCAGTGCAATGAAAGCCTGCGCCTGCTGCAGGCTGCCATTGAAGGCATGGGCGATGCCGCCCGGCACGGCAACGTCGCGCAGGCCCTTGAGCAGCTTGTCTGCCGAGCGGCGCACATGCAGGACCACCGGCAGATCGAACCGGCGCGCCAGCTGCAGTTGCGCACGGTAAAACTGCTCCTGCCGCGCGGGGTCCAGTCCATCGGCAAAAAAATCCAGCCCGATTTCGCCGATGGCCACCAGGCGCGGGTCAGCGTGGTACTGCTCCAGCGCCTGGGCCAGAAGCGCCAGGTCGGCATCGGCCGCCCGCGCGGTGTAGAGCGGGTGGATGCCCAGCGCGTAGCTGTCGCCGTGGCGGTGCGCCAGCTGGCGCACGGCATCCCAGTTGGCGCGCTCCACCGCCGGAATCACGCAATGCGCCACGCCTGCTGCAGCCGCCTGCTGGCGCACGGTGTCGCGGTCGGCGGCAAACTCGGCGGCGTCCAGGTGGCAGTGCGTATCGATCCAGGAAGACATGCCGACATGATGCCCGACCAGCGCGCACCTGGCAGCGGCCTGGCAGCGGCCCGGCCACACAGCGGTGTGCATCAACCGGCGATCCGTGCTACTGTCAAACCCGTGCGCCACGCTCCGGCGCGACATTCCGTTTCCTCACCCCCGCGTGCCTGCAAAGGCGCGGCGCCCACAGCCCCCAAGGCGTGCGCACGGGCCGGGAAATGGCCATGGAACCAGAAGGTGACAGCATGCCCCGGCCCGCCCTCTACAGCAGTTCCCGCCCCACCCGGCGCCCGGCATAACCGGTGGCCGCAGTGGCCAGCGCGCCGCAGCCGTCACCACCGCTGGCACCACCCGCCGAGGCATCCGCAACCACTGTCGCCCCGCGCAACCACCTGCGCGCCCTGTGGGCCACCGTGGTGCTGCTCACCGCGCTGCTGCTGGCCAGCCTGTGGCTGCACCCGGGCACCACGCCCCGCCGCATCACGCAGGACGACATCGACGCTGCCGTGCTGCGCACCCTGGAGACCACCACCTTTCCATCGCCCGCCACAGCGGCAGTGGAGGCCGTGGCGCCCTCGGTGGTGCGTGTGGCGAGCTACACGCGCAGCAAGAACGGCAAGAAAGAGCTCGAGCGCGGCATCGGAACCGGCGTGGTGATTGTGGATTCGGGAATCATCCTCACCAACCTGCATGTGGTGCAGGGCGCCAGCCGCATCACCGTCACTTTTCACGATGGGCTGGAAACCACCGCCAGCATCACCGGTGTCCAGCCCGAAAACGACCTGGCCGTGCTGCAGGCCCACAAGGTGCCCGACGACCTGGCCGCCGCGCCGCTGCGCTCCACCCAAGACCTGCGGGCGGGCGACCAGGTGGTGGCCATCGGTTTTCCGTTCGGCATCGGGCCATCGGCGTCGGCGGGCGTGGTGTCGGGCCTGGACCGTGAATTCGATCCGCCCGAAGGCACCCGTCCGCTCACCAACCTGATCCAGTTCGACGCGGCCGCCAACCCCGGCAACTCGGGCGGCCCGCTGGTCACCATGGAAGGCGAGGTGGTGGGCATCGTCACCGCCATCCTCAACCCCACCGAGGCCCGCACCTTTATCGGCATCGGCTTTGCCGTGCCCATTGAAAACGCCGCGGCTGCGGTGGGCATGCCGCCGTTCTGACATGGAACACCCCCTGAGCCGCTTCGCGCCTTCCCCCTCAAGGGGGACGACACCCTCACTGCGGGGCGGCCCTTGCTCGGTGTCCCTCGCATTGGCCACGCCCATTTCGTGGGCTGAGGACGGTTCGCAGCATCGTTGATCACTGACAAGGAAGGGAACCCATGGAAGCCGCAACGAACAACGCATCCACCGCCACGCTGATGGAGCAGGTGCTCTACGAGGTCAAGCGCGTCGTGGTCGGGCAAGACCGTTTTCTGGAACGTGTCATGGTGGCCATGCTCGCCCAGGGCCACCTGCTGGTCGAAGGCGTGCCCGGCCTGGCCAAGACGCTCACCGTCAAGACGCTGGCCCGCACCATCCAGGGCAGCTTCAAGCGCATCCAGTTCACGCCCGACCTGGTGCCCGCCGACCTGGTGGGCACGCGCATGTACAACCAGAAGACGGGCGAGTTCAGCACCACGCTGGGCCCAGTGTTCACGCACCTGCTGCTGGCCGACGAAATCAATCGCGCCCCCGCCAAAGTGCAAAGCGCCCTGCTGGAGGTGATGCAGGAGCGCCAGGTGACGATTGCCGGCGAAACCCACAAGGTGCCCGCGCCTTTTTTGGTGATGGCCACGCAAAACCCCATCGAGACCGAAGGCACCTACGCCCTGCCCGAGGCCCAGGTGGACCGCTTCATGATGAAGGTGCTGCTGGGTTACCCCACCGAAGAGGAAGAGTTCGTGATTGCCCAGCGCGCGCTGGCTGCGCCCGTGCAGGTGCTGCCCGTGGCCACCACGGCGCAGCTGTCGGCCCTGCAGGCCGAATGCCGCAGCGTGTATGTGGACCCGTCGCTGCTGCAATATGCGGTGAAGCTGGTGGCAGCCACGCGGGCGCCCGCGCAGCATGGCGTCCAGGACATTGCGCAGTTCATTGCCTGCGGCGCCAGCCCGCGCGCCACCATCTGCCTGGCTGAAGGCGCGCAGGCCCTGGCGATGCTGCGCGGGCGCGCCTACGTGCTGCCCGAAGACATGACCGATCTGGCGGCCGATGTGCTGCGCCACCGGCTGTCGCTGTCGTATGAGGCGCTGTCGGACGGGCTGGATGCCGATGCGCTGATTGCCCGCATCATGGCCAAGATACCGGCGCCTGCGCGGCCTTTGCACCACCTGCAAAACAGCTTGGGCACTCACCATGAGCAACAAGCCGCCTGAACCCGCCACCGGGCAGCCCCTGCCCCGCTTGCCCGGCGAGGCCGACCGCCTGCTGCGGCAGCTGGAGTGGCATGTCATCCGGCGGCTCGACGGCCTGCTGCAGGGCGACTACCGCACGCTGGTGCGCGGCAGCGGGCTCGACCTGGCCGATCTGCGCGAGTACCAGCCCCACGACGATGTGCGCCACATCGACTGGAATGTGACGGCGCGCCTGAACGCGCCCCATGTGCGCGTGTTCACCGAAGACCGCGAAATGTCGGCCTGGTTTCTGCTGGACCTGAGCCCCTCCATCCACTTTGGCCCGCAGGGCCACGCCAAGCGCGACATCCTCACCCGCTTTGTGGCCGTGCTGGCGCGCCTGCTCACGCGCCACGGCAACCGCGTGGGCGCCATGCTGTATGGCGCGGGGGGTGCGGGTGGCGCAAAGAATGCAGAGGGCCGCAGCGCACGCGCGGTAGATGCCGTGCTGCCCCCGCGCAACAGCCGCGCGCAGGTGCTGCAACTGGTGCACCGGCTGCTGCAACCGGCCGCCGAACGGGCGGCGGGCGGCACGCAACTGGGCTTGCTGCTGCAGGCCGGGCTGGGCGGCATTCGCAGGCGCTCCACAGTGTTCGTGGTGTCGGACTTCATCAGCGCGCCCGGCTGGGAAAAGCCGCTGGCCCAGCTGGCGCAGCGCCACGACGTGGTGGCCGTGCGCCTGTTCGATCCGCTCGAACTGGAGCTGCCCGACCTGGGCCTGGTGCTGTTGCGCGATGCCGAGACCGGCGAGCAACTGCAGGTCGACACGCACGACAAGGCCTTTCGCCAGCGCTTTGCCCGCCTGTCCGCCGAGCGCGAGGCCGCCCTGCGCACCAGCCTGGCCGCCGCGGGCGCCGACACGCTGGAGCTGCGCACCGATGACGACCTGATCGACGCCCTGCTGCGCTTCATGGACCTGCGCCAGCGCCGCGCCGGGCCGCGGCTGCGCGCTGTCCAGTCCAGCCCCCGCCCCACCACCGTGCTGGCCGGGCAGACCGCGCAGGCCACTGCCTGAAACCCACTCACCCAAGGACAACCGACCATGGTTTTTCTCTGGCCCACCCTGCTCTGGCTGCTGCTGGCGGTGCCGCTGCTGGTGGCGCTGTACGCCTGGCTGCTGCACCGGCGCAAGCAGCAGGCGCTGAACTACCCCAGCCTCGGCCTGGTGCGCGCGGCGCTCGGCCCCGGCCAGCGCCTGCGCCGCCACATCCCGCCCACCCTGTTTTTGCTGGCGCTGGTGGCCCTGCTGCTGGCGGCGGCGCGCCCCATGGCGGTGATCACGCTGCCCTCAGAGCAGCAGACCATCGTGCTGGCCATGGATGTGTCGGGCAGCATGCGCGCCACTGACGTGGAGCCCGACCGCCTCACCGCCGCGCAGAACGCCGCCAAGGCCTTCATTGCCGAGCTGCCGCGCCATGTGCGCGTGGGCATCGTGGCGTTTGCGGGCAGCGCCCAACTGGCGCAACTGCCCACCCAGAGCCATGAAGACCTGGTCAAGGCGATCGACAGCTTTCAGCTGCAGCGCGGCACGGCCACGGGCAACGGCATCATGCTGGCGCTGGCCACGCTGTTCCCCAACGCAGGCATCGACATTGCCGCTCTGGGCGAGCGCCAGGCCATGCGGCCGCGCTCGCTCGACGAGGTCACCCGGCAGGACCCGGCCAAGACCTTCACGCCCGTCGCCCCGGGCTCCTACAACTCGGCCGCCATCATCATGCTGACCGACGGCCAGCGCACCACCGGGGTGGACCCGCTCGAAGCCGCCCAATGGGCCGCCGACCGGGGCGTGCGTGTTTACACCGTGGGCGTGGGCACGGTGCAGGGTGAAACCATCGGTTTTGAGGGCTGGTCGATGCGCGTGCGGCTCGATGAAGAAACCCTCAAGGCCGTGGCCTTGCGCACCCAGGCCGAATATTTCCACGCCGCCACGGCCGCCGACCTGAAGAAGGTCTATGAAACCCTGAGTTCGCGCCTGACGGTGGAAAAGCGCGAAACCGAAGTCTCTGCCCTGCTGGCGCTGGTGGGGGCGGCGCTGGCGGTGCTGGCCGCCGGGCTGTCGGTGGGGTGGTTTGGGCGGGTGATGTAGTTAAAAAAACTATCAAAATAATAGCTGCTTGCGCTTATTCCATAAGCGCTAGAGGCCAAAAACACCCAAAATACGCGTTATTCGACCAGGCCCCCGGCGCCATCCACCAAGGTGGCCAGCGGCAGGTCGTGCAGCTCTTGCAGCAAGCGCACCAGTTGCTGTGCGGCGGCATCCACCACCGCGCGGCCCTTGTCGGCTGTGGCGGCGGCGGCATTGCCCACGGCACCGGCCACGTGGTAGTCCTGCATCTGCCAGCCCAGCTTGGCGCTTTTGCCGTTGCCCAGGATGGCGTAGCGCTCGGCCCGGTCCTGCGAGGTGGAGCGGAAATCGCGCGCGTGCTCCATGTGCACCGCGCTTGGCGCCAGGTGCAGCATCATTGAGGTCTCGATCTCGCCCGCATGGATGCCAAAGCGGTGCTCTTCGGCGCTGAACTGGCCAGCCACGGCGTCGGGCAGAGGCAGGCTAAACCAGCTGGCGCTGTAGACCAGCAGATGGCTGCGCGTGCGCAACTCGCGCGCCACGATGTCCATCACGCTGACCTGGCCGCCGTGGCCGTTGAACAGCAAGAGCTTTTTCACCCCGGCGCGCGCCACGCATTCGCCAATCTCGGTCCACAGCGCGATCACCGTGGCGGGCGACAGCGTGAGCGTGCCCGGAAAGCGGATGTGCTCGGGGCTCAGGCCCACCACCTGCGGCGGCAAAAACAGCACGGGCAGCGCAGCGGGCAGCAGCGGCAGCGCGGCGTCCATCACGCCCTGCAGCAGCGTGGCATCCACCGACAGCGGCAGGTGCGGCCCATGCTGCTCGATGGCCGCCACGGGCAGCACGGCCACCGTCTGCCGGGCCTGGCCGCTGGCGCGCAGCCCGGTGAAGTCGCGGGTGGAAAGGTCGGCCCAGAAGCGCGACGGCAGGGGTGGGTGGGTGGCAGCGGTCATGCCCGCCATGGTAGTGGCTGCCGCCTCGGCCTGGGCATGAAAGGAATGCAGGTCACTTGAGCACCGTGGTGAGCAGCCAATACAGCAGATGGCCCACGCCCATCGCCAGCAACAGCACCAGTGCCAGCCCGCTGGCGCGCGTGCTGAAGCCACGGCGGCGCTGCCATGCCCGCACTGCCAGCGCCGCCACCAGCCCCACGCCCGCCAGCACGGCCCACACCACCCAGACAAGACCCCGGTAAATGCAGCCAAAGTTCTCGCAATACAACGTGAAGCCGTGAAAGGACAGCGCTGCCAGCAACGCACACAGGCCCAGCAGCAGCCAGCCGCTGCCACGCAGCAGGCGGGTGAGCGAGCGCGACCAGATAGTTGCTGCAGGAACGACCACAGAAGAAGAAGAAGAAGAAGAAGAAGAAGAAGAAGAAGAGGGCTGCATGGAAGTGGATGTGCCCGACAGGGGCATGACCACCCCGACTATCCACCAGTTGGAGGCACCCCGGCGCACGGGTTGCAATGGCTTACCCCGACGGTCAGACAACGGGGACAATAGCGGCTCGCGCGCGGTCGTTTTGCATCAGGCCCTTGGGACCGCGGCGCTCACTTTTTGCACGTCGCCATGCCTTTGTCCCTGCCCTCTTTTTCTATTGCCTCCTCGCGCCAGCAACGCTGGCTTCGCCTCGCAGTGGGCGCACTGGCGGCCTTGATCGTGTGGTGGCTGGTCAGCTGGCTGGCTATTGCGCACCTGGCGAAAGGCCCGCTGGAGCGCATCGCCAGTGAACAGCTGGGCCGACCGGTAACCGTGGGGGCGATCGAGTTCACGCCCTGGACGCTGGAATTGACCCTGCGCGACATCGCCATTGGCGGCGCCCAGGGCGGCCCCCCGCAGCTTCAGATTGCACGCATCTATGCCGATGCCGAGCTGCAGTCGCTGGTGCGCCTGGCGCCGGTGGTGGATGCCCTCGCGATCGACGCCCCCCATCTGCGGCTCACGCACCTCTCGGACGGCCACTACGACGTGGACGACATCCTCGCCCGGCTCACCGCCCCCAGCGACAAACCGGCCAGCGGCCCCGCACGGCTGGCGCTTTACAACCTGGCGCTAACGGACGGCACCATCGAATTCAACGACCACAGGGTCGACGCACTCCACACCGTGCGCCAGCTGGCCCTCAAAGTGCCTTTCATCAGCACCCTGCCCTCGCAACGCGAGATCAAGGTGGAGCCGCACCTGTCGTTTGTCGTCGGCGACAGCCGGTTTGACTCGTCGGTGCAGGGCACGCCGTTTGCGCAAACCGGCAAGGGCGACGCCACGGTGAAGTGGGAAGGGCTTGATCTGGCGCCTTACCTGCCCTACCTGCCCGCCAGCCTGCCGGTGCGGGTGCAGGGTGCCTTGCTCGACCTGGACCTGAAGGTGGCGTTTGAGCAGGCACCCCGCCTGGCCGTGACACTGAGCGGCACGGCGCAGACGCGCAACGTCAAGATTGCTGACCGCAACAACCAGCCCCTGCTGTCGTACGAGCGCCTCACGGTGGACATGGCCGATGTGCGGCCGCTCGACCAGGTGGTGCGCCTGGCCCGCGTGGAGCTGGCGTCGCCCATCGTGACGGCCGCGCGCAATGCCCAGGGCGCGTTCAACCTCGCGCAACTGGCTACCCCGGCCGCCGCCGCCAAACCGGCAGCGCCGGCACGCACATCACCGCGGCATCGGCCCCCCAGGCCCCCGCCAGCAG
>ERZ1023652.123-NODE-123-length-17948-cov-8.079794_pt1 | contig 17948 bp, 14 predicted proteins | sample MGYA00520879_ERZ1023652 | MGnify/ENA primary metagenome ERZ1023652 (study PRJEB33180, sample SAMEA4044469) | wastewater metagenome | place: Denmark | collected 2016-04-02 | study: EMG produced TPA metagenomics assembly of the PRJEB13832 data set (Local...
GGCTCGCGCAGCACGATGCGCTGCTGCCGGCGCTCTGCCGTGGCCTGCAGATCGGCGGCCACCTGGCGCGCCACGTCGGCCAGCGGCGTGCTGCTGCGGTCGGGGGTGGCTTCGGCGTCGAGCCGGGCCAGTTGCAGCAGTTGTTCCACCAGTCGGGTGGCACGGTCGCAGCCTTGCACCGTGGCCTGCAGTGCCGTGGCGCGCTCTTGCGTATTGGTGGCGCCTTGCGCCACCTGGGCCTGCATGCGGATGCCGGCAATGGGGGTGCGCAGCTCATGCGCTGCGTCGGCGGTGAATTGCTGCTCTGTGGCCAGCAGCCGGGCCATGCGCTCGAACAGCTCGTTCAGCGCCGTGACCAGCGGCAGCACCTCGGGCGGTACGCCTGCGGTGGACAAGGATTCGAGCGACTGCGGCTGGCGCGCGGCCACGGCGTGCCCCAGTCGGCCCAGCGGCCGCACCGAGCCACGCACCGCCCACCAGATGCCCAGTGCCAGCAATGGTATGGCCCACAGCATCGGCTTGAGGATGCTGGTCAGGCTGGCCTGCACGATCTCGCGGCGCACCGATTGCAGCTCGCCCACCACAATGCGTACATCGCTTTCTCGCCCCTGGGTGACGAACACGCGCCAGGCCTTGCCATCCACCTGGCTGTCCGCAAAGCCCCGCTTGCGCCGCTGCGTCAGGGGCTCCTGCGGCGCGCTGGCCGAGCGGGCCAGCAGCTGGTCTTCGTGCCACAGCTGGAACACCACGCGCGGCTGGTGCTTATCCAGCTCGGGCGCTTCGTTCAGGCGGTCTTCGTCCAGTTCATCGAGGGGTTGCAGGCGCAGCAGGGCGGCGGTCTGCGCCAGATGGGCGTCGAGCAGGTCGCTGACTTCCTCGTCGGTTTCGTGCCAGGCCAGCGCTGCGGCCACGCCCCAGGCCACCAGCACCAGCGCCAGCACCGTGGTCAGCAGCCGGGTCTGCAGCGAGCGTGGCGTGCGGGGGGCGGCAGCGCTGCTCATGCCGGCTCCCGTGCGATGCGGTAGCCCACGCCGCGCACGGTCTCGATCAGGGCCGCGCCCAGCTTGCGCCGCAGGTGGTAGATGTGCACCTCGACGGCGTTGCTGTTGATTTCGCTGCCCCACTGGTACAGGCGCTGCTCCAGCTGCTCGCGGCTGAGCACACGCCCGGCGTTCAGCAGCAGCGCGTGCAGCAGGTCGTATTCGCGGTTGGACAGCTCCACGGGTTGGCCATCCACCAGCACCTGGTGGGCGGCCGGGTCCAGCGCCACGTTGCCAGCGACCAGCCGGGTTTCGCTCTGGCCGTGCGCGCGCCGCACCAGGGCGCGCAGGCGGGCGGCCAGCTCATGCAGGTCGATGGGCTTGATGAGGTAGTCGTCAGCGCCCGCGTCCAGCCCGGCGATGCGCGCGGGCACCGCGTCGCGGGCCGTCAGCACCAGCACGGGCGTGGTGTTGCGCCGTGCGCGCACCTGGCGCAGCACCTCCATGCCATCCAGCCGTGGCAGGCCCAGGTCCAGCACGGCAGCCTGGTAGGCGCCGGTGGCCAGCTCGCGCTCGGCGGCCACGCCATCGCGCACCCAGTCCACCTGGAAACCGTTTTGCGCCAGGCCGGCGCGGATGCCCGAGCCCAGCAATTCGTCGTCTTCGGCCAGCAGGATGCGCATGGAGGGTGCTTTCAGTCAGTCGTCGTCATCATCATGGTGATTCTCGCTCCAGCGTGCTGCATCGCCAGCGGGCAGCTCGGGCGCAGTGTTCCACTGCCACGTCCAGAATGCGAGCACGCAGGCCAGTACGGCAGCGGCGAGCCAGCCATGGTTGCGCTGGGCCAGATTGGGCCCGGGGCCCTGCACGCGGCCCGTCAGCATGGGCAGTGCCTGGTTTTTGCGGCGCAGAACGCTCAACAGGGCGATCAGGCCGATGTGCGCCAGCACCACGAACAAGAGGGTGTTGCCAAAGAACTCGTGCACTTCCTCCAGCCATTCACCGCCCCATTCGACCCACACCGCGTAGCCGCTGAGGGTGAGCGGCACCACCAGCGCCAGGATCAGCGCCACGGCCAGTGCCATCAGCAGGTTTTGCCCCGGTCGCCAGGTGGCCTGCAGAGCGGAGGGTGAACGCACCGCGGCCAGGGACTTCAACCATGCCGGCAGCCCCTGCAGCTTGCGCCACAGCACCGACATGCGCACTTGGCGCGGTCCGAACACGCCCCACAGCAGGCGTGCCACGACCAGCCCCGCCAGCGTGTAGCCCAGCGTGACGTGCACCAGTCTCCAGCGCTCGCCATCGGCGGTGATATAGGCCGCCGTGAAGCTCAGCGCCATCAGCCAGTGCAGCATGCGCGTGGTGGCATCGACCACGCGGCGGGTGGCAGGCCGGGGCGTTTGCGTTTGCGCTTGCGCTGAGGACGGTGCGGAAGCTGAAGAGGGCGAGGCGGTAGAAAGGGTGTCAGAAGTCATGGCGGTTCTCACTTCGGAATGCGGACGCGGTCGTCGTCAAAGTCACCTTGGTCGGCGCGGGTGTGGCAGGCCATGCAGTTGGCGCGGCTGCCCACGGCGGCGCGCTTCCACACCCCCGGCTCCACGTCGCGGTGCTTGCGCTCAAACCAGGCGGACTGGCTAATGCGGTCTTGGTGCGGCGCCTCGCGCACGCGCTTGTAGGTGCCGGCATGGGCCGCGAGCCAGGTGCTGATCTGGCGCACCATGGCCGCATCCAGCGAGGCGTCGGTGCCGTAATGCTGGTCCAGCCCCTGCATCATGCGGCTCCACGAGCTGGCGGGCAGCATGCCGGGCGGGTAGGCCATGTGGCAGCCGGCGCACTCCTGCCTGTAGGCGGGCAGCATGGCGCTGGCGGGAATCTCGCGGCTGTCGGCCCAGGCAACGGGCAGTGCGCAGGCCAGCGCCAGCCATGCGGCGGATGGGCGAACTCTGCGCCCGAACCGAGCTCGGGCCGTGGTGGTTGCGGTGTGGCTCATGGTGCGCCCTTGGTGGTTGGGGGGGGATTTTTGGCATCGAACTGCAGCAGCCAGGCCAGCACATCGGCCTTTTCGACAGGGGTGCATTCGCGCTTGAGCACATCGTTGCAGTTGCGGCGAAACCATTTGTCCACCTTGGCGGTGTCCGTAAAGCGCTCGGGGTTGAACGCAGGCGCCAGGGGAGTGATGGTCTTGCCCGTGCTGGCATGGCGGGTGGACGTGGTGGGCGGATTGCCATGGCACGAGGCGCACGACCATTCACCCCCATGGCGACTGGTGAAAAAAACGCGGCCGCGCTCGGCGTTGACCGACTGGCCGGAAACATCGCTCCAGCGCTGCATCTGCGAGGCGGCGGTGGTGTCGCCAGCGTGGGCGGGCGCCAGGGCAAGGGTCAGCGCCAGCAGCGCAACCATGCGTGCAAGAGAGGTGGGGTGTTGTTTTTGCATGCCGCCATGGTGCAAGGCGGGCATGAAGAATGGCTTAAGAACGTGTTAGACGGGGCGTTCAATCGCCCGATTTCGCTCCAACCCTTCGGGCAGTGGTCGTTGCGGGCGGTCTGCGGCGTTGGGCCGCTTGTTGATAGCCGAGCTAGCAACGGCGCACCGCGCCTTGCATCCCATCCCGCAAAGACCGCTGCGCGGCCTCTGGGAGGTCGTGAATACGTGCCAAGGAGCGCGAGTGCCAGGCGCAGCTTGTCTCAAAAAATGATAAAAATGGCCTATCGCGCTTATGTATAAAGCGCTAGCAGCTATTAAATGTGTAGCGATTGAGGGTGCGGGCAGACGCCGCCGCAGCAATCCGGCGGCCGGGGCGTCGCACACGCACTTGTCGCACTGCCCGCCGATCATGCTCCGGGGCACTCGCCCGCAATTCGTCAGCATTCAACCAAGACAGAGGGAATTCACCATGGATTTTGTTCAGGCAATCAAGTCGTGTCTGGGTCAGTACGCCACGTTCTCGGGCCGCGCGTCGCGCTCCGAATACTGGTGGTTTTTTCTGTTCCAGGTGCTGGTCATGGTGGCCACCGGCATGCTGGGGGATGTGATCAACGGCCTTGCATCGCTGGCACTGTTGTTGCCGGCACTGGCGGTGGGAACGCGCCGCTTGCACGACATCGGCCGCACGGGGTGGTGGCAGCTGCTTTTGTTGACCGGGATTGGTTTCTTTGTCTTGCTGTACTGGTGGGTGCAACCTACCGACGGTGCGTCCAACATCTACGGCGAACTCCCTGCCGCATGACGTGAAGAAAGCCCGCAGGCCATAAGGTCTGCGGGCTTTTTCTATGGTGCCTTGGCTGCCATGCCGAACGGCATGGGCATTGGGCCACGGCGCCAGGCTGCGCGCCAGGCCGGATCACACCTTGAGCGAGCGCTCGATGTCCGTGAGCTTGTAGCGTGCCAGGGCGAGATTGCCCTTGGCCTTGTCCAGCACCAGATACAGGAACAGGCCCACGTTGTTGGGCACCAGCCGGATCAGGTGGTATTGATCGCCCAGCGTGATCAGAATGTCTTCAATGCCTTTGCGCAGGCCCAGCGCTTCCATGGTCTTGATCTTGGCCCGCACCACTTCCGTGTTGCCCGCTGCGGCCAGGTCCAGGTTCATGCCACCGCCGGCCTGTGCCAGGCACATGCCGCTGCGGTAGTCGACCAGCGCCACTGCTTGCGCGCCGTCAATGGTCATCGCGGCATCCATACATTGCTTCAGGTTGGAACTCATATCGTTTTCTTGTGAGGGGTTTCGGGATTGTTGCAGGGCCAGGTCATCCATGAGGCTGAGCTTGCCCAGCTGCTCCATCAGGATGAACCAGAGGGTTTGCGGGTCGCTGTTGGGTAAGCGGTAAACATGGGTGCGTGCCATCTGGCCAGGGGGCGCAGACTTGAAGACCGACTCTTCCATGACTGCGTTGGGCATCAGAAAGGCCCACACGACCGCCGGATCCAGCGGTGCCAGCCATTCCAGCGTGGAACGCAGCAGATTGACCGACCCCGCACCGACGATCAGGACGACGGCGGCGCTGTGGGGCGATGGGAGCGACAACGCCTGGGCGGTGGCAGGACGAAGCCAGTCAACCATTGGCGCCACCGTGGCGTCGGCCAGAGGAATCTGCAACCAAGGCCCGGGCCCGGAAAGGTTCGATACCCCCAGCTGCGCCAGGGAGTGAAGGCCCAGTCGAGCGGTCAGATCAAGAACAGTGACAGTAGGTGGTGTGAGCGCCATAAACGTCGTTGGAAGAAAAAAGCTCCAGGACGGGGCGCCGGGAAGAGACCGTCTGCGTATTCGCTTGAAATGGAGAATGTGCAGAAAAGTGTATCGAAATACAACCGGGCCCGTTTGATCGCAGGCAATGCCGGGTCGCAACGTGGGTCTTATGGTTTGTTGTGCTGCGTTGGCGATTGTTATCGTATATAGGTGCGCCAAATCGCGGCATGTGCGGCTTGTGCCGGTACCTGCGGGCGACCCTGAAGCGCATCGCCTGCCAGGCGATATCGTGCCCTGTGGCTTTTCGCGGGAACGGACAGGCACACGCCATGAAAAAAGCCCGCAGGCCAAAAGACCTGCGGGCTTTTCGTGGGGCTGCGCAGCCAGCGCGGCTGCGCGAGGGCCAGGCAATTACATGCCCATGCCGCCCATGCCACCCATGCCGCCCATGTCAGGCATGCCGCCGCCAGCACCGGCTTCTTCCTTCGGAGCGTCAGCCACCATGCACTCGGTCGTCAGCAGCAGCGATGCCACCGATGCTGCGTTTTGCAGCGCCGTGCGGGTGACCTTGGTGGGGTCCAGAATGCCCAGCTCGAGCATGTCGCCGTAGCTGTCGTTGGCAGCGTTGAAGCCGAAGTTGCCCTTGCCGGCCAACACAGCGTTCACCACCACCGAGGCTTCGCCGCCGGCGTTGTTCACGATTTCGCGCAGAGGCGCTTCGATGGCCTTCAGCACCAGGGCAATGCCGTGGTCCTGGTCAGCGTTGTCACCCTTGATGGAGGTACCAACGGCTTGCTTGGCACGCAGCAGGGCCACGCCGCCACCGGCCACAACGCCTTCTTCCACAGCTGCGCGCGTTGCGTGCAGTGCGTCTTCCACGCGGGCCTTCTTTTCCTTCATTTCGACTTCGGTGGCAGCGCCCACCTTGATCACGGCAACACCGCCAGCCAGCTTGGCCACGCGCTCTTGCAGCTTTTCGCGGTCGTAGTCGGACGTGGCTTCTTCGATCTGCACGCGCACTTGCTTGACGCGGGCTTCGATGTCAGCAGCTGCGCCAGCGCCGTCGATGATGATGGTGTTTTCCTTGCCCACTTCGATGCGCTTGGCCTGGCCCAGATCGGCCAGCGTCACCTTTTCGAGCGTCAGGCCCACTTCTTCAGCGATGACCTTGCCGCCCGTCAGGATGGCGATGTCTTCCAGCATGGCCTTGCGGCGGTCGCCGAAGCCAGGCGCCTTGACAGCCACCACCTTCAGGATGCCGCGGATCGTGTTGACCACCAGCGTAGCCAGGGCTTCGCCTTCGACTTCTTCGGCAATGATCAGCAGCGGACGGCCAGCCTTGGCCACTTGCTCCAGCGTGGGCAGCAGGTCGCGGATGTTGCTGATCTTCTTGTCGAACAGCAGCACGAAGGGGTTGTCCAGAATCGCGGATTGCTTTTCGGGGTTGTTGATGAAGTAGGGCGACAGGTAGCCGCGGTCAAACTGCATGCCTTCCACGACGTCCAGTTCGGACTCGAGCGACTTGCCGTCTTCCACGGTGATCACGCCTTCCTTGCCAACCTTGTCCATGGCGTCAGCGATCAGCTTGCCGATGGTTTCGTCGGAGTTGGCGGAGATCGAACCCACTTGGGCGATTTCCTTGGAGGTGGTGGTGGCCTTGGAAGCCTTCTTCAGCTCGGCGACCAGGGCCGTCACAGCCTTGTCGATACCGCGCTTGAGGTCCATCGGGTTGATGCCGGCGGCCACGTACTTGAAGCCTTCGCGAACGATGGCCTGTGCCAGCACGGTGGCGGTGGTGGTGCCGTCACCAGCGTTGTCGCTGGTCTTGGAGGCCACTTCCTTCACGAGCTGGGCGCCCATGTTCTGCAGCTTGTCCTTGAGTTCGATTTCCTTGGCCACGGACACACCGTCCTTGGTCACGGTGGGGGCGCCGAACGAGCGCTCCAGCACCACGTTGCGACCCTTGGGGCCCAGAGTGACCTTGACCGCGTTGGCCAGAATGTTCACGCCTTCAACCATGCGTGCGCGGGCTTCGCCGCCGAAAACTACGTCTTTTGCTGCCATGATGGAGCTCCTGAATATTTAAAAATCTTGAAACGAATAACGGGTTGTGGTGAAAGAAAGCGTAGCGAGCAGGTGTCAGGCTAGGCGCACGGAGCGCAGCAACCGGAACGTACTTGCCTAGTACGTGAGGATTGCGAGCACCGCGCAACGACGCCTGGCGCCTGCGCAGTAGCTTTATTTCTCCACAACGGCGAACAGGTCGTCTTCTTTCATGACCAAGAGTTCGTCGCCAGCGACCTTGACGGTCTGGCCCGAGTACTTGCCGAACAGAACGCGGTCGCCGACCTTCACGTTCAGGGCGATCAGCTCGCCCTTGTCGTTCTTCTTGCCGGGGCCGACGGCCAGCACTTCACCTTGATCAGGCTTTTCAGCGGCGTTGTCAGGGATCACGATGCCGGAGGCGGTCGTGGTTTCGCTTTCGATACGCTTGACGATCACGCGATCGTGCAGAGGGCGAAGATTCATTGCATTGCTCCTGTTGACTGAAAAAAATAGCCGGATTACAAGCGCCCGAAGTTTCGGACGCCACCAAACTTCCTCCGCACCAGCGCCTTGTTAGCACTCGTTTGGGGTGAGTGCTAATGATACGGGCATTTGTGGCCATTTCAAGACGCCCCTGTGCGAGCGGGGGATTTTGGGTGGGGTTGCAGCGTGCAGTCACCCTGATGGGTGTGCCCTGGCCAGACCGTGTTGCGCTCACCTGGCCGTGCGTTTATGCGGGGGGTTGAGTGCCGCAAAAATAAAGGCTAATTGGGCAATGCCAGCAAGCACTTGCGCCTGTTTTTGCTCCCAATCATGTGGATCGGAGTCATTGAGCTTACTCAGGCCCCCTGCCGGGCCACCAGCGCATCCAGCCCCATGGCGCGGATGGTGATGGCGGCGGCGTCGGCGTCAGCGCGGTCGCTGTAGGGTCCCACCCGCACTCTTAGCCGGCGCTTTTTTCCCACCCGTGTTTCCTGCCGGAAGGCCGGCAGGCCCTCGTTGAGCAACCGCGCCTGGGCCTTGCGGGCATTGGCTTCTTCGGCAAAAAGACCAACGTTGATGTAATAGCCCGGCGCAGTGCCGACCGCTGGCAGGGGTTGGGCGGTGCTGGCGGAGGCAGTGGTGTCTGGCGGTGCTGCCGGGGTGTCGGGAGCGGATGCCCTGGCCCTGGCCTGAGGCGGCGAGAGGCGTTTTGGGGGCGCGACCTTGTCTGCGGCCTGCGCCAGGGGCGCTGCGGCAGGAGGGGTGGAGGCGGCGGGTTGTGGTTGAGCAGCAGGAGCAGGAGCAGGAGCAGGAGCAGGAGCAGGAGCCTGTTCGGAAGCTGCCGCAGGCACCGGGTTAGGCATTGTTTCCGAGGTGGGCAATTGGCCCGCTGTGGCGCTGTCGGTCGCTGCTGGCGACGGCAGTGCTGCGGGTTCGGACGCCACAGGCTGGGCCGGCATGGTGCCTGGCTGCAGGAGCGCATCGGGTGGCGTGGTGGGCGCAGCGGGTTCGGGAGGCACGGGGCGAACCGGGGCAACGGGCGTGGAAGAGTCTGCCCCCGCCGTGCCGGTGGAAGGCATTGCCAGATAGGCACCGGCAGCGGCCAGCGCCAAGGCCAGATTACCAGCCACCAGCCAGGCCAGCCGTTTCCAGGAGCTGGCTTGCCGCGCCAGCAGTGCGCAGGCTTCGTTGAGGGTGTGCGTGGCGGTAAGGGCCCGCGCTATTTTTTTGTGGGTATCGGCATGCAGCAGGGCATTGCCGTAAAGACCAGGCACGGCACAACTGAGCAGCACAAACGCCGCCGCCACGCCCCATTCCACTGCCTCCGGCCACTCCAGCAGCGGGCGCCCCACGCCGAACACCAGCAGTGCCACGCCCTCGGCCGCCGCCACATACACCAGCGCCGCGCCCCACATCTGGCGAAACACCATCCAGTTCAGGGTGCACAGGCTGGCGGCCCAGTTCCAGCTGGTGGTGGTGCGGCCCGCCTCATCGAAGCGCGCAAAAATCGGCAGATAGCGGGACAGATGCACGGGGCCCAGCGCCGCGCTGTAAAGGGCCGTCAAGGCGCTGTCGGACCGGGGTTTCGACGGCAGCTGTGCGGTAATTTCTGCAGATTCCGTGGTGGCGTGCATGGCTGATTCTGGCATGTGCCGGTCCGCAGGCCACGGGGTTTGACCGTGGTGTTGCAACGGCGCAGCGGCCCTTGCCCGCAGTTGCAGAGGCGGCCGCCGGGCCGTGCGGGAGGCGCCGGGTTGGCAGTGCAGGTGCGTGGGCCGTGGAATATATGCCAAAACGGCCGCTAGCCCTTTTGGGTAAAGCGCTAGTAGCTATTAAAATTGATGGTGCCGATGGGGTGCAGCACACACCGTTCGCGCTGGGTGAAACCGTTTCACGAGTTCAATGCGAACGGCTCCAGCCTTATGGCACCGGCCCCGCCACCCAGCACCATGCACCCAGCACCATGCACCATGCGAGGCGCGGCCCTGTGGGTTGCTTATGCCCCCCGCACCATCGCCAGGATCTGCCCTGCGTCCAGCGTAGCGGCCTTCTGCTGGATTTGCGGCAGGTATTGCGTCTGGAGTTGCTTGGCGGGGCCGAGCAGGTTCTGGAAGGTTTCGCGCAGCATGGCCGTGCTCATCACCCGGCCGCCCGCGTAGTAGCGCCGGGCTACCTGCCCCAGCGCGTAGGTGGTGGCAAACGAAAACGCCATGCCGGTGGCGGCACCGCCCATGCGGCCCAGGGTTTTGCCCGCTGCCTTGCCCAAGAGGCCACCGAGCAACTTGCGGCCAAACTGCTCCAGGTATTGCGAGGTCAGGCCCACCCCGGCGGCGGCGATGAATTCCTTGATGTGGCCCTGGTCCAGCTCTACGCCGTAGGCCTTGCCAATGCCATACACCATCTTCACCTGCAGCGGAATGATGGCCATCGACGCCCACGACTGCGGCAGCAACTCCAGTGCGCCGTTGAGCAGGGCGTAGTTGAGGATGGATTTGTCCAGGTCCGCATCCGATGTGCCCGTGGCGGGGGCAGCGGGCGCGGTACCCGGTGCTGCTACTGCAGGCAGGGTGGGCGGGATGGCTTTTTCTGCCACATCCACCAGCGCATCGGCTTCCTGGTCAAACGCCGCAGTCTGCTGGGCATCGAGTTGCAGCGCCGTTTTGAGCGTGGCCAGAAAGTCGCGCTCGGCCGCCGTCTGGCGGCCGTCCACATCGCACACGCACACCGCCATTTCGTAGGCCAGCTGGCGCTGCATGGGGTCACCCAAGGCGCTGGCCGCCGCCTGCACACTGGTGCGCTGCAGCAGCACGTCCTGGTAGATGCGCGGCAGGTCGGCCATGCCCGCGTCGCCAGCCAGCGACTGGGCCAGGCGGCGGATTTCCTCGCGCTCGGTGTCGTCCTTGCTGCCGTCGGCAAATGCGGCCAAAAGGGCAATGGTAAGAATGGATTTTTGCTGGTCCAGGTTCATGGTGGCAGGTCTCGTGCGGCGTTAAAAATGGTGAGGGGCGGATAGCAAGCGCCTTGGCGCAGCACCAACGCGGTGCTGTGCAAGTGCCGTTCATACAGATGCAGTCTAGGCAAGCTTGTTTCAACGCCACAGTTTGTGTGGAATTGTGGGCGGGTGCCAGGCAATGGCGTGGCACAACCAGGCGCTGCAAATACCTCGCCTGTAGCCGCAGTGCCCCGCTGGCGGCGCAGGCATTGCCGAGTCACTACCATGCAGCTTTTGCCCGCCGGAGCCACTTTGCCATGACTGCCACGCCCACTGCCCTCAAGATTGATTTCGTCTCTGACGTGTCCTGCCCCTGGTGCATCATCGGCCTCAAGGCGCTGGAGCAGGCGGCAGACAGGCTCAAGGATGAAGTCGCGGTCGACCTGCACTTTCAGCCTTTCGAGCTGAACCCGCAGATGGCACCGGAAGGCCAGGACATTGGCGAGCACCTGCACGAAAAGTACGGCGCCTCGCCCGAGCAGAGCCAGAAGAACCGCGAAGCCATTGCCGCGCGCGGTGCCGAGCTGGGATTCACCTTCGGCATGGACAAGCGCAGCCGCATCTACAACACCTTTGATGCGCACCGCCTGCTGCACTGGGCGCAAGAGCACGGCCTGCAGCGAGCGCTCAAACATGCGCTGTTCACGGCGTATTTCACCGATGGGCAGGACCCCAGCAGCCACGAAGTGCTGGTGCGGGTGGCGGGCGAGGTGGGGCTGAACCCCGATGCCGCCCGCGAGCTGCTGGCCTCAGACCGCTATGCCACCGAGGTGCGCGAGCGCGAGCAGTTCTATCAGCAGCAGGGCATTCACTCGGTGCCCGCGATCATCATCAACGACCGCCACCTGATCTCGGGCGGGCAGCCGGTGGAGGTGTTCGAACAGGCGCTGCGCCAGATTGCGGCGCAGGGTTGATGGGGTTGATTTGCTATTAAATTAATAGCTGTTAGCGCTTTAAGGGTAAGGGCTAGAGGCTGATTTCATTAAAAAACCAGCCGGGTGCCCCATGTGAACCAGTACGTGACCCATCCTCAAAGGCTGGGTTTGTCACCGCCTGCATGCAAGGGGCAGGCCCTTCGACTAGCCCAGGATGAATGGCGTTGACGGGCTGCCTCCGGCGTAGCGCCCGCCGGTTCACTTGCGCAGCGGAATCGGCGTGGCGCGGTCCACCGGCACGGCGGTTACGCTGTTCTGGGGCGAACCGTCGATCAGCTTTTCTGAATAGGTGAGGTAGACCAGCGTGTTGCGCGCCGGGTCCACCATGCGCACGATGCGCAGGCGCTTGAACAGGATCGACATGCGCTCGCTGAAAACTTCTTCCTGCTTCTTGAGCGGCTCAGGGATGCTGATGGCACCTACCTGGCGGCAGGCGATCGATGCCTCTGCGCGGTCTTCGGCCAGGCCCAGCGTGCCTTTGACGCCCCCGATACGCGCGCGCGAGACATAGCAGGTCACGCCCTGCACGCCGGGGTCGTCGTAGGCTTCCACGATGATGTCGTGGTCGCGTCCGATCCACTGAAAGGCCGTGTCCACAGTGCCGATTTTTTCACCGGAAGCGGCCAGCGCAGCGCCCGACAGCAGGGTGGAGGCCAGCAGGCCCCCGGCCACAGCCGCCCGACCTGCCCATCGGCGCGCGGCCATCATGCGGCCACTCCCGCTTCGGCGCAGCGCCGGGCCAGGTGCGCCAGGGCTTCTTCCACCTGGTCCACCAGCACCAGGCACAGGTCGCCCGGCTGCAGGCGATCCAGGGCAGTGTCGATGGCAATGAACTCGCCCCGGATTTCCTCGACATGCCTGGTGCGGGCTGCGCCGGCAAGGCCTTCACGCAGCAGCGCCATCACTTCGCCATCGCCGCGGCCGCGCTGGGCGGCGTCCTGGTACAGGATCACGTCGTCAAAGGCCGCGCCGAGGATCACGGTCTGCTCGCGGATGTCTTCGTCGCGGCGGTCGCCGGCGCCGCTGATCACCACGCTGCGGCGGTTGCCGGGCAGTGCATCGACGGCGGCGACCAGGGCGCGCATGGCGTCGGGGTTGTGGCCGTAGTCGGCAATCACCGTGGCGCCCTTGAAGTCCATGAGGTTGAAGCGGCCCGGGGCGTTGTCGCTGTCATTCACAAAGCCCGAAAGACCGCGGCGAATGGTCTGCCAGGGCAGGCCAGCGCCCCAGGCGGCCGCCACGCTGGCCATGACGTTTTCGACCTGAAAACCGATCTTGCCGTTGCGCGTGATGGGCACGTCGCGCAGGTGGATGGTTTCGCGCCACGAGCCTTCTGCGGCCACCACGGAGTCGCCGTCCACATACACGGTGCGGTGGCCCTGGGCGCGGTGCGTGGCCATCACGGGGTGGTGGCGGTCGCTGGCAAAAAAGATGATCTTGCCTGGGCAAGACGAGGCCATGGCCGCCACGATGGGGTCGGTGGCGTTGAGCACGGCATAACCGGTGGCGGCCACGTTCTGCACGATCACGCGCTTCAATACCGCCAGGTCTTCCACCGTGGTGATGTAGTTCAGCCCCAGGTGGTCGCCCGCGCCGATGTTGGTGACCACGGCCACCTGGCAGCGGTCAAAACCCAGGCCTTCGCGCAAGATGCCGCCACGGGCCGTTTCGAACACCGCCGCGTCTACCTCGGGGTGCAGCAGCACGTTGCGGGCGCTCTTGGGGCCACTGCAGTCGCCGCTGTCGATCTGGCGGCCGTTCACATACACGCCATCGGTGTTGGTCATGCCCACGCGCATGCCCTGGGCCGTGAACAGGTGGGCGATCAGGCGTGCGGTAGTGGTCTTGCCGTTGGTGCCGGTGACGGCCACCACCGGAATGCGGCCGTTGTCGCCATGGGCGAACAGGCGGTCCACCATGGCCTGGCCCACGTTGCGGGGCTTGCCATAGCTGGGGGCCAGGTGCATGCGCAGGCCGGGGGCGGCATTCACTTCCACAAAGCCGCCGCCTTGTTCTTCCAGCGGGCGCAACACGGTTTCGGCCACCATGTCCACGCCGCAGATGTGCAGGCCCACCATCTGGGCGGCGGCCACGGCGCGGGCGGCCACTTCGGGGTGCACGTCATCGGTCACATCGGTGGCGGTGCCGCCGGTGGACAGGTTGGCGTTGTTGCGCAGGATGACGCGCTGGCCCTTGGAGGGCACCGAATCGGGCGTCAAATCCTGCATGGCCAGGCGGGCCACGGCAATGTCATCGAGGCGTATCTTGGTGAGCGAAGTGGCGTGGCCTTCGCCACGGCGCGGGTCGAGATTGACCTGGTCCACCAGCTCGCGCACGGTGTGCTGGCCGTCGCCCAGCACCTGGGGCGGCTCACGCCGGGCGGCGGCCACCAGCTGGTCGCCCACCACCAGCAGGCGGAAATCGTGGCCGGGCAAAAAGCGCTCGACCATCACGGTGCCGTAGTCGGCCGCGTTCTTGTAGGCTTCTTCGAGCTGGGCGCGGTCGGTGATGTTGACCGTGACGCCCTTGCCCTGGTTGCCGTCCTGGGGCTTCACCACCACGGGCAGGCCGACCTTGAGGGCGACTTCCCAGGCTTCCTCAATGGTTTCGACCGGCTGGCCCAGCGGCACCGGCACGCCGGCCGCGTGCAGCAGGCGCTTGGTGAGGTCTTTGTCCTGGCCAATGGATTCGGCGACGGCGCTGGTGGAGTCGATTTCGGCGGCCTGGATGCGGCGCTGCCTGGAACCCCAGCCAAACTGCACCAGGCTGCCGCGGGTGAGGCGGCGAAACGGAATGTCGCGCGCCACGGCGGCATCGACGATGGCGCCGGTGCTCGGGCCCAGGCGCTCGTCTTCGTCCAGCTCTCGCAGGTTGGCAATGGCGGCTTCGGCATCGAAGTCGCCCTGGCCCAGCGCGGCGTTGATGAGGCGCTGGGCATCTTCAAAGGCCTGCCGGCCCACCGCTTCCTCGCTGTATTCCACGACCACCTGGTACACGCCGGGATCGATCGTGGCGGTGGTGCGGGCAAAGGTCACCGGGCAGCCGGCCTGAGCCTGCAGGGCCAGCGCTGCCGTTTGCAGCACATGGGCGAGCGAGACATCGCCGCTGCCGCCTTCGGGGTGCAACATGCCGATGGCCGGAAACAGGGCCCGCAGCCGGGCTTCGAAGCCGTCCATGCGGGAGATGGCCTGTTCGGACTCGGCGCAGGCCACCACGGCCTCGATGGCCATGTGGCGGCTCCAGAGGTTGGGGCCGCGCAGGGCCCGGGTGCGAGATACATCCATGAAAGTGTCTTTCTGTGGTCCATCAGGGCTGGCAGGCCCCGGTCAGTTCGAGGGCGATGGAATCAACAACGGGTTGGCATCAGGTGGGCAGGGTGCTCACGGACGGCAGTTCGGGCTCGAAAGTCTTGATCCCGGCGCCGATGAGGTCGGGGGCAATGTCCAGCGCCCAGGCGGCGCCAATTGCGGCCAGCAGGGCATCGGTGTCGGGCATGATGGCGTTGCGCCCGAACGTCAGCTCGGACAGCGTGCCCAGCACATGCTCTGCGCTGCCCGTGGCCAGTACCACGCGGTTGTTGCGCACCACCACGGCCCGGCCATGGTCGCGGGCGCGGTGTTCCACGATGGCGGGCAGGCTGGCGTCTTGTGCGTACAGCACCACGTCGCCATCGCACAGCGGGGCGAGATCGGCCACTTGTGGGTCGGCAGCGTTGAGCACGGCGGCGCCGCCGTCCAGCACCACATCCACCTGCGTGCGCAGCACCTTGGTCATCTGCTCACGGGTCTGGATGTCGAATTCGGCCAGGTTTTCTGCGCCGTCCATGTCGGTGACCACGCCCACCTGGCAGCGGTCGTAGGCCAGCCCGTCGCGCAGGATGGTGCGGGCGTCGTTTTCAATCACGGCCGCTTGCACCATGCGGTTCATGAGCATGCGGTGGGCCGCCTCCCAGTGGGCGCTGTCTGCGGATTCCACGCAGCGGCGGTCCAGAAAAAGGCCATCACGGCAGGCCAGGCCGGTGTGACGCCCGCCCAGATGCAGCAGCCAGGCCACCAGGCGTGCAATGGTGGCGGTGCCCCGGGTGCCGGCCACGCCCACCACCGGGATGCGGCCGACGGTGTCATCGTCTTGGTGCTCTTCTGCGGGGAACAGGTGCTCGACGATGGCCTGGCCCACGGGCCGGGGCGCGCCCTCCGCGGGCTTGAGGTGCATGAGCAGGCCGGGGCCGGCGTTGACTTCCACAATGGCGCCGCCTTGTTCGTGCAGCGGGCGGGAGATGTCCTGCGCCACCATGTCGATACCGGCAATGTCCAGCCCCACCACCTTGGCGGCCAGCGCCGCGATGTAGGCCACCTCGGGATGCACGTCGTCGGTGCAATCCACGGCCACGTTGCCGTTGCGCTGCACCACGATCTGGCGGCCCGCGGCGGGCACGGAGTCTGCGCCCAGGTCCTGGCGCTTGAGTTCGAGCTGCACTTTGGTGTCGGTTGCCAGGTCGATGATTTCGAGCGGGTATTCTTCTTCGTAGCCCCGGCGTGGGTCGGAGTTGAGCTGGGTGTCGATCAGTTCCTTGACGGTGGACCGGCCATTGCCGGTGATGGACACCACTTCACCCCGCGCCGCCGCCACCAGCTTGCCGCCCACCACCAGCAGGCGGTGTTCATCACCCAGGATGAAGCGCTCCACCATCACGTCGCTGCCTTCGGGGTAGGCGACGTGGTAGGCCGCCTCAATGTCTTCCTTCTTTCGCAGGTCCAGCGTCACGCCACGGCCATGGTTGCCGTCCGACGGCTTCACCACGACGGGCAGGCCGATGTCCTCGGCGGCTTCCCAGGCTTCTTCAGGGCTGTTGACCACCTGGCCGTCAGGGATGGGCACACCGCAGGATTTGAGCAGGCTCTTGGTGAGGTCCTTGTCGGAGGCGATGCCCTCGGCAATGGCGCTGGTGAATTCGCTCTCGGCCGTCCAGATGCGGCGCTGGCGGGCCCCGTAACCCAGCTGCACCAGGTTGCCGTCGTTCAGGCGGATATGCGGGATGCCGCGGTCGGTGGCCGCCGTGACGATGCACGCGGTGCTGGGGCCCAGGTAGCGGTCGTCCACCTCGGTGCGCACCTTGGCCACGGCCGACGGCACATCAAAAGGTTCATCGTTGATGGCGGCCATCAGCAGGCGGTGGCCTTGTGCCAGTGCCATGCGTGCCACCTGCTCGTCGCGGGCACGGAACACCATGCGGTAAACGCCGCGCACCGACGTGCTGCGCGTCTGGCCAAATCCCGTGGGCATGCCCGACAGGTTGAGCAGCTCGATGACGACATGCTCCAGCACATGGCCACACCAGGTGCCTTCTTGCAGCCGCTGCAGGAAACCGCCGCGCTCGCCCACGCCGCAGTGGTGCTCTTCCAGCGCCGGCAGCCAGGTGGTGAGGCGGTCGTTCAGCCCGGGAATGGTGTGGGAGGGATGGTCTTCCAGAACACCAAGGTCGAGCCAGACCTCGAGTGCCGGCCGGTAGGTCCAGATGTTGGGGCCGCGCAGGTAATTGATGCGGAGCAGTTGGATATCGTCGATTTTTGCCATGTTGCGGAGCGGTTCAGGGGCACCGGGCGGGCCGGACAGGGAGTGCAATTGTGCGCCCGGTTGTGCGTGAGTTTTGCTATTGAAGGGGTGGAGGGGGGAGCCGTTTGCTCCGGCGCTTCGGGTTTCGGTCAAAATTCCGGCTTCTGCACCGCGTGCGGCTTTGTGTCGCCGGCGGCAGAGAACCCAAACTTATGCAACATCACCATTCTGTGGACGCCTCCGGTGTCTTTTCTGGCCCCCAAGGGGCCGATTTGCGGGCCATGCTCGCTCCCCAAGAGAACGTGCTGGCGGCGTTACAGGTTGACCTGAGCGCCGAACTGCGCTTTGCCACCGGGTGGGTGGTGCTGACCCCGGAGCGCATCCTGGCCTGTGACCCGGGCGCTGCCGCCTGGCGTGCCTGGCCATTGTCCGGCGGGCTGGCGCTGCGGTTGCAAGACCATGGCGGGGTGGGAACGCTGGAGCTGCAGGCCCCCGATGCGCGGCTGGCCTTCTGGCGGTTCACCCTGGGCAATCATCCCCAGGCCCTGCGCCTGGTGCAGCGTTTCGAGCAGGCGGTGGACCGCGGCCTGGTGGCTGGTGCGGCGCCGCAAGAGGCCGACGAGCCCACCTGCCCCCTGTGCCATCTGTCCCTTATATACATCTCCGAGCCCACGAGACCTCTCTACATCTCGTATGCCGTCTTCTTCTTGAAAAAAAAAAAAATAAATATGCCGTTTACTATGCTTGAAATGTCGCTTTCAATGTGCCAG
>ERZ1023652.126-NODE-126-length-17453-cov-8.620051_pt1 | contig 17453 bp, 15 predicted proteins | sample MGYA00520879_ERZ1023652 | MGnify/ENA primary metagenome ERZ1023652 (study PRJEB33180, sample SAMEA4044469) | wastewater metagenome | place: Denmark | collected 2016-04-02 | study: EMG produced TPA metagenomics assembly of the PRJEB13832 data set (Local...
CGCGTGGTGCAGCACGTCGATCAGGCTTTCGTAGTTGGCCTTGCGCGATTCGAAGCCGTCGCGCCCCAGGTGCGAAAACATGCAGGGCACCGATGCGGCCGTGCTGGTGCCGCACGACCATGCGTTGCGCGCCGTGGCCAGGTCGGTGCGGGCCGACAGCAGGGGTGTGGTGGGCCGCTCATAGCCGTTGAGCCCGAAGTTCACGCTGCGTCCGGTTTCACCCAGCACCAGCACCAAGAGGGGTGGCTTTTGCTGGCCCGCATAGCTGGCGCCCAGCTGGGCGTCGCGGCCCAGGGGCATGAGGGTGTTGGTGTCCAGCCGCAGCGGCTTGGTGGCGATATTGCCCAGCGCGTACACGCTGTTGAGCGGGTTGATCAGGTAGCGCAGCCGGGTGTGGTTGCGCATGGTGGAGGCGAAATCCTGGAACACCAGCAGCAGGCAGACCACGATGACAACGACAGAGCCCACCAGCAGCATGCCGTTGTGGGCCATGTGCCGAAAAGCTGGTATCTGGCGCACCGGGCGGCGGTACAGCCACAGCAGCGGCGGGGCCGTGAGCGCCAGCACCGTAGACACCATGCGCCAGTTCAGCAGATCACCGGCCTCTTTCACATCGGTCTGCATGACGTTGACCAGCATGCTTGCGTCGATGGCAATGCCGTAGGCCAGCATGAAATAGGCCCCGAAAGCGGCCAGCAGCAGCATCACGGTGATGGCGGGTTTGAGCGTCCAGCGCCAGGCCAACACGCTCAGCAAGGCGGCATTGCCTGCCGCCACGATGACCGCAAACGCCAGCGCAAAGCCCCAGCCGCGCAGCGTGCCCTGCCCCGGCAGGGCCGCCACCTCGCGCCACAGCGGCACATTGCAGGCAGTGGCCAGCCAGGCGCTGGCCAGTACAACCACCCACGCGGGGTGGATGGCACGGGATGCTTGAGGAGAATGGGCTACGGCGCGGTGGCCGAGCGCGAAACGCTGCATGCGCTGCAATAACAATGGCATGACCCATTGTTTGCAGCGCTGCTTAAGTGAACATTAATGTTCAGAACCTGTTGGCATTCTCAGGCCAGCGCGCTGGCGTGGTGCTGCAGATGGTCCGCCAGGAAGGTCTGGACAAAATAGTAGCCATGGTCATAACCCGCGTGCCTGCGCAGCGTGAGCGGCTGCCCCGCCTGGGCGCAGGCGCTCTCAAACAGGTGCGGGTGCAGCTGCGTGGCAAGAAACTGGTCGGCCAGGCCCTGGTCGATCAGGATGCCCTGGGGATAGGGTGCATTGCCTTGCTGGCCCATCAGCACACTCGCATCATGTGCGCCCCAGGTGCTTTCATCCTGGCCCAGATACCCGGTGAAGGCGTTGTGGCCCCACGGGCACTGGGTGGGGGCACAAATGGGCGCAAAAGCCGAGACGCTGCGGAACACGCCGGGGTGCCGTAAGGCGAGCGTGAGCGCACCGTGGCCGCCCATTGAATGCCCGAACAGGCCCAGGCGCTGGGCGTCGAGCGAAAACTGAGCCGTCACGTCGGGCAGCAACTCTTTGATGAGGTAGCTTTCCATGCACCAGTGGCCTGCCCATGGCGACTCGGTGGCGTCCAGATAAAAGCCGGCGCCCACTCCGAACTCCCAGTGGTTGCTTTCACCCAAAATGCCTGCGCCGCGCGGGCTGGTGTCGGGGGTGAGGATGGCCAGACCCAGCTGTGCCGCCAGGCGCTGGGCACCGGCCTTGATGGCAAAGGTTTCCTCCGTGCACGTCAGGCCGGCCAGGAAGGTCAGCAACGGCACCTGCTGCCCGGCCAGAGCCTGGGGCGGCAAATACAGGCCAAAGCGCATGGGCAGGCCGATTTCGGACGAGCTGTGCTTGTAAAAGCGTTGCACGCCGCCAAAGCAGGCGTGTTCGCTGGTCAGTTCAAGGGCGGTGAATGTCATGAATGTCAAGTTTGATAGCTGCTAGCGCTTATGGATAAAGCGCTAGAGGCCAATTTCATCAATAAATAACCACGCCGCGGATCGACTCGCCGCGCTTCATCAGGTCAAAGCCCTTGTTGATGTCTTCCAGCGGCATGGTGTGGGTGATCAGGTCGTCGATGTTGATCTTGCCCTCCATGTACCAGTCCACGATTTTTGGCACATCGGTGCGACCGCGCGCGCCACCGAAGGCCGAGCCTTCCCACTTGCGGCCGGTGACCAGCTGGAACGGGCGGGTGCTGATCTCGGCGCCGGCCTCGGCCACGCCGATGATGATGCTGCGGCCCCAGCCCTTGTGCGTGCATTCGAGCGCCTGGCGCATCACGGTGGTGTTGCCGATGCATTCAAAGCTGTAGTCGGCGCCGCCGTCGGTGAGTTGCACGATGGCATCCACCACGTTCTCCACCTCTTTCGGGTTGATGAAGTGCGTCATGCCGAACTTGCGCGCCATCGCCTGGCGCTCCGGGTTGATGTCCACGCCGATGATCTTGTCGGCGCCCACCATCTTGGCGCCCTGGATCACGTTCAGGCCAATGCCGCCCAGGCCGAACACCACCACGTTGGCGCCCGCTTCGACCTTGGCGGTGAAGATCACCGCGCCAATGCCGGTGGTGACGCCGCAGCCGATGTAGCAGACCTTGTCAAAAGGTGCATCCTCGCGGATCTTGGCCAGCGAGATCTCGGGCGCCACGGTGTAGTTGCTGAACGTGCTGGTGCCCATGTAATGAAAAATGGGCTTGCCATCCAGGCTGAAGCGGCTGGTGGCGTCGGGCATCAGCCCCTTGCCCTGCGTGCCGCGAATCAACTGGCACAGGTTGGTCTTGCGCGAGAGGCAAAACTTGCACTGGCGGCATTCGGGGGTGTAGAGCGGAATGACATGGTCGCCCTTCTTGAGGGTGGTGACGCCCGGCCCCACGTCCACCACGATGCCCGCGCCTTCATGGCCCAGGATGGCCGGGAAGATGCCTTCGGGGTCGGCACCCGAAAGCGTGTAGTAATCGGTGTGGCAGATGCCGGTGGCCTTGATCTCGACCAGCACCTCGCCAAACCGGGGGCCTTCAAGGTCCACGGTTTCAATGGTCAGGGGCTGGCCTGCTTGCCAGGCGACGGCGGCTTTTGTTTTCATGGGAGGACTCGTTGGACGGTGACAGGGGTGACCACTATACGAGGGCGCGAAGCCGAACCGGCGCACCACAAAAAAGCCCGCCGGGGTGCGGCGGGCTTTCATGGGTCGGCGGGCGGGGCCCGTCAACTATTAGCGCTTGGCGATGGGCTGCACATCACGGCGCTCGGAGCCGGTGAACAGCTGGCGTGGGCGGCCGATCTTGTACTCGGGATCGCTGATCATTTCGTTGAGCTGAGCGATCCATCCAACGGTGCGGGCCAGTGCGAAGATGCCGGTGAACAGGTTCACTGGAATGCCCATGGCGCGCTGGACAATGCCGGAGTAGAAGTCCACGTTCGGGTACAGCTTGCGCGACACGAAGTAGTCGTCTTCCAGAGCGATTTTTTCCAGCTCCTTGGCCAGCTTGAACAGCGGGTCGTTTTCCAGGCCCAGCTCTTTGAGCACTTCGTTGCAGGTTTCCTGCATGAGCTTGGCGCGCGGGTCGTAGTTCTTGTAGACGCGGTGACCAAAACCCATCAGCTTCACGCCGGAGTTCTTGTCCTTGACCTTCTCCATGAACTCGCCCACCTTCGAAACGCCGCCCTGGCGCTGGATGTCTTCCAGCATGTTCAGGCAGGCTTCGTTGGCGCCACCGTGTGCGGGGCCCCACAGGCAGGCCACACCGGCTGCAATGGCAGCAAACGGGTTGGTGCCCGACGAGCCGCACAGGCGAACCGTGGAAGTGGAGGCGTTTTGCTCGTGGTCAGCATGCAGGATGAAGATGCGATCCAGGGCGCGCTCGAGCACCGGGTTGACCACGTAGTCTTCGCACGGCGTACCGAACATCATGCGCAGGAAGTTGCCCGCGTAGCTCAGGTCGTTGCGCGGGTACATGTAAGGCTCGCCCTTGCCGTACTTGTAGGCCATGGCGACCAGCGTGGGCATTTTGGCAATCAGGCGGATCGCGGCGACTTCGCGGTGCTGCGGATTGTTGATGTCGGTGCTGTCGTGGTAGAAGGCCGACAGCGCGCCCACCAGGCCCGTGAGCACAGCCATGGGGTGGGCATCGCGGCGGAAGCCACGCAGGAAGAACTGCATCTGCTCGTTGACCATGGTGTGGTTGGTCACGCGGCTGGTGAAGTCTTTCTTCTGCGTTTCGTTGGGCAGGTTTCCGTACAGCAGCAGATGGCAGGTTTCGAGGAAGTCGCAGTTCACGGCCAGCTGCTCGATGGGGTAGCCGCGGTACAGCAGCTCGCCCTTGTCGCCATCAATGTAGGTGATGGCCGACTGGCACGACGCAGTGGACAGGAAACCCGGATCGTAGGTGAACATGCCGGTCTGCGCATACAGCTTGCGGATGTCGATAACGTCAGGGCCAATGCTGCCCTGGTATACCGGCATATCCACGCTGGGGCTGCCGTTACTGAACGACAGGGTGGCTTTGTTGTCAGCTAGCTTCATTGTTACTTTCCTTTGGGTTTCCGATGATCCGGTCTGGGGGTATCGATTCAGTGCCAAGGCACTACGGGCACTAGTGCGCGGCCGTGCTGCCACCTTGGCGCAGCATGCCCAGCACTTCGTGCACTTCTGGTGTGTCCAGCGGGGCCTGGGGCTCGCGGCGACGCAGCAACAGGTCCAGCAGGTCGTTGTCCGCCAGGTCCATCAGGGCCATCAGGCCGTCGGCGTGGCGTTGGGTGAGCTCGGGCTCAAAGCGGGTGAAAAACTGCTCGATGAACAGATCGTTCTCCAGCAGTCCTCTTCTGCAGCGCCAGTGCAGCTTGCTCAGTGCGCGCTCGTCCAGCAGCGGCGAGGCCGCATTGCTGGCGATGGTGGAAGTTTCACCCATGGCTTGAACTCGCTTCAGATGGCGCGACGCACCATCAGTTCCTTGATCTTGCCAATGGCCTTCGTGGGGTTCAAGCCCTTGGGGCACACGTCCACGCAGTTCATGATGGTGTGGCAGCGGAACAGGCGGTAGGGGTCTTCGAGGTTATCGAGGCGCGCGCCCGTTGCATCGTCACGGCTGTCAGCGATGAAACGGTAGGCCTGCAGCAGACCCGCCGGGCCCACGAACTTGTCGGGGTTCCACCAGAAGCTGGGGCAGGATGTGGAGCAGCTGGCGCACAGGATGCACTCGTACAGGCCGTTGAGCTCTTCGCGCTCTTCGGGCGACTGCAGGCGCTCGCGGTCCGGTGCCAGTTCTTCGTTGATCAGGTAGGGCTTGATCGAGTTGTATTGCTTGAAGAACTGTGTCATGTCCACGATCAGGTCGCGGATCACGGGCAGGCCCGGCAGCGGCTTGAGCACGATGGTGCCCTTGAGCGTGTTCATGTTGGTCAGGCACGCCAGGCCGTTCTTGCCATTGATGTTCATGGCATCCGAACCGCAAACGCCTTCACGGCAGGAGCGGCGGAACGACAGCGTGGGGTCCTGTTCCTTGAGCTTGATCAGTGCGTCCAGCAACATGCGCTCGTGGCCATCGAGCTCGATCTCGATGGTCTGCATGTAGGGCTTGGCATCCTTGTCCGGATCGTAGCGGTAGATTTGGAATGTGCGTTTTTGCATGTTTCTTCTCTCGTGACGATTTAGAACGTACGGACCTTCGGAGGAACGCTGTCCACCGTCAAAGGCTTGAGGTTGACCGGCTTGTAGTCCAGGCGGCTGCCTTCGCTGTACCACAGGGTGTGCTTGAGCCACTCCTTGTCGTTGCGACCCAGCGGGAAGTCGGGGTGGTCAGCGGGGTGCTCGTAGTCGTACACGGTGTGGGCGCCACGGCATTCCTTGCGGGCGGCGGCAGACACCATGGTGGCCTGGGCCACTTCGATCAGGTTGTCCACTTCCAGCGCCTCGATGCGTGCGGTGTTGAACACCTTGGACTTGTCCTTGAGCGTGACGCCCGCCACACGGTTGCGCAGCTCGGCGATCTTCTTGACGCCCTCGTCCATGCTGGCCTGGGTGCGGAACACACCGGCGTGCTGCTGCATCGTGGTACGGATGTCGCCAGCCAGGTTTTGCGCGTAGATGCCGTCGCTGGACTTGTCGAGCTGGTTCAGGCGCTCCAGGGTGCGGTCGGCCGCATCCTTGGGCAGGGGCTTGTGCTCCTTGTTCTTGTTGTTGAACTCGACGATGTGGCGGCCGGCGGCCTTGCCAAACACCAGCAGGTCCAGCAGCGAGTTGGTGCCCAGGCGGTTGGCGCCGTGCACGCTCACGCAGGCGCATTCGCCCACGGCGTACAGGCCGTTCACCACAGCGTTGTTGATGCCGTTGGCCTGGGTGATCACCTGTCCATTGATATTGGTGGGCACGCCACCCATCTGGTAGTGGATGGTGGGCACCACGGGAATGTCTTCCTTGGTGATGTCCACGTTGGCGAAGTTGACGCCAATTTCATACACCGACGGCAGGCGCTTGTGGATGGTGTCGGCGCCCAGGTGGCTGAGCTTGAGCATGACGTAGTCCTTGTTCGGACCACAGCCACGGCCTTCCTTGATTTCCTGGTCCATCGAACGCGACACGAAGTCGCGCGGTGCCAGGTCTTTCAGGGTAGGCGCGTAGCGCTCCATGAAACGCTCGCCATTGCTGTTGAGCAAAATGGCGCCTTCGCCGCGGCAGCCTTCGGTCAGCAGCACACCGGCACCGGCCACGCCGGTGGGGTGGAACTGCCAGAACTCCATGTCCTGCAGCGCAATGCCCGCGCGCGCCGCCATGCCCAGGCCGTCACCGGTGTTGATGAAGGCGTTGGTGGATGCGGCAAAGATGCGGCCGGCACCACCGGTGGCCAGCAGCACGGTCTTGGCTTCCAGGATGTACAGGTCGCCGGTTTCCATCTCCAGCGCGGTCACGCCCACCACGTCGCCGTCGGCGTCGCGGATCAGGTCCAGGGCCATCCACTCCACGAAGAAGTTGGTCTTGGCCTTGACGTTCTGCTGGTACAGCGTGTGCAGCATGGCGTGGCCAGTGCGGTCGGCTGCGGCGCAGGCACGCTGCACGGGCTTTTCGCCGTAGTTGGCGGTGTGGCCGCCAAACGGGCGCTGGTAGATGGTGCCGTCAGGGTTGCGGTCGAACGGCATGCCGAAGTGTTCGAGCTCGTACACCACCTTGGGTGCTTCACGGCACATGAACTCGATGGCGTCCTGGTCGCCCAGCCAGTCAGAGCCCTTGATGGTGTCGTAGAAGTGGTAGTGCCAGTTGTCCTCGGACATGTTGCCCAGCGAGGCCGAAACGCCGCCTTGTGCCGCCACGGTGTGGCTGCGGGTGGGAAACACCTTGGACAGCGAGGCCACATTAAGCCCTGCGCGGGAGAGTTCAAGCGCGGCGCGCATGCCGGAGCCGCCTGCGCCGATGATGACGACGTCAAACTTGCGCTTGGTGATGTTAGCGTTGGTGTAGCTCATTGTTTTATGCCTTCAGTCGCGGGGATCAATCAGAGACGCCACAAAACCTGGATACCCCAGCCAGCACAGCCGACCAGCCAGACGATGGTGAAAATCTGCAGCACCAGGCGCAGGCCCACCGGCTTGATGTAGTCCATCCAGATGTTGCGCATGCCGACCCAGGCGTGCCAGATGAGTGCCAGGATCACGCAGAACGTGAGCACTTTCATCCATTGGCTGGAGAAAATGGACGCCCAGCGGTCATAGCCGATGGGGCCTTTGGTCAGAACCAGTTGCACGAGCAGGATCAGCGTGAACAGTGCCATCAGAACGGCAGTCACGCGTTGGCTCAGCCAGTCGCGCAGGCCATAGTGGGCACCTACGACGGTGCGTTTGTAACCGAAGTTGTCGGACATGGTGGGTTTCCTCTTAGTCATTGCGCGGCACGCCGGACCCGGCGCCGCCGCGGGGTGAATCAATACAGGCCGAACAGCTTGGCTGCAAGCACCAGCGTCAGGCCAATGCTGATGACCAGTGTCACCAGGGCAGAGGTCTTGCCGAACTGCTTGCTGACGGCGTCATGGCTCACGTCCATGCACAAGTGGCGCACACCGGCGATCAGGTGGTGCAGATAGGCCCAGATAAGACCCAGCGCCACCAGCTTGATGAACCAGCCGGGAGCGAAGCCCAGGCCAGAGTTGAAGGCGGCTTTGAAGGTGCCAAAGGAAATTTCGGAGGACACCGAGGTGTCGAACATCCACAGCACGAACGGCAGCAGCAGAAACATCACAGCACCGCTGGCACGGTGCAGGATCGAAACCCATGCAGCCGGCGTCATGCGGTAAGTAGTGAGGTCCTTGAAGGCGTTGATATTGCGGAATTCAGGCCGTTTTTTGGCTAGCTCTGTCATGGCGGGTGCTTTCGTGGATGTAACTGCTTTGTAATTTGAAGATGCAAACAACGCAAAATTCTATTGCAACGCAACAAGTAGGGTTGTCCACTGGCGCAATATTTTGACGATTCTTCTCAAGTGCAGGCGTGTTTCAGCTCAATTCGTTGTGGTAATGGTGTGTGTCGGTGCGGTAAAGACCACGCCGTAACTCCATGGGAACATCGTTGTAGGTGTAGGCGGTGCGCTCCACGCTCAGCAAGGGCGTGCCAGCGGGAGTGTGCAGAAGCTGGGCCTGCTCACCGTCGGCCAGCACGGCTCGGATTTTTTCTTCGGCCCGCACCATGCGCACACCGAAATCCAGCTCGAACATGGCATAGGTCGGACCCTGGTAGTTCGCCATCTGCTCAGCTGTCAGGCCCTTGAAGGCCTGGCCGGGGAGCCAGATGTCTTCGAGAATGGTGGGTTCGCCGGCAAACGACAGAATGCGCCGCGCCTGTACCACCGGGTCGCCACTTCGCAAGGCCAGGGCGCGCGCCACGTCGGCGCTGGCGCGCACGCGCCGGCAATCCAGCACGGTGCGTTGCGCCGGCCCCTCCACACTGGCATCGCCGGTGTCGGGCAAAAGCTTCAGAAAACGGTATTGCACATGCTGCTCGGCATGGGTGGCGACAAAAGTGCCCTTGCCCTGTCGCCGCATCACCAGATTGTCGGCCGCCAGCTCGTCAATGGCCTTGCGGACCGTGCCCTGACTCACCCGAAACCGCGCCGCCAAATCCATCTCGCTGGGAATGGCTTCACCGGGCTTCCATTCACCCTGCTGCAGGCTTTGCAGGATCAAGGCCTTGATCTGCTGGTACAGCGGGCTGAATGCCGGCGTCAATGCACCAACACCGCCGGGAGGCGGCGAGGGCGCGTCAACATTGAACGGAAGCGAGGACATGGCAAATGGCTGGGGTGGGGCGGTTATGCGAGGCGTATTCTCTGGCTGGTAACCGGGTTGGATCATATCTTATATAAGACATAAGACAAATTGACCTTTCGCAGCAATCGGCGGTAAACTCCAAGGCTGTTTTGCAGAGCACGGGTTGCTGGTGACAGGGGCTGGTGCTTGCGTTGCATCCACATCTGTTTTTTCCACTTCCTGGAGTTTTCACCATGAGCAAGAAGCCCGTCCGTGTTGCCGTTACCGGCGCTGCTGGTCAAATCGGTTACGCCCTGCTGTTCCGTATCGCCTCGGGCGAAATGCTGGGCAAGGACCAGCCGGTCATCCTGCAATTGCTCGAAGTTCCCGTGGAAGGCCCACAAAAAGCGCTCAAGGGCGTGATGATGGAACTCGACGACTGCGCTTTCCCGCTGCTCGTGGAGATGACCGCCCACAGCGACCCCATGACCGCCTTCAAGGATGCCGATTACGCCTTGCTGGTGGGCTCGCGCCCCCGCGGCCCCGGCATGGAGCGCGCCGAGCTGCTGGCCGTCAACGGTGCCATCTTCACCGCACAGGGCAAGGCCCTGAATGCCGTGGCCAGCCGCGACGTCAAGGTGCTGGTGGTGGGCAACCCCGCCAACACCAACGCCTACATCGCCATGAAGAGCGCGCCTGACCTGCCACGCAAGAACTTCACCGCCATGCTGCGCCTCGATCACAACCGCGCTGCCAGCCAGATTGCTGCCAAGACCGGCAAGGCCGTGGCCGACATCGAAAAACTCACCGTCTGGGGCAACCATTCGCCCACGATGTACGCCGACTACCGCTTTGCCACCATCAACGGCGAGAGCGTTGCCAAGATGATCAACGACCAGGAATGGAACGCCAACACCTTCCTGCCCACCGTGGGCAAGCGCGGCGCAGCCATCATTGAGGCACGCGGCCTGTCGTCGGCGGCATCGGCTGCCAACGCCGCCATCGACCACATGCGCGACTGGGCCCTGGGCACCAACGGCAAGTGGGTCACCATGGGTATTCCTTCGGATGGCCAGTACGGCATTCCCAAGGACACCATGTTCGGCTTCCCCGTCACCTGCGAAAACGGCGAGTACAAGATCGTCGAAGGCCTGGAAATTGACGCGTTCTCGCAAGAGCGCATCAACATCACACTGGCCGAACTGCAAGGCGAGCAAGACGGCGTCAAGCACCTGCTCTGATCCCATGAGCGTTGTGCGCCGCGCAGAACCATCCTCAGGCTCCGTTCCTCCCGGGAGGGGCGAAGCAGCCCACGCCGTGAGTGGCGGGGTCGCGCGTGCCCATCCTCGCGATGTGCTGCTGGGTGCGCAGGCGGCTTCTGCCGCCTTGCCGGTTTGCGATCACTACAGCGGTGCGCCGGCGCGCATGCTCAAGAGCCTGCAATTGCAGGCACAGATGACCGAGGAATTCGGCGCTTGCGTTTTTGACGTGACGCTGGACTGCGAAGACGGAGCCCCGGTGGGCGATGAAGCGGCGCATGCGGTCCTGGTGGCCGCCCTGGCGCGCGATGCCGCCCCGGCAGCGCGCGTGGGCGTTCGCGTTCACCCCGTGGACCACCCCGCATTTGCCAACGACATGGCCACCATTGCCGGCGAGGCCGGTCATCGGCTCACCCACATCATGCTGCCCAAGGTGGAGTCGGTGGACGATGTTTTGCGGGCAGAAAAAGCCCTGCAGGGCACATCGGCGGCCCATCTGCCCCTGCAGGTGCTGATCGAATCCCCGGCCGCAGTGCACCGGGCTTTCGAGATTGCCGCGCATCCCCGCGTGCAAAGCCTGAGCTTTGGCTTGATGGATTTTGTGTCGGCCCACGGCGGTGCCATTCCCGCATCGGCCATGGCCTCTGCCGGGCAGTTCACGCACCCGCTGGTGGTGCGCGCCAAGCTCGAAATCGCCTCGGCCTGCCATGCCCATGGCAAGGTGCCATCGCACTGCGTGGTAACCGAATTCAGCGATATGGTGGCCATGCAGGCCGCAGCCAGCCGCGCTGCACGCGAGTTTGGCTACACGCGCATGTGGAGCATCCACCCCGCGCAGATTCGCCCCATCCTGGAGGCCTTTGGGCCCACGCAGGATGACATTGAAGTTGCTTCAAAAATAATAGCTGCTGCCGCAGACGCTGATTGGGCTCCCATCAGTTTTGAGGGCGCATTGCATGACCGTGCCAGTTTTCGCTATTACTGGCAGGTTCTGGAGCGTGCGCACAGCACCGGGCGCAGCTTGCCCGCGGCCGTGTGCCCGTGGTTTACTCCGTCTGTCTCTCTCTGTCCCTGAACCCTCACCTGCAGGATCCCTGATGAAAACCTTTATCGCTTCTGCCCTCATGCTGCTGGCGCCCGCCTTTGTGCTGGCCCAGACACCCGCCCCGTCCGCCGCCAAGCCTGCCACCAAGGCAACCGCCAAGGCCCCTGCCAAAGCCGCCGCCGCCAAAACTGCCAAGGCCAAGCCCACCAGCAGCCGCGTCCAGCTCAAGTCCGCCACCGGTCAGGTGGCAGCAGGCATCATGGCTGCCGAGGCCGCCCTCTCGCCGGACGAACTGGCCATTGCCGAGCGCGTGCATGTGGGCCACATCGCCTGCGAATTGGGCGCGCACGTCACGCTCAAGGCCGACCCTGCCTCGCCCGGCCGCTTCGATGTGGAAGGCAAGGGCTTCAAGTACCGCATGACCCCCGTAGCCACATCCACCGGCGCTGTGCGTCTGGAAGACCAGCGGGGCGGCGCTGTGTGGCTGCAGATCGCCAACAAGTCCATGCTCATGGACCAAAAGCGTGGCCAGCGCCTGGCAGACGAATGCATGAGCCCCGAGCAGAACCTGGTTGCCGAGGCCATCAAGAAGAACCCGATCCCCAGCGTGCTGGAACCTCTGCCCGTCGCCAAACAATAACGATTCCCGTGCGCCTGGCCCCCGGGCCGCACCCACCCCACTTTAGAACGCAACCGGAGAAAATTGATGTTGAAAGCCTACCGTGACCATGTGGCCGAACGTGCTGCATTGGGCATTCCGCCACTGCCCTTGAGCGCCAAGCAGACCAGCGAACTGATCGAGCTGCTGAAAAACCCGCCTGCTGGCGAGGAAGCAACCCTGGTCGACCTGATCACGCACCGTGTGCCTGCGGGCGTGGACGATGCCGCCAAGGTCAAGGCCAGCTACCTGGCCGCCGTGGCCCATGGCACGGAAGTGTGCAGCCTCATCGGCCGTGAGAAGGCCACGCAACTGCTGGGCACCATGCTGGGCGGCTACAACCTCACGCCGCTGATCGATCTGCTTGACGACGCTGCCGTGGCTTCCGTGGCTGCCGAAGCGCTCAAGAAGACGCTGCTCATGTTCGACCAGTTCCATGACGTCAAGGAAAAGGCCGACAAGGGCAACACCTTCGCCAAGGCCGTGCTGCAAAGCTGGGCCGACGCCGAATGGTTTACCAGCCGCCCCGAAGTGCCGCAAAGCATCAAGCTCACCGTGCTCAAGGTCACTGGCGAAACCAACACCGACGACCTGTCGCCCGCGCCCGATGCCTGGAGCCGCCCCGACATCCCGCTGCACGCGCTGGCCATGCTCAAGAACAAGCGCGACGGCATCACCCCTGAAGAAGACGGCAAACGCGGCCCGGTGAAGTTCATCGAAGACCTGCGCGCCAAGGGCAACCTCGTGGCCTATGTGGGCGACGTGGTGGGCACCGGTTCCAGCCGCAAGTCGGCCACCAACAGCGTGCTGTGGTTCACCGGCGAAGACATCCCCTTTGTGCCCAACAAGCGCTTTGGCGGCGTGTGCCTGGGCAGCAAGATTGCCCCCATCTTCTACAACACCATGGAAGACGCGGGCGCGCTGCCCATCGAGCTCGACGTAAGCCAGATGAACATGGGCGACGAGATCGAGCTGCTGCCCTACGCTGGCAAGGCTTTGAAGGACGGCAACGTCATCGCCGAATTCGAAGTGAAAAGTGAAGTGCTGTTTGACGAAGTGCGCGCCGGTGGCCGCATTCCGCTGATCATCGGCCGTGGCCTGACCACCAAGGCGCGCGAGGCCCTGGGCCTGGCGCCCTCCACGCTGTTCCGCCTGCCGCAAGTGCCTGCCGCCACCGGCAAGGGTTTCACGCTGGCGCAGAAGATGGTTGGCCGTGCCTGCGGCCTGCCTGCAAAGGATGGCAACCAGATGGGCGTGCTGCCCGGCACCTATTGCGAGCCGCGCATGACCTCGGTGGGCTCGCAAGACACCACCGGCCCCATGACCCGCGACGAACTCAAGGACCTGGCCTGCCTGGGCTTCAGCTCCGACCTCGTCATGCAGTCGTTCTGCCACACGGCCGCTTACCCCAAGCCCGTGGACGTGAAGATGCACCACGAGCTGCCCGAGTTCATCAGCAACCGTGGCGGCATCTCGCTCAAGCCTGGCGACGGCATCATCCACAGCTGGCTCAACCGCATGCTGCTGCCCGACACCGTGGGCACCGGCGGCGATTCGCACACCCGTTTCCCCATTGGTATCAGCTTCCCCGCCGGCTCTGGCCTGGTGGCCTTTGCTGCCGCCACGGGCGTGATGCCGCTTGATATGCCTGAATCGGTTCTGGTGCGCTTCAAGGGCCAGATGCAACCCGGCGTGACGCTGCGCGACCTGGTGCACGCGATTCCGCTGTATGCCATCAAGGCGGGCCTGCTGACGGTGGAAAAGCAGGGCAAGAAGAACATCTTCTCGGGCCGCATTCTCGAAATCGAAGGCTTGCCTGACATGAAGGTCGAGCAGGCGTTCGAGCTGTCCGATGCCTCGGCCGAGCGCTCTGCCGCCGGTTGCACCGTGCGCCTGAACAAAGAACCGATCATCGAATACATCAACAGCAACATCGTGCTGCTGAAGAACATGATTGCCCAGGGCTACGCTGATGCACGCACCATCGGCCGCCGCATCCAGGCCATGGAAGCCTGGCTGGCCAAGCCTGAGCTGCTGGCACCCGATGCCGACGCCGAATACGCCGCCGTGATCGAGATCGACCTGGCCGAGATCACCGAACCCATCGTCTGCTGCCCCAACGACCCCGATGACGCCAAGACGCTGTCGGACGTGGCCGGTGCCAAGATCGACGAAGTGTTCATTGGCTCGTGCATGACCAACATCGGCCACTTCCGTGCGGCTTCCAAGCTGCTCGAAGGCAAGAAGGACATCCCCGTCAAGCTGTGGATGGCACCGCCCACCAAGATGGACGCGCACCAGCTCACCGAAGAAGGCCACTACGGCGTGTTCGGCGCCGCTGGTGCCCGCATGGAAATGCCGGGTTGCTCGCTTTGCATGGGCAACCAGGCACAGGTGAAGGAAGGCGCTACCGTGATGTCCACCAGCACGCGTAATTTCCCCAACCGCCTGGGCAAGAACACCAACGTGTACCTGGGTTCGGCCGAGCTGTCGGCCATTGCTTCCAAGCTGGGCCGCATCCCGACCAAGGCCGAGTACCTGGCTGACATGGGTGTGCTCAGCGCCAACGGCGACAAGATCTACAAGTACATGAACTTCGATCAGATCGCCGAGTACAAGGACGTGGCAGACGGCGTATCCGCCTGAACGATTCACGCCCTTCGGGGCTGAAAAAAAGCCCGGTGTTCGCAAGAGCACCGGGCTTTTGCTATTTAGTTAATAGCTAGTAGCGCTTGCTGTATAGGCGCTAGAGGCCGATTTGACCTAAATTTTTTCAGCTTCGAACACGCGCGCCAGCAAGGCGCCTTCGGCCGGACCTGTCAGCGGGCTGCCCGAGGCGAACTGCAGTTCCTCGCCCTCAAGACCGCGCAATGACGGTGGGCCATTGGCAGGGAAACACTACACTTGTGTGCCCTGGGCCGTGGAATACTCTCTGGCGGCCTGGCTGCATGATTCAAGCGCCTTCATGTCTTTGGTTTCCCCGGGCAAAACGGGCACGTTCATCAAGGGCGGGATTTCCTGCACCACTCCCATCCAGTCGATAACGCCAGTTGTTTACAGTACATGCCTTCATCCAAATCTGCCTACGATCTGCACAGTGGCATCCCAAGCCAAGCCGTCCGGGAAGATCAGATTGAATACGGCTTCATCGGCAAGCTCCAGGGCCTCAAATACGAATACCGCCCCGACATCCGCGACCGTGCCGCGCTGGAGCGCAACTTCCGCGAAAAGTTTGAGGCCCTGAACCGGGTGCACCTGACCGATGGCGAATTTGCCCGCCTGCTGGACGACATCGTCACCCCCGACGTATTCACCGCCGCCAAAACCCTGCGCAGCATCAACGCCTTCACCCGTGAAGACGGTACGCCGCTGAACTACACCCTGGTCAACATCAAAGACTGGTGCAAAAACACCTTCGAGGTGGTCAACCAGCTGCGCATCAACACCGACAACAGCCACCACCGCTACGACGTTCTTATCCTCATCAACGGCGTGCCGTGCGTGCAGGTGGAGCTGAAAACGCTCACCATCAACCCGCGCCGCGCGATGGAGCAAATCGTTGACTACAAAAACGACCCCGGCAACGGCTACACCAAAACGCTGCTGAGCTTCTTGCAGCTCTTCATCGTCAGCAACCGCACCAACACCTACTACTTCGCCAACAACAACGCCCGGCACTTTGCGTTCAATGCGGACGAGCGGTTTTTGCCCATCTACCAGTTTGCGGACGAGCTCAACAAAAAGATCACCCAGCTCGATGAGTTTGCCGACAAGTTCCTGGGCAAATGCACCCTGGGCCAAACCATCAGCCGTTACATGGTGCTGGTGGCGTCAGAGCAAAAGTTGCTGATGATGCGGCCCGACCAGGTCGATGCCGTCAAACGCAGCGTCGAATGCATTGCCCAGAACAACGGCAACGGCTACATCTGGCACACCACGGGCAGCGGCAAAACGCTCACGTCCTTCAAAGCGTCCACCCTGCTCAAAGACAACCCCGACATTGAAAAATGCCTCTTTGTGGTGGACCGCAAAGACCTGGACCGCCAGACCCGCGAGGAATTCAACCGCTTTCAAGAAGGCTGCGTCGAAGAAAACACCAACACCGCCACGCTGGTGCGCCGCCTGCTGTCGGACGACTATGCCGACAAGGTCATCGTCACCACCATCCAAAAGCTGGGCCTAGCGCTGGACGAAAACAGCAAGCGCAACAAGCAGCAAAAGAAAGACGGCAAGGTCACCTACAAAGAGCAACTGGCACCGCTGGCCAATAAGCGCATCGTCTTCATCTTTGGCGCGAATGATACCAACCAAAGGACCAAACACTTCATTACAAGACAAATCCATCTCGCGTGTGACGTCACTGAAGACATGTGGTGGCACCACTTGACCTTTTATCTCACCACTTAATAGCATTTTTGCGCCTTCATCTTGCGCTTTAGCGATTTTTTCTTTTAGCGATTCAACTTGTTTTTCATTGATAATAGGACCAACTGCCGTATCAATTTTGTTAGGATCGCCAACGTTTAAGGTTTTAACGTGCGCAACAAAACGCGCAACAAAATCGTCATAGATTTCATCTTCAACAATGATACGGTTGATCGCAATACAGATCTGACCTTGATGCAAGAACTTACCAAAGGCTGCCGCCTTGACAGCTTGCTCGATATCAGCGTCTTTTAGCACCACAAACGGGCTATTACCACCAAGCTCAAGCGCCACTTGCTTTATATAATCGCCGCTGTTAGCAAGCTCGCCGATATGTTTGCCAACCGCCGTTGAACCAGTAAATGACACCAAGCTTGGAATATCGTGAGTAACGATAGCATCGCCAATTTCACTGCCTGCTCCTACTACTACATTCAATAAGCCTTTTGGTAAGCCCGCTTCTTCAAAAATCTTAGCTAATAATAGACCGCCAGTAATAGGCGTATCGCTAGCAGGTTTCAATACGACGGCATTACCTAAGGCTATAGCTGGTGCAATAGAGCGCTGAGTTAAATGTAGTGGAAAGTTCCATGGGCTAATAACGGCAATGACGCCGATAGGCTCACGATAAACAAAGTTTTCTTTACCCGGTATGTTAGAAGCTCGAATTTCACCATGAACGCGATTAGGAAAAGTTGCGGCTTCGACAGTGATAGCTCTAGCACTACCGAACTCTACCATCGCCTTAATGCGAGTACTGCCCGACTCTTTTACTAACCAGTCGATAATTTCATCTTGGCGTTTATCTAATATCTCTACTACTTTATCTAGCAAACC
>ERZ1023652.127-NODE-127-length-17410-cov-7.602037_pt1 | contig 17410 bp, 14 predicted proteins | sample MGYA00520879_ERZ1023652 | MGnify/ENA primary metagenome ERZ1023652 (study PRJEB33180, sample SAMEA4044469) | wastewater metagenome | place: Denmark | collected 2016-04-02 | study: EMG produced TPA metagenomics assembly of the PRJEB13832 data set (Local...
AAATACTAACTAGTGATCAAATGTTAATATTTAATGAGTACATAAATTCTAAAAAAATGGAATTTTCTGCTAAAAATGATAAAATAGCTAGAACTATAGATCAATTGGATTTAACTAATGAACAAAAATCAGATATTTTAAAAGTAGAAAGAGATTTTGATAGAAGTCTTGAGAAATTAACTGTAAAATCAATATCATCACCAGAATTTATGTCAGAGTATGAGAAGTTAAAAGTAATAAGAAATGAAGGCGTTATGAGTATACTGACAGCTGAGCAAAAGAAACTATTAAAATAATATATTACAAAAAATATTGACTTATTCATTGTGATAAACTATAATCAATATATCAATGAAATAGAAATAAAGGCTATGATTAGGAGAGTAACATTTAACAGATGCTAAAGCGAGTTAGGGACGGTGTGAGCCTAATAGTGGAGTTAATTGCGAAGAACACCTAGGAGCTGCCTACCGAAAGTATCAACTCTTTATGAAATTTTATGGAGTTAATATTATTAGACTAGGACGTTATCCAATTACGTTAGTATTGGCGGGTATCGAATACTTTTAAAGTATTTCCGTATCATGTAACTAAAAAAAGTTTGAAAATTTAGTTATATAAATATAGATACCCGCGCTTAGTGCGGGTTTTTTAGTACACTATTAGTAGATTATAAATTAAAATATATAGAATAAAAGAATGGAGTGAATGATATGTGTGGATTTGTATTTTCATCGGAAGAACAATTAGATAAAGAGGGATTTAAAAGAAGTTATGATAATATATTTCATAGAGGGCCTGATAACCAAAGTTTATCAGTTGAAAAAGGTGGAATATGGGGATTTCATAGATTATCAATAATGGATTTGAGTGATAATGGAAATCAACCATTTATGCACAATAAAAAAGAATTAATGTGTAATGGAGAAGTGTATAACTTTGAAAAATTGGGTGAATTGGTAAAAGATATTTACAAATTTCATTCTGAGAGTGATTGTGAAGTATTAATACCACTATATGAAAAATATGGGTTAGAAATAATGCTTAAAATGTTAGATGCTGAATTTGCAATGGTTCTGTATGATGGCGAAACAGGGCAAGTGATGGCAGCGAGAGATCCAATAGGGATTAGACCATTATTTTATGGATTTACTAAGACAGGGAGCATTTCGTTCTCTTCAGAAGCAAAAGGATTAATTGAGTTTTGTGATGGTGTACAACCATTTCCACCTGGTCATTATTATAGAGATGGTGAATTCCATGTTTATAACGATATAGCTGATCCAAAAATGATAATTGATGAAGATGAAGAAGTTATAGTTAAAAATATAAGAGAAAAACTAGAAGCAGGAATAATAAAAAGACTTCACTCAGATGCACCATTAGGATTCTTATTAAGTGGAGGATTAGATTCATCATTAGTTTGTGCAGTGGCACAGAAACACTTAGATAAACCTATCAAGACATTTGCAGTAGGGATGGAAACAGATCCAATAGATCTTAAATATGCAAAAGAAGTTGCGGACTATTTAGGGACTGAGCATACAGAAGTTATAATGACGAAAGATGATATATTAAGCTCGCTAGAAAAAGTTATATGGCACTTAGAAACATGGGATATAACAACAGTTAGAGCAAGTATGGGAATGTATTTAATATGTAAGCACATACACGAGAAGACGGAGTTAAAAGTATTATTAACAGGTGAAGTTAGTGATGAAATATTTGGTTACAAATATACAGATTTTGCACCAAGTGCAGAAGAATTTCAAAAAGAATCACAAAAAAGAATTAGAGAATTATATATGTATGATGTATTAAGAGCAGATAGAACAATTGCAGCAAATTCATTAGAAGCTAGGGTTCCATTCGGAGATTTGGATTTTGTTGACTATTGTATGAGCATAAATCCAGCTAAAAAAATGAACATTTACGGGCAAGGGAAATATCTTTTAAGAAAAGCATTTGAAGGATTAGACTATTTACCAGATAGTATACTTTACAGAGAAAAAGCAGCATTTAGTGATGCTGTAGGACATTCTATGGTTGATTATTTGAAAGAGTATGCAGAAGAAAAATATACAGATGCAGATTTAGAAGCAGCAAAAACAAAATATACTTATGGAACACCATTTACAAAAGAATCATTACTATATAGAGATATATTTGAGAAATTCTATCCAGGAAAAGCTGAATGGATAAAAGATTTCTGGATGCCTAATAAAACTTGGGATGGTTGTAATGTAAATGATCCAAGTGCAAGAGTATTATCAAACTACGGAGACAGTGGAAAGTAGTTGCAATGAATAGAATGGAGAAAAATGGAAATCGTACAAAAAAATAAAAATGCAAAGAATATTAAAATAATGACTATAATGATGTTTTTCATAATGTTAATATACAACATGGGACATCCAGCAACACCAGGACTTATAGAGTTAAGAGGACTTTCAAAAAGCATATCGGGAGTTTTCTTAGCTGCTATGAGTTTAACAATGTTTCTATCATCACCATATTTAGGAGCAATAGCAGATCAAATAGGGAAAAAGAAAGTATTTGTGTTCCTGCCACTAGGCTATGGGTTAAGTCAAGTTATGTTTGCACTAACAGGAAATTTACCAATGATGATATTGTCACGGTTATTTTCAGGAATATTTGCAGGTGCTACATACAGTGTTGCATACGGATATGTTAGTGATATTAGTGAGAGACAAATGAAATCTGCAAATATAGCAAAAATAGGTTCAATAGCAATAATAGGTGGTGCATTAGGAGCTAAAATAGGTGGGCAAGTTGCAGTAATGAACACAACGTATCCATTTATATTACAGTTAATACTATCAATAGTTGTAACAGGATTATTATTTTTCTTTTTAAAAGATACAGAAGAAGATGAGGAAGAGACAAAATCAAAAAGATTATCTGACTTAAAAGGATTGAATCCATTCTCAACATTTAAATATATAAAAGAATTAGATTCGAGTTCGAAATTTTTCGTATTAATAATATTTATGTCTGGTGTAGGAATTTTCAGCTACAACAGTTCGATAATTTATTTTCTTAAGTTCTATAAAAATGTAAGTTCCAATACAATAGGTACATTTACAATGCTATCTTCATTATTAGCATTTCTTGGAACAAGTTTCTTACTCAAATGGATGCTTAAAAAACATAAAGAAATTTCAATATACAGAGTATTTGTTACTTTAGGTATTCTAATAATGATATTATCATTAGTAATTCTAGAGAAGGGACTAATACCATACGTACTTTTCTCTATTTACACAATGTCATATGAGATTGTGAGAACTTTAGGTAATAGTATACTGGCCAACAGATTTAAAAGAGATCAAGGTAAAATACTTGGAATTGCAACAGGAATGGGATCGCTTGGAATGGCAGTTGGATCGTTAATATCAGGATATTTGTTAGCTATGGACTCGTATTTACCATTTATTGTAAATATTGTCATGATGTCATTGGTAATAGGGTTGCTAATATATAATAACTTTATAAACACAAAAAAATAATTTAAAACATGGGAAGGCTCTGATCAGTAATATATCAGAGCCTTTTATAATTTTTCTATTTTAGATAAGATATCTAGATAATTGTAATCAAGAATAATGCTATTCAATTGTTCATTGAGATGAGGGTAATCTTTGAAATAGTATTTAACAAATTTATTCATTTCTAAACAAGTTAATTTCTCTCCTTTATTAGCATGTGATAATTCATAGTGCTTTATTATAATGTTTTTTATATCATCAAGTGAAGGGAGTGTTTTTACTACACCGTTATTTAGCTTTTCTCTTAATTGAGTAATTAGCCAAGGATTACCGATAATTCCACGTGCTAATAAAACTCCGTCAAGATTAGATGAATTTATAACAGTCATTATTTTATCAACATCAAATAAATCACCATTACCTATAAAGTCTATTTTTCTATCAATCTTACTTAATCTAGAAACAAGATCCCAATCAGCAATTCCAGAATATTCTTGCTCTCGTGTACGACCATGAACACAAATATATTTAAGATTAAGTCTATTTGCAAGATTAATATAAAATTCAGGCTCATGAAAGTCTCTAAATCCAGTACGAATCTTTATAGAAAGTTCAGTATTATCACTTAATTGAGATCTTAATGTTTCTAATAAGTCAGTCATATTTTCTTTCTCTGGGAGAAGTGCTGATCCGGCTCCTGTTTTAATAATTTTAGTTTTAGGACATCCCATATTTAGCTCTAGATGTTTAATTCCAATAGATTCAAGTTTAAGGAAAGCATCTACTAAACGTTCTTTCCCTGATCCAAAGACTTGTACAGACTCATCTCCATCACGTTTCAGTAATGTGTTGAATGTATTCACATCATTCATATTCACTAGGTTAGCATTTACCATTTCTGTGAAAATGAGATCAGGATTAAACTCTTTAAGAATACTTCTAAATGCATAGTCAGTTATACCTGCCATTGGTGCTATGTAAATTTTCATTATTTAATCCTTTCTAATATATATTTATACATCTATTATATCAGTATATTAGGTTCAAATCAATTATATTTACTTTTAAGTAAACGAAAATTGTTTGAAATAAAGCCTGAAAAATAGTATAATACTCATATAATAATTAAAATTTATATAAACTATAGAAAAGAGGTAATTATATGAAAAATAGAAATAAAGCAATAATTGTAGCTTCACTTGTGGGAGCAGTTAATAGTTATGCAACTTGTAGTGTCCCAAGTAATGGGGCAACTGCAGGATCAACTGTTACATGTACAGGTACTACAACAGGAGTTTACAGTATTAATGCAGCAAATGTAACTTTTCTAAATCAAGGGGACATGACTGGTACAGGAAGACAATTTGGAATTATAATATCTCAACCAACAACGACAACGGGTATAAATGTTACTAATCAAGGAACTATATCATGGAATAATGCGCAGTATGGGGGAACAGGGACAGGAACACGGGCAGCAGTAAATGCGGGGTATATAACTACTAATAATTTAACAGCAGCCAGTTTTGTTAATGAGTTAGGAGCAGAAATAACAGTTGATATAACAACTAATTTGTCATCTGGAAGAGCAATATCAGCAGTAGGTGTGGCTGCTAGGTATGGACAAGTAACATTGTATAATAAAGGAAGCATCACAACAACAAGCACATCAACAAATGGATCAGGAGATGCTGTGGGTATAGAAGCAGCAGGGGGAAATACACAAATCATAAACAGTGGAAGTGTTATAGTTAATGCTAATCAAGGTTCTAGTGCTCAGGGAATTGGAATTTATGGGGCGTGGACAAATGGAGACGCATCTATAAATAATAGTGGAACAGTTACAGTATCAGCTTTAGGTACTAATACACAAGCAGTAGGTATAAGTGCTTTGACAACATCAGCAACATCAGCTAAAATTGTTAATAGTGGAACGATAGAACTAAAAGGAGGAGTTACATTCTCAGCAGGTCGTTCAGCGATTTCCTTTATAACATCAGGGACATCGTCAGTATCTATACCACTTGTATTTATAAATACATCAACAGGAGTTGTAAAAGCTGATAGTGCAAGTTATGCAGTTTCGTTAAGTGCAGCAAATACAAACACTTCTGCAGTGCAGATTACTAATTCAGGAATTATAAGCAGTGATAATTTTTATGCAATAGTAACAAGAGCAGGGAATGACACATACACACAAGATGCAGGAAGTTTGATGGGATCAACTTATTTAGGTGCAGGGAATGATACGTTTGCTGCAACAGGTGGAAAAATAGTAGGCTCAGTATATTTGGCGGATGGCTCTGATACAGCAACAATTAGTAATGTTGATTTATCAACAATACCAACATTAGATGGTGGAGATGATACACTAATAGCAGATGGATTTATAGATACATTAACATTATCAAATACATCTGTTGCAACAACCGAATTATTAAATTGGGAAAAAATAGTATTAGACGCAACAACATTTGAGTCACCTAACAATACATTATCAACAGGTACAGATGTAGGATATGGATTATTCTTAACAAATGGATCGTTATTAAATGCAGGAACAATATTTAACCTTACAGGAAACTTAGATATAGATAGCGCGTCAATATTCCAAGGATACGGAGCAGGTTCAGGAGTATATGGTGTTTCTGGATCAGTAACAAATGCAGGAACAATGACAACTCAAGATGGAGCAGCAGGAGATGTAATAACTGTAGGTGGAGATTATACTGGTGTATCAGGAAGTACATATAAAATAGATACAGTTCTAGGAAATGATTCATCAACAACAGATAATTTAGTTGTAGAAGGAAACACATCAGGAACAAGTACATTAATAGTAAGACCAGCAGCAGGATCACCTGGAGCACAAACAATAGAAGGAATAAAAGTAATAGATGTAGCTGGAACAAGTGGAGCAACATTCACATTAGCATCAGCAGTGCAAGCAGGAGCATATGAATATACATTATTCAAAAATGGAGTAACAGATCCTATAGATGGAGATTGGTATTTAAGATCAACATTAATTCCAGTAATACCAACAGATCCAGCAACACCAATATATAGACCAGGAACAAGTAACTATGTATCGGGTCAAACAGCAAATGCAGAACAAGGATTTGCAGCATTAGGAACATTACATGAAAGAATGAATGAGCAACAAGTAGTATCAACAGATAAACAAACATGGGCAAGATACTATGGAAATACAGAAAGTAATAATGGAGATTCTAGATTTAACTACAATCAACATATAAGTGCAGCACAAGTAGGACAAGATTTATACAATAAAACAACAACTAATGGAACAAATGTACATAGTGGAGTAATGTTTGATTATTCATATTCAACAGTAGACTTTGCAGATAGAGTAAGAGAAGATGCATTACTAGATAATACAACAGGAACTATGAATGGAACAAGTTATGGACTAGGAGGATACTATACAGCTATAAATGAAGATGAATCATACTTAGATGTAGTAGGAATGGTATCTAAACTAGAAAACAAATTTGAAGATTCATACGGAATGAAATCAACACAAGATGGATACAGATTAGGATTATCAGTAGAAGCAGGTAAGAAACTAGTTGAATTAGGAAAATGGAAAGTAGAAGGACAAGGACAGTTAGCATACCAATATACAAACTATGATAACTTTAATGATGATATATCAGGAATAGATGCATACGGTGCAAGTACATTAAGAGGAAGATTAGGAGTAAGAGTATATAGACACTTAGAATCAACTAAAAATATACAACAAATAGACAATGCACAAGTATATGGTGTAGCAAATGTAATACAAGACTTCATTAATCCAACAGATGTAACAGTTGGAGGAGCAAATGTAAGTGAGAAATTTGATAAGACAACATTAGAAGTAGGTGGAGGATTCCAAGTACCAGTAACAGGAACAACTTACGTATATACAGATGCAAGATATGACAGATCAATAAGTGGAAACAAAGAACAAGGTAAATTAACAATAGGATTTAAAACACAGTTTTAATAATAAGCACAATTAAAAAGAGAAGTTCTACATGAACTGCTCTTTTTGTATATATTAATTTATCTAAGCCGTTTTACTGCTTTATTATTAACTTGTATCATTTTCTTGTATTTATCAAAATCTTCTTTTAAAATATTGATAAACAGTGTATCTAAAATCATAAGCTGTGAGATTCTAGATGCAGTAGAGTCAATCCTAACATCCATATCAAGATCAAAGTTGATACTCTTAAGGACAAAATCTGAAATAGAATTCAGTTTATTTTTTGCAAAATTAGTTATAGACACTGTTAAAATATCATTTTCTTTCGCAAGTTCAGCTGCTTTTATTACCTCTGAAGTTTCCCCAGAATCTGAAATTAAAATAAGTAAATCGTCCTCTGTAAGTTTTGAAATAACTGAAAAAGTTAAATGAACATCTGACGAATAAAATATATTGAATCCTATCATTTTTAATTTTTTATAGAAATCAGAAGCTGCAATTGATGAATTTCCAATACCAAAAATGACAATATTACTAGCTCCAGAAATAAGACGAATAATGGTCATAAAATCATCAGAAGAATTAAGGTCATGTGTAAACTCTATAATTTTCTTATACTGATTAACAATTTTCAAATTTGTGAGATCAAGATGTTCTTTTACATTGATTTCATTTTCGTAAATATTTTCATAATCCATTCCTTTTATCTCTTCAGTGAGATCTCTAAAAGTTTTATAACCTAGTTTCTTAGCAAATCTAACCGACGTTGCTTGACCAATACCAAGTGTATGAGCTAGATCATATGAATTCATTGTCTCGAGATCACCAATATTTTCTATAAGGTAATCAGCTATCTTTATTTCACTTTTTGTTAATTTGTTACGTACTGCTTGTAGTTTTATTTGAAACATCGGGTCTCCTAAAATTTTAATAATATATATTTAATAGTATTTTACCATATAAATTTATAAATTAATAGTTCGTTGCAAAAAAATAATTATCAAAATAATTCAAAAAAAATTGATTTTTTTGAATTATGTGGTATTATATATTAGGAACAAAAATATTTGTAGAGGTGATCTAAATGAGAGTAATTATTTTGAAAAACAAGGAAGAAATAGGTAAATGGAGTGCGTATTACATTGCAAGAAAAATTCTACAATTCAAACCTACAGCTGAAAAGCCTTATGTAATTGGCTTGCCTACAGGTAGTACACCACTAGAAACATACAAAGAACTTATTAATTTATATAATGAAGGAATAATATCATTTGAGAATGTCGTCTCATTCAATATGGATGAATATGTCGGACTTTCACCAACACACAAACAGAGTTACAGATATTTCATGGAAGAAAACTTTTTTAAGCATATAAATATAAAAACTGAAAATACTAATGTACTAGATGGACTAGCGGAAGATCTCAAAAAAGAAGCTGAAGAGTACGAAGCTAAAATAAAAGCAGCAGGTGGAATTAGATTATTCTTAGGTGGTGTAGGTGAAGATGGACATATCGCATTTAATGAGCCAGGCTCTTCTTTATCATCAAGAACGCGTGATAAAGAATTAACATACGATACAATACTTGCAAATTCAAGATTTTTTGATAATGATGTTGAAAAAGTACCAAAATATGCATTAACAGTGGGTGTAGGTACATTAATGGATTCTGATGAAGTTCTGATAATGGCAAATGGATATAACAAATCTAGAGCAGTTTATCACGGGGTAGAAGGCGGGGTAAATCACTTGTGGACAATATCAGCATTACAATTACACAGAAGAGCAATATTAATTGCAGATGAACAGTCAGTATCGGACATAAAATTAAAAACTTATAGATATTTCAAGGAAATAGAAATGGTTAATCTTGATCTTGCAAAAGTAAAAGAAGAGTTATTAGCAATAAAATAAATCAAAAAGACGGAGATGAATAATTATGATACTGAAAAATTGTAGGATATTTGATGGTGAGAGCTTCATATCTGAAAATGTTATTGTATTGAAAGAAGATAAAATTGTAAAAATAATTTTTGAAAAAGATCTAGGTGAAGATTTGATGAATGATGAGGTAGTTGATATTCAAGGAAATATTATATCACCTGGGTTCATTGATTTACAGCTAAATGGATGTGGTGGAGTCTTATTTAATGATGATATTTCATTAGAAACATTGAAAATAATGAATGATACTAATAAAAAATATGGATGTACATCATTTCTTCCTACATTAATAACATCTCCAGATGAAAAAATAGAAAATGCCCTAAAATTGATGAAATCTCTTCATAATAGGGAAGAATTTGGTGTGCTAGGATTACATATCGAAGGACCATATATAAGTGTTGGAAAAAAAGGAATACACAGACCAGAATATATAAGAGTTCTTTCTGATAAAATAATAAACGAGATTTCTGAGGCTGGAAAAGATATAGTAAAAATAATTACAATTGCTCCAGAAAATGCACATATAAATCATTTGAAAGAAATACAAAAAGCAGGAATTAACATTTCAATAGGTCATACTGATGCGACATATGATCAGTGTAACGAAAAAAAAGAATACTTTAATCATGCGACACATCTATACAATGCAATGAGGGGTCTAGAATCGAGAGAACCGGGTGTTCTAGGATTTATATTAGATAGTAGTAACATTTATTGCGGGATAATACCGGATGGCTTACATGTCCATTATTCATCAATATCGATAGCAAAAAAATTATTAGGTGATAAATTATATATGGTAACAGATGCAGCAAGTCCAGCAGGGACAAATATGACAGAATTCATGTTTGAAGGCAATCTTGTATATCATAAAGATGGGAAATGTGTAGATGCTAACGGAACATTAGGTGGTTCAGCATTAGTGATGATAGACGGTGTGAAAAATCTTATTCAAGGTGCGAAATTTTCTTACGAAGAGGCACTTAAAATGGCAACATCATATCCTGCAAAAGCAATTCAAGTTGATAGTAGATATGGACATATAAAACCAGGATATATTGCAGATTTGACATATTTTGATGAAAACTTTAAAGTAAAGGGAACGATATCAAAAGGTATTTTAGAAAGATATTAGAATTTTTAAATCTCTCAAAACCCCTAAAATATTGAATAAATATATAATATGAAAAGAAAAAACGATTGTTATTGAAAAAAAAATGGAAATGGACTAGTAAATTAGAAAAAACGGGGTATAATTAGAGCAGAAAGATAGTAAAAAAAATTAAGGAGGTAGTTTATGGAAGTTTTAGCTATGATTTTAGCAGGTGGAAGAGGTTCGAGACTAGACATTTTATCTGAAAATAGAGTTAAACCTAGTGTGCCGTTTGCAGGGAAATTTAGAATAATAGATTTCACACTAAGTAACTGTTCAAATTCAGGTATATATGATGTAGCATTATTGACTCAGTACTTGCCATTTTCATTAAATGAACATATTGGATCAGGAAAGCCTTGGGATTTTGATAGGAGAGATTCAGGAATAGCATTATTGCAACCACATGAAAAGCCAGATGGACAAGTGTGGTATACAGGAACAGCTGATGCTGTGAAACAAAATATTGAGTATATCAAAAGAAAAAATCCAGAATACGTAATAATCTTATCAGGGGATCATATTTATAAGATGAATTACAATTGGATGATTGAAGATCATAAGAAAAACAATGCAGAATTAACAATTGCTGTAAAAACAGTACCTTGGGAAGAAACAAATAGATTTGGAATATTTGAAGTAGACGATACTAAACAAATTTTAGGATTTGAAGAAAAACCAAAAGAAGCAAAAAGTAATTTAGCTTCTATGGGAATATATGTATTCGATACTAACATATTAATAGATTATTTAGAAAAAATGTGTGATGACGAATTAGACTTCGGTAAACATATAATACCAGCAATGCTTAAAGAAGATAGAAAAGTTTATGTTCATACATATGATAGTTACTGGATGGATGTGGGTACATATGATTCATACTTGGAAGCAAACTTAGATTTAATTAAAAAATCTGAAGAAATAGGAATTGATCTATATGACCAAAACTGGAAAATTTACACAAAAAGTGAAGATTTACCAGCAGTTAGAATAGGAGCAACAGGAAGTGTTATAAACTCTTTAGTAAGTAATGGATGTAAAATAGAAGGAAGAGTAGAAAACTGCGTATTAGGTCCTGGAGTAACTGTAAGACAAGGGTCAACTATTAGAAATAGTATATTATTTTCAGGAACATATATTGATGAAAATACACATTTAGATACAGTAATAACAGATAGAAGAGCATATGTTGGAAGAAACTCAATCATAGGTTACGGTGATGATTATACAGCAAATGAAGAAAAACCAGATTTATTATCAAAAGGAATAAGTGTAATTGGTAAAGGTGCACATTTACCAGAAGCAACAATTGTTGGAAGAAATGTTAGAATCTTCGGTGGAGTAAGACTAGAAGACTATAACAAATTTGTTCCAAGTGGAGCAACAATAAAAGGTTAATAAAACAATAAGAAATAGAGGGTGATTTTGATTGAAGATAGTTTATTTAGCTTCAGAAGTATTTCCATTTTTTAAAACAGGTGGTCTAGCAGATGTAATGCAGGCATTACCTAAAAAAATGCAAGAGTTAGGTCATGAAGTATCAATAATTATGCCTAAATATAGTCAAATACCTCTTAAATATCTTGAGAAAATAGAATTCGTTGCAACATTAGAAAGTCATGGTGAAGTTTTCAATTTAGTAAGATTACCGGATGATAAAATAAATTACTATTTTATAGAAAACAGTAACTACTATGAAAGAGATTATGTTTATGGACATATCGATCAAGATGTTCAATATGCAATGTTTTGTGAATTAACTTTAAGATTTTTAAAAGAGATAAACTTAAAAGCAGATATATTACACTGTAATGACTGGCAAACTGGTCCATTACCTTATTTCTTGAAAACTAGATATGCTCAAGATGAGTTTTATAGTGAAATGAAGACAATATTTACAATACATAATTTGATGTATCAAGGTAAAGCATCAAAACGTTCATTCGAAAGAATGGGGTATAGTGTTGATAAAGGTTACTTGAATTTCTTAGAATTAGGAATGGAACATGCAAATATGGTTACTACAGTAAGTAAGACATATGCTGAAGAAATAAAATATCCATACTTTAGCGAAGGTCTAGAATGGATGACGAATTATAGAAATGTTTATGGAGTACTAAATGGGATTGATGTAGAATATTTTGATCCTGCTACAAATCCTGACATTGCTGTGAAATTCAGCGTTGAAGATAATGATTTTATAGAAAAGAAGAAACAAAATAAATATGCATTACAAAAAGAAGTAGGATTACCTGAATCAGATGTTGCATTAATATCTATGGTAACAAGGCTTGTAGAAGGAAAAGGACTAGATTTAGTTTCTGCTAAAATAGAAGATTTACTTTTACATGATGCAGTTCAAGTATTAATATTAGGAAGTGGAGATAAGTCTTATGAAGAATATTATGAGTACTTAACTAAAAAGTATCCTGATAAATTTAAAGTTTATTTAGGATATAATGTAGGTCTTGCTAATAGAATATATGCTGGAAGTGACATGTTCTTAATGCCTTCAAGATATGAACCATGTGGTCTAAGTCAAATGATTGCTATGCGTTTCGGAACGGTTGCAATAGTTAGAGAGACAGGTGGATTAAAAGATACAGTAATTCCATATAATGAATTTAATGATTCAGGAAATGGATTTACATTTACAAATTTTGTTGCAGATGATATGTTATATACTATCAAAAGAGCAGAGATGTATTACTACGATGATAAACCAACATGGGAAAAATTAGTTAAACGGAACATGGAAATTGATTTCTCATGGGAAAAATCAGCAAGAGCATACATTGATATATATGAAAAAGCACAACAAGGTTGGTATTAATAAATATAGAATGGCTATCTCAAATAGGTGAAAATCTATTGCGGGATAGCTTTTTATTTTACAATAATTATATATAAAAGTTTGAAAATAATATATATAAATGATATAATAATAAAAAAATATTAGGAGGAAATAGAATGAATTATAAACTTTCAAATGATGGAGCATTTCCATTGGTAATAGTAACTTTAGAGACAGGTGAAGAAATCAAATTAGAAAGTGGCGCAATGGTTTATCACAACGGTAAAGTAGTATTAGAAGGAAAAATGAACAGTAATGGTTCAACAGGATTTGGTGGATTATTAAAAGCTGCGGCAAGAACAATGGTTAGTGGAGAAGGATTCTTCATAACAACAGCAAAAGGAACAGCAGCAGATAGTTCAATCGCAATAGCACCAGCATCTATTGGTGGGATAAAAGAATTGAATGTAGGAGCATCAAAATGGTGCGTAAATGATGGAGCATTCTTGGCATGTGATTCATCAGTTACATATAACATGAAAAGACAATCAGTTGGAAGAGCACTATTCGCAGGAACAGGTGGATTATTTGTAATGGAAACATCTGGTGAAGGAACAATGTTAGTAAATGCATTTGGTGATATTATAGAGATAGATTTAGATGGAACAGCACCATTTATAGTTGATAATGAACATGTTGTTGCTTGGGAAAGTACTTTACAATACAATATAAAATCAGCTTCTGGAATATTTGGATTTAAAACAGGAGAAGGACTTGTAAATGAATTTGTAGGAAAAGGTAAATTATACATTCAAACAAGAAATACAGCATCTTTAGCTTCTCTGTTACGTCCATTTATAGCAACTGGTAAATAATAATATGAATAATAAAGTTACAAAGCAAGCGATTATATCGAGTGTACCAATTTTTGGATATGTTGGAGCAGGGTTTGCATTTGGAATACTAGCTAAAAAATATGATATATCATTGCTTCATTCTATCATGATGAGTATATTCATATATGCAGGTGGAATGCAATATATTGCACTTGAATTTTTCAGTAAGCAGATTGATTTATTATCATTATTTCTAATAGCTATTTTTGTAAATATAAGGCATGTTGCGTATGGAATTGCAATGTTAGATAGATATAAAATAATGACAGGATTATCAAAGATATATGCTGTTTTCTCTTTAACAGATGAGACATTTGCAGTATTGCAAGGGAATCAAGAGAAAAAGTTAAGCGAAAAAGAAAAGAAGAGTTTTTATATTATATTGAGTTTTGCTAATCAAATGTATTGGATATTAGGAACAATTATAGGAAGAGTTGCAGGAAGTTATATTACATTCTCTCTAAAAGGTGTAGAATTTGCATTGGTTGCATTATTTACAATAATATTTATAGAGCAATGGAAAAATAATGTAGATCATAAGCCTGCGATTTTAGGATTTATAATTGCGGCAGTAGTTGTTATATTCAATCAAGGAAGTAACATGATAACGATCTCGATAGCTATATTGCTATTGATTAGTATATTAACAAAAAAAAGAACGAATCATTATAGTTAAGATTCGTTCTTTTAAATTTATTGATTTTTCGTAAACAAACCTGCAACGAAAACGAATATTGTAGCAAAAATAGCAGATATGATTATTTTAGTGAAGAATCCATCTCCTCCTAAATTTAGAAAGTTTGCTATAAAACCTCCGACTAGCCCTAAAATAATATTCATGATGACACTTCTAGATTTACCAGTCGCCAGACCTGATAGCCATCCTGCTAGACCACCAATTAACAAAGTAATAAGAAAATTCATATATACCGCCTCCTGTTTTATCTCAACTCAATTATACTCTTATTCCAACAATATACAAGTTATATTTTATTTATATTGAAATTATGCTATTATATTATAAAGTAGTACACTAATAAGGAGTAAATAATGCCATACATAATCTTAGCAATAATGACCGTATCACTAGGTATGATAGTAGTGAGATTCTTACCATTTGTAGTATTTAGAGATGATAAACATATCCCTGAAATTGTAAGACATTTTACTAAAATATTGCCAACAGCAATAATACCAATGTTAATAATATATAGCCTAAAAGAAACTAAAATTTTGAAATACCCATATGGGATTCCTGAAGTAATTGGTGTAGCATCAGTTGTTATTTTACAAAAGTTATTTTCAAATGCATTTCTTTCAATCATTGGAAGTACTGTTATATATATGATTTTAGTACAGATCATATTTAAAATATAAAAAAATACTTGCATTATTTTGAAAAAACTGCTATTATTTTGGAAGTTTAGATACACGAAGTTTATTCGAGGAGATGATGACAAATGAAAATTATAATAGATGAACTATGTAACCAAAAAATAAGTAAACGAAGCGGAATACACAATATACCTATCACTGGGAATAATGACATTTCTTAACGAAATGTTGCTATTCCCTTTTTTATTGTAAAATCAAGAATTTATAACTATTACTAGGAGGAATGATGAAAGCTAAGCTAATATTGGAAAATGGAGAAGTTCTTCATGGAAAATCATTTGGACATGTAGAAAAAACAGTTGGAGAATTAGTATTTACAACATCAATGACTGGTTACCAAGAAGTATTGACGGACCCTTCATACTATGGGCAAATTGTTGTAATGACATACCCATTAGTAGGAAATTATGGTCTTAACCTTGATGATGATCAATCAAGAGGAGCAAAAGTCAAAGGATTTATAGTAAAAGAAGATGCTAAATTACCCAATAATTTCAGATGTGAGATTAGCTTGAAAGGATATCTCAAAGAGAATAAAATAATGGGGTTAAAAGGAATTGATACTAGATATTTAACAAAAATAATACGTGATAATGGTGCAATGAAAGCAATTATAACAACAGAAGATTTACTTCAAGATGAGATAGAAAGCATATTTGCGAATTCTACTAACAATGAAGCAGTTAAGAATGTAAGTCGAAAAGAAATAATGAAAATTGAAGGCGAAAATGAAAAAATAGCAATATTAGATTTAGGAATAAAGCAGAATATAATAAATTCATTTGTAAAAAGAGGATGTGAAGTTACTGTGTTTCCAGTAACAACGCCTAAAGAAGAAATAGATAAATATAATCCAGATGCGATATTTCTTTCGAATGGACCAGGAGATCCTAGAGATATACCAGAAATAATAGAAATGACAAGAAAATTCATTGAAGAGAAAAAAACTGTAATTGGAATTTGTCTTGGACATCAAATTGTAGCTTTATCACTAGGTGGTGAAGTGAGTAAAATGAAATTTGGACATAGAGGAAGTAATCATCCTGTTAAAGATATAGACAGAAATAAAATATTCATAAGTTCACAAAACCATGGATATGTCGTAACGAAAGTACCTAGTATATTACGAGAAAGTCATATTAACCTAAACGATAATACTAATGAAGGTATGAAAAGTATTAATACAGATGAGTATAAAATAATGACAGTACAGTTCCATCCAGAAGCATCACCAGGACCAGAAGAAACAGCTTACATATTTGATGAGTTTTTGTCACTAATACGAAAATAGGAATAGGAGGATAATTACATGAAAAATAATGATATAAAGAAAGTTTTAGTAGTTGGATCTGGCCCTATAGTAATAGGTCAGGCTGCGGAATTTGATTATTCTGGGACACAAGCGTGTGAAGCACTTAGAAGTGAAGGAATTGAGACAGTCTTAATAAATTCTAATCCTGCAACAATAATGACAGATAAAAAAGTGGCGGATATAGTTTATATAGAGCCTATGAATATTGAAATAATTGAAAAAATAATAGTAAAAGAACATCCAGACTCAATATTAGTTGGTATGGGTGGTCAAACAGCGTTAAATTTAGCAGTAGAATTACATGATAAGGGAATACTTGAAAAATATAATGTGAATGTTATTGGAACATCTGTTGATTCAATAAAAAGAGGTGAAGATAGAGAACTATTTAGAGATACAATGATAA
>ERZ1023652.129-NODE-129-length-17329-cov-6.696198_pt1 | contig 17329 bp, 14 predicted proteins | sample MGYA00520879_ERZ1023652 | MGnify/ENA primary metagenome ERZ1023652 (study PRJEB33180, sample SAMEA4044469) | wastewater metagenome | place: Denmark | collected 2016-04-02 | study: EMG produced TPA metagenomics assembly of the PRJEB13832 data set (Local...
CTCCACCGCCATCGCCACCGCGTTCGTAGCGTGCGCCACGCAATCCGTGCTCCAGAACTCTCCTACCCCTGCCGCGTGCAGCGCGGCCAGGGCCTCTGCGTCGATCAGCGCGTGCGTCACCGCCACGTCCACCGAGGCAGCACCGTCCTGCAGCAGCAACCGCGCCGCCTGGGCCAGGGTGTGGCCGGTGCTGGCCATGTCGTCGAGCAGCACCACGGCACGGCCCTGGGCATGAAGCGGCGGCAGCTCGATAGTTACATCGCGATCACCATGGCGCACCTTGGTGCACACGGCATGGTCAAAGCCATGGCGGGCGGCGGCCTGGGCAATCCACTGGGCCGATTCGCCATCAGGCCCAACCAGCAGCGCACCCGGGCGCCGCTGCGCGATCAGGTCGGCCAGCGGCTCGGCGCCGCTGAGCACGATGGCCTGGGGCACGGCCATCGCCTCCTGCAGCGTTGCCACGCGGTGCAGGTGCGGGTCTACAGTGATGACGGCGTCCACCAGCCCGGCCAGAAACGCACCAACCACCTGCTGGCTGACCACCTCGCCCGGCGCAAAGGCAATGTCTTGCCGCATGTAGGCCATGTAGGGCGCCACCAGCGTGATGTGCCGGGCGCCCAGCGTGCGGGCGGCGCGGGCAGTCAGCAGCAATTCGACCAGCTTTTCGTTGGGGTCATGCAGGCTGCGCAGCAGCACCACATGGGCAGGCAGGCGCCCTGCCCCATCCACCGGCAGTCGCAATTTGAGCTCGCCATCGGGGAAACGGTGGCGATCGATCATTTTCACGGGCAGCTGCGCGGCCTGGCCCAGGCGCTGGGCGGCAGCGGTTTCATCGTCAAAATGCAGCAGGCAGGCCTGCGATGGTGCAACCGACATGGTCAGAACTCCACAAACACCTGGGGCACCGCACCGGCATCACCCAGGCGGTAGCCAATATCCCGGGCACTGGCCTGCCGGGCGAATTCGAGGTCGGCAGGGTAGCCCGCGTGCACGCGGTACAGCACATCGCCCTGCGCCACCGTTGCGCCCAGCTTGTGCATCAGGTCCACGCCCGCGCCCTGCACCTTGGGCGCGCCGGCCAGGCGGGCGATGCGGGCGATCTGCTGGTTGTCTATGCCCGCCACCACGCCGGCGGCGGGTGCGCAGATCTCGAAGTGCAGCGCGCCCAGGTTGGGGCTGTTGTGGTCGAACTCCTTGGCGCCCTGCGCGGCGATGATGTCGCGCATGCGCGCCAGGGCGCGGCCGGAGTCGAGGATGTCGCGCGCGATGGCATAGCCATCGCCGCCGCGCACGTCGGGGTCGCATTCAATCAGGCGGCCCGCCAGGCGCAGGGCCTTCTGGCGCAGGTCGTCGGGCGCACGCGGGTCGTTTTGCAGTACGCGCATCACATCGCGCGCCTCCAGCACCGGGCCAATGCCGTTGCCCACGGGCTGGCGGCCGTCGGTGATGACCACGTCCAGTGACAGGCCCATGCGCCGCGCCACATATTCAAACAGGCGGCGCAGGCGCTGGGCCTCGGGCATGGAGCGCACCTTGGCCGTGGGGCCGATGGGAATGTCGAGCACCAGATGGGTGGCACCGGCGGCCACCTTCTTGGACAAAATGGAGGCCACCATCTGCCCGGGCGAGTCGATCGACAGGGGGCGCTCCACCGAGATCAGAACGTCGTCGGCCGGGGAAAGATTGGCCGTGCCACCCCAGGCGAGGCAGCCGCGGTAGTCCCGCACGATGTCGGCCAGCTGTTCAAACGGCAATTCCACCTTGGCCAGAACCTCCATGGTGTCGGCCGTGCCAGCCGGGGAGGTGATGGCACGCGATGAGGTCTTGGGGCACAACATGCCGTGCGCTGCCACGATGGGCACGACCAGCATGGTGGTGCGGTTGCCGGGAATTCCGCCGATGCAGTGTTTATCCACCACCAGCGGCTCGTGCCAGTCGAGCCGTCGGCCGCTGGCCACCATGGCGTCAGACAGGAAGAACACCTCTTCGCGGTCCAGTTCGTCGCGGTTGCAGGCCACGACAAAGGCCGTCAGCTCAATCTTGGAATAGTGGTGGCCGGCAATGTCGCGCACGATGGCCGCGTAATCGGCCCGTGTCAGGCGCTCGCCGGCAATTTTGCGAAACAGCGCGCCCATCGATTCGGGCGGCTCTGCCTGCGTGACCGATACGGTGTGGCCGTTTTCCACATCGAGTTGGGCAAAGGCGTCTTGCGACAGCCCCAGTTCGTTGCAGCCGACGATGGAGGCGTCATCCACCACATTCACGGTGGCCAGGACGTGGCGCCCGTTGGCGCGCACCTCTATCTTGGACAGCGCCTGAAAACCCTCGGCCCGGTACACCGCGCAATCGCGGTGCAGGTAAGCCACGTTTTCGCGCCAGGTGTCGATGGCCACACGGCGCAAGGCCAGTCGTGAGGGGGTTTGGTTGGTAACGGGTGCAGGGGGAAGATCCCGGGGTTCGCTGGTCTCGATATGCATGGGCATCAGCCTACACCGGAATGACGGGCACCCAAGCGGGAAAACGATGATGCACATCAAGCGCTGCCATCCGGTTACAGACCCTTGCGCAAAGCGTGTTACCCTCCGCCCCCATGTCTCGCTGGATCATTGCCTTACTTCTCACCTGTGCCTCTGCTGCGCAGGCTGCGCCTGCAACGGCTTCCCCCGAAGAAATTGAGCGCATCGAACGATTTCTGACAGACAAAGGGTTGTTGGTGCAACTCGATGATGTGCGCCATTCGGTCGCAGACAAAGCCCATGTGGTCGCAGACCGCACCGCCGATCTGATTGGCAACGCCATGGGATTCATTGGCGTGCCTTACCGCCGTGGCGGCACCAGCGCCTCCACTGGTTTTGACTGCAGCGGCTTCGTGCGCGCTGTTTACGAAAAAACCGTGGGCATGGTCCTGCCGCGCAAGGCCGCTCAGCAAGCTGCCAGCACCCAGGTCATCGACAAAAAAGAACTGCAACCCGGCGATCTGGTGTTCTTCAACACCATGCGCCGCGCCTTCAGCCACGTGGGCATTTATGTGGGCGACGGCAAATTCATCCATTCACCCCGCACAGGCAGTGAAGTGCGCGTGGAAGACATGCGCCAGTCCTACTGGCAGCGCCGCTTTGACGGCGCGCGCCGTGTCACGGTCGAAGCAAAGGCCCAGCCCTAAGGCACGGACTGCAGTGCCTGCAGCGCTGCCGTTGTGCAGCGCCCACCCCGGTCAGGGTTTGACTACCGTCACCGTTTCAGTGCTTCGAATGGGTCCACCGGTGATATTGACCGGGCCCAGATTCGGGTTGCTGCGCATGGCCCGCGCATCGGCCATGTCCTGCTGATAGCGCGACCGGGCATCACCCTCGCACGCCTTGCGATCCTTGCCTGCGGGCAGGGTCTTGCACTCCTGCAGGCTGATCTTGAGCCCGCCTCCCGCCTCGCGGATAGCAGACTGGTAACGCTGCTGCGCGGTGGTATCGGGTGCCGCACCACGCTTCAGCGATGCCTCATCGCCACCTTGCGCAAATGCTGGCATTGAAAAAACGCCCGCCACCACCCACGCTGCGGTGGCCAACAGGCCGGTGGTCGAATAGTTCTTCATGCGGTTTCCTTTTGATTCCATCAGAGTGCTTGACTCTAGGGGCCGCACTGCACCGCACGCCTAGGCCAGCCCCCAAGCCCAGCGAAGGCGAGCAGCGCGCCGGGCTGTCAGACAAACACCCACGCACCGCTGTCATGCCGCTGCCCTAAGGCTGCTACAAAACAACCACCCGGGAGCCTTTGCGGCCTCCATACCCCTCGCCGCATACCCGAAGCGCCTCGCCTGCCAATCCGGCGGATACAACCGCTTCGCACCCGCACAAACGGTCTTGTCTGACAACCCTCCGTGCAGATATGTCTTAAAGTGACACCCATCTTTTTCATCGGGTGCACACATGCTTTCTATTCTCGGAACCATTCTTGTCGGACTCGTTGTCGGCTTCATCGCGAGGGCGGTCAAACCGGGCGACGACAAGCTGGGCTGGATCATGACCGCCTTGCTGGGCGTGGCGGGGTCTTTTCTTGCCAGTTACGTGGGTACCGCCATGGGCTGGTATGCGCAAGGTGACGCCGCAGGCTGGATCGCCTCGGTGCTGGGCGCCGTGGTGCTGCTGGTGATCTACAGCATGGTCAAAGGCAAGTCCTGACCCACGGCTGCGTTCGAAAGAACGGGCTCTGACCCCAGTTCAACCACCACAGGCAAGGCACGCTTCATGGCATCTGCCCAACAAATGGCTGCTGACAACCCCCAACTGGCTGCGGCCGTGCAGCGCAGCCGCCGCCTGCTGCACCGGCGCGCGCTGGTGGCGGCAGCGGCCAGCACCGTTCCGGTGCCGGGGTTGGACTGGGCGGTGGATGCCGCCCTGCTGTCGCGGCTGCTGCCGCAAATCAGTGCCCAATTCGGGCTCACCCCCGAGCAGCTCGATCAGCTGGACCCCGGCAAGCGCGAACAGGTACAAAAAGCGGTCACCCTGGTGGGGTCGGTGCTGATTGGCAAGTTGATTACCAAAGAGCTCGTGCTGCGCATCACCCGCACGGTGGGCCTGCGCCTCACCACCAAGCAGCTCGCCAAATATGTTCCCCTGGCAGGCCAGGCGGTGGCCGCCACTGTGGGCTATGCCACCTTGCGCTACCTGGGAGAGCAGCACCTGCGCGATTGCGTTCTGGTGGTGCAACAGAGTCAATTGCAGCTGCCCGTGCCCCGCTGATTGCTCCTGAAAAAGGAGCTACTGGCGCTTTATGCGCAATGGCCAGAGGCACTTTTAGCCATTAACTTATCGCCCAGGGGCCAGTGGCACGCGCTGCGTCGCACCAGGTCGCCCGCCAGCGCCCTGCCCCAAGGCAAAATCGCAGCCCATGGCCACCGCAGGCAAAAGTGCCCCTTCCCTCTCAAACCAAGACCCCGCGGTGCACGAAAACGCCGTGGCAATGTGGCTGACAGCCCTGCGCAGCCATGCGGACGCCGCCACGCTGCAGCAGCTCCCGCCCTTGACCGATGCCGACGCCGCCCGCGTGATGGCACGGCTGCGCCACGAAACGCCAGGTGCCACGCCTCCCGCACACCCCACACAGCCAGCCGCCACGCCCGGCATTGCCACGGGCCACTTTCGCCCGCGCATCACCCTGATGACCCTGGGGCGGGGCGACGGCCTGCTGGGCCTGCGCCCGCAAGGCCCGCTGGGCCCGCGTGGCGACAGCGTGACGCTGGCGCAGATCGACTGGACGTACACCACCCATGCGGGAGAGAGCGCGGCGCCCAACACCATCGCCTGGCACACACCTGCGCCTACCTCGGTGCTCAACTCCCGCCCACCCGCCATACAACAGCTGTTTGACACCGGCGGCCCGGTGCTGCGCATGCAGCGCAACCTGGCTGCCGAGGCCGACGCCATGGACCGCGTGTGGGACCTGGGCCTGATCCCTGTGGACGCCAACAAGCTGCAATGGCGCCACCGCGCAGCCGCCGCCGCACTGGGCCCCGTGTGGACGCTGGCGCAAGAGGCGCACTTTGGCGACTTCTGGGCCGAGCAGATTCCAAAGCTGCGCGCCGAAGGCTGGAGCGTGGTGGTGCAGCCCGGCTTTGCGCACGAAAGCGTGCCGGTGCAGCGCTGGAAGCTGCTGATTGCCCCCGACACCGGCGAGCTGCTGGGCAAAGAAGTGGACGGCCCGCTGGCCGCACGCGAACGCCCCGTGCAAAAACTGCAACTGCCCGAGCGCGAAGGCGCCTGGCTATTGAGCCTGGGCATCGAGATCGACGGCGAAACACTGGACCTGGCGCCCATGCTGGCCGATCTGCTGCGCCGTGATGCCCGCTGGCTCCATGCGCAGCAGATGGCGGCCATTGACGACATCGCCATCATTTCACTGCGCGCACCGGGCGGCAAACGCATCGACGCGCCCGCTGGGCCGCTCAAGGCCATCGTGGGCGCGATGGTGGACCTGCTGACCGACCCCACGCGCAACCAGCGCAAGGACGGCGACCCGCTGCACCTGGGCGCATGGGAAGCCCGCCGCATCGAAGCCCTGCGTGCGGGGCTGGTGCAGGCCCACCGCGTGGGCACGGTGAATGGCTGGAACAACGCCTGGCAACTGCAGGGCGACGCCGGCCTGGCGCAACTGGCCCAGCGCCTGCACACCATCGGCACCCCGCAGCCGGTGCATGCGCCGCAGGGCCTGCAGGTGCAACTGCGCCCCTACCAGCTCGAAGGACTGGCCTGGCTGCAATACCTGCGTGCACAAGGGCTGGGCGGCATTCTGGCCGACGACATGGGCCTGGGCAAAACCGCACAAGCCCTGGCCCATGTGCTGACCGAAAAAAATGCCGGGCGCCTGACCCGCCCCGCCCTGGTGGTGCTGCCCACCTCGCTGCTCTTCAACTGGCAGGCCGAGGCCGCGCGCATGGCCCCCGGCCTGCGTCTGCTGGCGCTGCATGGCCCCCGGCGCGCGCACAGCTACGCCGACATCGCGCGGCACGACCTGGTGCTCACCACCTACCCCCTGCTCTGGCGCGATGTGGACGCGCTGGCTGCCCAGCCGTTTCACCTGCTCATCCTGGACGAAGCCCAGATGGTGAAAAACGCGGGCAGTCGCAGCGCCCGCGCCCTGCGCAAGCTGCAGGCCCCGCACCTGTTGTGCCTGACGGGCACGCCGCTCGAAAACCACCTGGGCGAGCTGTGGGCGCAGTTCGATTTTTTGATGCCCGGCTTTCTGGGCGACGTGCGCAGCTTCAACGCCCGCTGGCGCAAGCCCATCGAGGAGAACGGCGAAACCCTGCGCGCCCAGCTGCTCGCCCAGCGCGTGCGCCCCTTCATCCTGCGCCGCCGCAAGCAGGACGTGGCCACCGAATTGCCGCCGCGCACCGAAACCATCCTGCGTGTGCAGCTCCAAGGCAAGCAGCGCGACCTGTACGAGGCCGTGCGCGCCACCGCCGACAAACAGGTGCGCCGCGCGCTGGAGCGCCAGAGCTTCGAGGGTGCGCAGATCACCATCCTGGATGCGTTATTGAAACTGCGTCAGGTCTGCTGCGACCCGCGCCTGGTGAAAGGCATCCAACAAGGCCCCCACGCTCCGCCGCATCTTCGTGAAGGGGAGGCCTTTTTGCCTGGGGGCGGCCCAGCGGCAAAAAGAACCGCACAGACGATGGAACGCGCCAAGCTCGAACTGCTGGCCGACATGCTGCCCGCCCTGGTCGATGAGGGCCGACGCGTGCTGGTGTTCTCTCAGTTCACCGAAATGCTGACGCTCGCTGCCGAGCTGCTGGACGCTTTGGCCCTGCCCTACCTCACCCTCACGGGCCAGACGCCGCCCCGCCAGCGCGGCGCGGTGGTGCGGCAGTTCCAGGCGCAGGACGACACCAGCGCGCCCATCCTGCTCGTCAGCCTCAAGGCGGGGGGCGTGGGCCTGAACCTCACCGCCGCCGACACCGTGATCCATCTCGACCCCTGGTGGAACCCCGCCGTGGAAGAACAGGCCACCGCCCGCGCCCATCGCATCGGGCAGGACCAGCCGGTGTTTGTCTACAAGCTGGTGGTGGAAGGCAGCATCGAAGAGCGCATGCTGGAACTGCAGACCCGCAAGGCCGCGCTGGCGCAGGGGGTGCTGGGGCACGACGCCGAGGGCGCAGTGAAATTTAGCGAGGCCGACCTGCACGCGCTGCTGGCGCCGTTGAGCGAGCCGGCCAACAACCCGCTGGGCTTGCCGGGCGAAGACGCGCTGCGCTGGGGCGGCACCGGCCAGCGGCGGACCCGGCCGATGCAACCGCCAGAAGTTTGAGTGTTTTGTGGCTCTAGCGCTTATCTAATAAGCGCAAGCAGCTATCAAAATTGAATCTAATGAGGCCTATCACCGCACCAGCGCAGGCCTCAGCAAGCCGGGCAACCCACCTGCCCGTTTGCCACAATGGCGCCATGACCGCGCCTGCCATTACTCCTTCTAGCCCCCCAGTCCGCGCCCCGCGCTACTGGCTCATGAAGTCCGAGCCCGCAGAGTGCTCGATTGACGACGCACTGGCGGCAAAGGACGCCACCGTGCCCTGGACCGGCGTGCGCAATTACCAGGCCCGCAACTTCATGCGCGACGACATGCAGGTGGGCGATGGCGTGCTGTTCTACCACTCCAGCTGCCCCGAGCCAGGCATCGCCGGCCTTGCGCGCGTGGCCAGCGGCACGCGGCCCGACCCCGCGCAGTTCGAACCCGCATCGCCCTACCACGACCCCAAATCCTCACCCGATGCACCCCGCTGGCTGCTGCTGGATGTGCAGGCGCTGCGCAAGACACGGCTGCTGCCCCTTTCTGAACTGCGCAGCCATCCTCCACTGGCCGACCTGCGCGTGCTGCAAAAAGGCAGCCGCCTTTCCATCACCCCGGTGGACGCTGTGCACTGGAACCACATCGTGGCCCTGCTCGGCAAAGGCTGCGCCTGAAAACGGCCGCTGGTTGCGCCAGCAGCCGTGGCCAGAACGCTGTGCGAAAGCGCTGGCGCACCGCAGCGCCCGGCGCAAGGCGGTGGCAGCAGGGCTGGTTGACGGGTTTTTTGCGGATGTGCGAACAGGCGTTGCGCTCTCACCCGCCCTGGCCGGGCAGCTCTGGCGCCTGGTACACCAGCACCTTCAGCGCCCGCCCGTCCTGCACATCCGCAAACACCGCCGGGTTGGCCACACGCTCTACAAAACCCAGTTCGGGCGCCAGCTCGCGCATCTGGTCTTGCAAAAAGTCCACGCCCAGCTCGGGTGCGTTCAGGCACAGCAGCGCGTGGCCGCCGGGCGCCAGCAAATCCGGCAAGCGGCGCATGAGGCGGGCGTAGTCTTTGGTGGCCACAAAGCTGCCTTTTTGGTAGCTGGGCGGGTCCACGACGACCAGGCCATAGGGCCCGCTGCGGGTGATCTTGCCCCAGCTGCTGAAGATGTCGTGCGCCAGAAAGCTGGCGCCCGTGGTGATGCCGTTGAGCTGGTGGTTCTGCTGCCCAATCGCCATGGCGCCGTGGCTCATGTCCACGTTGACCACCTGCCTGGCGCCCGCCTGCAGCGCCACCACCGAGAACGCGCAGGTGTAGGCAAACAGGTTCAGCACCTTGAGGCCATAGCGGTCGGCGCTGTGCGCGGCCGCGTAGTCGCGCACCCAGCGGCGGCCCTCGGCCATGTCCAGAAACAGGCCGTGGTTCTGGCCGCGCAGCACATGCACCTTGAACTGGGCGCCCTGCTCGGTCACCACATGGGGGTCGGGCACGCTGCCCGCCATCAAGCGCGTTTGGGTGCGGCCCTGGGTGCGCAGCGCCTCGTTGCGGCACTGAAACACCCAGTTCAGCGGCTGGCCCGGCGCCAGGGCCTCCCAGCGCTGGGCCAGCGCGGCACCAATGGTGGCCAGCTGCGCCTCGGTCTCGTCGCCCGCGGGCAGAAAGCTGGTCAGCACCCAAACGGGCGGGTAGGCATCCAGCGTCCACTGCTCGCAGCCGGGGTAGCGCCCGCCCCGGCCGTGAAAGATGCGGCAGGCGTCGGTGGGCAAGGGCATGGCGGCAATGGCGTCGAGCAAGGGCTGCATAAAAATATTAGATGTTTCAGGCCTCTAGCGCTTACTGGATAAGCGCAGATAGCTATAAATAACGTAGCATCTCAAACCACTATCAATCAGGTTGCCGTGGCCCGGTGCGGGGTCTGCCAGAGGCCTCCACTGCGTTGTGACCACAGGCAGCGCGCGTTCAAAAACTGCCGAACACCGTGCCCAGCACAATGACCAGAACCAGCGCGGGCAGCGGGAACAGTATCGTCACGGCTGCAATGTCGGCATACGACTGCCGGTGGTTGAGCTTGCAAATCGCCAGCAAGGTGATGATGGCGCCGCAGTGCGGCAGCGTGTCCATACCGCCAGCGGCCATCACCGCCACGCGGTGCAGCAGCTCGGGGCTGATGGACGCCGCCTCTGCCATGCGCAGGTAGTCTTCGCCCAGCGTCTTGAGTGCAATGCTCAAGCCCCCCGACGACGACCCGGTGATGCCGGCTAACACATTCATGGCAATCGCCTCCGAGACCAGCGGGTTGTCTGACACGCGCAGCACGGCGTCGCGGATCAGGCCAAAGCCCGCCAGAGACGCAATGACTGCGCCATACCCCACCTCGGACGCCGTGTTGAACAGCGGCAGCATGAAGCCGAACACGCCCTGGTTGATGGTGTGCTTGAGGTCGTGCCAGTGGCCCAGACGCGTCAGAACCAGCGTGGTGCACGCCACCAGCAAGGCAATCAGCAGCGCCCACAGACCCGTGAGTCGGCTTGGGTCCAGCGACGCAAAGCGCTCGGCCATGAACGACAGGTCCAGCGCAGGAAACACCAGATAGGTGAACAACGCATTCACGCCCACCACCAGCACCAGCGGCAAAAGCGCCAGCACCAGCGGCACCTCGGCATGGCGCGCGGCCTGGGCCGGGGTGAGCGCTGCGCCAGTGGCGCCGTCGTCTTCGTCGTGCTGACCATAGCCTTCGCCGCCCGCGCGCGCTGACGCTGCGCGACGCAGCAGCCAGGTCAAGCCGCCGCCCAGCATGATGGAAGCCGCCAGCAGGCCCAGGCCAGGCGCGGCAAAACCGTTGGTGCCGAAGAAGGGAATGGGAATGGCGTTTTGAATGGCGGGCGAGCCCGGCAGCGCCGTCATGGTGAAAGTGAACGCGCCCAGCGCAATGGTGGCGGGCACCAGCCGCTTGGGAATGTCGGCCGCCTCAAACAGGTTGCGCGCAATGGGATAAATGGCAAACGCCACCACAAACAGCGACACCCCGCCGTAAGTAAGCAACGCACAGGCCAGCACCACGGTAAGAATGGCGTGCCGCTCGCCCAGCGTGCGCACGATCCAGCGCGCCAGCGTGCTGGCCGCACCCGAGTCGGCCATCAACCGCCCAAACAGGGCCCCCAGCAAAAACAGCGGCAGATACTGCAGCACATAGCCGCCCAGGGCACTCATGAACGTGTCGGTGTAAAGCGGCAACAACCAGCGCGACTCACCCGACAGCACCACCGCCAGCGCCCCCATTACCGGGGCGAGCAGCAGCACAGTGACGCCCCGGTAGGCGAGAAACATGAGAAGGGCCAGGGAAACAACGACGGCGAGGATGCTCAGCATGAGATGGGTTTGGGCGCAGCGGCGCACACGGCGACGCTGAAATAAATGTCACTAACGGGGAAAGCCAACGCGACGGTGAGCGATGGGCTCACGGCAACAGACTCAGGCCCAACTCGTTCAGGATGGCAGTTCGCCACTGAGGCTCGATTGTCGCTGCTGGGACGGCAAGCCACCACCTGCACTGCCGCCTGGTTGGAATGCGCGGTTTTCCGGTTCATTGCATCCGCTTGTGTCTCCGGCCACAGCCGGGGAAAACAAAACGTCGTCGGCACTGGAAACCAGGACCTGTTTGTTCAAATTGCCGCGCCCATCCAGATCGCCACGGCGCAGGCTGTTGGCACCGGCCAGCAACGCGTAGTACCGCTCGGTGCTGCAGGCAACGCCCCGCAGCGGCGGGCATAGCCCCCGGTGTAACCCAGTGCATTGAGCAACGTGTCTGTGCAGTCGCATGGGCGGCGTCCAGGCGGTGCAGACGGCCACCATCGTGTTCGCCCTGCCCTTTGCCGGCGTCATGCTGCTGGCGATTGCCTAGTGGCGCGGCGTGCGCAATGACTGGAACGAAGAGCAACGCCGCGAGCGCACACTGCGCAAGCGCATGCGCGAGATGGTGGACGCACCCGGGCGGTAATCGCTCTCAGGCCAGCGCCTGCGCCTCGGCCTGGCCGGTCAGACGCTGCACCAGCCCCTGCGCAAGCCGGTTGACGACACCGTAGACCGACAACTGCGGGTTCGCCCCGACGCTGGTGGGAAAGAGCGAGCCGTCGTGGACCGAGAGGTTTTCCAGCTGCCAGTGCACGCCATCGGGCCGCACCACGCCCATCCGCTCATCGGCCGCCAGGCCGCAGCCGCCCATTACGTGGGCGCTGACCACCCTGGTCAGCAGCGGCTTCATGGGCAGTTGCCCGATGGCCTCCCTGGCCTGCGCCCAGGAGGTGTAGAGCTGGCCCCTCTCATGCACGGGCAGCACCTGCTTTGCACCGGCGGCAAACTGGATTTCGGTCATGGCCAGCATGGCGCGGCGTGCACCGTCCATCACATAGTCGGTGAGCGGGTAGTCGAGCACGGCCGAGCCATCGCCGCGCAGCTTGACGTGCCCGCCCCGGGCCTGGTCGTGGAAGCCGTCGCGCAGCAGCGCCAGCAGCACATGTGTGTGCGGAAACTGGCTCAGCAGGTCAGCCTGGGGCTGCCCCGAGCCGGGCATCGACGTGGCCAGAATCAGTGGATGCAGCGGCGGCGCCTCGATCTTGAAGCCCATGGGGCCGTCGATGGGCTGGGTGCGCAGGTAGTGGTCGGAGTACAGGGACTGCGGTGCACCCGCCCAGCCCTCCACACGCTTCTCCATCACGGCGGCCGTCATCACCACCGGGTGCAGGAAGGTGCGCTGCCCCAGGCGGCCATGCGGGTCGGGGACGCCCGAGCGCATCAGCACGGCGGGCGAGTTGATGGCCCCGCCCGAGAGCACAAAATGCCGCGCCGTGATGGTGGTGCGCACGGCGTCTGCCGCCACCGCGCCGTTGAGTTGCACGCCCACGCAGCGCAGTGCCTGCACCTTGCCCGAGGCCAGATCGAGCTTCTCGGCACGCGTCTGCACCAGTAGCGTGGCGCCTTTGTCGAGCGCAGCCGGAATGGTGGTCACCAGCATGGACTGCTTGGCATTGGTGGGGCAGCCCATGCCGCAGGAGCCCAGGTTCCAGCAGCCCTGCACGTTGCGCCGGATCGACTCGACCGGAATGCCCAGCTTGACCGCGCCAGAACGCAGCAGTTCGTTGTTTTCGTTGGGCGGCACCTGCCATGACGACACGTTGAGCCTGCGCTCGGCCTGCTCGAAATACGGCTCCAGCGCCTGCTCGTTGTAGTCCTTCAGCCCAAAGTATTGCTCCCAGTACGCCAGGGTTGCGGGCGGCGTGCGGAAGGAGCTGGTCCAGTTCACCGTGGTGGAGCCCCCCACGCAGCGCCCCTGCAGGATGGAGATGGCCTTGTCCTCGGTCTTGCGGCCGGCGCTTTCCTGGTAGAGCTGGGGGTAGGCCTCAGACTCGCGCTGGCGAAAATCGCTGCTGCTGCGCAGCGGGCCTTCTTCGACGATGACCACGGACAGACCGGCGCGGGTCAGCAGCTCGGCCGTGATGCCCGCACCCGCGCCCGAGCCGATGATGGCCACGTCGCAAGCGATGGTTTGCGGCGCGGCGCCGTGGGGGCCGCCCAGCACTTTCCAGCCGCGCTGCAGGCCGCTGCGAATGGGATCGGGGAGTTTGCTCATGGTGTTTGGTTCATAAGGTGTGACGAACGGATGGGTTCACACTGGTTCGGGGGGCAGAGGCTGAGAGTTTTTTGCTCGTGCCCGAAAGGTGCGTCAAAACAGCCCTGATCAAGGCGCAAAGCACAGCCATCGCACGTGCTATGGCGAGCATTTGCAACACGGAGCAGGGGTGTTTTGGCGTGCAAGGCGGGCACAGGCAAAAGACTTCTCAGCCGCTCAGATATCCACAGGGCCTGGGTAACCCAGGGTCGGCCAGGTGGCTTCGTCAGAAAAATAGGCACCGCCCACAATCTCGTGCAGCGCCTGGTAGGCCTGCTGGCGCACCGCCAGGCGCGAAAAGCGCATGTCCTCGAGTGCAGCCAGCACCTGTGCCGGGTCGGCATCAAGCCAGTCGCTGGACAGGCCGGCCAGCCCCCGGCGCCCGGCGCTGGTGCACAGCAGTCCCACCAGTTGCGACAGTTCGGCCTGCACATGCGGTGGCAGGTTTTGCGCCAGGGCGTCCACACGGTCTGCCATGCCCTGCAGCGCCTGCTGCTGGGCGCCCGCGTCTTGCGGCAGTGTGCCCTGCAGAATGGCACGGCCCGCGCTGATGAACAGCCCCCGCCCCGCGTCAGACAGGCGCCCCTGCACCAGACCCGGCTGCAGAAGCATGGCCGCCCCGCCCGCCAGCGCCAGCACAGCGCCCGACACCAGGCCCAGCTTCAATAAAGTTCGTCTTTGCATTTTTCGACTATCGCACGCACCAGCCCCCTGCCTCTAGACGCAGCCGCCTAGAGGGTGTCGGGGTTTTCATTGATACCGCAAATGCGGTATGGGCAAGCCCGCCTCCACAGGTGCGCAGGCTCAAACCGGCTCCAGCCTGCGCGAGCGCCAGTCCAGCACAGCGGTGCGCACATGCATCTTGCCCGCCAGGGCGGGCGATTGGCGGGCAATCACCCCGGCGGCAAAGTCCGCCAGAAAGGCCGACTTGAGCCCTGCCCGGGCGCTGTCCACCCCCAGTTCCTCGTAGGGCACCGAAGCCAGCAACAAAAAACCATCGTCCGGTATGCGCCCTTTGGCCATGTTGGCTTCGATGATGGCCGCTGCCTGGCCCACGGGTTCGGCCAGCTCGGGGCTGTAGGGGCCGACGATCAAGGCGATGTTGGGCATGTGCAGAAAGTCAAAGCCCCGGCCCAGGCAAATCATCCATTCGCGGTGCTCGATGTCGGCCGCCCGGTGCATCTGCCGCACCTCGTCGATGCGCCGCAGATTGCCCGCCAACAGCGGCAGCAGGTCGTCGCGCATCTGGCGGGCCATGTCGGGAAACAGCGCTGCCAGGTGCTGGGCCAGTGCGTCCTCGGCCATGCCGGCGCATAGCGCCAGGTCCAGCAGCCCGCCCTGCTCGCCATGCACCAGCAGGGCGTCTTCGTCGGTTTCAAAGCCGCACAGCACGGGGTACACAGTGTCGCGCCCCTGGCCGAACACGGTTTCCACCTGCTGCTTGATGCGCCGGGTGTGCTCGATGGCCGCTGCCGTGTCGCCATGGAACCCGGCGCAGCCCCGGTGCACGCTGCCGCGCGAGAAGTGGTAAGTGATGAGCAGCAGCACCCGACGCCCCTCGCGCACGCAGCGCTGCACATACCCGGCCAGCACCTCGCCCAGGTGCGGCCATCCCAGGTCGAACATGCCCCCCAGGTTGCGAAACGGCTGGATGATGCCCAGTGGCGTGTGCGTGGCCACCGGAATGTTGATGCGCCCGTCCATGCACTTGAGCACGCCAATGGCCGTGGGGTGCAAGGCCAGGTAGCGCTCGCGGGCGAGCCAGTTTTCGGGGCTGCAGAATCGGGCCGAGTGGTCGCGTGCGCGCTCAAAAAGCCAGTCGATGCGCTGGGCTATGGGTTTGCTGTGGATGTCCATGGGCGTTCAGGGGTTGCAGGGTGCCGCCGTGACGCGGTTGCACGCTGGTTCTTGGACTGGTACAGGGCATGGTCGGCGCGGTGCAGCAAGGGGGCTTCAGACTGGCCCCGGTTGCGCGCCGCCTGTGCAGCCCAGAGCATCTGTCCCACAAAAGCCTGGGAGTCCTCCCAGTCCAGCGCTGGGGCAAAAGCATTCAGGCGCTGCATCACCTGGCCTTGCCAGTGTGGACCCAGCGGCTCCTCACCGGGCCATGTGTCCGCAGCATCCTGCCGCAGCGCCACCCACTGCTGCGCCGCCCAGGTGGGCAGACTGCATTTCCATTGACCAGTGGCAGGGACCATGAGAGAGGCATCCGTTCACACGCCAGCGCGTGCTGCGCAGGCAGAGCGTTGCGCCGCGACAGGCTACAACCCCCTCGCCCGCCACGGCCCCTGTAAAAACCCTGCTTTACCCTGCGCAATACCCAAAACCCTGCTCATCGCTTACGAGTCGATGACCGGCGGCACCGGCCAGATGGCCGAGGCGCTGCTGGGCGGCGGAGCGCAAAAAGCCGCGTGAATCGTGGGGTAAGAACTACACGAAACGGGGGGCAGGTCAATGGGAATCTGGCGCATGGCGCTGCGCGGCAAGCCTCACCCCAGCCACTGCGGCCGCAACAGCATGACCAAGCCGAGCGCAAGCATCACCAGACCAGAGAGCAGCTTGAGCCAGCGCCCACCTTGCTCTGTGAGCTTGCTGCTGGCGAGTGCGCTGACCGCAAGCGTGACCATCAGTGCGTCGTCGGTGATGTAGCCAATGATGTACAAGCCCAGGTAGCCGTGGTATGCAAGGTGTCCCAGGTCCTGCTGCGTCAGGATTGCCGTGTAGATGGCTGGCAGACCCGCAGTGCACAGCAATTCAATCAGATTGACGGCGATGGCCAGCAGCGCGACACCGGCCATGGCCGCTGGCAGCGATGGCGCGTTCATTACCCGGCGCATGCGCTCAAAGAGGCCGGGTTTGGTCTTTTCGGGAATCGACAGCGAGACACCGCGTCCCCATGCAAAGTAATCCTTGGTATTAATGGCACCAATGGCGATGGCCAGCAGGGCCAGCCCCACGCGCAGCGGCACTGACAGGCCGACCGCAAGGAAAAGGTTGAGCCACGCCGCCATCATCGCGTAGTAAACCGCGCCACTGACCAGCACAAAGGTGCCGGCAATCAGCGCCATGCGTCGGCGGTCGTGCAGCCGCACCAGCAGCGAGAGCAGGAAGAGCAGCACCCAGGTGGCGCAGGGATTGAAGCCGTCGAGCAGACCGATGGCCAGCGTGAACAGCGGCAAGCCGAGCTGTGCGACGCTGAGCGTGCCAACAAGCGGCGCGTCGATCGCCTGGCGCGGTGCAGGCGATGCCTGCGGTGCAGATGCGGCAGGCGGCGCCGCATCGAGCAGCGCAAGCAGCTCAGGGCCGCTGTCTGCGGCGTCCCCGAAGCCGATCATCACCCGCTCGCCGACGACGAAGGTCGGCACGCCCGGCGGTCAGATACCGGCCTGGCGCGAGACCTGCTCCAGTGCTTGGCGTGCTTGCGGGTCGCGGTCGATGGCGCGGTAGTCAATGCGCAGCGCGGGTCTCTCGCGGGCCAGCCCGGCAAGATAGGCCTTGGCATCCGCACAGTGCGGGCAGCCATCGCGCACAAAAACGGTCAGCACCGGGCCGTTCCCGTCCGGCTCTGCTGCAGCAAACCGGGCAGGCCACAGGGTGGCGACAAAAAGAATCAGGACCCCGAACAGGCCCGTCAGCAATGAACGTCGAAGCACGATAAGACAAACGCAGAAAAAAGGGACCGCCCGCAAATACGCCCAGCCACGATACCGCATTCAACGCACAGAGGGTTTTCCCATTTCTGCCGTGGCATCGGGCGGCGTACCCCGGTCGTCCAGCAGGCCCCACTGGTCCCAATCGTCCCCAAACAGCTCCGCCGGGTGCTGCGTGCGGTCCGACCCATTGCCGCAGCGCATGTCCTTGGCAGGGCAGTACAAGTCGCAGCCCCAGCACACCCGCTC
>ERZ1023652.130-NODE-130-length-17259-cov-10.395050_pt1 | contig 17259 bp, 16 predicted proteins | sample MGYA00520879_ERZ1023652 | MGnify/ENA primary metagenome ERZ1023652 (study PRJEB33180, sample SAMEA4044469) | wastewater metagenome | place: Denmark | collected 2016-04-02 | study: EMG produced TPA metagenomics assembly of the PRJEB13832 data set (Local...
CCAAAAAGCGCAAGAAGGGCCGCGAGATGGTGGCCGCACGGCCCAGCCGCTTCATTGCCGAGATGGGCCTGGACAAAACCACGGCGCGCGAAGACCCACGCGAAAAACTCAAGGCCCTGCGCGCCGAGTTCGCCCAAAAAGCCCAAGCCAGTGCCGCCGCACAGGCCCAGACGCCATGAACCCACGATTTGCTCTTTTTTTAATAGCTGCTTGTGCACTACCACTGGGCGCTGCAGCCCAAATTGACCTCAAAAATACGCCCTCCACTGCTGCCTGCCCCAGTGCAGCCGAGGTCAGCGCGGTCTACCTGTACGGCCTGTGGCGCGCTGAATGGGCCGACGGCGGCACCCCCACCGAGCTGCACCTGACCCGCCACCCCGAGATGGCAGACAGCGTGCGCGGCACCCTTAGCCGCGACGGTGCGACGGCACAGCTGGCCGGGGATGTGGACAATGGCGACTTCACGCTGGAAGAGTCCGACAACGGGCGCAACATCTCCGCGACCTGGACCGGCCGGGTGGCAGACACATCCTGCGGCAAGGAAATACAGGGAACATGGACCAACGCCACCAACTCCACCGAGCGCCGCTTCGTGCTGCGCAAACAGCCGGGCTGGCGCTAGCCACTGGCCTGCTGGCCACCACCGGCTACGCCCAAAACACCGCAAGCACCACCCCCAGCCAGCCCGGCTGGCAGCAGTGCAGCAGCCTGGCCAACGACAAGGACGCCCGCCTCGCGTGTTTTGACCAGTGGGCAGGGCAGCAGGCCACAGCGGCCAGCGCCCTGCAAAACGCACAGACACCCGCCCAAAAAACCGCAGCAGCAGCGCCGACCACCGACGTGGCACCGGCCGCTGCCGCCGCCATCGCCGGGGTGGCGATTGCCCAGGCCCCCACGCGCAACTGCAAGGACACCCAGTTCACCACGCTGTCGCGCTTCTGGGAGCTGGAAGACGGCACCGACTGCGGCACCTTCACGCTGCGCGGCTACCGCCCCATCAGCCTGTCGGTCAGCGCCGCCAACGGCGTGAACCGCCTGCCCACATCGGACAACCCCGAGAACAACGCCACACTGCCACGCGAATACCAGCACGGCGAAACCCGCATCCAGCTGTCGGTACGCACCAAGATTGCCCAGGGCCTGCTGACCCAGGGCGAGCCGATGCGCAAGGACTCGGTCTGGTTTGGCTACACCCAGCAGTCGTACTGGCAGCTGTTCAACAGCGACCTGTCGCGCCCCTTCCGCAACACCGACCACGAGCCTGAAGTGGTCTACATCTACCCAAGCGACTTCACGCTGCCCGGCGGCTGGCGCATGCGTTACAGCGGCGCGGCGCTCACCCACCAGTCGAACGGTCAGAGCCTGCCGCTGTCGCGCAGCTGGAACCGTGCCTCGGTCATGGCCGGGTTTGAAAAAGACGACCGCCTCCTGCTGACCGCCAAACTCTGGAAGCGCATCAAAGAAGACGCCATCAAGGACGACAACCCGCACATCGAAAACTACATCGGCCGTGCCGAGCTGGCCGGTGCCTGGAACATCGACCAAAAGAACACCGTGGGTGCCACGCTGCGCCACAACCTGCGCAGCAACGGCAACGGCTCGCTGCGGCTGGAATGGCTCAGCACCCTGGGCACCAGCAGCAACAGCACCATCGGCAGCGGTCTGCGTTTCCATACGCAGCTGTTCACCGGCTACGGCGACAGCCTGATCGACTTCAACCGCCGCCGCACGGTGCTGAATGTGGGGCTGAGCCTGGTGGATTTTTAGTAGATAGCATCCCCCTGAGGCGCTTGCGCGCCTTCACCCCTTCTCTCGAATTGCTGCGCAATTCGGGAAGGGGGACGACGCCCTCGCTGCGGGGCGGCCCTTGCTTGGCGTCCCGCGCCTGGTACACGCCAGTATCTGCGGGTGGTGGGCACATTCGCGCCATAAAATGCCCTGCTCCGTGCGGCGCCGAGCCAACTCACAACTCGTTACGACATCGTCCTCAAGTTTTGCCCTGACGCGCCGACGTGCCGCCACAATGGCACGCGCACCGACGCCGGCATGGTCCTTGGCGAAGGGCTCCCAAAAAGAGCCCCTTTCCCACCCTTTAACCTGCCATTGCCTGCACCGTGCGCCCTCGACAATGCCGCTAAAGAGGAAATCCCATGGACATGCAATACCAGCTCAAGGCAGGCAGCTACTACCTGTACGACATGCGTGACACGCCCAGCGCGGTCACGGGTGAACGCCGGTTCAAGCTGAAAACCGACACGGTGGCCATTGCATTTGATGTGCACACGGGCGAGGTGCACCAGCACGGCAGCCCCACACGCATCCAGTCGTGGGCCAACAATACGCGCCGACGCCTGCGCGCAGCAGGTGCGCAAGATGTGGCCAACGACATCGTGGTGGTGTCAGGCCCCCTGCCGGTGGACGAGCTCAACAAGTGCCTGTGGGTCAACGGCTACGTGCGGCGCATGTTCAAGCGCCTGGCCAGCCTGCCGCACGGCAAGCTGCAGCGCACGGCCGAGCCGTTTCGCAAGGCCGCCTGAAGCCGGTCAGGCATTCAATTAATTCTGCACAAGGGCCGCGAACAGCGGCCCTTGGCGCATCTGCAAGTCAGGATGCTGCGTCTGCGGCACCTTCCAGGTCGTCTTGCACCTCCAGCACCTCGGGGTGTTTCACGATGGTCACCGGCACCGGGCTGGCATGGGCCAGCTCTTGCGACACCGATCCCAGCAACGCACTGCTGATGGCACCCTGGCCGCGCGCGCCAATCACGACCATGTCGCAACCCGAGCTTTCGATGATGTCCACCAGCACATGCGCCGGGTCGCCCACGCCCACGGCGGTTTCGCAGCCAAGGCCGGCCGCCTGCAGCAGCGCGCGGGCCGACGCCATCAGGTGCTCGCCGGCCTCCACGCTGGCGGCGGCGATCAGGTCGGGGTCGCGCGACACCACCAGCTCATACAGCGACGCGGGCTCTTGCACATTGGCCAGCACCACGCTGGCGCGCAGGCCGTCCTGCACCAGCCGCAGCACATGGTGCACGGCGTCGAGCGAGAGGGCCGAGCCATCCACAGCGATAAGTATCTTGATCATGGCAACAACTCCTTTGTATTGAACAGTTCGGACCAGTGTAGCGGCGCGTGGGCAGCGCGCAGCGCGGCATGGCGGTGTGGCCCCATCTGGGACAATCGCGCCCATGCTCCAGTTTGACCTTCTCACCACCGACCCCACCAGCCACGCCCGGCGCGGCACGCTCACGCTCAACCATGGCGTGGTGCAAACCCCCATCTTCATGCCCGTGGGCACCTATGGCACCGTCAAGGGCGTGATGCCGCAAAGCCTGCACGACATGGGCGCGCAGATCATCCTGGGCAACACCTTTCACCTGTGGATGCGCCCTGGCCAGGACGTGATGCAGAGCTTTGGCGGCCTGCACGGCTTTGAAAAATGGGACAAACCCATCCTCACCGACTCGGGCGGCTTTCAAGTGTGGAGCCTGGGCGCCATGCGCAAGATCACCGAAGAAGGCGTGCACTTTGCTTCTCCCGTCAACGGCGACAAACTCTTCATGTCGCCCGAGGTGAGCATGCAGATCCAGACCACGCTCAACTCCGACATCGTGATGCAGCTCGACGAGTGCACCCCGTACGAAACCAAGGGGCATCTGACCACCGAAGCCGAGGCCCGCAAGAGCATGGAGATGAGCCTGCGCTGGGCGCGCCGCAGCCAGGACGAATTTGCGCGGCTCGAAAACCCCAACGCCCTCTTTGGCATCGTGCAGGGCGGCATGTTTGAAAACCTGCGCGCCGAATCCCTGGAGCGCCTGGTCGAGATGGACTTCCCCGGCTATGCCGTGGGCGGCGTGAGCGTGGGCGAGCCCAAGGACGAAATGCTGCGCATCATGGCGCACACGCCGCACCTGCTGCCCGCCCACAAGCCCCGCTACCTGATGGGCGTGGGCACACCCGAAGACCTGGTCGAAGGCGTGGCGCAGGGTGTGGACATGTTCGACTGCGTGATGCCCACGCGCAACGCGCGCAACGGCACGCTGTTCACGCGCTTTGGCGACCTCAAAATCCGCAACGCCCGCCACAAGACCGACCACCAGCCGCTGGACACCACCTGCAGCTGCCACGCCTGCGCCGGCAGCGCGGGCGTGCCGTGGAGCCAAGGCGGCCGAGGCGGCTTCAGCCGCGCCTACCTGCACCACCTGGACCGCTGCGGCGAAATGCTGGGCCCCATGCTCACCACCATCCACAACCTGCACTACTACCTCAACCTCATGCGCGAAGTGCGCGAAGCCCTGGAGGCAGGCCAGTTTGCGCAGTTCCGCGCGCAATTCAAGGCGGACCGGGCGCGCGGGGTGTGAACAGTATCAAAGCCCTGTGCGGCGCGGACACTCTAAACTCATCTATTGATAGCTGACAACGCTTAACACCTGGGCGTTTAAGCCACTTTTATTAGAGAACCAAGCCCCCCATGAGCCACCTTTTCCAGGCCCTGGCCGAACGCGTGGACGCTTGGCGCACCGCGCGCTACGACTGCCCCGACTTCCCCGCCATCCGCGAAATCCTCGACTTCGCAATCGAAGACCCAGCCACCGGGCAATTGCGCTACCTGCGCCACGCGCAGTTCCGAGCGCTGGAAACCTATTGGTACCTGCGGCTGGTGCTGAATACACCACGTATTCCCGACCTTTACGCAACGCTGTTCCCAAAGCCCAAAGAGCGACGCGAAGCCATGGGTCTGACCGCACGCGAGATCGTGGACATGATTGCGGACGACGGGCTGGATACCGTCCTGGAGCGCCTCCAAACCGACAACGCCTTCGTACGCAAGCACGGACTCGAATCCCTGCGCGAAACCTTCGCGCTCGACTACCCCAGCTACATCCTGGCGCTGGCCATGGGCGCCGGCAAGACCATCCTGATGGGCTCCATTGTCGCCACCGAGTTCGCCATGGCGCTGGAATATCCCGATGGCCCGTTTGTTGAAAACGCGCTGGTGTTCGCACCCGGCAAAACCATCCTGAGCGCCCTGCGCGAGCTCGCCGATATTCCGTTTGACCGCCTGCTCCCCGCGCGGCTGTACAAGCCTTTTGCCGCCAGCTTCAAGCTCACCTTCACGCGCGACGGCGACAAAACCATTCCCATCACGCTGGGCAGCAGCTTCAACGTCATCGTCACCAACACCGAAAAAATCCGCATCCAGAAACCCACCGTGCGCAACACCGCGCAAAGCCGCCTGTTTGCCGGCACCAAAGACGAAGAAGCCACGGCCCTGGCCAACCTGCGTCTGCAGGCCATTGCCTCGCTGCCGCACCTGGCCGTATTCTCGGATGAAGCCCACCACACCTACGGCCAGAAGCTGCTGGGCAAGTGGGAAAAAGACAAGGAAACTGGCGAGCCGGTATTCAAGGACGATGGCATCAAAAAAGTGCGCCGCACCATCGACTACCTGGCGCAGGAAACCAACCTCATCGTCACCATCAACGCCACCGGCACGCCCTATTTCGAGCGCCAGCCGCTGCGCGACGTGGTCGTCTGGTACGGCCTGGGCGAAGGCATACGCGATGGCGTGCTCAAAGAGCTGTCCGGCGGCATCAAGGTGCTGGAGCTGGGCGATGGCGAGGCCGGCACCATGGTGCAAAGCGTGATCGACGACTTTGTGCGCGACTATTGGCCGGTGGCGCTGGAAAACGGCGCCCCGGCCCGGCTGGCGCTGTATTTTCCCAACATCGACACACGCGACGAACTGCGCCCCGCCATCGAATCGGCGCTGCTGGCCCACGGCATTGGCCCCGATACCCTGCTGGCCGTGGACAACAAATCCAGCGACGCAACGCGCCGCGCCTTCGAGGCCGTGGCCCGCGACAGCGCCGCCCCGCACCGCGTACTGCTGCTGGTCAACATGGGCACCGAGGGCTGGAACTGCCCCAGCCTGTTTGCCTGCGCGCTGGTGCGCAAGCTCGCCACCAGCAACAACTTCGTGCTGCAGGCTGCCACCCGCTGCCTGCGCCAGGTACCGGGCAACAAGGCGCCAGCACGCGTTTACCTGACCGCCAGCAACAAGAAAACGCTGGAAGACCAGCTCGCCGAAACCTACGGCACCAGCCTCAAAGCGCTGGATGCCCAGCACGCCGACCGGGTGGAAAAAACCATCCACCTGCACAAGCCCCACCTGCCGCCGCTCCTCATCAAAAAGCGCGTGCTGCGCATTCAGCGCAAGGCCGACAGCGGTGCTGCCACGCCACTGACTTTCGCCGTGCCTGACACTCCGGCCCCAAGCGGCCCCGTTGTGCAAACCTGGAGCCCTGTGCTCACCGCCAGCGGCGACACCCGCTTGCAGCGCCTGGATGCCGGCGACGTGCTGCTGCAGCCCTACACGCCGATGCTGGATGCCTACACCGCCGCCGCCCGGCTGGCCACCAGCCACCACCTGCCCACACCCGAGCTGCTGGGCGCCCTGCGCAGTGCTTACAGTCAAAATGGCACGCAACCCAATCAGGATAAGCGCGAGCAGCTACAAATACCAGAGCATCACCTCGATGCCCTGGCGCTGCAAATCGAAGCCCAGCGCAACCAGTACGAGGAAACCTGGGACGAAATCGAAGTGGCCGTGGCCCTGGTCAAGGCCGAGGGCTTCGACCATGCCGAGGTGGATGGCCAAAGCATCTACACCGCCCGCATCAGCTTTGCGAAAGAGCGCGAACCACTCTACAAGCAGGCCAAGGACACGGCCCATGCCGCGCTGGCCCTGCAAACCAGCTTCCACTACGAGGGCTACAACTTCGACTCCACGCCCGAGGCCGAATTTCTGGATTGGACGCTGGGCCTGCTGCAAAGCCACCCGCACCAGATCGAAGGCCTGTGGTTCACCGGCGGCCTGACCGATGCGGGCAAAACCGACCTGCGCGCCGAGTACCTGGGCGACGATGGCCGCTGGCACACCTACACGCCCGACTTCGTGCTGCGCCGCGCCGACGGCAAACACCTGGTGGTGGAAGTCAAGAGCGACAAGCTCAGCCCCGACATCCATGCCGACATGGCCCGCCACGCGGCAGGCGAGCCCCCGCAAACCCAGGAAGGCCGAAAGGCTGTAGCCCTGAAGCGCTGGGAAGACCTCAACCCCGAGCGCCTGCGCTACCACGTCATGTTTGCCGACACAGCCCTGCATGACGAGGGCAAGAAAACCGTGCGTGATTTTATTTTGGGCTGACAATGTATATACTTAACATATATACATCCTCAAAAGGAGCAAACGCATGACTTACGCCCGCGTTTTTCAGTCTGGCAACAGCCAGGCGGTGCGCCTGCCCAAGGAATTTCGGCTCAACGTGGACCAAGTCGAAATTTTTCGCCAGGGCCGCGATATTGTGTTGCGCGAAGTTCCGCTCAGCGCCGCCGTGGTTTTTGATCTTCTGGCCAGCATGCCCGCCGATTTCATGGGTGACGGTCGGCACGACACCCCACCACAAGAGCGGGAAGCGTTCTGATGACCGATCGTTCCACCGTCCGCTACCTGCTCGACACCAACATCTGCATCTACATCGCCAAAGGCCAGCCGCTGGCGGTGCGCGCACGCTTTGAGCAGCACGCCCTGCACGACGTGGCCATGTCCACCATCACGCTGGGTGAATTGCGGTTTGGGGCGGAAAAAAGCCAAGCCCGCGAGCGCGCCCTGAACACCATCGAACAACTCATGCAGGTGATACCGGCCTGCGCCCTGCCCCTGGAAGCGGGTGAGCATTACGGCCAGATTCGCGCCGCCTTGCAACAGCAGGGGCTTCCCATCGGCAACAACGACTTGTGGCTGGCGGCGCATGCGCGCTCTCAGGGCTGGATTCTGGTGACCAACAACACCCGTGAATTTGCACGCGTACCTGGCCTGCAGGTGGAAAACTGGGTGGATTGAGACTCTTCTTTTATGACCGAAAAACCGTCGCCCGCCAAGAAACCCACCGAGGTGAGCATCACCCGCGCCAAAGGCCGCCCCATGCTCAGCTGGGTGGGCAAAAAACCCTTGGGCCGCGTGACGGCCTTCCCGGCGCAAGCCATCGAGCGCTTCAGCGCCAGCAACGCATCCAACGCCGCGCCCGCGCAAGGTTTGGGCAGCGCCGACTGGTCGAAGTGGCCGCAAGGTTTGCCCCAGGGTGGCCTGCTCTACCACGGCGACAACAAGGAAGTGCTGGCCCACCTGCTGGCCAACGGCTTTCGCGGCCAGGTCAAGCTGATCTACATCGACCCGCCCTTTGACAGCGGCGCCGACTATGTGCGCAAGGTGCAGCTGCGCGGCCCCAAGGGCACGCTGAAAATTGACGGCGAGGACTACGCTTTAGGCGAGCAGGTGCAGTACACGGACATCTGGAGCAACGACAACTACCTGCAGTTCATGTACGAGCGGCTGTTGATGTTGAAGGAGTTGCTGAGTGAGGACGGTGCGCTGTATTTGCACTGTGACTGGAACAAGGCGCACCACCTGCGCTGCCTGCTCGAAGAAGTGTTCGGGACTGACGGTTTTCGCAATGAAATCATCTGGCAGCGGGTGGCGGCGCGCAGCGACTCGACCACCTACAACCACATCCACGATGTCGTGATGTATTGCACCAGGGGGCCAGATTTCGTCTGGAATCAGCAGTACCACGATTACAGCGAAGACTACTTGGAGGTCAAGTACGCGCGCAAGGATGCAGCGGGGCGTCGTTATCGGTTAGACAACATCACCAGCCCTAATCCGCGCCCGAACATGACCTATGAGTGGATGGGGCACGCGCCGCCAGACAAAGGCTGGCGGTACTCCAAGGAAACCATGCAGCGTCTACATGATGAAGGCCGTATCTGGTATCCAGACGACAAACAGAAGCGCCCCCAGCTGATTCGCTACCTTGATGAAGCTGAAGGCGTCCCACTTCGCAGCATCTGGACGGACATCAACCCGGTCAACAGCCAGGCGGATGAACGTTCAGAGTACCCGACACAGAAGCCCGAAACCTTGCTGGAACGGCTGATCGCCACGTCCACCGACCCCGGCGACCTCGTCCTCGACTGCTTTATCGGCTCGGGCACCACCGCCGCCGTCGCCCAAAAACTCGGCCGCCGCTGGATTGGCTGCGACATCAACAAGGGCGCCATCCAGACCACGGCCAAGCGGCTGCAGGGCGTGATGCGCGAGCAGGCGCAGGCACTGGCCGCCGCCAACAGCCAAGGCGAGTTGGTGGCGCGCGACGATGCGCCGACCGCGCCCTGCCAGCTGTCTTTCAGCACCTGGCGCGTGAACGACTACGACCTGCACATCCAGCACAACGAGGCGGTCGAGCTGGCCTGCCAGCACTTGGGGCTAACGCGCACGCGCACCGACCCATTCTTTGACGGCACGCGCGGCGCGATGCTGGCCAAGATCATCCCGCTCAACCACCCGCTCACACCGCTGGACCTCGAAGCGCTGCGCACCGAACTCAAAAACCGGCCCGAAGAAGAGCGCGACATCCTGGTCGTCAGCCTGGGCCAGGAGCACAAGGCGCGCGAATGGGTGGCGCAGTACAACCACAACCGCCCCGTCAACAAGATTCACCTGATCGAGCTGCGCACCGACCGCAAGGCGGGCGGCTTCATCAAGCACGAGCCGATGAGCGTGCAGGCGCATCTGGAGCGCGATGGCAACACGCTGGTGGTGCAGATTGACGACGTGGTGTCGCCCAGCATCATTGCGCGGCTCGACTTGCAAGAGGGCATCTTCCGCGCCAGCATCCCCGATTGGCGCGCGGTGGTGGACTGCGTGCTGATCGACACCCAGCACGACGGCGAGGTGTTCAACGTGGCGCTGGCCGACGTGCCCGCGCGCAAGCAAGACCTGGTGGCCGGGCGCTACGAGCTGCCCGCACCGCCCACGGGCGCTACGGTGGCGGTGAAGTTGATCGACATGCTGGGTGAGGAATGCGTGGTTCGACTGCACGCCTGACGACCGACAGGCGCAGCGCTTGGCACCGGCACTTTGCAGCGCCCCGCGCACCGAAAAGGCAGCTTGGGCGCGCTGCACCCGGCGTGGCACGATCACACTCAATGCTTTATTTTTGATAGCTACCAGCGCTTTCTCCATAAGCGCTAGAGCCATATTTGACCCAAAAAACTATAACCGCCCAAAGCAAAGGCCCCTGCCATGCAAGACGACAGGGGCCTTCTGGGGCGGCGCGACGGCGCCGCAGATCAGTCGCGCAGATCGGCCGGCAGCGTGCCGCCGTTGGCGGCAATGCTGCGCATCACCTGCTTGTGCAGACCGATGTTCCAGGCGGCCGAGCCGGGTTCGTCGTTGCCGCTGTAAAGCAGTTCGGCGGCCAGCTCCTTGCGCGCCGACAGGCTGCTGTCCAGGCCCAGCAGCTTGAGCAGATCAACGATGGAGGTGCGCCAGTTCAGCGCGCTGGCGCCGGGCATGGCGTCCAGGATGGGCGCCACGTCTCCCAGCGCGATGGATGCCGGTGCTGGGGGGGCTGCAGGTGCGCCCGCGGCGGCGGGTGCCGGTGGCGCGGCCACCACGACTTCGGCCGCGTTGGCCGACGGAAAAATCTTGGAGAAGATGTTGGAAAAGAAACCCATGATGGCTCCCGAAGTGGTTGGGGTGGAAAGGATACGCGGCACCCAGGGTGAGGCCCTGAACTGCGCCTGCCTTTGTATCACGCGGGGGTGACGGGCGAATGCCCGGGCTGCGTTGACTGGCTGGCCTGTGCCCCCGTGCCGCACGCATGGCAAAACCGGGCAAATGAGCTCTTGCGCGTGCTGCAGTGGCCGCAGTGGTCAAACAGGCCGATGCCGCAGTGGGGGCAAAAATCGATCTTGTCGTTCTTCAGGTCGACCGGGCGTTCGCAGCCGGGGCACACGCTTTTGGCCAGGCGCGCCAGGGCCACGTCGTAGCCCAGCTCTTTGCGGCGCTGCTGGTCGGGCAAGGACTCGGCCTGCTTTTGCCGCTCCAGGTAGCGGTTGAGCGCCAGGATGGCATAGCGCCCCACCAGCGCCGTGATGGCGATGCCCACCACATAGCGCACGTAGCCGCCGTAGCTGGGCAGGTAGGGCACCAGTTCGACGAAGAAGGCAAAAAGGGCGAACAGGATGAAGCCCCACACAAACGGCCAGTAAGTGCTTTTGCGCTTTTTTACAAACAGCCAGCCCGCCACCACCAGCAGCGGCAGCGTAAGCGCCAGGCGGTACAGGAACACGCGCAGCTCGACCTTGCGGCGCTCGGCGTTGAGCTTTTCGTAGCCTGCGGCTTCGAGCGTGCTCAGGCGCGCCTGGGCGGCGGCGGCGGCCTGGCGGGCATCCAGCGCGGCCTGCTGCTGTGCCTCTACGGCCTGCTGGGTGGTGCGCTCGGCCTGCTTGAGGGCATCGAGCGCCTGGGTGCGGGCCAGCACATCGGGGTCGTGCTCGGCGCGCTGGGTGACGCTGCGCGTGGCCAGCCAGTTGTTGAAGGTTTCGCGCGCGGCCTGGCTTTCGCTGCGGGTCTTGCTGCGCTGCAGCTGCGCCTGCTCCAGCGCGGTCTGCGCCTCTTGCTCGGCCTGGCGGGCGGCCTGCACCTGGCTGCGCAGGGCCTGGGCCGCCGGTTTGTCGAGAAAGTCGTCCACCCGCAGTGGGGCCTCGACCTTGGGCAGGTCGCCCACGATGGTGCCGCCCAGGCCGATGAGGAAGCCGGCAAACACCAGGGCCACCAGCCACAGGCCGCGGCGAAACCATTTTTCAGACAGTCGCAATGATTTGCTCATGGTTTTTTTCCTTTTGAAACACTATTAATTCAATAGCTGCTTGCGCTTTACCAGAAAGCGCTAGAGCCTGTTTTCACCATATTTTTAGCAGCAGATGACACGTGCGCCGTGCAACGCATCCGAGGTGCTTCAACCGCTGCTGGCGCTGGCCCGGCTGCACTGGCCACGTCGGCCACCCTGCGGCATGGTGCAGCACAGCGGGGCCGGAACTTTTCGTGGGCGCCGCGCCCCGAACCTCGTTGCGACGTACCACCGAGGTGAAATCATGATGTGGCAAAAACTGCGGCCTCTCGCATGGACCGGGATGGCCGCTGCGGCGCTTGCCGCCAGTGGCGTTGCGTGGGCCGATCGCGGCGGGCACAGCCATGGGCACCGGGGTGCGCGGGTGGGCATTGGCGTTTACCTGGGCCCGGGTATTGGTTATCCCGTGTACCGCCCGGCCTATCCTTACTACCAACCCTATCCGTATGGCTGGTCGCCGCCGGTGATGGCAGTGCCCGCCGAACCGCCCGTCTACATCGAGCGCGGCAACGACGCCCCGGCCTACAGCGGCGGCACCAACGGGCAGCTGCCACAGGGCTACTGGTACCGCTGCAACGAACCCGATGGCTACTATCCCTACATCACCCACTGCCCTGGCGGCTGGCTGCAGGTGCCGGCGCAGCCGCCGGCCAACTGATGGACAGCCCTGCCCCCCGCTGCAATGACCCTGGCGCCGGGCAGGCGCCTTATCTTCACCTTGAGGAATCATGATGAAACCCCTTTCCCTCGCAAGCGTGTCGCTGCTGGTGCTGGCCTTGACCGGTTGCACGGTGATGCCCACCGGCCCCAGCGTGACGGTGCTGCCCGGCAGCACCAAGAGTTTTGAGCAGTTCCGGTACGACGACGTCAACTGCCGGCAATACGCACACATGCAGGTGGGCGGCGCCAACGAAGCCGTCAACCAGAGCGCCGTGGGCAGCGCGGTGGTGGGCACGGCCATCGGTGCCCTGGCCGGTGCCGCGCTGGGCGGCAACCACGAGGGCGCGGCGGTGGGCGCTGGCATGGGCCTGCTGATGGGCTCCAGCGTGGGCGCTGGCAATTCGCAATCTGCGGGCTACGGCAGCCAGCGCGGCTATGACAGCGCCTATGTGCAGTGCATGTATGCCCGCGGCCACCAGGTGCCGGTGTATGGCCGCATGCTCACCAGCCCGGGGGCACCCGGGCCGGGCTACGCCGCCCCCATGGCGCCACCGCCGCCCCCGCCTGGCTACTGGCGGCGTTATTGATCTGGCGCCGGGATATTTCGAAGGCCGCGCGGGCTTGCCAAAGCCCTTCGGCCAATTCAGCGTGAATGGCTCAAACGCCATGGTGCGGGGGCCCACAGGCCGCTCATGAAGGCTGTGCATTGATGACAGGTGGCACCAAGCCGTCAGGCCGCCAGCAGGCGCGCCACGCGCTCACGCAATAACTCGGGCTGCGCCTCGGCCGCCGCCACGGGGGTGCCCACGTTCAGCCCCACGCGGTTGAACAGGCCACGCCGGAACGGCCGCACCATGGCACCGCCCTGCTCTATGCGGCTGAAGTACGAGCCCCACAGGTTGGTCAGTGCCATCGGAACCACGGGCACGTCCAGCCCGTCGGCGCGGGCGCGGTCCAGAATTTTCACAATGCCGCCCTTGAACGGCTGCAATTGCCCGTCGCGCGTGATGCCGCCTTCGGGGAAGATGGCCAGCAGGTCGCCGCCCTGCAGCACCTGCGCCGCGCGCTCGAAGGCAGCCTCGTAGGTGGCGGCGTCTTCCTTGTAGGGGGCGATGGGAATGGCTTTGGCCAGGCGGAACAATGCGCCCAGCACCGGCACCCGAAAAATGCGGTGGTCCATCACAAAATAGATGGGCCGGGGGCTGGCGGCCATCAGCAGCACCGCATCGACAAAGCTCACGTGGTTGCACGCCAGCACGGCCGCGCCCTGCACGGGCAGGTTTTCGTCGCCCTGCACCTTGAAGCGGTAAACAAAGCGCGAGAGCACCCAGGCCACAAAACGCAGCAAATATTCGGGCACCAGCAGGAAGATGTAAAACGCCACCACCGCGTTGGCAATGCCGGTGAACAAAAAGATCTGCGGCACCGTGAACCCCGCGCCCAGCAAGGCGCCGGCAATCAGCGAGCTGCCGATCATGAACAGCGCGTTCAGGATGTTGTTGGCCGCGATGATGCGCGCGCGGTGCGTGGGCTGGCTGCGCATCTGGATCAGTGCATACATGGGCACGCTGTACAGGCCGGCAAACAGGCTCAGCAGCGCCAGGTCGGCCATCACGCGCCAGTGGGCGGGCTGCGCCACAAAGGCGGCCAGGCCCATCACATCAGAAGGCGGCAGGCCGCGCGCGGCGAAATACAGGTCGATGGCAAAAACGCTCATGCCAATGGCGCCCAGTGGCACCAGGCCGATCTCGACATGGCGGCGCGAGAGCACCTCGCACAGCAGCGAGCCGGTGCCAATGCCGATGGAAAACACCACCAGCAGCAGCGAGGCCACCTGCTCGTTGCCATGCAGCACCTCTTTGGCAAAGCTGGGGAACTGGCTCAAAAACACCGCGCCAAAAAACCACATCCAGCTGATACCCAGCAGCGAGCGGAACACCACGATGTTTTCGTGCGCCAGCTTCAGGTTGCGCCAGGTCTCGGTGAAGGGGTTCCAGTTGATGGTGAGGTGCGGGTCGGTGGCGGGCACCGGGGGGATGAACTGCGCCACGGCCCGCCCCATCAGCGCCAGCAGCACACAGGCCAGGGCCACCGTGGTGTGCCCAATGCCGGGGATGGCCACCAGCAGGCCCCCCGCCACGTTGCCCAGCAAAATGGCCACGAAGGTGCCCATCTCGACCATGCCGTTGCCGCCCGTGAGCTCGCGCTCGGTCAGCACCTGGGGCATGTAGGCAAACTTGACCGGGCCAAACAGCGTGGAGTGCACGCCCATCAAAAACGTGCACAGCAGCAGCACCGGCACGTTGCCCGCGATGAACCCGCCCGCCGCCACCAGCATGATGGCAATCTCCAGGTTCTTCACGAGGCGGATCATGCGCGTCTTGTCGTATTTGTCGGTCAATTGCCCCGAGGTGGCCGAGAACAACAAAAACGGCAGGATGAACAGCGCCCCGATCACCAGCCCCGCCATGGCCGGTGGCAGCCACGACACGCTGAGCTGGTACGTCACCATCACGGTGAAGGCGAACTTGAACAGGTTGTCATTGGCCGCACCCGAGAACTGCGTCCAGAAAAAGGGCGCAAAGCGGCGCTGGCGCAACAGGGCGAACTGGTTGGGGTCGGCGTGTGCGCCAGGGGCAGGATGGCTGCTGATTGCGCTGGTAGCACTGGTTGCGCTGTCAGAGAGGGTCTCGGGGGTCATGCGTTGGTCCTCGGTTCCGTCACGGGTTATTGGGCGCGGGGTCTGCGGCTGCGCGCCGGGTCCACCGCTGTTCTGGTGCCGGTGCCCTGGCGCATGCAGTGCGCCCGCACACCGGGGTGACGTGGCGCGTCATTCTGCCCGCACACCGTGACTGCTGCGCCCGCAGGCAGCGGGCCGGTGCGCACTGTGGCCAGCGCGGCCAGCACCGGCAAGGCGGCACCCGCCGCCAGCAGGTGCTTGAGGCTGTGGCCCGACACCCACTGGCCCAGCGCGTCAAACACCGCGTGGTCTGCGGCCTCGAACAGCTTGGCCGCGCCATACCAGGCCATGACGGCGCCCAGCTGCAGTGCCAGTGCGCCGCACCGCGTGGGCAGCAACGCCATGGCCGTCACCGCCAGCATGCCGCCCAGTTGCACCACCGCCCAGGGCAGCAAGTTGCCGGTGTGCGCCCACCACATCACGGCCGCCGGCCCGGCCACCACCATGGCGGCCGCCGCCACCCCGCCCGCGCGCAGACTGACGCGGCTGGCTCCCGCCAGGCCCAGCAGCCCGGCAAAGGCCACGGCCATGCCCAGCCGGTCCCACAGCAAGCCTGCGTCATCGGGGCGCAGGTGGTAAACGGTGGAGCCGACCGATGTCAGCACCAGGCCCACAAAAAACAGGCCCGCCGCGGCGCGCGTGACCGCATCGACCGCGCCGCGCTGCAACCCCCGCAGCAACCCAAGCCCCCACAGGCCCGCCAGGGCAAAAGGCAGGTTGGTCAGCACGTCCAGCGCGCAGGGCAGACCCCACAGCATGCGCTGATCGGCAAAGCCATGCTGGTGCTCGCTGGCAGGCACGGCGGGGCCCAGCACCGCCAGTGCCAGCAGCACCGCGGCGCCCAGCAGCAGGCCGGTTTCGGGCCGGGTAAGGCCGCCCCGGGGAAGTGAATGGTCAAAGGTCATGGTGTTGCGTGGCCGGTAGTGGGTGATGCCGCGCAGTGTGGGCAAGGCCGGGGCAATTGGGGGCATAAAGTCGCTCAGGGCGCTACCGATAGCACCTTGGGTATCCATAATCGATACCCATGAGCACCACCGCCGACCTTGTTGCCGCCCTGAAGAAGGAACTCAAGACCGCCCAGATGACCTATGCCGACCTGGCGCAGCAACTCGGCATGGCCGAGTCCAGCGTCAAGCGCATGCTGGCCAAGGGCGACATGCCGCTGTCACGCATCGACGCCATCTGCCGCGCGCTGGCGCTGGACTTTGCCGACCTGGCCCGGCATGTGGCCGACAACCAGCCGCTGCTCAGGGAGCTGACCCCCGAGCAGGAGCGGGCCGTGGTGGCCGACAAGAAACTGCTGCTGATGGCCATTTGCGTGCTGAGCCAGTGGACGCTGGAGCAGGTGACCACCACCTACCGCCTGACCGAGGCCGAGGGCATCAAATACCTTGCGCAACTCGACCGCATCGGCATCATCGAGCTGCGCCCGGCCAACCGCTACCGCCTCAAGCTCGCCAAGACCTTCCGCTGGCGCCCGCACGGCGCGGTGATGAACTACTTTCGGGAGCACGCACTGCTCGACTACTTTGCGGGTGGCTTTGACGGCCCAGGCGAGGGCGTACTGCTGGTGCACGGCGCCATCAGCCGCAGTCTGGCCCCGGCTTTCATGGAACGCATGCAGCGCGTGGCGCACGACTTTGCCCAGCAGCACCTGGCCGACCAGAAACTGCCCCAAAGCGAACGCGAGGGCTACACGCTGCTGCTGGCGCTGCGCAGCTGGGAGTTCGAGGCGTTTGCGGGCATGCGGCGCTAGCGCATGTTTTTCATAGCACGCAGCGCTTGCCAGTCGGGCGTTACAGGCCAAAAACACTCTGAATGCTGCACGCCAGTCGGCGCGCTGAAACACAACTTCACAACACTTCGCACAGCGCCTACACGCGCTTGACGCAGCGCCCCCACGATCAAGGCTCCCGGTTCCGCACGGAATCCTTTCTGAGGAGAACACCATGGCACGCATAGCCCTCGCCGCCGCTTCCATCGCCCTGCTGTCGCTGAGCGCCTTGACGGCGGCGCATGCACAGGTTGGCGCCACCATCGTCATCCAGTCGGGCAGCCCCCACTACCAGCACCCTGTTCCGGCGCGGGTGCAATACCA
>ERZ1023652.132-NODE-132-length-17186-cov-5.431854_pt1 | contig 17186 bp, 12 predicted proteins | sample MGYA00520879_ERZ1023652 | MGnify/ENA primary metagenome ERZ1023652 (study PRJEB33180, sample SAMEA4044469) | wastewater metagenome | place: Denmark | collected 2016-04-02 | study: EMG produced TPA metagenomics assembly of the PRJEB13832 data set (Local...
TTGTCGGATAACCCGGAAGAATCCGACAACCGGAGAGCAACCGTTCTGTGAGTTGTCGGATAACCCGGAAGAATCCGACAACCGGAGAGTAAACGTTTTGTGAGTTGTCGGATAATCGCAAAGAATCCGACAACCAGAGAGCAACCGTTCTGTGAGTTGTCGGATAACCACAAAGAATCCGACAACCAGAGAGCAACCGTTCTGTGAGTTGTCGGATAACCACGAAGAATCTGACAACCGGAATACTAACGCTCTATGTGATGTCGGATAAAGTATGGCATTTGAGTAGTTTTTAATTCTAAAAAAGTTTCAGTTGTAAACTGAAGAAACCCACGCCTGGATTTGTTTCAAATATAGTATCGACCGCGATTTTTGCCTATCATTCGATAATTTTTCTTGAGAACTCTATACACGCGCATGTCGTTGCCGCAACCACACCAATCCATCATACGGCGGGATGTCAATTTAATTTCCGGGAACAGTGTGTGAAAGTCCTCGATGCTTGATCGTATGGCCTTATTGACGTTCATTTTGTTTCCGCATTTGGTACAAACTTGGGAATATCCGCTAAATTTCTCCGCTAAAGTTCCGCATTCTGGGCACGTGATGCCTTTTTTTAAATCTGAATAAGTATATTGCGTCTTTTTTCTTGGATAGCTGGAATCATGGAGATTCATCAGCGTTTCAGCCAATTTTATTTGCTCGGCATTCAGCTCAGGGGCTGCCTGGATGTTACGAAAATGACCAGGAATCTGGCTAGGAAGTATAAAATTGGAGTCATTTGGCGTCCCCAACAATGTGAATTCCGGATTGACAAAGATGACATAGGCGTCAACCTTTAACGAATATCCTTTTTCCTGGAGTAAAAGTTCCAGACGTACTTTCGTTTTCTGCAGCTGCAAGGATGGATTCTCCAACTCTGTTCCGGTTGTTTTTGTGAATTTCTCCGCTCCCCATTTATAGATACCTTCAAAATTCTTGATTTCATACAGGATAAGCAGATTGGTGCGAATCATTAGAGCATCTACTTGGAAAGGAGCACGCCTTATTTCTAACTGAAGATCATTCAAAAAGAAATGATCTAATTTGAATTGCTTGGTGTACGCATCAAATACGAGCTCCCCTTCGAAACCCTTTTTCAGATTGAGGAAATAATAGTAATCATCTCTTGATATTTTCGTGCGAGTAAGTAATATTTCTAAAATTCGTAGATGCTCGGGTTTAATCCGTTCTTTGTACGCGATAACAATCACCTCAATTATTATTAGTACTACTATAGTGACTATACGCAAGAACGTGCGAATGAATTTATTGTAAACAGTTTCTATTCCGGTTGCCGGATAACCCGGAAGAATCCGACAACCTGAGAGCAAACATTCTGTGAGTTGTCGGATAACCCGGAAGAATCCGACAGCCAGAGAGCAATCGTCGTGCTCGTTGTCGGATAACCCGGAAGAATCCGACAACCGGAGAGCAAACATTCTGTGATTTGTCGGATAACCCAGAAGAATCCGACAACCGGAGAGTAAACGTTCTGCTCGTTGTCGGATAACCGCAAAGAATCCGACGACTGGAGAGCAAACGTTCTGCTCGTTGTCGGGTAACCACGAAGAATCCGACAACCGGAGAGCAAACGTTGCGCAAGTTGTCGGATAAGCAATAATTATTCAGTTTTTCAATCTACCGGAAGGCACAAAAAGGCATTTATCTTTGCATAGCCGATCAAACAATCGACGCGTCATAGATGGACTGGATCGAATCGGCCAGGGTGGTCCGGAATTCATCATCGCTCAGGCCGGCGCTCAGACCTTCGGACAACGCCCGCGAGAAGCTCGCGATCAATCCGGGATTGTGGGTCAATTTTTCGTTGGCTTCTTCACGCGAATAGCCGCCTGATAGTGCCACGACCCGCACGACTTGCGGATGAGCGATCAGTTCTTTGTAGAAATCATCGACGCTCGGAATCGAAAGCTTCAGCATCACGAACTGATCCGCCAGCAGCCCATCCAGCGCCAACACCAATTCTTCCTTGAGGATCGTTTCCGATTCAGCTTTGTCTGCACTATGGATGTCGACTTCCGGTTCGATGATCGGGATCAGTCCCGCAGCAATGATCTGCTTGCCGACTTCGAATTGCTGGGCGACGACTTTTTTGATGCCTTCACGATTGGCAGATTTGATGACGGAACGCATTTTGGTGCCGAAGATGTGGCGCTCGTTTGCGTGCGCAAGCAGGGTGTCCAGATCGGGATTCGGTTTCATCAACTGGACGCCATCAGCTTCCGCATCAAGCCCTTTATCGACTTTCAGGAAGGGTACGATGCGTTTCTTTTCCCATAGGTAGTCGGCCGTGTAGAGGTCATCGATTTTGCGGTCCATCGTTTGTTCGAACAGGATGGCTCCCAAGATGTGTTCCGAACTGAAAGCCGGCGAGGTGACGATGCGCGAGCGCATCTCATGGACTAGCGTGAACATCTCTTCTTCGCCGTTATAGCTATCTTCCGAAATACCGTACAACGCCAGAGCCTTGGGCGTGCTGCCGCCACTTTGGTCCAGCGCCGCAATGAAACCTTTGCGATTTTTCATGATATCGAATTGTTCTTTGTTCATGATACAAACTCCTTCGATTTTCAGATTTCCGAAATCCGAATCCGGCCCTGCTTTTTCGTGGAATCAGGATTACTAAGGTCAGTATAGCACTAGTTCATTCTCCAGGAAAAAATTTGGAACTATTGTGATAAAATGGATGTATCGCTATATTTTGATGTGGGAACAACGAACTACGGATATTAATATGGGAAGCTTTTTACATATAATTCATGATCAAGGAGTGAGTATTCTGGCCGACGCAATCGAGTACAGTAAAATAAATGAAGCAAGCTATCTCTCAGCAGACAATTTCCAGCGCTACCGCACCATCATGCACTTTTTCTATCAGCAACATCGGAAGATGAACGATTTGCTGTACCGGGGAGATGTGCTGGAGTACATGCAGAGTCTGGATGGATTTGCGGGCTATTCCGAAAAAGAATTGGATCAGGATCTGACCAGCCTGGTGGGATGGGAAAACCTGGAGACGCGTCAGGAAATGAGCGAACCCAAGAGCATAGCGGAATACAAAAATAAACATTTCCGCTACCAGATTTCCGAAACCAGCATCGCGATCGAAGAGATGCTGGAGAAATTGAGCGGCAAGATCGGCCACAGCAGAGGGGCCTTGGATAAGAATACTTTTGAAAGGTTTCTGTCAGCCATAAGGGAGTTGGATCAACAATCCGACGAGAAGGAACTGTTCAATATTTGGCAGGACACCGTCACGCATTTTACGAGCATCAAAACCAATACATCCGACTACATCGGCTACCTGAACAGCGAACGGACGGAAAGCCAGATGCAGACGGAGGCGTTCCTGGTATTCAAAGACCAGTTCGTTTTTTATCTGCGGGACTTCATTGTTACGATGCAGAACACTTCCTATCAGATCCAGCACGCTTTGCAGGGAGTATCCAAGGAAAAACTGTTGCTCGTCGCCAGATGCGTCATCAACCATGAAAAAGAGATTCCCCGCTTTGATGAAACGGTTCTGGATGAGGGGAAACTGACGGTGGAGCTGTTTGGGATTTGGGACACGATGCTTGCTTGGTTCATCGATGGGCAAGGGAAGTCCAGTGAGTACAGTTCCTTGATGAAACAGACCAATCAGGCCATCAGCAAAATCACCCGGATGATCCAACGTTTCAGCGACCGCATGCAACAGCATCAGAGCCGGAAAAAGGACTATATCCACTTGGCTGAGTGGTTCCTGCACTGTCGGTCCGTTGAGGAAGCGCATCAGCTTTCCTCGCAGGTATTCGGTGCCTTTCACACGCAGCACTATTATGTGAAGCCTTTCGAAACCAGCAACAAATTTGCGGACATCTGGGATATTCCGGCGACCGTCCATGAGACGATTCCGCATATCAGAGCGTATCGGGAACGGACAAGCGCGACGGCCTTCTCGCGAAATACCCAGGCGAAGAAAGAAGCCGTAGCGGCCCATCTGCAGCAACGGCAAGAACTCGAAAAATCCCTGCAGCATTATATCCAGAACGGAAAGATCGATTTGATTGAACATCCCTTTATGGATGCATCAATCCGGAAATTATTGTTGAAATGGCTGAGCCTGTCTTTCCAGAATGAAGAGCGGACCATCGCAACCGAATTCGGCCAAGTATTTGCGATCAAAGTGGACAGGAGCATAAAAGTCAGGTTGGAATCCGAAGACGGCTTTTTGGAGATGCCGAATGTCGTCTATGTGCTGATTGACAAGGAAAATACAGGAGGTGACAGGAATGCCGGCAAGCAGTGAGGAGATCCGCGAAGGACTCAGCATCCTCTTTGAAAATTTTTGGATCATCCGGGAAACCGATAAGGACGCCTACCATCAGCTTTTGCGCATTGAAAACGACCTGAAGCGCGTCACCCAGAGAATATTCGGGCTGCGCTTGATTGTGCATGCTAAATTCATCAAGTTGGAAAAAATCCCATTTGAATCCCAGGATTGGATGGGCATCACGACTTTCAACGAGCCGATGGATTATGCCCTGTTTGCCTGCGCGATGGCCTATACGGAGGATAAAAGCGAAGGCGAAGCGTTTCTGATCAATGAACTCGTTGATGAACTGGACCTGTTTTATCCTGAACGGGACCTCCTGGACTGGACCAATTTCAACCACCGAAAAAGCCTAGTGCGCGTCCTGAACGTGATGACTGACATGCAATTGATCGATACGATCGAGGGGAAGACCGATGATTTCGCGACCTCCGAGTCCATTGAAGTCCTCTACAAAGTCAGCCCCTACAGCAAATATTTCATGCGTTCCTATCCGGAAGATATCACCCAATTCCAGGATTGGCGGGACTTGGTGCAGATGGAACGGGAGCGGGCCGACGAGGAGACGAGCACGGTCGCTTTCAGGCGGCTGATGATGGAACCGGCGATCCTCCGAACCGAAGAGAACGACAGGCTGTTCTATTACCTGCGCAATCAGCAACAGTACATCAGTTCTTTTTTTGAAAAAAATACGCCGTACACCTTCGAGTTGACGAAAGATGTGGCGATGCTGACGCTTGAGGAACGCCTGAAGCAACAGACCTATTTCCCGATGCTGAAATCCGCCGACGAGAGCCTGCTGCAGCTGGCGGAAATGATCCGGGAATCGGATTACGCCCCTGACGCTTATGGGTGCATCCATTTATCGAAAAATCAATGGCTGGCTCTGATCGGTCAGCATGCCACCCAGAACAGGAAGGGCTGGTCGAAGGAATACCGCGAGAGCGTTGATAAGAAATTGGCCAGATTGATACTGGAGAATGGCATCAAGTGGCGTTTCTTTGCAGAAGATGGAGACGGAAACGTCACGATCCTCCCGACATTTGCGCGCAATACAGGCAAGTACCCGCAGGATTTTCTTCAGAAATTGTTGGAGGAAGATGATATGCCTGAGGAAGAATTTGATGGAGATGAGGGAGACAGCAGTGAACAAAACGAATAAATGGGTAATGAACAGAGCCGGCATCGTCAATTTCTGGTACTATGATGAACAATATTTTGAGTTCGCTGATGGGAAAATGTTGTTGCGCGGCTCCAACGGATCGGGTAAATCGGTGACGATGCAGAGTCTGCTGCCTACCTTGTTGGACGGCAAAACGGACCCGACTCGGCTGGATTCTTTCGGAAGCCGCGCCAGAAAGATGGAAGATTATCTTTTGGGTGAGGAGCAGGTGTCGAAGATTCAGGAACGGACGGGTTATCTCTTCCTGGAATTCAAACGGAAAGAACAGGATTCCTATCTGACGGTCGGCATCGGTCTTCAGGCCAAACGGGGCGGAACGTTGGGGAAATGGTACTTCGGCATCACCGACGGCAGGCGCATCGGCATCGACTTCAGCCTGTTTGAGGAGCTGAAAAGGGAGCAGCTGCAGCCTCTGTCCAAACGGCAATTGATCAACCGGATTGCCGAGGGCGGAAAAGTGATGAATTCCCAGAAGGATTACCAGGAATTCGTGAACGAACGCATCTTTGGGTTCGACAGTCTCGGGAAATTCGAGGACTGCATCAAATTGTTGATGGAATTGCGCAGTCCGAAATTATCCCGGGAATTCACCCCGACAGCGATCTACAACATTTTGACGAATGCGCTGCCAGCGCTGAAGGAAGACGACCTCCAGCCAGTTTCACGGACACTGGAGCAGATTGATGCCAGCCGCGAAAGGCTCAGCCAGTTCGAACGCGAAGCCAAAGCAGTAGGCAAAATCCAGAAGAGTTACGAGAGCATGTATGAAGAGAAACTGAGGCAGTTGGCGAACCGTTGGCTGGAGAACGACCAAATGACGAAGCAGAAACAAGCCAAAATAGATGCCGATGCAGCAAAACAAAAGGAGCTCAGCGGCCTTTTGGATGCGCTCCAGAAGGAACAGGCGGAGCTGGAACTGAATCTTTCGCTCTGGCGGAAGGAACAAGATGAGCTGAAGCAGAATGAAGCCTATCAGTTGATCGAGAAAGGGACCAAACTCAGGAACGATTTGGAAGGCAGCAAGACTGCCTTGCAAAGATACCGTGATAAGGTGAACAAAAAAGAAACGCAGGTTGGTGAAACCCGCAATAAGTTGGAGGGTCACATAAGAGATCTGGAACGGGCCGAAAAGGAATTGGCCGCTTTGGCCGATGAAATGGCGGAACATGCAGAGGGATCTGGCTATCTTGCGGAACATGAACAGCATCTGGCCGACTTTGAAAGAAAGAGCGGGGAACATTCTTTTGACTATTGGAAATCAAAGAACCGGGAATATCGGAATCACCTCCGCGACATGGTTTCGCTGTTCAAGGAACTGAATGCAGCAGTAATCGTTCAGAGGCGCATCGACAAGGAATTGGGGGACATAGCTGAAAAATTAGAGGCTGATCGGAAGAATCAGCGCCACTGGCAGGGTATCTTTACGGATGAAAAGGAAAAATTGGTCAGCGATTTCAGTCACTGGCAAAGCCAAGCCCATTTTATCGTTCCGCCAACCGAATATAGCGAGGTGCTGCGGAGACTGGAAGGCCTTTATGCGAGAACGATCCGGTTTGCGCTGGTCACTGAGCCAATCTACACGGCCGCCAACAATGAGAAACAGCGCATCAGCAATGAATTGCTGCCGATCCGGAGCCGGATGGATTGGATCCGGACCACAATCGAAGCACACGAAACAGATATGCGCACCTGGAAAGCTGAGAAGGATCCGGTTCCGGAACGCAGCGGGGCCAGCCAACTGTATCGCGATCAATTGGCGCAAGATGGCATTGCGGCTGAACCTTTCTATTCCTGTATCGATTTCAGGGCCGATTTGGCCGATGAAAAACGCAATGCCATCGAGAGCGCGTTGATGGAGACGGGCTTTCTGGATGCATTGCTTTCCGAAGGGCGGCTGGAGTTGGAAGGCGACAGGCAATTGTTGCCGAATCCGCAGTTCTTCAAACATACTTTGGCCGATTACCTTGTACCTGACAGCGGCGAGCGCAGCGTGGATGCTGGCTATGTGCAGGACATCCTCCAATCGATTGAAGTGATCGATGGCGGCGAAGCCGACTCCGCGGCTCCGGTCATCTCGGAAGACGGCAGCTACCGCTTGTTTTCGTTGAGGGGGAAAGCGGATGCGACCTATCAGGCCAGCTACATCGGCAAAGCCAGCCGGGAACGCTACCGGATCGAAAAGATCCGATCGTTGGAGGAAGAAATCGCGCGGTTGCAGGCAGAACTGCAATCGGCAGCAGAAGCGGAGAACGGGTTACTGGCTGCCATGGATGCGGTCGAGGATGATCTGACGTGTCTTCCTGTCGACAAGGAACTTGCCTTCGCCAACCAGAACATCCTGGAGATGGAGCGGGAAATCGACCGCGGCGAAAGAGAGTTGGCCCGGAAACAAAGCGATTTGCAGGAAATCAAAAATCAGGCGGACAACTTAAGGCTTAGGCTGCATCAAACGGCTAGAGGCAACACGATCGGTTTTACTTTGGCTGACTATGAAGAGGCGGAAAAGTGCCAAGAAGATTATCAGGCTGCTTTCCACGACTGGACGGACAAAGCATCCGATCGAAAACACATTGCCGTCAACCGGGCAGGAGCCGAAGAATTGCTGAGCGTGCAACGCGAAGAGCTGCAGGAAGTGCTGGAAGAATACGATGAGGAAGCAGCCAAACAGCATACGCTCGAAAGGCAGCTGGCCTCGAATCTGGAACTGCAGAAAATCAACAATGTCGCCGAAATCACCGAGCGGATCGAATCCTGCATCCGGAACATTCGGAAAGGGGGAATCCGCAAGGAAGCTATCCAAGATGAGCGGATCGAACACAACAACCAACTCACGATCATCAGTCTCAACCTGAAGCAGCTAGAGGAACAGATTCGCTTCGAGAAGCCGTACACGCAACTATGGCGGGATACTTTTGCGAAGGAAGTCGCCAGATACGGTAAAGGTGGGGATAAGTCTTTGACTGTTGTGGCCGAGGACTACCTAAGGAATTGGACCAATCAGGAGAATCGCTTGACCCAATTGGAAGGGAGCCTGGATGCGGTGCATCGAGAAGCGGAGTCGGACCTGATCGACTACCGGCCCAAAATCATCCAGGACCAGATTATTGCTGCTCCGGCCTGGTTCAACGAATTCGAGGCCCCGGAATTCCGCGATAAAATGGAACTTTGGCGTCACGCAAACCAAATCAGGATCTACCAAGTGAACTCGGAGGGGGCCTGGAGAAGCCCGGATGATCTGAAAAAGCGCCTGGAGGACCAGATCGAACAAGCCAAATTGGTGCTACGCAGAAGCGACGAAGAACTTTTTGAACAGATCATTTTCCATTCGATCGGGAATGTGCTGCGCACGCTGATCGGCAATGCCCAAAAATGGGTGTCCAAGATGAACGACATCCTCGAGCACCAAGATAATTCTTCCGGGCTGACGCTTTCGATCAGATGGAAACCGAAGGCTGCGGAAAGCGATGACGGATTATCGACGGCTCGTCTGGTGGAGCTGTTGCGCAAGGATAGAAATATTCTCAAACCGAGTGACACGGAAGCAATCAAACAGCATTTCCAGAATCGCATCGAGCAGGCTAAGCTGATGCGCGATGAATCGAACGGCGAAGACAGCCTTTATCAAGTGCTTCAGGAAGTGCTTGATTACCGGAAATGGTTCAGTTTCGAGCTGTGGCATCACCGCAAAAATGAAGTCATGAAGGAACTTTCCAACAACAAGTTCAATCAGTTCAGTGGGGGCGAAAAAGCGATTGCGATGTATCTGCCGCTGTTCACCGCCATGTATTCCCGGTATCAGGACGCCGGCAAGGACGCCCCGTACATCATCACGCTGGATGAGGCTTTTGCCGGCATTGATGATCTGAATATCGCCGAACTGTTCAAGGCCACGGAACAACTGGAGTTCAACTATATGATGAATTCCCAGGCGCTGTACGGGGAATATCAAACGGTCTCCAGCCTGAACACATACGAACTGATCCGGCCCAAGAATGCGCCGACCGTTTCGACAATCCAGTACCATTGGGACGGGAAAGTGAAAACGTTGCTGCTGCCAGATGAAGGTGATCTTTTTGAAAATGTCGGTCCGGAAAGTGCTGGGGGTGGCCAAGCTGGATGAGAATCTGAAAGAAGAAGCCATCCGCTACTTTGCGGGCAAACCGGTGATGGTCATCTGCATCAAACAGATCCATAAGAAATACGAGAGCTTCGGGCGCTTCACCGGCACGATCAGCAAGTCGCTTTTCAAAAAAGTCGATGCTGAGCCGTTGCTGATGTTCATGGGCATAGCGCAGTGGGAATGGGAGAAAAGCAAAAGCATCAAAATCAGCGATTTCAAGCGCAATTACGAGGAGAGTAAATTCGAGCCGATCCCTTTCGAGCTGGTTGTGGAGAGCATAAGCGGGAGGCAACTCAGAACTAAACAGGAACTGGCGGATGATGCCGAGGCAGAATATGCTGCATTCCTGGCGGAGATCGATGGGATTGATCCACTGTTCAGGGAGGTCTTCGGCCGCAACCGCAACGCCGTTTATTCGGGCTGGTTCCTGAAGGAGCCGGCTGCTTGCTTGGCTGCCTTCAGGAACGTTGCGGAGGCTCTGCACAATCTTCCGCAGGAGTATACGAAATTGCCTGTCTTCGCGCACCGCATCACCGGCAATCCGCATTCTTTTGACTCAAACGGCTTGACCGGACAGTTGCTTTTCATGATGCTGTATCATCAGTATGCCGAAGCTGACTCAGCTCAAGCGATGAACGGCCTCTTGTCAAAAGCGGAACTGGAAAATGAAATCTATGGACTGTTCAAGATCATCAAGGACGACATCATGAATTTCACCGCCGTGAACGGGCTGGTCGCCTTTCGCGGAGAGGAGCCTGTCGCTATGTGGCAGGATGCCTGCCTGGATCGGATACCGTGGAATGTGCCCGTTCGACAGCTTTTGGGCATCTCGCGGATCCGGCCTTGTAAAGGCAACCAGATTTTCCTGATCGAAAATTCAGGCGTGTATTCCATCTTGCTGGATGCTTTCCCGGACTGTCCGATGATCTGTACGAACGGACAGTTCCGCTATGCTGTCTGGCTGCTATTGGAACGTATTCCGGATGACGGAATCAGCTTGTACTATTCCGGCGATTTCGATCCAGAAGGCTTGCTGATGGCGGATACGCTGAAAAGACGGTACGGTGAAAAACTCCAGTTGCTCGGGATGACCATCGACCACTATTCGGCCTCAAAACCGGCAGCGGAAATCGATGAGAAACGGATGCAGAAGCTGAAACGGATCCAATCCGGGGAACTACGCGGTCTGGCGGATCTGATGGCCGAAAAGAAATTCGCCGGTTATCAGGAAGGGATTTTGGAGGAGTTGCTGGATGAAATCAGGCTTCTTCGCGAAGATTAATAATGATGTTTTGTGAGCTGCAAGGAAGCTTGTTCACAATGTGTAACGCGTAAAGTTCATGTTGAAACCTTTTTGATTTAGGAGTAGAGTTGACTTGTTGAAAATTTTCAAGCAATCATTCATAAGATTAGAGACAAAATCGAACGAGAGAAGGCGTGCAGATGATCATTTGGCTGACATCGGACAAAACAAATAAAGAGTATACCGAATATAATGTCTATAAAAGGGGCATACTGATGGGCGGAATTTCCCATCACAAGGACGACGATTTCTGGCAATGGTGGGTGGAAGGCGTCGGCAAGAAGAAAACCCGCAAAATGTACAAAGAAGCAACCGAGGACGCAGCCAAACGGGCTGTCGAATACGAAATCTGACAGAGGAAAAGTGGCGCAGGGCAGGGATCATTCTTGGAATGAGACTTGGCCTGCGTTTGTTTTATTTTTGGGTTGTCGACTGTTTAGGGAAGAATAAATGCGGAACAGCCGACAAACGGTTCAGGCGTCGACTGTTGTGGGAAGAATGAATGATGAATAGTCAACAGGTACTCACTTCGTCGGCTGATCTGTAAGGAACGAATGCTGAACAGCCGACGAAAGGTGCCAGAAACGCAAAAGCAGCCAAGGGGACTCCCCTCGGCTGCTTTTCTACAAATCTACAAATCTACAAATCTACAAATCTACAAATCTACAAACTAAACTGTTTGTTTTTTTCAACGAAGGCTTCGTTGTGCGAGGACACCATCGCGTGCTTTTCAGCGGTGGGGTTCAGGTATTGTTTGACACTGTTCACGGCATTCACGGCATCCTGGAAGGTGCCGACGAGCAGATTGACTTTGCCGGTATAGGCGATCGCGTCGCCTGCCGCGAAGATGCCGGGATGGCCGATCGTGCTGTCGGGACTGCCTTCGATAAAATTGTTTTCGTTGAACGTGAGCTCCACTACATCCCCAAAAGTAATCGCCTGTTTGCTGGCGAAGCCGTGGTTGACGATCACTGCGTTGGAAACTACTGTCCGATGCTCACCGCCGACCGAGAGGGAAACGGCTTCGATTTCGCCTTGGCGATTAGAATGGAAGGAGCGAATCTGCGTTTCCAGAAGCAATGTGCCGCCGTTGTTGCAGAAGCTTTCTACGCTGTGTTCATGGGCACGCAGTTCATTACTGCGGTAAGCCAATGTCACGCCGTTTGCGATGGACAGCAATTCGTTCGCCTGCTCGATTGCTGTGTTTCCGCCCCCTGAAAGAAAAACTTCCTTGTTGCGGAATGCATCCAGGCTGCTCGGAATGTAATGCAGATTGGTCCTTTCGAACTGCTCTGCACCGTCCACCTCCAACTTGTTCGGCGTGATGATGCCGCTGCCGTATGCAAGGATCACTGCTTTCGAATAATGATGGGCACCATTGCTGGCGCGGATATCGAAAACGCCCGCGACTTTGGTGATCAGGCTGACTTCCGTATTCAGACAGACGGTCGGATGGAACGTCAGGCCTTGCGTGATGCAATTGGAAAGGAACTGTTTGCCGGTGATCGGTGTCAGACCGCCCACATCCCATAAGATTTTGTCGGGGTACAGGTTGACTTTGCCGCCAAGGACGGGCTGGGATTCGATCAGCTTCGTCTTCAGATTGCGCAAACCGCTGTAGAAAGCACTGTACAGACCCGAAGGCCCGCCACCGATTATCGTTACGTCAAATACTTCGTTCAAAAGACCACCTCATTTTCTGTTGACTAATTGGATGTTATGAATGATAATAGAATAAATTATAAATGAGAATGATTCTCATTATCAATTAAATAATTTTTATTCGAAAATGTCAAGAACGATCCGGAAATGAATCGCTTCTGCAAGGATAAAGAAAGGGGAATGAAGGCATGTGCAGCCTGAAAGTTGAGGAGGTGCAAATCAAGTACGACAAGCAGATCATTGTGAAAAATATCTCAGTCACTATCGCACCACAGAAAATCACAACAATCATCGGGCCGAACGGTTGCGGAAAATCGACCTTATTGAAGGCGATGTCGCGCATCCTGACTTGCTCGAGCGGCGACATTCTGCTGGACGGTGTTTCGATTTTTACGATGGATACGAAACGGTTGGCGAAACGGATCGCAATCCTGCTGCAGCGTCAGGAAAACCTTTCCGGCATCACGGTTGAAGAGATCGTTTCGTACGGCAGGTTCCCGCACCGGAAAGGCTTGAGGGGATTGGGCAGCGAGGACAAGGAAATCATCGACTGGGCCATCAAGAAGACGCAAATCGACGAGCTGCGTCACCGCTATATCGATGAACTGTCAGGCGGGCAGCGGCAACGGGTCTGGCTGGCGATGGCGTTGGCGCAAAAAACCGACATCATCTTTTTGGATGAACCGACGACCTATCTGGACATCAGTTACCAACTGGAAATTTTGGAACTGCTCAAGAAACTGAATGAAGAGGAAGGTTATACGATCGTGATGGTGCTGCACGACATCAATCAGGCTTCGCTCTATTCCGACCATATCGTGGCGCTAGCGGACGGCAAAGTCGTCTGTCAAGGTGCGGCGGATAAAGTGATCACCGCCGCGAATATAGCGTCCATCTTCAACATCCGTCCGACCATCCAGCCGGACGCAAAGACAAATAAACCCGTCATCATCGGATACGAATTGATAAATAGAGGAGAATGAACATGAAAAAAATAAACAAACTATCACTGACAATGTTATTGAGTGCCGGCTTGATTTTGGGGGCCTGTTCCGCTACGGACACATCCGATGAGACCAGCGAAAGTGCAGCAGCCGACACAGTGACGTACACAACGGTCGACGGCGAAGAAATCGCGGTTCCCGCAAACCCGGAACGGGTAGTGGTGCTGTCGTCCTATGCTGGGGATCTCATCAACTTCGACATCAACATCGTCGGCGTGGATGCTTGGTCAGCCGGTAACCCGAATTTCAGCGAAGGTCTTTCAGGCGTCGCAGTCGTTTCGAATGCCGACGTCGAAAAAATCCTCGAATTGGAACCGGATCTGATCATCGGCTTGGACAACATCGAAAATGCCGACCAATTGTCGGAAATCGCGCCGACCGTCCTGTTCACATACGGCGAACTTTCTTACTTGGATCAAATCGTGGAAATCGGGAAAGTAGTCAACAAGGAAGAGGAAGCTGTCGCGTGGGTAGAGGAATTCCAGACCGAAGCACAGACTGTTGGAGAAGAAATTAAGGCAGTAATCGGCGAAGATGCAACAGTAACGGTTGCCGAGAACTTCGAAAAACAGATGTACATTTTCGGCGATAACTGGGCACGCGGCACGGAGATCCTTTACCAGGAAATGGGCCTGAATATGCCGGAAACGGTCAAGGAAAACGCCCTGGATGCAGGTTATTATGCCATTTCCGAAGAGGTGCTCGGCGATTACATCGGCGACTACCTGATCCTGAGCTTGGCCGCAACCGATCCGGAAACGAGCTTCTTGGATGCTGAATGGTTCCAGAACATACCGGCCGTGCAGAACAACCAAGTGTTTGTGGCGGATGCCGAGACATTTTATTTCAATGATTCGCTATCTTTGGATTACCAACTGGACTTCTTCGAGGAATCCTTTTTAGCGGAATAAGAGGGGACGATTGCAGTGATTAAACGGAAACGAAAGGCCTTCGGAATCTATCTGGCAGTGACTGTCTTGTTGCTGATCGCGGCAGCGGTCCTGGCGCTTTACACAGGAGCGGCGGATACGGATTGGTCGGACCTGTTCGAAGCGCTCATCGGGGAAGGCGGCGGCGATTATTATCTTGTCCTGCGGGGCATCCGCTTCCCGCGCATCCTGGGTGCCTTCTTCGTGGGAAGTTCCTTGGCTGTTGCCGGAGCGATCATGCAGGCGCTGACGCGGAATCCGTTGGCCGATCCTGGGCTTTTGGGGCTGACTTCCGGAGCGAACATCGCGGTGGCCTTGGTCTATGCCTTTGCTCCGCAGAGTTCCTACCTGCTCGTTTCCATTGCCTGTTTCGTGGGTGCGGGTTTGGCGATGCTGTTCGTGTACGGTCTCAGTAATGCGACCAGAAGCGGACAATCACCCTTGAACCTGATCCTGATTGGAGCAGCCGTCTCGTTCTTTTTCCAGGCCATCGCGGACGGGATCGCGATCTGGTTCCGCATCTCCAAGGACGTTTCGATGTGGACTTCCGGCGGCCTGATGGGTGTCGATTGGAATATTTTGAGCATCACCCCGGTCATCGGACTGGCGCTGTTGTTGAGCCTGGTGTTCAGCGGCCAGTTGACGGTGCTGAGCTTGGGCGAGGAAACAGCGATCAGCATGGGACAACGGACCAATCTGATCCGGACCGTCCTGATTCTTTTGATCACTTTGCTTGCGGGCAGCGCGGTTGCCATCGCCGGCAATCTCGCTCTGATCGGCTTGATGATTCCACATGTCGTGCGCAAGATGGTCGGGCAGGATTACCGCAAGATCATTCCGTTGTGCATCACGGTCGGCGGGACTTTCATGATCCTGGCTGATTACATCGGCCGCACGGTCGTCAGTCCTTTCGAAATTCCCGTTGTGGCGATCGTTTCCGTGATCGGCGTGCCTTTCTACGTGACAATCGCCAGAAAAGGGGGAATCCGAGCTGTTTAACGAATGGAATCTGACTTATCGAAAAAAATTATGGCTATTCCTCTTTTTGTTCGTGGCGACTTTCCTCGCTGCCTTGTCCATGGGTTATTCGTCGCTTCCGTTGGACCGTATCCTGCAGGTCTTGTCAGGTAACGGGGTTTTTAAAGAAAACTACGTCTTTTACCAGATCCGCTTGCCCCGGGCTTTGGTGTTGACGATGGCCGGCGCCTGCTTGGCAGGTGCCGGTATCATCCTGCAGACCTTGAGCAACAACGACCTGGCCGACTCGGGTCTCCTGGGCATCAATTCCGGTGCCGGTCTCGGCGTGACGATCTTCTATCTGTTTGCGGGCGAAGGCATGCTGCAGTTTTCGGCGGTCCTGCCGCTTGTCGCTTTCATCAGTGCGCTGGTGGCTGCCTCCACGGTTTACCTGCTCAGTTACAGCCGCAGCCATAAACAGCATGCGATGCAGCTGGTGGTCATCGGAGCGGGTATCTCCTCCGCCTTTTCGGGGTTGATCATCCTGCTGATGTCCTCCTCTGACCGGACCGACGTCAGTTTCATCGCCGCCTGGATGTCGGGAAACATCTGGGGATCGACTTGGCCGTTCGTGTTCACAATCCTGCCTGGTTGGCTGTTGGCGATGGGTGTCCTCTTCCTGAAGGCCCCGACGCTTAACATTCTCGCGCTGGGTGAGGAGGCAGCTATTGCCTTGGGATTGAAGCTCCGGAACGAAAAATTGATTCTGCTGCTTTGTGCGGTCGCCATCGCCTCAGCGGCAATCTCGTTGACCGGCAACATCGGCTTCATCGGCCTGATGTCCCCGCACATCGCCAAAAAGTTGGTCGGCAAACGGCATGAACGCTTCAGTTGGATCGCGCTCTTGGTCGGGAGCAGCATCCTGTTGATTGCCGATGCGATCGGCCGCACAGTGATGGATACCGCTTTTCCGACGGGTATCGTCGTTTCTCTTATCGGAGCGCCTTATTTCCTGTATTTGCTGTTGGGGAAAATGCGCTGAGGATCGGTCCGCTGTCGGGCGAGAGCCTAGGCCGGTGACGGAAATACCCGAGAGTTCAAACATCTGTCGACTGATCGGATACCGAAAACATCAAAAAACGCGCCATCAGCCGGAAAAGGGCTGGCTGGCGCGTTTTTTTACTTTCATAAAGTAGTCTTACTGAAAAGTTTCCCTGCGGTAAAGAGGCTTGAAGCAATTATCAATCCCGTAATCAGCAGCGGATTCAGAAGGTCCTCAAGCAGCAGTGTCCCTTGCAGCATATCCATGTTGCGCGAGACCAACACCAACGGGTTCCACTCGGCTGCTTCCGGGAACAGATTCCACAAGAACAGCACCAACAGGAACGCCCCGATCAACAACAGCGGTCCATAGGCATTTTTGAACAGGACAGACCCCAGCAGCAAAACAGCAATAAGCAATATACCGAACAGGTAGAGGCTGATGACCGAAAGTGTCAAGTTTTCGGTGGTACCTTCAGGAAAGTAATACAGCGTGTATCCCAAAGTGATGAAAAAGCAGAGCCAGTAGCTTATGGTCCAAAGCAACAATGCACCTGTAAATTTTGAAAACAGGATGGTCCAGCGCGGCAGTCCTTTTGTGACCATATTAATGAG
>ERZ1023652.135-NODE-135-length-17069-cov-7.242710_pt1 | contig 17069 bp, 14 predicted proteins | sample MGYA00520879_ERZ1023652 | MGnify/ENA primary metagenome ERZ1023652 (study PRJEB33180, sample SAMEA4044469) | wastewater metagenome | place: Denmark | collected 2016-04-02 | study: EMG produced TPA metagenomics assembly of the PRJEB13832 data set (Local...
GGAAGGCTGCCTGCGGTTGGTGGTGCTGCCTGCGCATTGGCCTGTGCATGCGCCAAACCGGTGCCCCACAGCGTGAGGATGGCGGCCAGGGCCACGGGGCGCAGGGCTGGGTGGCGATGTGCAGTGCGGCGAGCGGCTGGGCAAAGGGGGTGCGTGTGGTGTGTCATGACTGCGTTGCAATAGAAATAGGTGGGCGTGCCGGGCGGCACGCGGCTTTCCGGCCCGGGGACAGGAAACCACCAAAAATATGAGTAAAAAGTGCCTCTAGCGCTTTATGGATAAGCGCTAGCAGCTATGAAATAAGGAGCGTTTGCAGCAAACGGCGACCATTGCGGCGCGCGCAAAGGGCTTCAAACCGGCACGGGATAGTGCAGACCTGGCACCTGGCACCTGGCGCTGCGCCGGGGTGGCGTATGGATTCAAGCCCGATGAAAGTGGCCTGCCCGCCCACACGCTGACAACGCAGCGCAGGGCAGCCAACACGCTCAACCGGCTGAACCCGTCACCCGACCGCAGGCGGGCCGCGGGCCTGAAAAAGCGCAACATGGCGGGCCGCTGCGGTGGCGGCCGGGTGCACCAGCGGCGCCTGCGCGGGCGTCGGGGCGGCAAGCGCTGTGGGGGCGCTGTGCAATGCGTCGCCCAGCGCCAGCTGGTCGAGCAACAGGCAATCCACCGGCGCGTGGTGGGCCAACAGCAAATCGAGCAGGCCCTGTGCGTGGGCGGTGTGGCTGGATTCGCCGGTGTGCGCGGCGGTGATGGGTGCGCCCGCCCCTGCTGCGGCTGGTGAAAGTGCGTGCGCCTGCAGCGCCGGGGCGTGCATTACCTGGTGCAGGCGCCCCAGCGAAGGCACCACCACCAACGCCAGCAGCAGCCACACCAGCGCGGCCTGCGCCCAATGGGTGTAACGCCGCCCGCACTTGCCAGATGTGCCAGGCGTGCCAAGCGCTCCGGGTGCGCGCAGCCCTGCCCTGCGGCGGGCAACGGCTTGGGCTTGCCTGGGTGCAAGGCTTGCCGTTGGGGCGTGCGGATGGGGGTGGGCGCGGGTCACAGGGCTGGTCACGGGGCCGGGGCGAATGGGCAGCAGAAAAGAAACAGGCGGCGGTTATTTCACCGGCACCGCATCCACCATGCGGTAAAACAGGCCGTAGGGGTCGTTGGGGAGCACGGTGAATTTGCCCTCCACCACCACCGGTTCCAGCGAATACCGTACGGGGGTTTTGGCCTTGACCTCGACCATGCTCTCCGGCCCGCCCGGCGTGCAGAACGAGCAGGTCAGCGGCACCGAGGTGAGGATGAAGTGGGTCTGCGTGGGCTTGGCGTCCAGCGGCACCATGAAGCCCTGGATGCGCTGCGTGGTCTTGTCCAGGCCCTTTTGCGCGTCGTTGAACATGGGCACGATGCGGTCTTTGGTGGTTTTCTTGGTCAGGTCGGTCAGCACCGACCATGGCACCACGTCGTTGCGTTGGGGCAGCGGCGCAATCGGGCTGCTGGGGCTGTGGTAACCGGCGCCCGCGCCCGCTGGCACACCTGCAGCCGCCCCCGCCGCACCACCGGCGCCGGGCAACGGAGCGCCGGGCGCTGGTGCCTCGGCCGCAGGCTTGGCGCCCTGCGCACCCACCTGCGCGGGGGCCGCAAAGCACGCGGCCAGCGCCACCACCAGTGCGGCAGCGCACCGTGGGGCAGAGCCGTATCGCCGGGAACAAGCCAATGCGGGATGTGACATGGAAATAACCTTCAGTGAACTGCCTTGCAGCAACAGGGCCGGATTATTTTGCGCAGTTTCAACGCGCATAAGTGCGTGGGCGCCTCAAGCCCGTGCCACCGAGGCCAGGCCACCGGTGGCGTCCCCCTTGGGGGAAGGCGCTGCAAGCAACGCAGGTGGGCTCAGGTGCGGGCTTCAGTGGCTGTGGCGCATGCCGCAGTTTGTGCCAATGCCCAGGCCTTTGCAGGCGGTCTGGAGTTCTTTTTGGCAAACGTCGTGGCCCTTGCCCGACTCAAGGCACTTGGCAGCGGCCTCGTGCGCGGCGGCCATGGCGCGGTGGCGCTCGATGTCGGCCTTGGTTTCCTTGTCGCTGTGGGTCTGGGCATGTGCCAGGGCACCAGCCAGCAACAGGGGGGCCAGGGCCAATGCGGTGAGGAGCTTTTTCATGGAGAGCCTTTCAGGTAGGTGGGGTTGAAAACAGGAGTCACCGGGCGGGTCAGGGCTGACTCAGCAAGTCGGCCACGTCGGTGCGGTAGGCCTGCACGGCGGGCAGCAGCGCCGCCAGCGCGGCCACGCCTGCGGCCAGCAGCGGCACACCGGCTTCGGCGGGCAGCCAGATCCAGCCGGTAACCGGCAGCAGGCCCTGCGCCTGCAGCGCCCAGCCCAGGCCGTGGGCCAGTGCGTGGCCCAGCAGCAGGCCCAGGGCAGACGCCAGCGCGGCCAGCCACAGCGCCTCGCACAGCACCAGCCCGGCCACGCGGCCCGGGGGCGCGCCCAGCATGCGCAGCATGGCCAGGTCGGCGCGGCGCTCGCGCACGGCGTTCCACAGCGCGATGAAAACGCTGAGCGCCGCCACGGCCAGCAGCACGCCGCCAAAGGCGCGCAGCACATCGGCGCCCACGCCCAGCAGGCGCAGCAGGCGCGTGACCTCGATGGCGGGCGCCGCTGCCTGCAGGGCGGTGTCGGCATTGATCTGGCGCGGCAGCGTGATGGCGGCCATGGGCGTGCGGTAGCGCACCAGGGCCACGGTCACTTCACGCTCTTCTTTCAATATTTCCAGATCTTCGGCGTCGTTGGCCGTGGCGGTCTCGTGCACCATCCACACCGATTCGGTGCTGGTCAGGATGAGCCGGTCGAGCACGCAGCCACAGGGCGCGAGCACGCCGTTCACACGGTAGGGGTGGTTGCCGTGCGCGTGCCCTCCCCCACCCAGGCCGTGGCTGCCGATGAAGGTGGCGCCCACCAGCGGCGCGCCCGCATGGCTGGCTTTGACAATGCCGCGCGCCACGCTGGCGCCCAGCACCGCGTCCATGGGCTGCTGCCACAGCGCGCCTTCGGCCAGCGTGGCCTCGTAGTGCGCCACGTAGTCGGGCGTGGTGCCCACAATGCGAAAGCCCTGGTAGCTGTCACCCAGGCTCAGCGGAATCACCTGCGCCACCAGCGGGTTCTTCTGCAGGGCCTGCACCTCTTGCAGCGGGATGTTGCCCGCGGGCACATCGATGTGGAACACGCCCGCCAAGATGAGCTGCAGCGGGCTGCCCTTGGCACCCACCACCAGGTCGATGCCTGCGAGGTCGCGCTCAAATGCCTTGTCGAGCTGGGTGGCCACCAGCAGCACGAGCGTGATGGCGGCCAGGCCGAGCGTCAGCACCAGCAGGTTGAGCACCGCCGCCAGCGGGCGGGACCACAGGTAGCGCCATGACAGACGCGCCAGTTTGAAGACTCCTGAATTCATAGCTGCTCGCGCTTATCCAATAAGCGCTGGGCGCCAATTTCATTCAAATTCAGCTGCTGCACACCGGCCAGGGCCTGCACCACACGCTGGTCGTGCGTGGCAATCACCAGGCTGGCATCGCAAGCGGCGGCGCTTTGCTGCAGCAGCGCCAGCGCGTCGGCAGCGGCCTCGTCGTCCAGGCTGGCCGTGGGCTCATCGGCCAGCAACAGTTGCGGCGCCAGCAGCACAGCCCGCGCCAGCGCCACGCGCTGCGCCTGCCCGCCCGAGAGCTGGTGCGGCTTGCGCGCGGCCAGCTCGGCCACACCCACCTGCGCCAGCGCGCGTGTGATGGCCGCATCGTCGCGCGGCAGCCCGGCCGCAAAGTAGACCAGCGCCAGGTTGTCGGCCACCGTGAGCGCACTCGAGAGGTGCAACTTTTGCGGCAAAAACCCGATGCTGCGGGCGCGCCAGGCATCCATTTCGGCCCCGCGCTGCGTGCCCAGCTGCGTGCCCGCTACAAACAGGTCGCCCCCGCTGGCCCCGCGCAGCCCGGCTATCAATGACAGCCAGGTCGATTTGCCCGAGCCCGAGCGCCCGCGCAGCAGCAGCGTGCCGCCCTGGCGCAGGTCCACATCGGGAAAGCGCAGCGGCGCGGTGCCGCCGGTGGCATAGCGATAAGAAAGGCCCCGGGTGCGGATCATGCGGCGGCACCCCCGGCCGGGTGGGCGCAGTCTGCGCAGCGCCCATGCACCGCAATGTCTACCGCCAGGCTCTCATGCCCGGCCGTGGCCAGCGCCTGCAGCACCTGCTTGAGGGCCGTCTGCACCTTGGCCGAACCCTGCGACAGGCGGAACTGGCGGTGGCAGTCGTCGCACTCAAAGCGCGGCGCCGCGCCATCGCCACCCTGCGGCGCCAGCACATAGCGCGTGACGCGGGCAGCATCCACCTGCTTGTGCAGCAGGCCTGCGGCGGCAAAGCGGTCGAGCAGGCGGTAAACGGTGACTTTGTTGACGGCGGCACCTGCGGTGGCAAGGGCTGTCTCTACTTCGGCTTCGGACAGCGCTGCGTCTGGGCGGGCCTCGTACAGCCGCGCCAGCGCCCGCGTGGCACGGGTGGCGCGCATGCCGGGCGGCAGCGTCCAAGGCGTGCCGAGGCGGGAGGTAGAAAAGGTGGATGAGCTCGGCATGGGTTACGGATAGGCGGCAAGCGCGTGTAACGCAATCGGGTTGCATTATGCCCTGATGCAATCCGTCAGCAGATTCATCCCGTCGGCCTTGCGGGTGGATGCCTGCCGCCCTCGTTGCCGGCACGGTTTTCCGTCACCTCAGGCGGCGCTGGCGGCTGCCTTGTGGCAAAGCTCTCGTTTGAGCCACCGCAAAACACTTCGCTGCTCTCCAGTGCGGGACGCGCACACGCTGCCTATAGTCTGCAGCTTCGCTTGAAATGAATGAATCTATAGATGCTCTCCTCCCTGAATCGTCGACATAGCCTGCGTGTGATGGGCGCCATCAGCGCCTGGACAGCGCTTGCCTCGGCACAGACCACCGCCCTGGCCACTTCATCCCATGCAGACCGCAAAGCCGACCCGCTTGCCCCGCAAACAGTGGCCATGGCCTGGCGTGCCGGCGCTGCACCCGCTGAAGACAGCGACCCCAAAGCCCATCGCATCGGGCTGCTGCAGGTTGACTGGGGCCAGCGGCGCAGCACCTGGAGCCGCGTGCAGCCTGTGCCCAACCGGGCACACGGGCTCACGCCCGACGGGCGGGGTGGTCTCTATGCAGTGGCCGCGCGCCCTGGCGACTGGCTGGTGCACCTGCCAGCCGATGCGGCACAGGCGCCGCGCTGGCTGCACCCCGGCCGCGACGAGGCATCGACCCGCACTCTCAATGGGCACCTGCTGCTCAGCTCGGATGGCCGCTGGCTTTACAGCAGCGAGACCGGGCGCGATGACGGCAGCGCCTGGGTGGTTCGCCGCGATGCGCAGACGCTGCGCGCTGTTGCCGCGTGGCAGCTGCCGGGCGTGGATGCGCACCAGATGCTGTTTGACGCCGATGAACGCCATGTGCTCGTCGCCCTGGGCGGCATACCCCGCGACGAACGCGGCCGCCGTGTGCCCCACAAGCGCCTGGCGCCTGCCCTGCTGCGCCTGGACACGGACTCTGGCACCGTGCAGCAGCGCTGGGCGCTTGAAGACCCCCGCCTGAGCGTGCGCCACATGGCATGGTCAGTGGACGGAGACCAGCGCCTGCTGGGCATTGCGCTGCAGGCGCAGCACGACGAACGCCAGGAGCGCCGCAACGCGCCCATGATCGCCGTGTGGGACGGCAGCACGCTCACGCTGCCCCCCTGCCCCGCCATCGACCATCAAGGTTATGCAGGCGATATTTGCGCCGGCCCCGGCGGCAGCTTTTTGCTCAGTGCCCAGCGCAGTGGCAACGCCCTGTTGTGGCACCCCGATGCGCCCGACGGGTTGATCCCGCTGGGGGAGCTTAAGGAAGTCTGCGCCCTGGGCAGCTGGCGCGACGCGCGTGGCATGGGCATGTTGATGGGCGCAGGCCGCGGCCTGGCCCGGTGGCAGGCAGGTGAAGCACAAATGCTGCCCTGGCCCGAGATGCTGGCCCCCGACAACCACCTCGCGCTGCTGCTCTGACTGGGCTGGTGCGCAGATTGCCCGCAGGCGCCTGGTGCCCGGGCGGCGCTGCGTGTCGCAGCGAGTGGACGTTGGCCCTCTCGCTGCGAGCCTTACGCTTTCAAATACCGCGCAAATGTTTTGCGAAACTTTTCCACCTTCGGCCCCACCACAAACGCGCAATACCCGGCATTGGGGTTGTTCGCAAAATAGTCTTGGTGGTACGCCTCGGCCGCGCTGTAGTTGGTCAGTGGCTTCACCTCGGTGGTGATTGGCGCGCCAAACAGCTTGTCTTGCGACATCTGGCGGATCATGTCGTTGGCGATGTCGCCGTGCTCGGGGGACTCGTAATAGATGCCGCTGCGGTATTGCGTGCCCACGTCGTTGCCCTGGCGGTTAAGGGTGGTGGGGTCGTGGGTGTGGAAGAAGATTTCCAACACCTCCTGCAGGCTGATCTCGTCGGCATCAAAGGTCAGGCGCACCACCTCGGCGTGGCCGGTGTCGCCCTGGCAGATCTGCTCGTAGCTGGGATGGATGGTGTGGCCGTTGGTGTAACCGCTTTCCACATCGGTGATGCCGCGCACGCGGTCAAAAACCGCCTCGGTGCACCAAAAGCATCCGCCTCCCAGGGTGATGGTTTGCTGTGTCATGGATGTTTCCTTGCCAAGGTGGTTGTGCAACACCGCATTATGAATTGACGCTGTAGCAGGCGCTTGCTACATTACTAACCAGTCAGTCAGTAAAAATGCACGTCCCCACCTCTCTACATCCCACCACTGCGGTCAAACGCGAACGTCGCAAGGAAGCGCGCCCCGGCGAACTCATCGAAGCCGCGCTGGAGCTGTTTGTCGAAAAGGGTTTTGCGGCCACGCGGGTGGATGAAGTGGCGGCGCGTGCGGGGGTGTCCAAAGGCACACTGTTTTTGTATTTTCCCAGCAAGGAAGAGCTGTTCAAGGCCGCCGTGCGCGAAAACATCGCTGGCCGGTTTGCCGAATGGACGCTGGAGCTGGACGCTTTTGAGGGCAGCACGGACGACTTGCTGCGCTATTGCTACAAGGTGTGGTGGGAGCGCATTGGCAACACCAAAACCTCGGGCATCACCAAGCTCATGCTGAGCGAAGCGCACCATTTCCCCGAGATCACCGAGTTTTATCAGTGCGAAGTGATGCGCCCTGGCCAGATGCTGATTCGCCGGATACTCCAGCGGGGCGTGGACCGCAACGAGTTTCGCCCGCTCGACATGGACTACGCGGTGTATCTGGTACTGGCCCCGATGATCTTTCTTACGCTGTGGAAACACTCCATGGGCGCCTGCGTGCCAGATGCCCTGGACCTGGACCCCGAAAAATACCTGGCCATGCAGGCCGACAACCTTCTGCACGGCCTGTATGCGGCTGCGCCCTCCCCGTCCCCTACACCGCTCTGACACCATGAAACGCTGGATTCTCTGGGTGGCTGTCGCCATCGCTGTGGTGCTGGTGGGCGGTGGCGTCTGGCGTGCCCTGGCCGCGCGGCAGGCGCAGCAAAAGGCCCTGGCCGAATCCAGCGCGCAACGCAAAGAAGCCACCCTGGACCTGGCGCCCGGTGAAATGGTCACGGTGCTGCGCCAGCGCATTGCGCTGGGGGTGCCCGTGTCTGGCTCGCTGCGCGCCGTCGAATCGGCCATGGTCAAGGCCCGCGCGGCAGGCGAATTGCAGGGCCTGACCCTGCGCGAGGGCGACAGCGTGCGCGCCGGGCAGGAAATCGCCCGCATCGACAGCACCGAGGCGCGCGCACGCCTGCGCCAGGCCCAGCAGCAAGCCGATGCCGCCAAGGCCCAGGTGGACATCAGCCAGCGCCAGTTCACCAACAACCGCGCGCTGGTGGACCAGGGCTTCATCTCTGCCACGGCGCTGGCCACCTCGCAGGCCAGCCTGGACGCCGCGCAGTCCACCTACCGGGCGGCGCTGGCCGCTGCCGATGTGACGCGCAAATCGCTCGACGACACGGTTGTGCGCAGCCCGCTGACGGGCCAGGTGTCGCAGCGGCTGGCGCAGCCCGGCGAGCGCGTGGGCATGGATACCCGCATCGTCGAGGTGGTGGACCTGTCAAAACTGGAGCTTGAGGCCCTGCTGAACCCTGCCGATTCGTTGGCCGTGCGTGTGGGCCAGAAGGCCCGCCTGCAGATCGAGGGTGTGGCCGCCCCCATCGAGGCCACGGTGGCCCGCATCAACCCCAGTGCACAGGCCGCCAGCCGCACGGTACCGGTGTACCTTGTCATCGAACAAGGCGCAGCGGCATCGGTGCTGCGCCAGGGTCTGTTTGTGCAGGGCACGCTCGACACGGGCCACGCCGATGTGCTGGCCTTGCCACTGGATGCCGTGCGCACCGACAGGCCGGCGCCCTATGTGCAGGCGGTGCAAAACGGCCGCGTGGTGTATGTGCCGGTAAAACCGGGCGCCCGTGCCGTGGTGGCGGGTGACACGCTGGTGGCGATTGAGGGCGTTGCCGAAGGCACGGCGGTGGTGGCCGGGCGCATGGGGTCGCTGCGCGAAGGCACTCCGGTTCGCGTGCAGGACGCGCCAGCCGCGCCTGCTGCCGCCGCATCCCCTGCATCGCGCCCCGCCCCGTAACACGCTATGTGGTTCACCCAGGTCAGCCTGAAAAACCCGGTGTTCGCCACCATGGTGATGCTCGCCATCGTGGTGCTGGGTCTGTTTTCTTACCAGCGGCTCAAGGTAGACCAGTTTCCGGACATCGACTTTCCGGTGGTGGTGGTCACGGTGGACTACCCCGGCGCTTCGCCCGAAATCGTGGAGAGCGAAGTCACCAAAAAAATCGAGGAAGGCGTCAACTCCATTGCGGGCATCAACGCCCTCACCTCGCGCAGCTACGAGGGCACGGCCGTCGTCATCATCGAATTTCAGCTGCACATTGATGGGCGCAAGGCCGCAGAAGACGTGCGCGAGAAGGTGGCCATTGTTCGCCCCACGCTGCGCACCGAGGTGAAAGAGCCGCGCGTGCTGCGCTTTGACCCGGCCAGCCGCGCCGTGTGGTCGCTGGCGGTGCTGCCGGATGACAAGGCCGGGGCAACAGAGCGCAGCGTGAGCGCCGCCGTGCCGCCCCAAGGCGCGAAGGCCCCCTCGGGGGGCAGCGAACCACGCGCAGCGGGAAGCGTGGGGGCTCCCTCTGCAGTGGAGCTGACCACCTGGGCCGAACAGATTCTCAAAAAACGGCTCGAAAACGTGCGTGGCGTGGGTGCTGTCAATCTGGTGGGCGCCACCAAGCGCGAGATCAACATCTACCTGAACCCGCAGGCATTGGAAGCCTTTGGCGTGACCCCCGACCAGGTGGCCGCTGCGGTGCGCAACGAAAACCAGGATTTGCCTGTGGGCGCCATCCGCTCGTTGGCGCAGGAGCGCGTGGTGCAGATCGATGCGCGCATGCAGCGGCCCGAAGACTTTGGCCGCATCATCGTGACGCGCAAGGGCACCGGAACCGCAGGCCAGGCCAGCGCGGGCGCGCCCGTGCGGGTGGAGCAACTGGCCCGCGTGCAAGATGGCGCGCAAGAGGTGGAGAGCCTGGCGCTTTACAACGGCCAACGCACGCTGCTGCTGTCGGTGCAAAAGTCGCAGGGCGAAAACACCATCGAGGTGGTAGACGGCCTGAATGCCGCCGTGGCCGAACTCAAAAGCCAGCTGCCGCCCGGTGTGCGCCTGGAGACCATTGGCGACAGTGCCCGCCCCATTCGCGTGGCCGTGGACAACGTGCGCCAGACGCTGATCGAGGGCGCCCTGCTCACGGTGCTGATCGTGTTTCTGTTTCTGAACTCGTGGCGTTCCACCGTCATCACGGGCCTCACGCTGCCGATTGCGCTGATCGGCACGTTCTTGTTCATGAACATGTTCGGCTTCACCATCAACATGATCACGCTGATGGCCCTGAGCCTGTGCGTGGGTCTTTTGATCGACGACGCCATCGTGGTGCGCGAGAACATCGTGCGCCATGTGCAGATGGGCAAAGGTGCCTACCAGGCAGCCATGGACGGCACGCAGGAGATCGGCCTGGCCGTGCTGGCCACCACGCTGTCGATCGTGGCGGTGTTCATGCCCATCGGTTTCATGGGCGGCATCATTGGCAAGTTCTTCCATGAGTTCGGCATCACCATCGTGGCGGCGGTGCTGATCTCGATGTTTGTGAGCTTCACGCTCGACCCCATGCTGTCGAGCATCTGGCACGACCCCACCATCCACGCGCACGGGCAGCGCACTGAGCCCGTCACTTTTTACGACAAGACCATCGGCCGTGTCACCGGCTGGTTTGACCGCGCCACCGATGCCCTGGCCGAAGGCTACCAGGGCATCCTGCGCTGGTCGCTGGTACACAAGCTGTCCACGCTGGGCATTGCGCTGGCCATCTTCGTGCTGAGCGTTTTCATGGTGCCGCTGCTGGGCACCGAGTTCGTTCCCAAGGCCGATTTTTCGGAAACCACCGTCAACTTCTATACGCCCGTGGGCTCGTCGCTGGAGGCCACCGAGGCCAAGGCGCGGCAGGTGGAAGGCATCCTGCGCGAGTTTCCCGAGGTGCGCTACACGCTGTCCACCATCAACACCGGCAGCGCGCAGGGCAAGATGTACGCCAGCATTTATGTGCGCCTGGTCGACCGCAAGGACCGCAGCCGCAGCGTGGATGCCATGTCGGGCGTGCTGCGCGAGCGCCTCAAGCAGGTGCCAGGCATTACCGTGACCCATGTGGGCCTGCTGGACCCGGTGGGTGGCCAAAAGCAGGTGGAGTTCTCGCTGCAGGGGCCTGATCTGCAGGAATTGGAGCGCCTGACCCGCATCGTCAACGAGAAGATCCGTGATATTCCGGGCCTGGTGGACCTGGATACGAGCGCCAAGCCAGACAAGCCGGTGATTGCGCTCGATGTGCAGCGTGACGCAGCGTCCGACCTGGGGGTTTCCGTGGCCCAGCTGGCCGCATCGCTGCGCACGCTGGTGGCCGGCACCACGGTGGGCAATTGGCGTGCACCCGATGACCAGACCTACGACGTGAATGTGCGCCTGGCGCCGGAAGCCCGCACCACCCCACAAGACCTGGAGCGCCTGCCCTTTGCCCTGACGGCGGCCGACGGCAGCACCCGCATCGTGCGACTGAACCAGGTGGCCCGGGTGACGGAGTCCACTGGCGCCAACCAGATCAACCGCCGTGACCTCACGCGCGAGGTGGCCGTCACCGCCAACGTGGCCGACCGTTCTGCGGGCGAGGTATCCAACGACATCAAGAAGGCGCTCGACAGCGTGGTGTTTCCACCGGGCTACCGCTACCAGTTTGGTGGCTCCACCAAAAACATGGCCGAGTCGTTTGGCTATGCCATCTCGGCGCTGGTGCTGGCCATCGTGTTCATCTACATGATCCTGGCCAGCCAGTTCAAGAGCTTCTTGCAGCCGCTGGCGCTGATGACCTCGCTGCCGCTCACGCTGATCGGCGTGGTGCTGGCGCTGCTGATGTTCCGCTCCACGCTGTCGATGTTCTCGATCATTGGCGTGGTGATGCTGATGGGCCTGGTCACCAAGAATGCCATTTTGCTGGTGGACTTTGCCATTCGCGCCCGCGAGGAATTCATTGACGACACCGGCCGCACCGTGCCCGGCCTGCCCCGTGCCGAGGCCCTGTTGCTGGCCGCCCGCGTGCGGCTGCGCCCCATCCTCATGACCACGCTGGCCATGATCTTCGGCATGGTGCCGCTGGCGTTTGCGCTGTCCGAGGGTTCGGAGCAGCGCGCGCCCATGGGCCAGGCCGTGATTGGCGGTGTCATCACCTCGTCGCTTTTGACGCTGGTGGTGGTTCCGGTGGTGTATTGCTACATGGACGATCTGGCCCGCTGGGCACTTGCCCGCATGGGCCGCGGCCAGCCCGCGCCCGTGCCCCCTAAAATCAAGGGTTTGTCCTGACCCGCCTTCCCCTGGAGAGATTCCATGAACATGCCTTTGAACACGTCCGCCAACATCAGCGACCCTATTGAACAGGCCCGCTACAACATGATCGAGCAGCAGATCCGCCCGTGGAATGTGCTGGACGCAGACGTGCTGGAGCTGCTGGCTGTGGTGCACCGCGAAGACTTCGTGCCCCCGGCCTGCCGCAGCATGGCGTTCATGGACATCGAAATCCCCCTTCTGGGCACCGATGCCGAAGAGGCCGTGCGCCTGGGTCACAGCATGCTGCAGCCCCGGATTGAGGCCCGCATCCTGCAAGACGTGAAGATTTTGCCCACCGACCGTGTGCTCGAAATCGGTGCGGGCTCGGGCTATATGGCCGCCCTGCTGGCGCACCGTGCGCAAAGCGTGGTCTCGCTCGAAATCTTGCCCGCCCTGGCTGAAATGGCACAAGACAACCTGCAGCGCGCCGGTGTCACCAACGCCCATGTGCGCGTGTCCGACGGTTCCCGCGATGCCGTGCCTGAAGGTCCGTTCGACGTGATCGTGCTCAGTGGCTCCGTGGCTGAAATTCCTAAACACCTGTTGTCGATGCTGCGCGATGGCGGCCGCCTGGCTGCCATCGTGGGCCAGGAACCCGTCATGCGCTTCACGCTGGTGCGCCGCACCGGTGATCGTTTTGACACCACCTCGCCCTGGGACACCATTGCCCCGCGCCTGGTCGGCTTTGCCGAACCCTCGGGCTTTTCGTTCTGATCTGGCGTCCTGGAGTTCTGCGTGATCGACCATGTCCGCCCTGCGCTGCTGACCGACTGGTTTGCGCAGGCCGCTGTCGAAGGCCAGCCCCTGGTGCTGGACGTGCGCGAGCCCTGGGAGCTGCAGACCGCCAGCGTGCGAACAGACGGCTTTGAACTGGTTGCGATTCCCATGGGCGAGCTGCCCGGCCGACTGAGCGAACTGGACCCGTCGCGCCCCTTGGCGTGTCTGTGCCACCATGGCGTGCGCAGCCTGCATGTGGCGGTTTTCCTGGATCAGCAGGGTTTTGGAACACTGGCCAACATCACGGGTGGCATTGATGCCTGGTCCCGCGAACGCGACACCAGCGTGCCTCGGTATTGAGCGGCGGTGAGTGTTTTGATCATGTGCGCCCACCTTGCCCAAAACCGCCAGCTCGTTGTTGCCCGTGCTCACCACAGCCCTTGGTTCACAACCCCTTGCCCGCGCAGAACTACCTGAAGGACCTCCATGAACCCGCTTCGGCTTCTTCCCCTGTCCCTGGCACTCAGTGCCGTTTTTTGCGCGCCGGTGCACGCCCAGAGCCTTTTGCAGCTGGTGGATGCCGCGCGTGGCTACGACACGGTGTGGCAGGCAGCCAAGCTTCAGCTGGATGCGGCCTCCAGCCGCGCTGAACAAGCCCGTGCCGGCCTGCTGCCCAGCGTGGGCCTGTCTGCAGGAGTGTCCCGCGCCAACACCGAAGTCACCCGCCCCCCGGTGGACTTCAGTGGCAGCGCGCAGAACGTGGGGTTGAGTGCATCGCAACCCCTGTACCGCCCGGCCAACCGCATCAATTTTCAGCAGGGCCAGCGCGGTATCGACGTGGCCCGTGCCCAGCTCGAAGCCGCCACCCAGGACCTGCTGGTGCGCGTGAGCCAGGCTTACTTTGACGTGCTGGCTGCCCAAGACACGCTCACCTTTGTGCAGGCGCAAAAAGCGGCGGTCTCCGAGCAGCTGGCCTCTGCCAAACGCAATTTCGAGGTGGGCACCTCCACCGTCACCGATTCCCGCGAGGCCCAGGCCCGCTACGACCTGGTCATTGCCCAGGAAATCGCCGCCGAGAACGACCTGCGCGTGAAAAAGCTGGCGCTTGACCAGCTGGTGGGCATCACCGGCACCCAGCCCGTGGCACTGGCCCAGCCGGTGCAGTTGCCCAGCGTGCAGCCCGACGATGTGGCAGCCTGGGTGCAAACGGCACAAGACCAGCAGCCCGGCGTGCGCCAGGCCCAGATCGCCCTGGACATTGCGCGCCTTGAAACGCGCAAGGCGGGCACCGGGCATTTGCCCACGGTGGACCTGCAGGCGGGCTACAACATTGCGCGCAACCCGAACGGCACCGTCACCACACCGGGCATGAACAGCCGCACCAACAATGCCAGCGTGGGCGTGGCACTCAACCTGCCTTTGTTTGCGGGCTTTGCGGTGCAAAACCGCATCAAGGAAACGCTGGCCCTCGAAGAAAAGGCCCAGGCCGACCTTGAAACCACGCGCCGCAACGTGGCGCAGGCCACGCGGGCGGCATTTTTTGGCGTGCAGTCTGGCCAGGGTCAGGTGCGGGCACTGGAGGCCGCTGAAGCATCCAGCCAGAGCGCGCTGGATGCCAACAAGCTGGGTTACCAGGTGGGCGTGCGCATCAATATTGATGTGCTCAATGCACAAAGCCAGCTCTTCCAGACCAAGCGTGACCTGGCCCAGGCGCGCTACAACGTGCTGCTGGGCACCCTCAAGCTGCGCCAGGCGGCAGGCTCGCTGAGCGAAGACGACGTGGCCGCCATCAACCGCCTTTTGCTCCAGCCCTGACCGCCGCGCCAGCCCGGCACCAATGGCCGGGACGCGACGCGCCAGGGTCGCAGGACAGGCGCGTGATGGACTACAGCGTGTGCGTCACCAGCTTGAAATCGGCATCTTCCGGGAAGGGCTTGACCACAAACCCCAGGCTGCGCATCAGCTTGAGCATGCCGGGGTTGTTGGCCAGCACCAGGCCGTCGATCTCGGCCAGGCCTTTGTCGCGCGCCACATCCATGATGCTCAGCATCAGGCGCGAGCCCAGGCCCTTGCCATTGAAGTCGTCGGCCACCACCAGCGCGAACTCGCAGCTCGACTGATCGGGGTTGGTGACGTAGCGCGACACCCCCACGATGCGATCGGTTTCCTTGATCTCGCCGTCAGCACCCACCGTGCGCTCGCGGAACACGGCCACCAGGGCCATTTCGCGGTCGTAGTCGATCAGCGTAAAGCGCGCCAGCATAGAGGCGGGCAGCTCTACCATGGACGAGATGAAACGGAAATACCGGCTTTCGGGCGACAGGTTCTGCACCAATTGCTGCAGCATCTGCGCATCGTCGGGGTGAATGGGGCGCACCAGGTATTCACCGCCCCCGCGCATGGGCCACAGCTGCTCATAGCGCGCGGGATAGGGCAGGATGGCCAGGTGGCTGAAGTTGTCTGCCCGCCCGCCCGAGGTGTTGGCCGCCTGGTCAATGGCAATGCGCGCATCCACCGCCACGGCGCCCTGTTCGTCCACGATGAGCGGGTTGATGTCCATCTCGCGCAGCTGGGGCAAGGCACACACCATTTCCGACACGCGCAGCAGCACCTGCTCCAGCGCGTCACGATCGACCGCGCTGGCGCCGCGCCACTCGCCCAGTGTCTCGGCCACGCGGGAACGTTCGATCAGCCGGCGCGCCAGAAACTGGTTCAGCGGCGGCAGTTCCATGGCGCGGTCGTCGATCAGCTCGATCATGGTGCCGCCCGCACCAAAGGTGATGACCGGGCCAAACGGATCGTCTGTGACGAGGCCGATGCAGATCTCGCGCCCGCGCCGGGCGCTCGCCATGTTCTGCACGGTCACACCATTGATGCGTGCCTGCGGCTGCAGACGCGCCACGCGCTGGACCATGTCGGTGTAGGCGTCGCGGGCGGCAGTGCCGCTGTGGATGTTGAGGACTACGCCGCCCACATCCGACTTGTGGCTGATATCGGGGGAATCGATCTTCAGCGCCACCGGGAAACCCATCTGCGTGGCGATCATCATGGCCTCGTGCGCATTGCGCGCAAGGATGGTCTTGGTCACCGGGATATGGAACGCGGCCAGCAGCGTCTTGGACTCCATCTCGGTGAGCACCTTGCGCCGCTCGGCCAGCACGCTTTCAATGACCAGGCGCGCGCCTTCAATGTCGGGCTTGGCCAGCGTGGACAGCGGCGGCGGCGTTTGCTGCAGCAGCTGCTGGTTCTGGTAGAACGAGGCGATGTTGCCAAAGGCCCCCACGGCGGCCTCGGGCGTGCGAAAGCTCGGGATGGACGCCTCGCGCAGGATGGCGCGCGCTGGCACCACCGAGGCATCGCCCATCCAGCAGGCCAGCAGCGGCTTGCTCATGTGCTTCTTGACCTCGGCGAGCGCGGTGGCCACCCCGCACGAGTCCGAACCCACCTTGGGCGAATAGATGGCCAGAACGCCATCCACCTGACGGTCTTTGCTGGCGGCCTCGATGGCCAGGCGAAAGTGTTCTGCGCCGGCGTCTTCCGACAGGTCGATCAAGTCTGACAGCGACGCCAGGGGCGGCAACTGCGGCGCGAGTGCGCGCACCGATTCGGGCGACAGCTTGCCCAGGTTGAGCAAAATTTCATTGACCCAGTCGGCCGCCAGCACACCAGGCCCACCGCCATTGGTGACGATGGCCAGGCGCTTGCCCACCGGCCGGTAACGCGACGCCAGGCACTTGGCCGCCGAAAACAGCTCGACAAACGAACGCACGCGCACCGCGCCCGCGCGGCGCAGGGCTGCATCAAACACATCGTCGCTGCCCACAATGGTGCCGCTGTGCGTCTGGGCGGCCTCGTTGCCCGCGGGCTTGCGCCCGGCCTTGAGCACCACCACCGGCTTGGCATTGGCCGCCGAACGCAGCGCGCTCATGAAACGGCGTGCGTTGGAAATGCCTTCCATGTAGACGACGATGCTTTGCGTGCGCGCATCGTGGGCCAGAAAATCGAGCACCTGGGCAATGTCCACGTCCGTGTTGGGCCCGAGCGACACCACGGCCGAAAAACCCACGGCGTTGTTGCTGGCCCAGTCCAGGATCGACGAGGTGAGCGCCCCCGACTGGCACACCAGCGCCAGAGGGCCATCGCTGGCCAGCGGGCCGGCCGCGCTGGCATTGAGCTGCAGGTGCGGGCGCTGGAACCCGAGTGAATTGGGGCCCAGCAGATACAGGCCCTCGCGGCGCGCTATTTTCTTGAGGTTGGCGGCCTGGTCTGCATCCATGCCGCTGGACAGCACCAGTGCGGCGCGGCAGCCAATGCGCCCCGCCACTTCCAGCGCGGCGGGCACTTCGGCCG
>ERZ1023652.136-NODE-136-length-17033-cov-7.778777_pt1 | contig 17033 bp, 17 predicted proteins | sample MGYA00520879_ERZ1023652 | MGnify/ENA primary metagenome ERZ1023652 (study PRJEB33180, sample SAMEA4044469) | wastewater metagenome | place: Denmark | collected 2016-04-02 | study: EMG produced TPA metagenomics assembly of the PRJEB13832 data set (Local...
CGGGGCAGAAGGCCGCGGTAGTGGCCGATGCCTTTGCCGGCCAGCGTTTTGCAGCGCGCGTGCTCTCCATCGCACCGGCGGTGGATGCGCAGCGCGGTGCCATCGAGGTGAAATTTGCGCTGGAGCAGCAGGTGCCCGGCTTTTTGCGCGAGGACATGACCCTGTCGGTCGAGGTGGAGACCGCCCGGCGCGAAAGCGCGCTCGTACTGCCCCTGGCGGCACTGCGCGGTGCCGTGGCGGGTGACGCGGGTACCGTGCTGGTGCTGCAAGAAGGCCGCGCCCAGAACCTCCAGGTGCGGCTGGGCTTGCGCACGCTCGATGCGGTGGAAGTGCTGGATGGCCTGAAAGAAGGTGACGCCGTGCTGCTCGGCGGCGCCATGCAGGCCGGCGACCGCGTGCGGGCTCGCATGGTGGAATGGACCGCAGGTGCGGCCGCCCCCGGTGCTGCCGCACAGGGCAAAGGGCAGGGGGGCGACGCCGGCTCCGCGCTGACCAACGCCATGGGCCGCTGAGCTGCCATGCTGATCTGGCCCGGTTTTGAATGGCGTGTGGCGCTGCGCTTTCTGCGCGAGGGGCGCATGCAGACCCTGCTCATCATCGTGGGCGTGGCGGCGGGCGTGGCGGTGATTGCCTATGTCTCGGCGCTGATCAACGGCCTGCAATCCAACACCCTGGCCAAGACGCTGGGCGCCCAGGCGCACATCAGTCTGCGGGCACCGGACGACCTGGTGACACCGGCAGCACTGCCCGTGCCCGGGGTGGCCGTCCTCACCGAAACCCAGCCGCGCGCGCAGCGCCTGCGCTCGGTGGCCAACTGGCAGGCGCTGGTGCCGCTGCTGGAGCGTCTGCCCGAGGTGGTCGGCGTATCGCCCATGGTGTCGGGCAGCGGCCTGGCGCTGCGCGGCGAGGCATCACAGGCCATTGCCCTGATGGGCGTGGACCTGGACCGCTATGACCGGGTGGTGGGACTGCGCTCCAAGGTGGTCAGTGGCAGCCCACGGCTGTTGCCGGGCGAGGCGATTGTGGGGCGCGAGCTGGCGCAGGACCTTGGCGTGCGCGTGGGCGATCGCCTCACGGTGCAGACCGGCAGCGTGAGCGGCACCGTGAGCGATTCCGTGCGCGTCACCGCCTTGGTGGACCTGGGCGTGAAAGACCTGAACCGGCGCACCGTGATCGTGCCGCTGCGGGCTGCGCAAAGCCTGCTGGCACTGCCCGGTGGTGCCACCCAGCTCGACCTGACCCTCAAGGACGTGTGGGTGGCCCAGACCCTGGCGCGCGCGCTGCAGGGGCAGTTTCCCTACAAGATTGAAAGCTGGCAAGAGAGTAATGCGCAGCTCGTGTCGGCGCTGAATGCGCAGTCGATCAGCACCTCCATCATTCGCGGCGTGGTGCTGGCCGTGGTGGTGCTGGGCATCGCCAGCGTGCTGGTGGTATCGGTGGTGCAAAAGGGCCGCGAAATCGGCATATTGCGCGCCATGGGCGCGACCCGGGGGCAGGTGCTGCGCGTGTTTCTGGTGCAGGGCGCCGTGGTGGGGGTGCTGGGCTCGGTGCTGGGCCTGCTGCTGGCGGTGGCGCTGATATGGGTGTTTACCCACTTCGTGCGCGGCTCGGATGGTTTGCCGCTGTTTTCTATTGCGCTGCCACCTGCCATGGCGTTGCAGGTGGCGCTGATTGCGTCGGTCTGCGGCGTGCTGGCCGCCGTGGCACCAGCGCGGCGCGCGGCGGCGCTGGACCCGGCGCAAGCCATTCGCATGTAGTGATGAGACACCCCCCTGTGCGGCTGCGCCGCTTCCCCCCACTCTCGCAGTGCTGCGCACTGCGGGCAGGGGGACGCCCCCAGCGCTGCGGGGCTGCCCTTGCGCGGGGGGCGCTGGCACTGGCTGCGCCGGTTTTTTGCGCCACTGGCGGTGCGCAGCGCAATGGATTGCAAAAATGTTGATCGAACTACGCGACGTGCGCAAAAGCTACAACGTGGGCCGACCCAGCGAGGCCGAGGTGTTGCATGACATCACCTTGCAGGTGCGCCGTGGCGAGTTCATTGCCCTGATGGGGCCCTCAGGATCGGGCAAGAGCACGCTGCTCAATATTCTGGGCCTGCTCGAGTCCATGACGTCCGGCAGCTACCGGCTCGACGGTGAAGCGGTACAGGGTCTTCAGGATGCCGCGCTGACGCTGCGCCGTCGCCGCACGCTGGGGTTTGTCTTCCAGTTCCACCACCTGCTGCCCGCGTTCTCGGCGCTGGAAAACGTGACGCTTCCGGCCCTCATGGCCGAAGGCCGCGTCAGCAGCGCGCAGCGCGAGCACGCGCGCAGCCTGCTGGCCGCCGTGGGCCTGGCGCAGGCCATGGACAAGCGTCCGGGGGAGCTGTCGGGCGGCATGCAGCAGCGTGTGGCCATTGCCCGCGCGCTGGTCATGAACCCGCCGCTGGTGCTGGCCGACGAGCCCACTGGCAACCTGGATACCGCCTCGTCCGCAGAGGTGTTTGCCCTGCTGCGCCGCATTCATGCCGAGCGCGGCACGAGTTTTGTGGTGGTCACGCACGACCCGCGGCTGGCGGCACGCTGCGACCGGCTGGTGGAGCTGATCGACGGGCGCATTGCGCGCGACGAGGCGGTCACTGCGGGGGTGGAGCCTGCGCCCAGCGCGCTGCCGGTGTGAGGGCAGCGGGGCGGTGGAGCGTTGCTCCGCACCGCAAAAAATGCTATTTATTTGATAGCTATTAGCGCTTGCTGTATAAGCGCTAGAGGCCTATTTGACCAAAAATCCGCAGGCGCTCTCAGTGCGAGGTGCCTTCCGAGCGCGTGATCTTGTTCCACACGTTGTATTTGCCCACAGGCTTGCTCATGGGCAGGCGCTTGACCTCCTTGAGGGTCTGCGCGTCAAACACGATGATGGCGCCGTCTGTCTCCCACACGCTGACCAGGGCGTAGCGGCCGTCCTTGGTGAACTCGGTGTGCGCCAGCGTGCGGCCGGGTTCGCGCAGCGTGGCCATGGGCGTCAGCGTGGCCTTGTCGATGAGTGTGAGCGTGTCCTTGGCCGTGGGGCTCATCATGGAGTCGGCCCAGGCGTAGCGGGTGGTCTCGTGGCTGCGCATGAAAAAGCCAGGCCCGGGGGTGGGAATGGTCTTGACCGTTTTCCAGGTCTTCATGTCGATCACGTCGATGGCGCCGTCTTTGAGGTTCGGGCTGGCCAGCACGGTGGTGCCGTTCCAGGCAAAGGTGATGCCCGAGCCCAGGTGGGGCATGCCGGCAATCGGCAGCTCGGCAATCTTGCGCCGCACATCGAGGTTGACCACCTGCGCCGTGGGGGCGCCGTCGGCCGCACCGGACTTGGGCCGGGTCGAGCCCAGCACATGGCGGTAGTCCTGGTCGAAAAAGAAATCGTCCAGCGGTTCATCGAGCGGCGTGCGGCGAACCCCGTGGTAGCCCGGCTTGGCGATGGCCTCGCCCATCTTGTAGTCGTGTACCAGGCCGTCATAGATCGGCGGTGCCTTGGGGTCGTAGGAAATCTCCCAGACCTCCGGAATGTCCTTGAGCGCCACGACAAAACTCTTGCGCGGAGCAGCGTCGTACACCGCAGACACGCGCGAGGCCTCCTTGCCGTCGAGCGTGGTGGCGTCATAGCGTTTGACAAAGTTCAGATCGGCGTCGAACAGCACCACGGTGCGCGGCAGGTAGTTGGCGGCCATGACCCAGCGCCCGTCGCCGCTGACGGCCACGTTGCGCATGTTCAGGCCGGCGCGCACCTCGGCCACCACGGTAAGGTTCCACAGGTCGTATTTGGTGATCCAGCCGTCGCGCGAGCCAAAGAACACAAAGCGCCCGTCGGGTGTGAACTTGGGGCCGCCGTGCAGCGCGTAGCGGCTGGCAAAGCGGTGGATGACCTCGAAGCGGTCGCCGTCGACCAGCGAGACATGGTGGTCACCACCTTCCACCACCACAAACAGGTTCATGGGATCGGCCTTCCAGCTGGGGCGGGCCGGCAGGTTTCTGGTGCCTGCGGTTTCAACGCGCGAGGCGCGCACATCGTCGTCGCTCCACGCTGGTGCGGGGGTGACCGGCTGGTAGATCCATTCGGTCAGTGCCGCAATGTCGGCGGGGGCCAGCGTGGCGGCGAAGCCCCCCATTTGCGTGGCGGCGCGGCCCTGCTGGATGACCTTCAGCGCTTCGGGGCGGCGCAGGCGTGCCAGGCTCTCGGGCAGCAGCGCCGGGCCCATGCCGCCAGTGCGCTGGGCACCGTGGCAGCTGGCGCAGTGTTCGCCGTACAGCGCGGCAGCAGAGGCGGCGGTGGTGGGCGCGGCAGACTTGGCGGCCGTCGCTGAGGGACTGTTGTGGGGCTGTGCCTGGGCCAGACCGTGGCCCATCCAGAGCAGGCCCGCACTCAGGGCCAGGTGCGCAGCGCCTGCAGCAAAGCGGCGCAGGGTGTCATGCATGTTCGTTCTCCGGGTGGATGTCGATGGTGCGGCGGCCCTTGCTGAAAGGCGTCAGCGCCACGCGCTGTGCGTCGCTGCCTGCTTGCAGCCCGATCTCGTCGTCGCGCAGGTAGCAGCCGGGGTCTTCGGCCCAGGCATCGCCCGTGAGTTGCTGGGCACGCACGCGCGTGTTGCCGCCGCAGATGCTGAAGTAGTGGCACACAGCGCAGCGCCCACCCACCGGGCGGGGCTTGGCTTTCAGGCCCGCCATCAACGGCTCGGAGGTGTCGGACCAGATGGCCGAGAACGGGCGCTGGCGCACGTTGCCCAGGTCGTGGTGCCACCACATGGTGTCGGGGTGCACGGTACCCAGGTTGTCGATGTTGGCCACGTTCACGCCGCTCGAATTGCCGCCCCAGGCGATGAGGCGCTCGCGCAGCGGTGCCTCCCACTGCGGCATGCGTTCGCGCACCCATTGCAGCAGGTAGGGGCCGTCGGTGTCGTTGTTGCCGGTCACATAGTCTTCTTCGCGGCCCTCCTGCGCGGACTGCCAGGCGCGCTCGAACAGCAGGTCGAGCGCGTCGCGCGTGGCCTGGAACTGCGCGTCCTTGCCGCGGTGGATGTTGCCCCGGCCGGCATAGTTGAGGTGCGAGAAGTAGAACTTGTCCACGGCCTCGGCGCGCATCAGGTCCAGCAGCGCAGGGAAGTCGTGCGCGTTCATGGCCGTCATGGTGAAACGCAGGCCCACCTTTACACCGCGCTGGTGCAGGTGTCGCACAGCGGCCAGGCTGCGGTCGAAGGCGCCTTCGAGGCGGCGGAAATGGTCGTGCGTTTCGCGCAGGCCATCGAGGCTAATGCCCACGTAGTCGAAACCCATGGCCTGGATGCGGTCGGCCATGGGCTCGTCGATCAGCGTGCCATTGGTCGAGAGACCGGTGTAGAACTTCATCGCCTTGGCGCGCCCGGCGATCTCGAAGATGTCAGGCCGCATCAGCGGCTCGCCACCCGAAAGAATCAGCACCGGAACGCTATAGGCCTTGAGGTCGTCCATCACGCCGAACACTTCCTGCGTGGACAGCTCGCCCTCGTAGTCGTGGTCGGCCGACAGCGCATAGCAGTGCTTGCAGGTCAGGTTGCAGCGGCGGATCAGGTTCCAGATCACCACCGGGCCCGGCGCCTGGCCGTTGCCTCGGGTGCGTGCAGGGGCGGGATAGGCGCCGGTGGCCTGGGCTTGCGCGAGCTCGCGCATGTATTGGCTGATGCGGAACATGATTAGCTTTCTTGGCTTTGCCGAAGACGCAGGCCGGTCTTCTTGAGGATGGCGGTCGAATACAGGATGTCGTGGCCCCGGCAGGCGGTGCCCAGCAGTTCGCGCACCTGCTCGGCCTGATGCTCGACCTCGGCGCGCGTGCGGCCGTGCAGCATGGCGAACAGGTTGTACGGCCAGCAGATGCCCCCTGTCGGTGTGCATTGCGCACCGTCTCCCCCCGAGGGGGACTCGGCATCTTGGGAGCGGCCCGGCGATGCCTTCGGCAGGTGGCGCGGGCGGCGGTAGCAGTGGCTCACGCCAGGCAGCTGGCCGATGCGCTCGCCGAGCTGGTCCACCAAGGCGTCGTCCACGTCCCACACACTCATGCCGTTGGCCGTGAAGCCCAGGCGGTAGTGATTGGGCACGGCGCCAATGCGGCGGATGAGGCCGGTTTCGAGCATCTGCGCCAGGCGCTCGCGCACCTGCTGGCCGGAGACGCCAAGCTGTTGCCCCACGGCGTCGTAGGGGCGCGGCACCAGCGGCAGGCCACCCTGGGTGGCGGCCATCAGGGCGCGGTCGAAATCGTCAAGCGCCATGGGCTGCTCCGGTGGCTTGGTGCAGGGGAAGCTTGAGTTCGACGAAAAACTCGCGCTCCTTCGGAAATGCCAGCACGGGCAGGCCCGTTTCGGCCTCGATGCGTGTGATGGCCGCCGCGCACTGCGCCGGGGTTTCGGTGCCGAGCACGAACCACATGTTCAGCGCATGGGCGCGCCGGTAGTTGTGCGCGATTTCGGGGTGGGCGTTGACTTGCGCCGTGACGGCCTCGTAGCGCTCCTCGGGCACGGCCATGGCGGCCAGCACGAACAGGCCGCCTGCCCGCTCGATCTGGAACAGCGGGCCAAAGCGGGTGAGCATGCCGCTCTCCAGCAGGGCCGAGAGCCGCCCAATGACGTATTCCTCGGTCCACCCGAATTCGGCGGCCACGTCGGCAAACGGCCGCTCGGTCAGGGGCAGATCGCCGTGCAGGCGCTCCAGCAGGCGGGCATCATCCGGCGACAGCATCGAGCTCCTCCGGCATCGTGGTTTCGGGCAGGGCGCGAAAGCGCCGCGGGCCGGTCTGCTTGAAGCGGCGGCAGGAGAACAGGACCTCGTGCGGGTACTGCGCCAGATCGCAATGATCCAGGACGCGTGCGATGACGTCGCGCACAGCGGTGCGGTCGCGGCCATGCACCATGCAATACAGGTTGTAGGGCCAGCCCTCGGCGCGCTCGCGCCGGTAGGCCAGTGTCACGCCGGTCACGCGGGCGAGGGCTTCGCCGCAGGTGTCGACGAGCGCGTCGGGGACGTTGAACACGCTCATGGCGTTGGCGTCAAAGCCCAGCTCATGGTGGCGCACGATGGCGCCGATGCGCCGCACCGTGCCCTGGTCCAGCCACTGCTGCAGCGTCTGCAAAACCGATTCGCCGGTGCGGCCCAGCGCCTGTGCCCAGGCGTCGAAGGGGCGGGGCACCAGGGGCAGGCCGTCTTCGAGGAGGGCGGCGAGTGGCCGGTCTGCCTCGGCCACCGGCATGGCCTCGGGCGCGGCCGCCATGGGTGCGGGGGCCGTGCGTTCGCGCAGATCAAAGCCCAGGTCGATGCGGTAGGCGCGCTGCATGCGCAGCTGCAACGCGGTCAATCCCGTGGCGTCTTCGAGCGAACGCATGGCGGCGCGCACGGCGGCATCGTCCTGCCCGGTCATCACGAACCAGAGGTTGTAGTGGTGCTCGCGCTGGTAGTTGTGGTTGACGCCGGGGTGGCTGGATACCACGGCGGCCACGGCGTCCAGCCGCTCGGGGGGCACCGCCATGGCGGCCAGCAGCGCCGCACCGCCGGCGTTGCCCGCAAAAACCCCGCCGATGCGGCTCAGCGCGCCTTCGCGCTGCAGCCGGGCGTAGCCCGCCAGAACCTCGTCGGCCGACAGGCCCAGCGTGCCCGCGACGTGCGCAAAGGGCTCGCGCACCAGCGGAAAGCCGCGCTGCCAGGGGTTGAGCAGCGCCAGGCGAAGGTCGGCGTCGGGGGCCATCTAGAACCCCACCCGCGCTGCGCGGGACGTGAAGAAGATGCCGCTGGGCGAATCGACCGTCATCGTGGCCTGGGTGGCAAAGGTCTGCGTGTCGATCACGCTGACGCGGTGGGCGTCGCGCGAGCTGATCCAGACCGACTCGCCGCGCGGCGTGAATTCCATGTGCAGCACGGCCTTGCCGGGCTCCAGCGTGTGCACGATCTTCTGCGTGGTGGTGTCGATGACCTGCACGCGGTGGTAGTCAGGCACCGAGAAGTTCACCCACACCTGGCGGCCGTCGGGACGGGCCATCACGAACACGGGCTGTCCAGCCACCGGGATGCGGCCGACCTCTTGCCAGGTGTCGGTGTCCACCACCAGCACCTCGTGGCGGCCGATGGCGGGCAGGTAGGCGCGGCGCCCGGCCACGGCCCAGCCGCGCAGGTGCGGCATCTTGTAGACCGGCAGGGGCTCCTGGCCACGGCCGTAGCCGCCCAGGATGCGGCGCACGGTGGGCTTGTCTTCCCACAGGTCCACCATGGCCAGGCCGTCCTCGCCGAACAGGCCCGCGATGTAGTGGCGGCCATTGGGCGTGACCAGCGCGTCATAGGGCTGCTTGCCAATATTGGGCAGCTTGGTGGTAACGGGGCGTGCGGGGTTGGACAGGTCGGTGATCCAGATGGCGTTGGCGTCGAACAGGCTGTAGGCGAAGCGCCGTCCAGGCAGGTCCACCAGCCCGACTACGCGCGAGAGCTTGCCGTTCTCGTATTCGGCCGGGATGTCGGCCACCAGCTCCAGCGTGGTGGTGTCGAAGGCCTTGATGCCGCCGGGCGTGTAGTTTTGTGCCACCACCAAGCGGCCGTCGGCGCTGATGGCGCCGCCAATCGAGTTGCCCGCCTGCATCACGCGGCCAGCGATGCGGTGCGTGAGCAGATCGACCTTGGTGAGCGCGCCGTCGCGCCCAAACACAAAGGCGTAGCGGCCGTCGCGCGAGAACACCACCGATGCGTGCGAGAGGTCGCCCAGGCCCTTGACCTCGGCCAGCAGTGTGCGCTGGCTGGTGTTGACGATCGCCAGCGTGCCCGTGGACCGCGCCACGACGACGCCGAGATCGCCCGTGCCGGTGGCGGCAGGTACACCGGCGCATCCGGCCAGCAACAGGGAGGAGGCGCCCATCAGGGCGAGGCAGTCGCGGCGTTTCATCGGGAATCCTTTTGCGGCTCGGGGAATCCGGCCATCAGTTGCTGGGCAATCCACAGGGCCTCGGCTTCGTTCACCATGGCTTTCCAGGGCGCCATGGGGGTGCCGGGGCGACCGCCGTAGATGGTGGCTGCCAGGGAACCAATCGGTTTGTCGGCCAGTGCCTCGCGGGTGAGCGCGGGCCCCAGGCCACCGGTCAAGCGCAGGCCGTGGCACGAGCCGCAGTCCTGGCGCACCATGCGCACCAGCTCTTGCTGGCGTTGTGCGGTGGGTGGGGCCGGTTGGGCATGAAGCCCGGCGGCGCAGACCATCAGCGCCAACCAGGCAAAGGCACGGTGCCAACCTCGAAACACCCCGCCGACCGTGGGATGATGGCCGGCGTTGGAGGGGCGTGGCGTCTGGTGCGCGTTCTTGCAAGGCATGGCGAAATATCGCTGGATTTGCAGCCATCGTCCTTGATTCGCATCAAGGACGATGACCCCGGTCATTTTGACAATGGGGCCATTGTTTACCAACCGTGCCCAGTTTCAATGGGCCATCCCCGATGGACACCGCCAACCCCTCTTCGCAGCCTCCCCTCGGCAACCTGGCCGACGCCCCTTCTGGCGGGGCTCTTCCCCGGCTTGCGCCTTCTGAATGGGGCCGTGTCACGCTGGTGGGTGCGGGGCCCGGTGACGCGGAGTTGCTCACGCTCAAGGCGGCACGCGTGCTTGCCAGTGCCGATCTGGTGCTTTATGACAACCTGGTGTCCAGCGATGTGCTCGGGCATGTCGCTGTGGGAGCTGAGCGCATCTACGTCGGCAAGAAGAGCCGCAACCACACCCTGCCGCAGGAAGGCATCATCGAACTCATGGTGCGGCTGGCGCAAAGCGGCCGCTCGCTGGTGCGCCTGAAGGGCGGTGATCCGTATATCTTCGGGCGCGGCGGCGAAGAGGCCGAGGCGCTGGCAGCCGCCGGCATTGCCTGTGACACCGTGCCTGGCATCAGTGCGGCCCAGGGCGCGGCCGCGTCCGCGGGCATCCCCCTCACACACCGCGACCATGCCGCCATGCTGGTGTTTGCCACCGGCCATCTGCAGGGCGAAGAGGGCGAGCGCACCGTCGCGCTCGACTGGGCGGCGTTGGCGCGGCCCCGCCAGACGGTGGTGATCTACATGGGAGTCGGCACCCTGCCCACCATTTGCACCCAGCTCATCGCCCACGGCCTGCCGGCCAGCACGCCAGCGGCCATGATCGAGCGCGCCACGCTGCCCGGGCAGCGCAGCATTGTGGGCACGCTGCAAACCCTGCCGGCCCTGAGCGTGGCCCACGGCGTGCATCCGCCCGCACTGATCATGATTGGTGACACGGTGACGTTGCAGGCGCGCATCGGATCGCCCACCGGCGTGCTCACCGGGTTTCCGGCGCTTGCCGATACCGCACCGCCCCAGGCGCTGGCCTGCACCGCCTGACGCGACGGACTCAGACCGGGCGGTTGGGCACGGCCCGGCGATGGTCGAGTAGCGCGTGGGTCGCCTGCATACCCTCGGGCGCATCCACCCGCGGGGCGGCATCTGCCGGTGCGGACACCGGCTCCCGCAACCAGCCCCAGACAATCAGCACCTGCGCGGCGTAGTAGGTGGAGAGCACCCAGAACTGCGCCATGGGCAAGGGCTGCACGAAACGGCTGGTGGCCAGCAGCGAGTCGCTCACCATGAAAAGGCATGCGCCCACGGCCACCATGCGCGCCGCGCTGGTGCCCAGGGCCCGTGCGCGCCCCAGGGCCTGCGCCGCCATGAGGGCAATCACCAGCACATAGGCCGCCACCGGTCCGCGCAAGGCGGCGGGCAGGCCGCCTGCCCACAAAAAAGCGTACATGGCAGTGCCCACGGCGAGTGTGGCCACCAGCGCACCGCGGCGGGCAAACCACGGCACACCCAGGCGAAACAGGGCGATGTAGGCCAGGTGCGCACCCAGAAAACTCACCAGGCCGGGAATGAAGAGCCCGTGCAGCATCAAAAACACATCACCCGCCAGCGATAACACCAGCGCCAGCACCATGGTGACCCATGGTTTTGCATAAAATCGGCCTCTAGCGCTTATGGATAAAGCGCAGGCAGCTACTAATATTATAGCAATCACCATCGTCAGGGGCTTGAACACCAGGTGCCACTCGGTCCAGCCCACGGCACTGGTGGCGGTCGCCAGTGCACCCGCTTCGATCATCAGGGCCAGCGGCATGCTGATGCGGCCCTGCACCACGGCACCCAGGGCCCATTGCGTGGCCAACAGGGCCGCAAACCATGCGGTGTTGTGGGCCAGCGGGGCACTGTCGGCGTGCCACAAAAACACCGAAACACCCGCCAGCAGCAGCACAAACTGCACGCTGGCGAACCAGCGGGTGGCGGGCGTCATGGCGGGGTTGTAGCGCGGCATCCGGGCGATGTCGAAGGCCGGCTTGGGAAAGCGCTGCGCCACGTCGGCGGGCCGCCACCCCGGGGGCTTGAGCCACACGCGCAGCTTGTCGCCCCAGCTGCGCGCGTGCCAGCTGTCGTGCGCCAGCCCGGCATACACCTGGGCATTGGCCCACAGCGGGTCCCAGCTGTTGAGCAGGCCGCGCGTGCCGTACACGCATTTTTCCTTGTCATCCTCGTCCTTGAAGGTGCCGAAGATCCGGTCCCACACAACCAGAATGCCGCCATAGTTCTTGTCCAGATAGGCGTCGTTCACGGCATGGTGCACGCGGTGGTTGCTGGGGCTGCAGAACCAGCGGTCAAACCACGAAAGGCGTCCCACCTGTTCGGTGTGCACCCAGAACTGGTAGAGCAGGTCGATCAGCGCCACCACGCCAAACGCCAGCGGTGGCACGCCGGCCAGCGCCATGGGCACGTAAAAGACCCAGCCCAGAAGAGCGCCCGAGCTGGTCTGGCGCAGCGCGGTGCTGAGGTTGTAGTCCTGGCTTTGGTGGTGCACGGCATGTGCGGCCCACAGCACGGCCGATTCGTGGCCCATGCGGTGCAGCCAGTAGTAACAAAAGTCGTAGAACACCAGTGCCAGCAGCCAGCCGGGCAGGCTGGTCCAGAACGCATCGCTGCGCCACAGCGCCACATGCTCGAACAGGGCGGTGTAAATGCCAATGCGCAGCAGCCGCGTGAACACCGCGCTGGTCTGGCTCAGCATGCCCAGGCCGATGCTGCTCATGGCATCGGCCAGGTGGTAGGTGTTGCGCTGGCGCCTGTGGCCAATGGCCAGCTCGATGGCGATCAGTACAAAAAAGACCGGGGTGGCAAGAACGATGATCTGGCTGGGGCTCATGGGGGGACACCAAAATGTCCGCCGATTCTTGCCCCAATCAGGTCAAAGCGCCTCTGGCATCAACCCTGATGATGCGTTCCACCACGCCCGCGGCCAGCCCGCCGCGCACGCCGATCAAGAAATTGTGCAGATTCACCGTGGGGTCGCAGTGCCCCGGCACCAGCCACAGCATCTGGCCCAGCGCGGGCAGCCGGGCCTGGGGGCCGTCGGCATACAGCACGCCATGCTCGTCGCCGCCGTTGGCGTAGCGCAGGCCGCGCCCCGGTGGCAGCAGGGCCACGGTGGGCAGGCCCGAGTCGATGGCGTGGCTTTTGTGGCCCGCGTCGCACACGGCATGGCTGCCGCAGGCCGAGATGACCTGCGTTTTGACAAACAGTGACTGCTCGAAAACGGGCTGCGCGGGCTCGCGCTCGTTGCGGGCGTAGTCGGTGTCCATGAACAGGAACGAACCCGCCTGCAACTCGCCATACACGCCGCTGGCCGCCTCGTGCACCAGCGTGCCGGTGCCCGAGCCCGTGACCAGTGGCACCGGCAGCCCGGTGGCGGTGATGAGGTCGCGCGTGTGGCGCGCCGCCTGCACAGCGGCTGCAATGGCCTCGCGCCGCTCGGCCGCGCCGCGCAGGTGCTGGGCGCGGCCGTGGTAGGCGTGCAAGCCGGCAAAGCGCAGCTGGGTGAGCCGCGCCACCGCCTGGGCCAGCGCCAGCGCCGGCGCGCCCGGCGGCACGCCGCAGCGGCCCTGGCCCACGTCGATCTCGACCAGCACGTCGATGCGTGCCTGCGGCGCCGCCTGGGCCATGGCCTCGGCCAGGCGCTGGATGCCCTCGGCACTGTCCACGGCCAGCGCCAGGCGCCCGCCCTGGGTTTGCAGGTGTGCGGCCAACCGCGCCACGCGCAGCAGCTTGGGGTGGGCGATGACCTGGTTGGTGATGGTGATGTCGCGCACGCCGCCTTCGGCCAGCGCCTCGGCCTCGGCGGTCTTCTGCACGCAGGCTCCCACGGCCCCGGCGCGCTGCAGCTGCAGGGCGATTTCGGCGCTCTTGTGCAGCTTGGCGTGCGGGCGCCACAGCACCTGGTGCTTGCGGGCAAAGTCGGCCATGCGCGCGATGTTGCGCTCCATGGCGTCCAGGTCCACCACCAGTGCAGGCGTGTCGATGCGGTCCACGCGCAGGCCCACGCTGGCCGCCAGCGCCTGCGGAAGGTCAGGCCGTGGTTTCATCGCGGGCGGCGTTGTCCAGGTGCTGGGTGTCGGCCCAGCCGACCAGGCTGAGGCCCTGCGGCGTCCACAGCAGCCGGTTGATGGCGGCGTTGGCCAGTTGCCAGGTGCGCGGCGCCTGGATCTCCTGGCCGGTGGCCAGGCGGTAAATCACGTCGAGCACACCGCCGTGCGCCACCAGCACCACCAGCTCGCCGGGGTGGCGCGCGGCCAGGCGGTGCACAGTGCTGTCGATGCGGGTGCGCAGAGAGGTCAGCGATTCGCCACCCTCGGGCGCGTAGTGCGGGTCGCGCTTGCGCCAGCGCAGGGCGTCTTCGGGCAGCTCGGCCTCGATCTGCGCAAAGGTGCGGCCCTGAAAGTGGCCAAAACTGCGTTCACGCAGATCGGGCTCGGGCGTGAGGGGTGCACCCGTGGTGTCCGCCACGGCCTGGGCCGTGGCCCGGGCGCGCTGCAGATCGCTGGTGTAGATGGCGGCCACGGGCTCGTCGGCGAGGGCCCGCGCCAGCTGCCGCGCCTGCCACAGGCCGGTGTCGTTGAGCGGGATGTCGAGATGCCCCTGGATGCGGGTGTCCACGTTCCAGGCGGTTTCGCCATGGCGTATGGCAATGATGCGGGTGGCATGCATGGGGACTGGGCGCGCCTCAGCGCGGTATTTCCAGGACGATGCGGCGCGGCCCGGTGGGCGGTGTGGGAAAGCCGTTCAGGGCCGCGTCGAACATGGCGGCAAACACGGCCGGGTTGTCGGTCCACACACCCTCGTGCACGGCGCGGGTTTCGTACACCACGTTGCCGGTGGCCGCTTCGCGCAAGATCAGGCCGACTTCGCGCCGGTACAACGTGGGGGGCGGAAAACGCATCGACAGGCCGCCATAAAAGCCGCGGCCACCGCCCAGGCCACCCCAGCCGCCCCAGCCCCACCCGGGGCCATCCCAGTAGTCCGGATAGGCCTGGAGGTCGATGCGGGCATGGGCCTGCACGCGATAAAACGGCGCCGCGCTGTCCTGGCGCAGGCCCACCTTGGCCAGCGCCAGCCGGGCCTGTTCTTCCACGGCCGACTGCTGGGCGCCCTGGGCTTGCTGCGACGGCAGGCGCTCGAAGCTGTAAGTGGCCCGCGCGGGCGCGCCGGCGAGCTGGGAGAACGATTGCACGTCGCTGTCCACCAGGCGGGTGCTGGCGCAACCGGTCAGCCACAGTGCTGCGCACAGCAGGGGCAAAGTGATCCATCTCATGGCAACTCCTTGAGAAAAAACGCCGGCTGCGGTGCGCCGGCCTTTACTGGATGCGCACCACCTGAACGCCAGGCAAGGCAGATGGCTCCGGGAAATCTTCGGCGTCAAACGCCTTGTCGCCGTTGTCATCGGCCACGCCCGTGGCGTGTGCGCCCTTGAAATCGTACAGCGCGCCATCGAGCAAGTGGCTGGGCACCACGTTCTGCAGGGCGTTGAACATGTTTTCCACGCGGCCGGGGTATTTTTTCTGCCACTCGCGCAGCATTTCGCCCACCTGCTTGCGCTGCAGGTTCTCCTGGCTGCCGCACAGGTTGCAGGGAATGATGGGGAACTGGCGCACCTTGGCCCACTGCGTGGTGTCTTTTTCGGCCACAAAGGCCAGGGGGCGGATCACCACATGGCGGCCATCGTCGCTCACCAGCTTCGGGGGCATGCTCTTGAGCTTGCCGCCAAAGAACATGTTGAGCAGCAGCGTGGCCAGAATGTCGTCGCGGTGGTGGCCCAGCGCTATTTTTGTGGCGCCCAGCTCGTCGGCCACGCGGTACAGAATGCCCCGGCGCAGGCGGCTGCACAGGCTGCAGGTGGTTTTGCCCTCGGGGATCAGGCGCTTGACGATGCTGTAGGTGTCCTCGTTCTCGATATGGAAGGGCACGCCCACGCTGCGCAGGTAGTCGGGCAGCACATGCTCGGGAAACCCGGGCTGCTTCTGGTCCAGGTTGACCGCGATCAGCTCAAAGTGAATGGGCGCGCGGGCCTTGAGCTTGAGCAGGATGTCGAGCAGCGTATAGCTGTCCTTGCCGCCCGACATGCAAACCATGACCTTGTCACCCTCTTCGATCATGTTGTATTGCACGATGGCCTTGCCGGCCTCGCGGCACAGGCGCTTTTCGAGCTTGTGCGCCTCGCGCTCGATCTTGAAATCAAAGGGCACGCGCTCTGGCGCCGCCGCAGTTTCTTCGCCCGTCCAGGCGCTGGTATCCATTGCATTCATTGCGTTCACCACTGTCCTGTTTCCATGCGAATGGCCACTTCGCAGTCGTCAAAAATTTCGAGCTTGGCTATTTTTACGCGCACGCCGCGCACACCGGGCAGCTGCATCAGCCGCTGGGCCAGCTTGCCAATCAGGCTTTCGAGCAGGTTCACATGCTCGGCCGTGCACTCGTCGATGATGATCTGGCGCACCTTGCGGTAGTCGAGCACATGCTCGATGTCGTCGTCGTGCGGCGCCAGCGGCTGTGCGCCCAGGCTCAGCTCGGCATCCACCTGGATGGGCTGGGGCGCGTTTTTTTCGTGCGCCAGGATGCCCAGGTTGGCATCAAAGCGCAGCCCGGTGAGGGTCAGGGTCTGGAGACCAGAGGCTTGGTTCATGGTGTTGGGTGTGAGCATGGGCTCACATCAGGGAAAAGTCACGCTCGAATTTCATCAGGTGCTGGCCCCCATCGACGAGCAGCGTGGTGCCGGTGATGGAACGGTTTTCCAGCGCAAATCGCACGGTGGCCGCCACGTCGTCGGAGGTGGACGAGCGGCCCAGCGGGGAGAGGGCGTGCAGCTGCTGAAACTTCTCGTCGCTCAGCAAATGGCTGGTGAGCGTGAGGCCCGGCGCCACGCCCACCACCCGCACGCGCGGGGCCAGCGCCAGCGCCAGCATGGTGCCGGCGGCTTCCAGCGCGGCCTTGGAGAGCGTGTAGCTTAAAAAATCGGGGTTCTGGTTCCAGAGCTTCTGGTCCAGCAGGTTGACCACGGCGCCCTGTGCGTCGGCTTCGCCTGCGGCAGCGCGGTCCTGCAGATGCTGGTGCAGGGCCTGGGCCAGCACGATGGGCGCACCGGTGTTGCTGCGCAGGTGCTTTTCGAGTGCGGCAAACCCGAAGGACTGGGCGTTGTCGTGCTCGAACAGCGAGGCGCTGTTGACCACCGCATCCACGCCGCCGAAGTGCTCGATCACCCGGGGCAGCAGGGTGCGCACCGATGCCTCGTCTTCAAAATCAGCATCAAAATGGGCGCTAGCCATTGCCAGGCTTGCGCAAGCAGCTACTGTATCAATAGCGTCTTGCTGCGATGAGCGGTAATGCACCGCCACCTGCCAGCCGCCTGCCGCCAGCGCCAGCGCAATGCTGCGGCCCAGGCGCCGGGCGGCGCCCGTCACCAGAACCGTGCGCGGGCGGGAAGAATGAAAAGGGGTGGACATGTGGGGGACAATGCGGGCCGTGACCCAAAGACCCGACAGTTTAACGACCGCCCTGCAAACCCACATCGCCCAGGCCATTGCCGCGGCCGGCGGCTGGATCGGGTTTGACCGCTTCATGGCGTTGGCCCTGTACACGCCCGGCCTGGGCTATTACGCCAACGATTCCACCAAGTTCGGCGCCATGCCGCAGTCGGGCAGCGACTTCGTGACCG
>ERZ1023652.137-NODE-137-length-16859-cov-5.222866_pt1 | contig 16859 bp, 10 predicted proteins | sample MGYA00520879_ERZ1023652 | MGnify/ENA primary metagenome ERZ1023652 (study PRJEB33180, sample SAMEA4044469) | wastewater metagenome | place: Denmark | collected 2016-04-02 | study: EMG produced TPA metagenomics assembly of the PRJEB13832 data set (Local...
GGATCGCCTTTTTTGTAGCGTTCGATCACCAAGGACGAATTAATGTCCGACAACGCAAGCATCTGTTCCAGTTCGCTGTAGATAGCCTGGTGAGAAGCGTATTGTTCCAAACAGCCTTCATTGCCGCAAGGGCACTTCCGGCCATCCGGGTAGAGGATGCTGTGGCCGATTTCACCCGCTTTTCCGGTTTTGCCGGTCCGCAGTTTCCCGTTTTCGACGATTCCGGCGCCGATGCCCGTGTGGATGCTCAGGCTGACGACACTGTCCGAACTGGATCCGAAAGTATATTCACCGAGCGCCGCCAGATTCGCTTCATTTTCCAAATGCACGTAGAAGGGATACACATCCTCCAGCTGAACTTTAAGGTCGCTCTGCAACGTATAGTTAGGCGTGAAAACAATTTCTTCCTGATCGACGAGGCCGTGGATCGCAACGCAGAGTCCGATGATGCCGTGCGGGGTTTCCTCCGAATGCTGCATCAGCTTCTCGACCAGTTCCGTGATATGGGAGAGGGCGTTTTCTGCAGAAACTTTGATGCCTTTGATTTCGGCTTCATACAGGACTTTTCCGTCGATATAAGCGATGAGTCCTTCTACATAATTGGGTGCGATGTCCACCGAAATTGTGAGCGCGGCTTTCCCGTTGAAAGTGAGCATGATCGGCTTTCTGCCGCCGATTCTGGCTGCGTCACCAATCCGGTCTTCGTGGATCAGCTCGTCTTCCAACAGTTTCTTGGTGATTGAGGACATCGAGGCTTTGTTCAGGCCGGTGTGTACGGATAATTCAGCGCGGGAAATTTCTTTCTGGCTGATGATGGCATTCAAAACGGTCGCTTCGTTGTTTTCGCGGATTGTGTATTTGCTGTGAATCAAAAAAACCACTCCTTCTTCCTTCGTTATCTATCATATATCTTCTGAAAGCGCTTGACAACAAAAAAATAATCGTTTATATTATGTTCATGAGTTAGTTGAGCGAACTAACCCAAAGACAAGATAACATTTTTGAGGAGGAAAAGAAATGAGTTATTTTTCAACAGTAGATAAAATCAATTATGAAGGCGTTACCACAGAGAATCCGTTGGCATTCCGCCACTACAACCCATCTGAAGTGGTGATGGGCAAAACGATGAAGGAGCATTTGCGCTTCGGTGTCGCATACTGGCACACAATGACGCAGGACGGTTCCGATCCTTTCGGAAGCCCTACGAACATCCGCACGTGGGAAGGATCCACTCCAATGGAAACCGCAAAAAACCGTGTGGAAGCTTTCTTTGAAATTTTGGAAAAACTTGGCGTTGAATTCTTCTGCTTCCATGATGTCGACATCGCACCGGAAGGAAATTCACTGGAAGAATTTTCCAATAATATCGACGAAATCACGGATCTGATCAAAGCGAAGATGGATCAAACCGGCATCAAACTGTTGTGGAACACAGCAAACATGTTCTCCCACCCACGTTATGTGAACGGGGCAGCTTCCTCCAATAGCGCTGAAGTTTTTGCCTATGCGGCAGCACAAGTGAAAAAAGGCTTGGACGTCAGTAAAAAATTGGGCGGCGCAAACTACGTCTTCTGGGGCGGCCGTGAAGGCTATGAGTCCTTGTTGAATACGGACATGAAATTCGAGCAGGACAACATCGCGCGTTTGTTCAAAATGGCAGTTGCATACGGCGAGAAGATCGGCCACAAACCACAGTTCCTGATCGAACCGAAACCGATGGAGCCATCCAAACACCAATACGACTTCGATGCGGCAACAACAATGGCCTTCATCCAAAAATATGGTTTGGAAGGTGACTTCAAGCTGAACCTGGAAGCGAACCATGCGACATTGGCTGGACATACATTTGAGCATGAAATGAATGTGGCCCGTTGCTACGATGCGCTGGGATCGATCGATGCCAACCAAGGCGACATGCTGTTGGGCTGGGATACAGACGAATTCCCGACGAACATCTACGATACGACATTGGCTATGTATGAAATCCTTGAAAACGGTGGGATTGCGCCGGGCGGAATCAACTTCGATTCCAAAGTACGCCGCTCTTCATTCGAGATGGAAGATCTGTTGTTGGCACATATCGCTGGAATGGACACTTTTGCCCGCGGATTGAAAGCTGCTGCTAAGTTGAAAGAAGAACGCTTCTTCGACGATCTGAAAGACAAACGCTATGCCAGCTACAATGAAGGGATCGGCGCAAGAATCTTGTCGGATGAAGAAACTTTGGAATCATTGACAGAATATTCCCTTCAAAACGGAGACATCAAATTGGAATCAAGCCATCTTGAATTCGTCAAATCCCGTTTGAACGATTACTTGGTATAAACAGCGCAGAACAGGAGCAAAAATTATGGCGTATGTGTTAGGAATAGACTTGGGGACAAGTTCATTGAAGGGGTTGCTGCTGGATGAGCATGGCAAGGCAGTAGCTTCCGCACAGAAAGATTATCCGCTGATTCATCCAAAATCCGGCTACAGTGAGCAGGATCCAGGACAATGGATCCTGGCCTGCGAATATGTACTGGACAAGCTGAAGGCTGAAGTTGCAGACTTCACTGCACAACTGCAAGGAATCAGTTTCTCCGGCCAGATGCACAGTTTAGTTGTGCTGGATGAAGACAATAATGTCCTCCGCAATGCGATTCTGTGGAACGACGTCAGGACAACCAAACAGTGCAAGTCGATTACGGATGCCTTCGGGGATGAGTTGCTTGCGATCACGAAAAACATCGCATTGGAAGGATTCACTTTACCGAAGATTCTGTGGATCCAGGAAAATGAGCCGGAAATCTGGGAAAAGGTGCGGCACATGCTGCTGCCGAAGGATTATCTGGGCTATTGGATGACTGGCACCATGCATATGGACTACTCGGATGCAGCCGGCACGCTGCTTCTGGATGTGGAAAAGAAAGAATGGTCCAAAGCCATTCTCGAAAAATTCCGCATCCCGGAAACCCATCTGCCTGAATTGATCGGCTCATCGGGCATGACCGGAAGCTTGCGATCGGAACTGGCAAACCGCTTTGGCTTTGAAAAGGAAGTAAAGATTTTTGCAGGTGGCGCGGATAACGCCTGCGCTGCGATCGGCGCCGGTATCGTGAATGCGGAGACAGGTATGGCCAGTATCGGCACGTCCGGCGTGTTCCTCGCATTCGAGGATTCCGCTGAGCAGGATTACCAAGGCAAATTGCACCTGTTCAATCATACCATTGAGAACGGCTACTACTCGATGGGTGTCACTTTGGCGGCGGGCCATAGCCTGAACTGGTTCAAAGATACTTTCGCGCCGGACAGCACGTTCGAAGAACTGCTTGAAGGCATGGATGCGATCAAACCGGGTGCAGATGGCTTGTTGTTCACCCCTTATATTGTCGGGGAACGCACGCCGCATGTCGACAGCCGGATCCGCGGCAGTTTCATCGGAATGGATACGAATCATACGATCAAACATTTTGGACGAGCGGTTCTGGAAGGAATCACCTTCTCCTTGAAGGATTCGCAAGTATTGATGGAGCAAGTGGCGGGCAAGTCCTTCAAGCGGATCGTTTCCGTCGGTGGAGGCGCCAAAAATCCGGATTGGCTGCAGATCCAAGCAGATGTTTTCGATGCCGAAATCACCTGTCTGGAAGTCGAACAGGGACCTGGTCTGGGCGCGGCAATGCTGGCTGCGGTCGGACTCGGATGGTTCCCGACAGTGACTGCTTGCGCGGACGTGTTTGTTGCCTATAAAGATGTCGTCCAACCGATTCCGGAAAACGTCGTAGCCTATGAAAAAGCCTACGCACTCTACACGCAAGTCTACGGAGCTACAAAAGACTTGTGTCATGCATGAGCGAAAGAATAACCGTCTGTTTATGCGGAAGTTTGTATGTGCAACGTTAAGATTTTGGGTTTGAATCATGGGAACGAATCGTAGCTGGATGGTTTTACACCATCTAGCCACGATTCGCGAAGTGGTGCCAGGAAACGGATAATCCATTTAATGTAAGCGTTATCCTCTTGGGCGTGGTAATGATGTAAAATTAATCAGCAGTGGAGGAATTCGGAATGAAATTCAGTTTGAAAAAAGGTATCCTTGCAACAGCAACTTTGTTATCTGCAGTGGTCTTGGGAGCTTGCGGAAGTGGCAACGCCTCTACCGGAGAAAGTGGTTATGTCGGGATTGCGATGCCAACGAAATCGATGGAACGATGGATTTCGGACGGCAACAACATGGTGACGGAATTGGAGAAGCTGGGTTATAAAACGGACTTGCAGTACGGGGAAGACAAAGTCGAAAATCAGATTGCGCAAATCGAGAACATGATAACGAAAGGCGTCGATCTTTTGGTTATAGCCCCAATCGATGGTTCTGCTTTAACAAACGTTTTGGAAAAAGCTGCGAACGAGGATATTGAAGTCATCGCTTACGACCGTCTGTTGATGAATTCCGAGCATGTGGATTATTATGCCACATTCGACAACTTCGGCGTTGGGGTTCTACAGGCTTCATATATCGAAGATGCATTAAACTTGAGCGAAGGTGAAGGCCCTTATAATATCGAATTATTCAGTGGATCTCCGGATGACAATAATGCTCTTATCAATTACGATGGTGTGATGTCTGTGTTCCAACAGTACCTGGACAGCGGCCAACTGGTCGTGCATTCCGGTCAAACAAAATTCAGCCAAATCGCAACACTGCGTTGGGACGGTTCGACTGCCCAAGGACGGATGGATAATCTGTTGAGCGCAAACTATACAGATAAAACATTGGATGCCGTCTTGTCTCCCAATGATACGATCAGTCTAGGGGTTATCTCTTCTTTGAAAGGGGTGGGCTACGGCTCCGCAGACAAACCGATGCCGGTCATCACAGGACAAGATGCAGACCAAGCAGGCGTGAAATCGATCATTGCAGGTGAACAAACGCAGACTGTATTCAAAGATACACGTATCTTGGCTAAAAATACAATCGAGATGATCGAAGCCATCTTCAAAGGCGAAGAAGTACCGGTAAATGACACCGAAACCTACGACAACAGCGTTAAAGTGGTGCCGACCTATTTGGCAAACCCAATCTCTGTCGACAAAGAGAACTATAAGGCAGAGCTGATCGATACGGAATATTACACAGAAGAAGATTTAGCGCAATAAGCAATAGGAACGAATACAGGCTGTCTCATTTCGAGGCGGCCTTTCGTCGTTCTCCTCCGGTGAACGGAGGCTTTGCCGGAGCACGGCCCGCATTTTGAGTTGTGCTCCGAAGAGGACGGACTCGCAGGAGGAGAACCCGTAAGATACCGCTGAACTCCGGCGAGGGGAGCCTCACAGGAGGAGGGCATCGATTCAAATGGGCAACTCCAACAAACGAAATTTTGAAGATGATTGTACAGCAACGAATGGCTGATGTATGATGATGTTATACAACATTATCCAGGGAATCAGAATAGGACAGCCTACTTTTAGGGTCGGTGAAGGAAATCCGATAGCTGCAACGAATATCCAAGAATCCCTATCATTATTGGAGGACAATGCTATGACGGTCAGTTATGAGAAGTTTGATTTGAAGGAAGTTATCAATGCTTCCGGTCGGATGACGATTTTGGGTGTATCGAAAGTATCGCAAGCTGTTCTGGCTGCCCAACAATATGGGGGAGAACACTTTTTTGAGATGGAAGATTTGTCGGTGAAAGTCGGCGCTTATTTGGCTGATTTGCTCAAAGCGGAAGACGCCCAAGTTGTGTCTTCTGCTTCGGCGGGCATCGCTCAATCCGTGGCAGGAGTCATCGGAAAAGGCAGTTTGTTTCATGCCTACCATCCTTATGCAGAAACAATCACGCAGCGGGAAATCATTTTGCCCAAAGGCCATAATGTGGATTACGGCACGCCGGTTGAAGTCATGGTTCAGCAAGGGGGCGGCAAAGTCGTAGAAGCCGGATATGCAAATGTGTGTACTCCGGAGCATGTGGAAATGATGATCACCAAGGAAACGGCGGCCCTGCTTTATGTCAAAAGCCACCATACCGTGCAGAAAAGCATGCTGACGGTGGACGAAATGGTGGCAGTGGCCCGAAAGTACGACTTGCCGGTGATCGTCGACGCCGCAGCGGAAGAAGATTTATTCGGCTATTACGCAGCGGGGGCGGACTTGGTGATCTATTCAGGAGCCAAAGCAATCGAGGGCCCGAGCGCCGGCTTGGTCGTCGGCAAAAAAAGCGCGGTTGAATGGGTGCGGCTGCAAGGTAAGGGGATTGGCCGGGCCATGAAGATCGGCAAAGACAATATTCTGGGGTTAGCCCAAGCCGTGGAAGATTATCTGGCTAATGGCAGCGAAAGCGGCGAATCGATGAAGGCGCGTCTAGTGCCCTTTATCGAAGCGGTCAATCAAATTCCCGCTTTGCAAGCCACTGTCGTGCAGGACAGTGCCGGCAGGGAGATCTATCGGGGCAGTGTCAAGGTGTCTGGAGAAATAGATGCCAAAGAAGTCATCCGTCAGTTAAAAACGCAAAATCCGGCGATCTATACGCGCGAATATCAAGCCAATAACGGCATTATCGAGTTTGATATCCGTTCCGTCAACCAAACGGAAATGATGAAGATTGTGCAGCGGTTGCGGGAAATTTTGGGAGAATGATGAAAAAGTGATTCCCACCGTTTATTACCAGAAAGACAAAAACAAACAGCGAATGGACAACCTATTGTAGGCGTTCCATTCGCTGTTTGTTTTTTGTGGCACTCGATTGTCCTCCTCCGGCGAACGGAGGCTTTGCCGGAGGTCGGCCCACATTCAGGGGACTGTGCTCCGACTAGGACAGGCTCTCAGGAGAAGCGCCTGCAAATTACCGCTGTCCGCCGGTGTGGGAACCCTCACCGGAGCAGGGCACCCAATCCGTCGCGCAACTCCGATAAGCAGGCAATCAGCCGATTTCCTCAAACACCCAAGCATCGTAGGGCTGCATCTGCAGCCGCTTTGCAACAGCAGGCACGTCCGTTGTATTCGTCGACAGCAACTGCCATTTTTTGTTGGCAATCCGTGTCGGCAGATCGATTTGGCAAGGGTTGCGGCTCAGGTTCGTGAGCACGAGCACCTGTTTTGTGTCCGATTTCCGCAGATAAGCAAAGACCTGCGGATGATTTTTCAGAATCAGTTCGAACGCCCCTTCGGCATAGATGGGCTGTGCCTTCCGCAACCGGATCAGGTGTTTGTAGTGGCTCAAAACGGACTGCTCGTCCTTTTCCTGATCAAAAATGTTCACCTGCGCGGTGTTCGCATTGACGGCCATCCATGGCAGCAACTCGGAAAATCCGCCGAACATGCCGCCTTCCCACTGCAGCGGGGTGCGCGAATGGTCCCGCGTCCAGTGGGTGACGTTGCGCAAGGCATCTTCCGGGGAGGCACCGCTGTCCAAGAGAATCCGGTAAAGATTGTGCGAATCCTGGGCGTCGACTTGCTCCATCGATTCGAACGCGAAATTGGTCATGCCGATTTCCTGACCTTGATAGATGAAGGGCGTCCCTTTCAGCAGCATGTACATCGTCGCGATCGCTTTGGCAGATTTGGGCGATTCGTCCCCCAGAATCGAAGCGATCCGCGGATTGTCATGATTCTCCACGTACAGGGCGTTCCAGCCGTTCGCCCCCAAATCCTTTTGCCAACGCGAAAGCACCTTTTTGAACCCCAACAAATTGAGCCGTTCCTCACCCGGTTGGCCTTCGCGCACATTATGCTCCAACTCGAAGATCATGTTCAGATAGCCGTCTTCTTTGGTCCAATGCACCGCTTTTTTGCTGGAAACGCCGCTTGCTTCGCCGACTGTCATGATCGGGTAGGCATCAAAAATTTCCTTCAGCTCCTGCATATAGACTTCGATCCCCGCGACGTTCATGAAAGGAGCCCAAGGATTATCGGTGATTCTGAAATCCCAGGGTTCTTTCTGGATATGGCTGATTGCATCCAAACGGAAGCCGTCGATCCCCAAGTCCAGCCACCAGCGGATCATCCGGTAGATTTCTTCCCGCACTTGCGGATTTTTCCAGTTCAGATCGGGCTGTTCCGGCGCAAAGACATGGAAATAGGCCTGGCCCGAGTTGTCATCGTAAGTCCAGGTCGAGCCGCCGAAGAAGCTTTGCCAAGCGTTCGGCAGCTTGTTTTCCGTGGCATCCGCCCACAAATAATAGTCGCGGTAAGGATTGTCTTTGCCTTTTTTTGCTTCCAGAAACCAAGGATGCTGGTCGCTCGTATGGTTCACCACCAGATCCATGATGATTTTGATGCCTGCAGCATGGGCTTTGCCCAACAGTTCCTCGAAATCGGCCATCGTCCCGAAATCGGGATGGATGTCCTGATAATCGGAAATGTCATAGCCGTTGTCGACATTCGGCGAAGCGTAAACAGGGTTCAGCCAGATGAAATCCACGCCCAATGATTGCAGATAGGGTAGTTTTTCGATGATTCCCTGCAAGTCGCCGATGCCGTCGTGGTTGGCGTCCCGGAAACTCCGGGGATAAATCTGATAGCCTACTGCATTTTTCCACCATCTGTTCATGCTGCCACCTTCACCACGAAAGCTTGCCAAGGCTTCAGTTGGATGTCCTTCAAACTGGTAATCTCATTCCCGTCATTCTGGATGATCACTTCGGCTATCTCGTCTTCAGCCGAGAACGGTTGCGCGGCATCAGAGAAGTTGGCCACGACTAGCCAGCGTTCGCCTTCGTATTCCCGGTAATAGCTGATGACTTCGTCGACCGTATCGACCAGCTCGAATTCGCCCCAAATTATAATTGGGTTTTCTTTGCGCAAGCGGATCAGTTTTTGGTACGTATAAAAGATCGAATCCGGATCGGCCAACGCAGCTTCCGCATTGATGGCCGGATAATTTTTGTTCACGGCAATCCAAGGGGTGCCTGTCGTAAATCCGCCGTGGGAAGAAGCGTTCCACTGCATCGGGCGGCGGGCATTGTCGCGGCCTTTGGCATTGATGGAAGCCAGGATATCTGCTTCGGAATAGCCTTTCGCCAAGCGCTCGTTGTACATATTGAGCGTTTCGATGTCCCTTGCTTCGGCAATATCAGTGATCGGCGTATTGGTCATGCCGATCTCTTCGCCTTGATAGATGTAGGGCGTGCCTTTCATCATGTGCAACAGGATCGCTAGCATTTTCGCGCTCTCCGAACGGTATTCCTGGTCATTTCCCCAGCGCGAAAGCATCCGCGGCAAATCGTGGTTGTTCCAGAACAGGGAATTCCAGCCGTCGTGCCCGAGTTCGGTCTGCCATTTCGCCAGAATCCGTTTCAGTTCGGCGACTTTCATCGGCTGCAGATCCCATTTCTCGCCGTTCGATTTTTGGTCCAGGCCGATATGTTCGAATTGGAAGACCATCGACAGTTCGTTGCGCTCAGGAGCAGAGTACAGTTTGGCGATTTCCGGGGTCGCTCCCCAGGTTTCGCCGACGGTCAGCAGGTCGTGGTTGCCGAAAGTCGCTTGCTGCATTTCCTGCAGGAATTCATGCAGCTGCGGTCCGTTGCCGGTGATGGCTTTTTCGGGGATTTTTCCGATCAGGTCGATGACATCCATGCGGAAGCCGCCGATCCCTTTGGCGATCCAACGGTTCATCATCGCGTAGATTTCCTGGCGCATTTTTGGATTCTGCCAGTTCAGGTCCGGCTGTTTTTTGCTGAAAAGATGCAAGTAATATTGACCGCTCGCCGCATCCCATTCCCAGGCCGGTCCGGAGAAGGCGGAGCCCAATCCGTTCGGAACGCCGCCATCCACGCTAGAGTCTGCCCAGACATAATAGTCGCGGTACGGATTGTCTTTGCCTTTTTTGGCTTCGATAAACCAGGCGTGCTCATCCGAAGTATGGTTGACCACCAGATCCATCACCACTTTGATGTTGCGCTTTTCGGCTTCCGCGATAAAATGCTCCATCTCTTCCATCGTGCCGAACTCGTCGAGAATGGCTTCGTAGTCGGAAATATCATACCCGTTGTCGTCGTTCGGCGACTGGTAGACAGGCGAAAGCCAAATCGCTCCGATACCCAATTTTTCCAGATAGTCCAATTTTTCGGTCATGCCGGCGATATCACCGATGCCGTCGCCGTTGCTGTCCCTGAAGCTCCGCGGATAGATCTGATACACGACAACCTCTTGCCACCAATGTTTTTTCATGCTGCAACCTCATCTCTTATTTATTCTAAATAGGCAGTGACTATTCTTTCATCAACACAAAACCTTTGCGCGCCAATTCGACAGCCCCGTCCGATACGTCCGCAAGGTTCGAGAACAAAGCCTCTCCGATCAGCTCGACCCGTGCCGTGTGCTCGCCGGTATTGAAGGCGCCGCGGATGAGCTCGCCGCCCAGCATGCGCTCAAAGATGACTACGCCGGATTCTTCGGATACCTGGCGCCAATAAACAGTGCCTTCCGAAAGGATTTTTTGTTGCTCTTTGCGGATCCCGTTCAGTTCTTTCACGAAACGGTGCAGATCGCGATCCTGTTTTTCTTCTTCCCAGACCATGCACTTTCGGCAATCCGGGTCCATCCCGCCGGTCAAACCGATTTCATCCCCGTAGTACAGGCATGGAACGCCAGGCTGGATATAGGTGAAGGCCATCGCTTGTTTCATGACGTCTTTGTCCTCGTTGGCTTCCGTCAATAGACGCGGTGTATCGTGGGAATCGAGGATATTGAATTGCATCTGGTTTGTCTGATTGCGGTAGAGCATCAGCTGGTTGTTCATTTCCGAAACCATTTTACTCAATGATAATTCATTCTTCACGAAATAACCCATAATCGCATCAGTGAAGGCGTAGTTCATCACGGCATGGAATTCGTCGCCCTGCAACCAGTTTTGGGAAGAATGCCAAATTTCGCCGAGAATGTAGAAATCTTTTTTGGCTTCATCGCAGACAATCCGGAATTTTTTCCAAAAAGCGTGATCGACTTCGTTCGCGACATCCAAACGCCAAGCGTCGATATCGAAAGCTTCGATCCAGTAACGGGCGATGTTCAGCAGATAATCCTGCACTTCCGGATTGGCCGTGTTCAGCTTCGGCATATGCGGGTTGGCGGCAAAGACATCGTAAGTGATGTCGTAGGCATCTTCGAAATTTTCACCGCGTTTGTAGGAAGCCGGAAACTCATTGATGTGGAACCAGTCGACGTATTGCGAATCTTCCCCATGCGCAAGTACGTCCTGCCATTGCGGCGAAGAATCACCGATATGATTGAAGACGGCATCCAGCATGACTTTCATGCCGCGCTTGTGGCATTCTTCCACGAGTTTTTTGAAAGTTTCTGCATCGCCGAAAGCCGGGTCGATCTTCAGGTAATCGATCGTATCGTACTTATGGTTGGAAGAAGCTTCAAAAATCGGGCAGAAATAGATGCCGTTGATACCCAAGTCCTCCAAATAATCAAGGTGATCGATGACCCCCTGCAGGTCGCCGCCGAAGAAGTTCTCGCGGCTTGGATCTGCCGAACCCCAAGCCAGCGTGCCTTCCGGATCGTTGCTCGGATCCCCATTGGCAAAACGTTCCGGGAAAATCTGATACCAAACTGTTTTTTTGACCCATTCCGGTGTTTTGTAGCGATCGACTTCATGGAAGAAGGGCATCCGAAAGTAGTTGTTCGGCATCCGCAAATAGTCTTCTTCTAATGGATAAACGCCGTGATCGCCGTAAAATACGGAAATCCCATCATGACCCTTCAAGGCAAATGCATAAGACAGGCGCTTTAAGGGGGCCGTGACTTCGACGAACCAGTAATCGTGAAGATCAGTGGAAAGGGCTTTGATCATCTGAAGCGGTTTGCGGAACCACTCTTCTTTGTCCAAAAAATAAGGATCCCCGTAAAGCAAACCCATCTCGCGGACGTCTCCACGAGCAGTACGCAGACGGACGTGCATCGTTTCTGGGTCATATAGGTAGGCAAATTCGCTTTCAGGGCGATGGTAAAGTGCGGAAGTGTTCATAGTAGTATCGGCTCCTTTTCATTCTTTGTTTTCCCACATTGTGTCACATCGCATAGTAGGATGCAAGAACTTTTAGCAATCGGTTGCATTTTGTTTTTTTAGTTAGGGAATGGCGTCCGATGGGTTATTGTTCACCGGAAAAGCTTTATATAACTATATAAGTAAGCTTTTTGGGACGAATCAAACACTGTCGGAAAATGAACCATTTTCTTTTTTTAAGAAATAAAGCTTGACTATTGAAGCAATCGGTTGCATAATCAAACATGTAAAGGAAATTCATTTCAAGGGGGACAAGTAAGTGAAAACGAATTGGAAAAAGTATTTTGGAAGCGGTTTAGTGTTGGGGGCATCTGCTTTAATCTTGGGCGCATGCGGCGGCACAGCTGATACAAGCGATACAGGCTCAGCTGAAAACACATCCGGAGAAGTCGTTGTGGAAGGCGACGTCAAATTGTGGGTGGACACAGATCACGTGGAAGTCTTCAAAGGGATCGTAGCAGAGTTCGAAAAAGAATTCCCTGAAGTTACGGTTGAAGTGGCGGCAGGAAGCTCAGCTGATGCAAAGAAAGATGTCTCGAAAGATCCAAAAGCAGCGGCTGACGTTTTCATGATGCCGCACGACCAAGTCGGTCAAATGGCTGAAGCAGGTCTGTTATATCCGAACACAAAATATGCAGATGAAGTAAAAGCAAATAACGTGGAATCGGCTGTCGAAGGCGTAACGTGGAACGATGAGCTTTACGGCTACCCATACGGCGTTGAATCGCAAGTTCTCTACTATAACAAAGCGAAACTGACTGAAGATGATGTGAAGAGCTGGACGACATTGTCTGAAAAAGGCAAAATCGGCACAAACTTTGCTGAAGCAGGAGCCAACTATATCTTCGGACCGCTGTTCATGAGTAACGGTCTTTACTTGTACGGTGAAACCGGCGAAGATCCAAGCGGAACCAACTTTAATGACGAAAAAGGTGCTGAAGTCCTTGCATGGATCGCAGCTCAAAAGAACAATCCAGGCGTGATCCAGTCCGGTGCTGAAGCCTTAGCCAACTTGGAAGCAGGCGTTTCGGACGCATTCCTTTCCGGACCTTGGTCGAAAAATGATGTCACCAAAGCATTGGGTGAAAATATGGGTGTTGCGGCTTACCCGACAGTCGATTTCGGCAGCGGCGAAGTTCAGATGAAAGCTTTCTTGGGCGTCAAATTATTTGCGGTAAACCAACAGACAGATGCGCCTTTAGCATCCATGGCTTTGGCGAACTACCTGTCCAATGAAACTTCCCAATTGATTGAATTCCAGGAAATGGGCGTCATCCCATCTAACAAAGTCGTTCAGGAATCAGCAGAAGTACAAGAAGACGTTGTTGCAAAAGCGGTCATGGAAATGTCCCAATCCACTCATTCAGTCGTAATGCCTAAAGTTCCAGAAATCGTTTCCTTCTGGCCAGCAATGGATGCCATCATCAATGATGCATACAAAGGCAACATCACAGCAGACGAATACATGAGTAAACTGGACAAATTGGTCGAAGACACATCCAAAGTAACAGAACCTGAAGAAGAAAAAGAATAACAAAAATTAAAAGGGAGGGCGAAGGAGCACGCATCTTTCGTCCCTCTTATTTAAATGATGAAAGTGAGTGGGGAAGCCATGTTCAAGAAAAAAAGTTACGGCCAGCAGATGACCTTTCGGGAGTTGTTCAAAGAAGGGGATGTCGCAACAAAACTTTCCTTTGTTGTCATGGGAGCTGCCAATCTTGCCAATAAACAATACCTAAAAGGTTTGATTTTCCTGTTTTCGCAGATCGCCTTCTTCTATTGGCTGATCCGCAATGGACTGCGGGCGCTGTCCATGTTAGCGACGTTGGGTACCCAATCGCAAGGGCTCGTTTTTGACGAACGCCTAGGGATTGAGGTGCTGCAAGAGGGTGACAACTCGATGTTACTGCTATTATTCGGGATTGCTGCCATTGTGATTTGTTTGCTCCTTGTTGGTTTGTACGTCATCAATCTGAAAAGCGCAAGGAATATCCATGAACTGAAGAAAGCAGGAAAAAAAATCCCGAGCACGATGGATGATTTGGCGAGTTTGTTGAATGAACGATTCCATGCCACCTTGATGACGATTCCGTTGTTGGGCGTACTTTTGTTCACGGTCCTGCCGCTGCTCTACATGATTTCGATCGCCTTCACGAACTATGACCACACGCACCTGCCGCCGAAAAACCTTTTTACCTGGGTCGGCTTTGTAAACTTCGGTAACGTCATTTCCGGAAATATGGCAGACACCTTCTTCCCGGTCTTGGGCTGGACGCTGATTTGGGCGACGCTGGCAACAGTCACTTGCTTTTTCTTCGGCATCCTGCTGGCACTTTTGATCAATACCAAAGGCCTGAAATTCAAAGGCGTTTGGCGCACAATTTTCGTCACCACGATGGCCGTTCCGCAGTTCATTTCACTGTTGGTGATGCGTAATCTCTTGAATGGCGCGGGTCCCATCAACGCGACATTGTTGAACTTGGGCCTGATCGATTCAGCCATTCCATTTTTGACGGATCCGATTTGGGCAAAAATTACCGTCATTGTCGTCAACATGTGGATCGGGATTCCGGCAACGATGCTGGTTTCGACGGGGATCATCCAAAACCTGCCGACGGATCAGATCGAAGCGGCCCGGATCGATGGCGCCAACAAACTGCAGATTTTCAGGAACATCACTTTCCCGCAAATTCTGTTCGTGATGATGCCTGCGTTGATCCAACAGTTCATCGGCAACATCAACAACTTCAACGTCATTTTCCTGTTGACCGGAGGCGGACCTTCGAACTCCGACTTTTACGGCGCGGGTTCGACGGACTTGTTGGTTACGTGGCTGTACAACTTGACGGTCAATACGATGGACTACAATTTGGCATCCGTCATCGGTATCCTGATCTTCATCCTGTCCGCAGTGTTCAGTCTGCTGGCTTACACAAGAACGAATTCATTCAAGGAGGGCTAAAAAAATGGCAAAAGTAAAGAAAACAACAGGATACAAAGCGCAACGGCGGTCTTCGCTGGCTACAGTCTATGCCGTCCTGGCTGTTCTGTCGGTCATTTGGCTATTCCCTATCGTGTGGATCGTTTTGACCAGCTTCCGGGCAGAAGGCGGCGCGTTCGTTCCGTACATTATTCCAAAATCATTCACGTTGGATAACTACAGAATTCTTTTGCAGAACACAACCGGAAATTATCCGTTTGTGCGCTGGTTCCTGAACACGTTGTTTGTTTCCGTCATCAGTTGCATTCTGTCGACTTTCATCACAATCGCAATGGCGTACGCACTGTCGCGCCTGCGCTTCAAGATGCGGAAACCGTTCCTGAAAGTCGCGTTGGTCCTGAACATGTTCCCCGGATTCATGAGCATGATCGCCGTGTACTACATCCTGAAAGCCCTGAATCTGACGGAAAGCCTGCTTGCTTTGATTCTGGTCTATTCCGCCGGCTCGGCGCTAGGCTTCTACATCGCCAAAGGATTCTTCGATACGATCCCGATGGCATTGGATGAATCGGCCATGATCGACGGTGCCAACAAGTGGGAGATCTTCACAAAAATCACACTGCCGTTGTCCAAACCGATCATCGTGTACACGTCCTTGCTGGCTTTCATGGGACCATGGATGGATTTTATCTTCGCAAAAATCATCATGGGCGACAACATCCCGAACTACACGATCGCGATTGGGCTGTTCACGATGATGACCCGCACAACCGCGAACTCGCTGTTCATGGCCTTCACCGCAGGCTGTGTGCTGATTGCCATCCCGATCACGATTCTGTTCATCTTCATGCAACGCTTCTATGTGGAAGGCGTGACTTCCGGATCAGTCAAAGGATAAAAATGTATAGCGAAAAAGCCCAAAAGGCGCTCTTGTCGGAGCGCCTTTTTGCTTTTCAATATGTTCAATCAATATTCCGACTTATGTTCCTCAGTTCACGATCGCCAAGCCCTTAATGATTTGAGACAACGCGTCATTGATCGTAGTTGCTGGACCGACAAGCATTTTGTCTCCAACCGCAGAAATAAGTAGGATGCGATCGAATGCCCTACTTTCTCAGTCAATCAAGTAGGGTGTCAGAAGTTTGCGAAGAGTGGTGTGATTCTCCGATAATTTGCCTAAAATATCAAATTTTCCGGTTTATGAATCTAGATAAATGAAAAAAGTAACACCTCAGTAATTTATTAGAGAGAGAATACTTTATATTTTAATGTCTATTTAAGGTCTACTCAGATCCGACAAGTGCAAAACATTGATTTTACTGGGCCTTTGATGTAGATTATAAGTGTCTAATAAATCAGTTCAGAAAGAGGGGTAGAATAGATGAAAATTGGATATGCGCGTGTGTCCACCACAGACCAGAATCTGGACCGACAGATCGAGGCCCTCAAAAAAGCAGGGGCAGAGAAAATCTTTGAAGAAAAAATGTCCGGAAAGAGTATGACAGATCGAGAGGAACTACAGAAAGCCTTGAGTTTCCTGCGAGAAAAAGATGTCTTGATGGTGGAGTCATTGGATCGACTGGGTCGAAACTATGATGATATCGTTCAGATGGTGCAGCAACTTGACCGGAAGGAAATTGGTTTAATCGTATTAAATTTACCCATTCTGAACCATGATTTAGGAGATCCCAATCTACAGAAGCTGATTCGGAACATGATCGTGCAGTTACTTTCCTGGACCACTCAAAATGAACGGGAAGAAATTAAGCGTAAGCAACGCCAAGGGATAGAGATCGCTAAGAAGAAGGGCCACTACAAGGGCCGTCCGGTGAAGTATGCGGCTGATGCCAAAAACCCCCGTGACCGTATGACATACAACGTGATTGTGAATAAGCTGAAAAAGGGAGAGCCCATCAAGAAGATTG
>ERZ1023652.138-NODE-138-length-16846-cov-10.318679_pt1 | contig 16846 bp, 11 predicted proteins | sample MGYA00520879_ERZ1023652 | MGnify/ENA primary metagenome ERZ1023652 (study PRJEB33180, sample SAMEA4044469) | wastewater metagenome | place: Denmark | collected 2016-04-02 | study: EMG produced TPA metagenomics assembly of the PRJEB13832 data set (Local...
GCTGTGGCCGACCTGCCCCAGTCCATTGCAGACAACGCAAAAGATGGCGACGTGGTGATGTGCATGGGTGCGGGTTCGATTGGTGCCGTGCCCGGAAAGGTGGTTGATTTGCTACAAAATAATGAGCGGTTGCCGCAAGCAGGGAGGGCGCAATGAACACATTTGGCTCAAATATTGACGCCCGCACGTTGGGCAAGGTGGCAGTGCTGATGGGTGGTGCATCGGCCGAGCGCGATGTGTCCCTGATGTCCGGCCGCGGCGTGCTGCAGGCGCTGCGCTCGCGCGGTGTGGATGCTTACGCGTTCGACCCGGCACAGAGCGAACTGGGCGAACTCCAGCGCGGCGGTTACGCCCGCTGCTTCATTGCCCTGCACGGGCGCCACGGTGAAGACGGCACGGTGCAAGGCGCGCTGGAGTTGCTCGGAATTCCGTACACCGGCTCGGGTGTGATGGCGTCCAGCATGTCGATGGACAAGATCATGACCAAGCGCATCTGGCGTGCCGAGGGCTTGCCCACGCCCGACTGGCGTCTTGTGGCCAGCGGCGAGGAAACGGCTATGGCGCTGCAGGCGCTGGGCGCGCCCATGATCGTCAAGCCCGCGCGCGAGGGCTCGACCATCGGGCTGACCAAGGTGTCCTCGCCCGAGCAGTGCGAGCAGGCCTATGCGCTGGCGTCGAAATACGACCCCGAGGTGCTGTGCGAACAGTTCATCGAGGGCGATGAAACCACCTGCCCCATCCTGGGCGAAGGCGCCAGCGCCCATGCGCTGCCGGTGATCCGCATCGTGGCGCCGCAAGGCAATTACGACTACGAACACAAGTATTTCACCGACGACACCCAATACCACTGCCCAAGCGGCCTGCCCGAGGCGGAAGAACGCGAGATCCAGCGCCTGGTGGTGCAGGCCTTCCGTTCGCTGGGCTGTCGGGGCTGGGCGCGGGCCGACATCATGATCCGCGCCAGTGACCGCAAACCCTTCCTGCTGGAAATCAACACCTCGCCGGGCATGACCGGTCATTCGCTGGTTCCCATGTCGGCACGGGCTCTGGGCATCAGCTACGAAGACCTGTGCGTAGGCGTGCTCGCCACCGCCACGCTGGACACGCCGCCCGGTGCCACGCTGAGCCCGGCACAGAGCCAGCCCCAGGAGGCCACCACGCCATGAACCAGTCGCTGCCCGCACCGCTGGACGTCAAGCTCATGAACCTGACCGCTTCGGTCTTGTTCCTGTGCTGCGTGCTGCTTTTGCTGGCAGCGGGGGCGCGCTGGGTGTTGCGTTATCCCGGTTTTTCTGTGGCGCGCATCGTGGTTCAGGGTGAGCTGGTGCACAACAATGCAGTGACCTTGCGCGCCAATGTGGCGCCGCAGCTGGCGGGCAACTTCTTCACCATCGATCTGCGGGCCGCGCGCGCGGCCTTCGAGCAGGCGCCCTGGGTGCGCAAGGCCCTGGTGCGGCGCGAGTTTCCGGGTGGCCTGCGCGTGGAGCTGCAGGAACACGATGCTGTTGCCTTCTGGGGGGGCGAAACCGGTTCGGCACTGGTCAACAGCCAGGGCGAGGTTTTCGAGGCCAATGTGGGCGATGTGGAGCAAGAAGGCTTGCCCCGCCTCACGGGTCCCCAGGGTAGTTCGGCCGAGGTGCTGCAGATGCACGGCGTACTGCAGCCACTGTTTGAGCCGCTGGGCATGGCTGTGGATGCGCTGGAACTCACCGGGCGCGGCGGCTGGCGCGCCACGCTCGACACCGGCGCAGCGCTGGAGCTGGGAGGCGGCACGCAACAAGAAGTGGTGCAACGCACGCAGCGCTTCATCAGCACACTGACGGGGGTGGCGGCGCAATACCAGCGCCGTGCGGACGCACTGGAGTCGGCAGACCTGCGGCATGCCGGAGGCTATGCGCTGCGGTTGCGTGGCGTGACGACAGTCACCGCGGAAGCGGCTGCGAAGAAATAGCCGCGTGCAGCAGATGCGACAGGACAGAACAATGAAGGGCAGACACTGATATGGCAAGAGAATACAAAGACGTCGTGGTGGGGCTGGACATCGGCACGGCCAAGGTCATGGCCGTGGTGGCCGAGGTGTTGCCCAATGGCGAGCTCAAACTCGCAGGCCTGGGCGTGGCCCCGAGCAATGGCTTGAAGCGTGGCGTGGTGGTGAACATCGACGCCACCGTCCAGAGCATCCAGCAGGCGCTCAAAGAAGCCGAGCTGATGGCCGACTGCAAGATCCAGCGCGTCTATACCGGCATCACGGGCAGCCATATCCGGGGCCTCAACTCCAGCGGCATGGTGGCCGTGAAGGACAAGGAAGTCACCGCCGCCGACGTGGCGCGCGTGGTCGAGACGGCCAAGGCGATCAACATCTCCAGTGACCAGCGCCTGTTGCTGGTGGAGCCGCAGGAATTTGTGATCGACGGGCAAGACGTGAAAGAGCCCATCGGCATGAGTGGCATCCGTCTGGAGGCCAAGATCCATATCGTGACCGGTGCGCAGAGTGCGGCCGAGAACATCATCAAGTGCGTGCGCCGCTGCGGCCTCGAAGTCGAGCAGCTCATGCTCAACCCACTGGCCAGCAGCCAGGCCGTGCTGACCGATGACGAGCGCGAGCTGGGCGTGGTGCTGGTGGATATCGGCGCGGGCACGACCGACGTGGCCATCTTCACCGGCGGTGCCATCCGCCACACGGCGGTGATCCCGATTGCGGGCGACCTCATCACCAGCGACATTGCCATGGCACTGCGCACGCCCACCAAGGACGCCGAAGACATCAAGGTCGAAAGCGGCTACGCCAAGCAATTGCTCGCCGACCCCGAGGCCCAGGTGGAAGTGCCCGGCCTGGGCGACCGCAGCCCGCGCATGCTCAGCAAGCAGGCGCTGGCTGGCGTGATCGAGCCCCGGGTCGAAGAAATTTTCTCGCTCGTGCAGCAGGTGGTGCGCGAGTCGGGCTACGAAGAGGTGCTCTCATCGGGCATCGTGCTCACCGGCGGCAGCTCGGTCATGCCCGGAATGATCGAACTGGGCGAGGACATCTTTTTGAAACCCGTGCGCCGCGGCATTCCCAAGTATTCCAGCGCCCTGTCGGACATGGTCGCCCAGCCCCGTGCCTCCACTGTCATGGGCTTGCTCGAAGAAGCGCGCCTGGCACGTCTTCGTGGGTTCAAGGTGGCGCAAAAGAGCGGGTCGATGAAGACCGCGTTCGGGCGCTTCAAGGATTTCATCGTGGGGAACTTCTGACCATGAAATACCCAGGCATGAGCGCCGCCGGGCCGCCCCAAGGCGCGAAGGCCCCCTTGCGGGGCAGCGCAGCAGACGCAGTTGCAAGCGTGGGGGCGATCTGGCTAGCAAGAGGGAGTCCCCATCGCATACCGCGCGGGCGATGGCGATGTATCGGACCGCCCTATGTCCCGCGAAACAGACCCCCTTTCCCCATTTGGCAATTGAATACGTATTTAGAAACAGGAGCTCCAACATGACCATCGAAATGATCGAAGCCGAAGAATTCAACCAGGGCACCCAGATCAAGGTAATCGGTGTGGGCGGCGGCGGCAGCAATGCTGTCGAGCACATGATTGCCCGCAGCGTGCAGGGCGTTGAGTTTGTCAGCGCCAACACCGACGCGCAGGCGCTGACCCGCAGCTCCGCCCACCGCACCATCCAGCTGGGCCAAAGTGGCCTGGGCGCCGGCAGCAAGCCCGACAAGGGCCGCGAAGCCGCCGAAGCCGCCGTGGATGACATCCGCGCCGCCATCTCTGGCGCGCACATGCTGTTCATCACCGCCGGCATGGGTGGCGGCACGGGCACCGGCGCCGCACCGGTGATTGCGCGTGTGGCCAAGGAAATGGGCATTCTCACCGTGGGCGTGGTCACCAAGCCCTTCGACTGGGAGGGTGGCCGCCGCATGAGCAATGCCGACAACGGCCTGGCCGAGCTCGAAGCCAATGTCGATTCGCTGATCGTGGTGCTCAACGAAAAGCTGCTCGAAGTGCTGGGCGATGACATCACCCAGGACGAAGCCTTTGCCCACGCCAACGACGTGCTGAAAAACGCCGTAGGCGGCATTGCCGAAATCATCAACGAATACGGCCATGTGAACGTCGACTTCGAAGACGTGCGCACCGTGATGGGCGAGCCTGGCAAGGCCATGATGGGCACGGCCACCGCCAGCGGCCCCGACCGCGCCCGCATTGCCGCCGAGCAGGCCGTGGCCTGCCCGCTGCTCGAAGGCATCGACCTGTCGGGCGCCAAGGGCGTGCTGGTGCTGGTCACCGCCGCCAAGGGCAGCCTCAAGCTGTCCGAATCGCGCCTGGCCATGAGCACCATCAACGCCTACGCCTCGCCCGACGCGCATGTCATCTACGGCGCTGCCTACGACGACAGCCTGGGTGAAGAGATCCGCGTGACCGTGGTGGCCACGGGCCTGTCGCGCCCCAATGCGCGCCGCCAGCCCATCTCGGTGGTGCAGGGCGGCCTGCGCACGGGCACGGACAACATGGCCTACCAGATGCCCATGACCACCAGCGGCGTGATGGGCGGAGCCGTCGGCGTGGCAGGCGGCATGGGCGTCGGTTCCCAGGCCGATTACGGCGGCATGTCGGTGCCCAGCGTCTGGCGCACCAACCGCACGCAGGCAGCAGCCCGCGTCGATGCACTGTCGTCGGGCGGCATGGACGATCTGGAAATTCCGGCTTTCCTGCGCAAGCAGGCCGACTGATCGGCGTTCTCTTGCGTCCCCTCGGTTGCCCTGTGGCGACTGGGGGCGAAGAAAAGAAGCCCTGCCAGCTCACGCTGGCAGGGCTTCTTTGCATGGAGCGCAGGTTTACCGTGCGCGGACTTGCTTCGATGGGGCTACGCAGCGCTCCCGGTTCAGAAGGACTCCCAATCGTCGTTGTCACCTGCCGCTGGTTTTGGGCTGCTGGACTTCGGCGGCAGCGCTGCCACCGGGGCCTTGGCGACTGGGGCGGGGCGTGGGGATGCGGGCTTGACCAATGGTGGGGGCGCTTTGCCCGCGCGTACCGGGGCTGGGGCAGGGCGAAGTGCGGCTGGGGTTGCAGGCCGTCTTGCCGGTGCGGGCGCCGAGGCATTGCTGCCGTTCACCCGGAACAACGCGACCACCTGGGTGAGTTTCATGGCTTGCTCGCGCAGGCTGTCTGCGGCGGCGGTGGATTGTTCCACCAGGGCCGAATTCTGCTGCGTCATCTGGTCGAGCTGGTTCATGGCGGTGTTGACCTGCGCGATGCCCTGGCTCTGTTCTGAGGTGGCAGATCGGATCTCACCGATGATGTCAGTCACGCGCTGAACGCTCTCAACGATCTCGGTCATGGTGGCGCCTGCATTGCCCACCAGCTGCGTGCCCGATTCCACCTTTTCAACCGACGCGCCAATCAAGGCCTTGATCTCCTTGGCGGCTTCTGCACTGCGTTGTGCCAGGCTGCGCACCTCGCTGGCCACCACGGCAAAGCCCCGGCCCTGCTCGCCCGCACGGGCGGCTTCGACAGCGGCATTCAAGGCCAGAATATTGGTCTGGAAGGCGATGCCATCGATCACACCGATGATGTCGCTGATCTTGTTGCTGCTGGCGTTGATGTCCTGCATGGTGGCGACCACACGCGACACCACTTCCCCGCCACGCGCTGCTACCGTGGCCGCCGAAGTGGCCATCTGGTTGGCGGTCTGGGCAGAGTCTGAGGTCTGCCGGACGGTGCTGGTCAGCTCTTCCATGCTGCTCGCAGTGCTCTGCAGGTTGCTGGCAGTGTCTTCGGTGCGGTGGGCCAGGTCGTTGTTGCCCTGGGCAATCTCGCTGGACGCCGTGGCGATGCTTTCGGTGGCCGAGCGCACTTCGGTCACGAGCTGGCGCAGCGAGACAACCATGCGGCCCAGGCCGTCGAGCAGGGAGCCTGCTGGAGCGTCAGGGATAGGGGTGTCCAGATTTCCCTGGGCCACCTCTGACATCACTGCGATGGCGTCGGTGGGTTCGCCACCGATCTGGCGCAGCACCGAGCGCGTGACCAGCAACCCCACGCCACCCACGACCAGCATCACGACGAGCACGATCGCCAGGTTGGACAGCAGGGTTTTGCGAACGAGCTGGTCGATGTCGTCCGTATACAGACCGGAGCCGACCATCCAGTTCCAGCCGTCCACACGGATCACGTACTGGAGCTTGGGCACCAGCGACTGCGAGCCGGGCCGCGCGAACATGGTGGGCACAAATACGCGGCCGTTGGAACTGGCGTTGAGCGCGGTTGATATCTGTTTGAGAATGTCCGTGCCGGCGCCGTCCTTCACTTTGCCAGCCATGTCCTGGCCTTCCCATTCAGGCTTGATGGGGTGCATCACGCCTTTGGAATCCAGCGTCCAGATATAGAAGTACTCGGTTTTGCCTTCAGGTCCACCAAAGCGGGACACGCGCAAAGCGTCCTTGGCCGCCTTTTGGGCTTCTTCTACCGGCATCGCCCCGCTTGCGGCCTTGGCCTGGTACGAGGCCACGATGCTGTGGGCCGATTGCACCGCTGTGGTCAGCAGCTCACGCCGCGACTCGATGATCTGTGACCGCTGTTGCAGCAATGAACTGACCGCCATAAACAGCAGTGCTACCAATGCTGTGGCCAGCATCAGCAGGATCTTGCCTCTGAAACTGAGTTTGCTCATGAAATCTCCCGGGATGAAAAAAAAGGGCTGTCCTTGGGCCCGCAAGCAAAGGAGCGGCCCGGGTCGTGGGCCATGCGGATCCTTTGGGGCTTGCCCTGTAACCGATTGTGTGATTGTCCTCCATGCCGGTTGTGAGGGAAAACGAGTGCATTCCACTCAGAGTGGACCCCGCCCAGCGCAGCGCCGAGCGCGGCAGCACAAAATCCTTGCGGCAACTAAAATCGCAGGATGCTCAAGCAACGCACCCTCAAAACCCTGACCCGCGCCGTGGGGGTAGGTTTGCACAGCGGCCAGCGGGTCGAGTTGACCCTGCGGCCGGCCCAGCCCGACACGGGCATCGTGTTTCGCCGCGTGGATTTGCCCCAGCCGGTGGATATCCCCATTTCTGCGGCCGCCGTTACCGACACCCGCCTGGCATCGACCATCGGCACGGGTAATGCCAAGGTGCACACCGTCGAGCACCTCATGTCGGCCTGCGCCGGCCTGGGTATCGACAACCTGTATGTGGACATCACCGCAGAAGAAGTCCCCATCCTGGATGGTTCATCGGCATCGTTTGTTTTTCTGCTGCAAAGCGCAGGCATTGAATTGCAGAACGCACCCCGCCGCTTCATCCGCGTGACCCGGCCGGTCGAGGTGCGAGAGGGCGAGGGCGCCCATGCCAAATGGGCGCGTCTGACGCCCTACCATGGCTACAAGCTCAGTTTCGAGATTGATTTCGACCATCCGGCGGTGGATTCCACGGGCCAGCGGGTCGAGTTTGACCTGGGCTCCGGCAACTACAGCCGCGACATCGCCCGTGCGCGCACCTTCGGCTTCACGCGCGATGTGGAAATGATGCGCGCAAGTGGCCTGGCGCTGGGCGGCGGGCTCGACAACGCCATCGTGATGGACGACTACAAGGTGCTCAACAGCGACGGGCTGCGCTATGACGATGAATTCGTCAAGCACAAGATCCTGGACGCCATGGGCGACCTGTACCTGGTTGGCAAGCCTTTGCTGGCCGCCTACAGCGCCTTCCGTTCAGGCCATGCCATGAACAACCTGCTGCTGCGCGAGCTGCTGGCCCAGCGCGACGCCTGGGAAGAGGTGACGTTCGAGGACGACCGCCAGGCACCCAGCGGTTTCCTGCAACCCGTGCGAGCCTGGTAGCAGACCCATGCTGCTGTTTCGCTGGCTGGCCATGGCACTGCTGCTCACTGCGGCGGTTTCTTTCGCGTTTTATGCGGGCACCGGCCAGGCACGCTACAAGCGCTTTGGCCTGGTGGTGCTGAAATGGACCATCATCGCGGCGGTTTTCTTCTTTGCCGTGATGTTCATCGGGCGCCTGGCCTGAGCCCGAAAGTTGGGTCGCGGCAGCGCAAGCAGTGCTGGCCTATACTCGCGCCTGCTCCGGGGTGTGCTGATGCACTGAGATGCGGGAGGGCGTGAAACACACGCCCCTCTGCGAACCCGACGAACTTGATCCGGTTCATACCGGCGGAAGAAGAGCCGACCTCCATGCGCCCGTGCCTGCCTATCCGGCATGCACGCCATGCCCCAGGTGCCCCGCGCACTTGCGGGGGAGCAGGTCCATTCCGGAGCAACCCCGCCACCGGAACCAGGAGACCTGCCCCATGAACGCCCCCGACCGACATGCCGAATTGGCCCAGCTGGCCACCCCCGAGAAGTTTGCCGAACTGCTGGCGCGGACGCGCGAGCCCTTCCCCGCATCCCGCAAGGCCCACCTCCCCGGCCATCTGCACACCGATTTGCGCGTGCCGGTGCGCGACATCGCACTCACCAATGGCGAGGTGGTCAGCGTGTACGACACCTCCGGCCCGTACACCGACCCCGAGGCTGCGATCGATGTGCGCCAGGGCCTGGCCAGCGTACGCGGCGGCTGGATCACCGGCCGTGGTGATGTGGAGCACTACGAGGGCCGCGCCCCGGTGGCGCTGGACGACGGGCAAAAAAGCGAAGACGCCACCCGCCTGGCCCAGTTGCGCGCCGAGGCTGCCGCCCTGCAGCGCAAGCCGTTGCGCGCCAAGAGTGGTGCCAACCACACCGGTAACGTCACGCAGATGCACTACGCGCGCAAAGGCATCATCACCCCCGAAATGGAATACGTGGCCATCCGCGAAAACGGCAAGCGCGAATGGATGGCGCAGTACATGCAGGATGCAGGCCGCGAGCAGCGCCTGATGGGCAACCCCATGGGCGCCAGCATCCCGCGCATCATCACGCCCGAATTCGTGCGCGACGAAGTGGCCCGGGGCCGCGCCATCATCCCGGCCAACATCAACCACCCCGAGGTGGAGCCGATGGCGATTGGCCGCAACTTCCTCGTCAAGATCAACGCCAATATCGGCAACTCGGCCGTCACGTCGAGCATTGAAGAAGAAGTGGAAAAGCTGGTGTGGGCGATCCGTTGGGGCGCCGACAACGTGATGGATCTCTCGACCGGCAAGAACATCCACACCACACGCGACTGGATCGTGCGCAACTCGCCGGTGCCCATCGGCACGGTGCCCATCTACCAGGCGCTGGAGAAGGTGGGTGGCATCGCCGAGGACCTGACCTGGGAAATCTTCCGCGACACCCTGATCGAGCAGGCCGAGCAGGGGGTGGACTACTTCACCATCCACGCGGGCGTGCGCCTGGCCTACATCCACCTCACGGCGCAGCGGCGCACGGGCATCGTCTCGCGCGGCGGCTCCATCATGGCCAAGTGGTGCATGGCGCACCACCGCGAGAGCTTTTTGTACGAGCACTTCGAGGACATCTGCGACATCATGAAGGCGTACGACGTGTCGTTCAGCCTGGGCGACGGCCTGCGCCCCGGGTGCGCGTCCGACGCCAACGACGAGGCGCAGTTTGCCGAGCTGCACACGCTGGGCGAGCTGACCCAGGTGGCCTGGAAGCACGACGTGCAGACCATGATCGAAGGCCCCGGCCATGTGCCCATGCACATGATCCAGGCCAACATGACCGAGCAGCTCAAGACCTGCCACGAGGCGCCGTTCTACACCCTGGGCCCGCTGACCATCGACATCGCGCCGGGCTACGACCACATTGCGTCCGCCATCGGCGCGGCCATGATCGGCTGGATGGGCACGGCCATGCTGTGCTACGTGACGCCCAAAGAACACCTGGGCCTGCCCGACCGCGACGACGTCAAGCAAGGGATCATCGCCTACAAGATCGCCGCGCACGCCGCCGACGTGGCCAAGGGCCACCCCGGTGCCCGCGCGCGTGACGATGCGCTGAGTCAGGCGCGTTTTGATTTTCGCTGGCAGGACCAGTTCAACCTGGGTCTGGACCCTGAGACAGCGCAGGCCTTCCACGACGAAACCTTGCCCAAGGATGCCTCCAAGGTGGCGCACTTTTGCTCGATGTGCGGCCCCAAGTTCTGCTCGATGAAGATCACGCAGGAAGTGCGCGACTTTGCCGCGCAAAAGGGCGTAGCCGAGGCCGAAGCGCTGGCGGCGGGCATGGAGACCAAGGCTGAAGAGTTTCAGCGCGGCGGCGGCAGCCTGTACGTGCCGATCAAGCCTGTCTGATTGATTGCTATTAAAAACGTAGCTGCTGGCGCTTTCTGCATAAGCGCTAGCAGCACTTTTTACCTATTTTCTAGCGGATTCACCCAATTTTCAGCCCTCACCAGCCATCTACAACGGGGCGGCCGCAACCCCGTTGTTTAGCCATTCGCCAGCAGTGCCTGTTGCCGGTGTGCGTGGGCCATCTGGCCGATGGGCGGCAGGGCTGTTTCGGCGCCCTGGCCAGGCAGCACAAACCGGCTGATCAGGGTGGAAAGCTCGTGGGCCTGGCTGCGCAGGCCGGCCGATGCGGCCATTGACTGCTCTACCAGCGCCGAGTTGGCTTGGGTCATCTGGTCCAGCCGCGCTACTGCGGTGTTGATCTGGCCAATGTCTCGGTTCTGGTCCTGCGTGGCGGAGGTGATCTCGCCCATCATGCGTTCGGCGTTCTGGATGGAGCCCACGATGCGCTGCATGGTAGTGCCCGCTACGCCCGCCAGGCTGGTGCCCTCTTTCACCTGATCGACCGATTCATTGATCAGCGCCTTGATTTCCCGCGCCGCGGCGGCCGACCGGGTGGCCAGGCTGCGCACCTCGGCAGCCACCACCGCAAAACCCCGGCCCTGGTCGCCCGCATGGGCCGCCTCCACGGCGGCATTGAGAGCCAAAATGTTGGTCTGGAACGCAATGGAGTCGATCACGCCGATGATGGCGGCGATCTTGCCGGCCGACGCATGGATGCCTTGCATGGTGCGCTCTACCTGGGCCACCACGCTGCCGCCCTCGTGCGCCACCGTCGTGGCCGTGGCCACGATCTGCTGCGCGTCGTGCGCGGCCTGCGCCGACTGCATTACCCGGATGGTGATCTGCTCCAGCGCCGCCGCGGTCTGCTGCAGGCTGGCAGAGGTTTCCTCGGTGCGGCTGGAGAGGTCGGTGTTGCCATTGGCGATTTCCGATGCGGCGGAGCTCACGTTCTGTGCCGACCCGCGCACCTGCACCACCAGGGTGCGCAGCGCCTGCTGCATCACCGCCAGCGAATTGAGCATGCGGCCCGCTTCGTCTTTTTCATGGCCGGCAATGTCGTGGCGCAGGTCCAGGGCCGCCACGCGGTCGGCCGTGACGCTGGCCAATGCGATCGGGCGTGTGATGCTGCGCACCAGCCACAGCGCCAGCACGCTGCCCACCACCAGGGCCAGTGCCCCAAAGGCCAGCAGCGCAGTGCGGGCCACGGCGCCCAGGCGTTCCACCTCGCGTGCGCCGGCATCCATCGCGTTGCGCTGCGACTGGGTCAGCGTGCCCAGTGCGGACAGCAGTGCACCGGAAGAGGGCAGGAACCGCTCTGCATATACCTTGCGGATGCGCTCGGTAAAGTTGGATTCGCTGGCCGCCATCAGCTCGGCGCGGGCTTTCTGAAAATCCTTTCCTGCGGCCTGGATGCCCTCCAGCAGTGCGCGGTCTTCGGCAGCCTGCAGTCCCTTGTCCAGCTCGGCGATCAGCCCGTCGTAGCGCTGCTGGGTGGCGGCGATGTCGGCGCCCAGAATTTCATTCACTTCGGGCTCCGAGCTCAGGGCGATGGCCTTGAAGCGCTCGGAGTTGATGGCCTGATAACGGTAGGCGTCGGCAACCAGGCGTTCGGTGGCAACGCCCTGGCTCACCATGGTTTCGGTGGATTGCTGGATCTGGCGAAGCGACCAGATGCCAATGACCGAGCCCAGCAGGGTCAGCGTGAGCACCACGCAGAACGTGGTCAGCAGCCGCTTGCCCAGGGTTCCCCGGGATGGTGTGGTGGTGTGCAGGGGGGCAGACATGGTGTTCCTGGGTTCTTCGATGAGGCCGGGGCTATGCCGGGGTGCGCAAAGGGCGCTGGTGTCGGCCCTGTGGATGCCGCTGCCTGGGCGGCGGTGCGACCCATTGTCTGCCCCAAATGTGACAAAGTGTTTTCAAATCCATGCCACAAAAACGTGCCGCGGCAGCACGGCGGCGGAGGCAAAAACGCCGGTAAATACCCTGTGCGCCAGAGGAGGATGTGGCATTTATAGTCCCCGAGCGCCAGCCCAGAAGGCTGGTTGAGGGCGTGGCATCAAAGTTGCTTCGCCAGGGTACTTGTCAAAATTTGTAAGGGTGAGCCATGAACGCTCTGGGCCGACTTTCCATTCGTGCGCGCCTGTATTTCGGCACGATCTTTTCGCTGGTGTTGCTGGTGATCATTGGTGCGATGGGTTTCATTGCGCTGGACCGCACCCGCGGCACGCTGGAGGTGCTGTTTTCGCAACGGGTGCAGACGCTGACCGACATGTCCGATCTGCGCACCGCGCTGGGCGACCTGCGCCGTGCCGAGAAAGACATCATCATCAACTTCAACAACACCGTGGAAGTGGCGGCGCTGCGCGAAAGCTGGGGCAAGACGCTGGCGGCCCTGCGCAAGAGCCTGGCCGATGTGCGCCAGGTGCAGGCGGGCGACGCGGCCTTTGTGGCCGCTATCGACAAATCGCTCGACGAGATCAAGCAATACGAAGCCGGCATTGTTCCGATCTTCGACCAGATCGAGCGCGCCCAGATCGACGGTGCCGGCGGTGGCGCCTATGCCGACCGGCTGAAAACACACATGGAAGCCACCGACCAGCTGTTCTCTCGCCTGGCCACTTCGGCCCGCGAGCAGATGCAGGAGGCGCGCCAAGGCGTGGACACCCTTGCCGCCACCATGTCCGGCCTGATTGGCGTGGCCCTGGTGCTGGCCCTGGCGGTGCTGATTCCGCTCACCTACCTGAGCGTGCGCTCGATCACCCGTTCATTGGCCCAGGCCCGCGATCTGGCCGAGCGCATTGCCGGGGGTGACCTGTCGCGCGACACGCAGGCACTCAACCACGACGAAGTGGGCCAGCTGGTGACGGCCATGGGCCGCATGCAGCAATCCTTGCGCGGCCTGGTGCGCCAGGTGCAGGATGCGGCGGGCAACATTTCTACCGCCAGTTCAGAAATCGCCACGGGCAACCACGACCTCAGCCAGCGCACCGAGCAGACCGCTGCCAACCTCGAAGAAGCGGCATCGTCGATGGAGATGCTCACCAGCACGGTGCAGCAAAGCGCGCAGGCATCGCGCCAGGCCAGTGACTTTGCCTCGTCGGCCGCCGAAGTGGCAGCACGCGGCGGTGCCGTGGTGTCGCAGGTGGTGAGCACCATGGACCAGATCACCACCAGTTCGCGCAAGATTGCCGACATCACGGGCGTGATCGACTCCATTGCGTTCCAGACCAACATTCTGGCGCTCAATGCCGCCGTGGAAGCCGCACGCGCCGGTGAGCAGGGCCGGGGCTTTGCCGTGGTGGCCAGCGAAGTGCGCAGCCTGGCCCAGCGCAGCGCCGGGGCGGCCAAAGAGATCAAGGAGCTGATTGGTTCATCGGTCGAGCGCGTGGAAGATGGCTCGCGCCTCGTGAGCCAGGCAGGCCAGACCATGACCGAAATCGTGGGCAGCGTGCGCCGCGTGTCCGGCATCATTCACGAAATCACCGCCTCGGCCGCCGAGCAAAGCGACAACATCGGCCACATCAGCCAGTCGGTCACGCAGCTTGATCAGAAGACGCAGCAAAACGCCGCGCTGGTGGAGCAGTCCACGGCGGCATCGGAATCGCTGCGCGAGCAGGCCCTGCAACTCACGCGCGCAGTCAGCCAGTTCAAGCTGCACGATGGCGCTGCCGCGAGTGCGCAGCCAGGCGGCCTGCCCGCCGCTGCTGCGGCCCGCGGCCGCCAGCCCGCCAGGGCGCGGCAGGCGCAAGTGGCGCTGCAGATTCAATAGTGGTGTTTTTGGCTGCTAGCGCTTATGCAGAAAGCGCTAGCAGCTATTAAATAAATAGCATTTAATTCCGGGGCTTCAAGCTGCGGTTCATGGCGCGACGGCGCCAGCACCCTGCGCGATCCAGGCCAGTGCCACCGTGGAACCGGCTTTGCCGGGCCACGGGTGGCGTCCCCTAATCTCTGGTCACTCGCACCACTTCTTCACGGCTGGTGATGCCGGCGGCAATCAGGCGCTCGCCGTCGTCGCGCATCAGCGCCATGCCGTTGGCCAGAGCGGCGGCGCGGATGTCGGCCTCGGAAGCCTGGTTGTGGATCTGGGCGCGGATGGCGTCGGTGGTCACCAGCAGCTCGAACACGCCCGTGCGGCCTGCGTAGCCGGTCTGGCCACAGGCGTCGCAACCCTTGCCGGCGCACTGCGTGCAGATCTTGCGCACCAGACGCTGCGCCAGCACGCCCAGCAGGGACGAGGACAGCAGAAACGGCTCCACGCCCATGTCGGTCAGGCGCGTGACGGCACTCGCGGCGTCGTTGGTGTGCAGCGTGGCCAGCACCAGGTGGCCCGTCAGCGAGGCCTGGATGGCGATCTGCGCGGTCTCGAAGTCGCGGATTTCGCCAATCATGATGATGTCCGGGTCCTGGCGCAGGATGGCGCGCAGGGCCTTGGCAAAGGTCAGGTCGATCTTGCTGTTGACCTGCGTCTGGCCCACGCCGGGCAGCTCGTATTCGATGGGGTCTTCCACCGTCATGATGTTGTTGCGCGTGGCGTCCAGCCGCGACAGCGCCGCATACAGCGTGGTGGTTTTGCCCGAACCCGTGGGGCCCGTGACGAGCACGATGCCGTGCGGCTGGGCGATCAGGTCTGTAAAGCGGTGCAGGGTGTCGCCCTGCATGCCCACGGCCTCCAGGCTGATCTTGCTTTCGCTCTTGTCCAAGAGGCGCAGTACGGCGCGTTCGCCGTGCGCGCTGGGCAGCGTGGACACGCGCACGTCGATGGCGCGGGTGCCCAGGCGCAGGCTGATGCGGCCGTCCTGCGGCAGGCGCTTTTCGGAGATATCGAGGTCGGCCATGATCTTCAGGCGCGAGATCAGGGCGGCGTGCAGCGCGCGGTTGGGTTGCACCACCTCGCGCAGGCTGCCGTCCACGCGAAAACGCACGCTGCTGTGGCGCTCGTAGGGCTCGATGTGGATGTCACTGGCGCCGTCGCGCGCGGCCTGCGTGAGCAGGGCGTTGAGCATGCGGATGATGGGCGCGTCGTCGGCCGTTTCCAGCAGGTCTTCCACGGCGGGCAGCTCTTGCATCATGCGCGAGAGGTCGGCGTCGCTTTCCACCTCGCTCACCACGGTGGCGGCGCTCGATTCGCCCTGCGCATAGGCCGCGCTGATGCGCTGGGCCATGCCATGGGCATCAAGCGGCAGCAACTGCTGCACGGGGTGCTTGCGCAGCACTTCCGACAGCGCGCTGGCGTTGGGCTGGGGGCCGTGCCACAGCACCAGCTGCTGGCCGTCGTCCTCCAGCAGCAACTGGGCGGTGCGCGCAAAGGCGTAGGGCAGGGGGTGGCGCATGGCGGGGCTGCTCAGGGCGTTGTGATGGGCGTGCTGATGGGCGCGGGGGCGTAAACCGGTGTGGGCAGAGCGGTTTCGGGGCGCAGCGCGGGCAACACCGGGGCGCCCGAGACAGAGCCCATCACGGCGCTGGGGGCGGGCTGCGCAACCTGCTGCAGCGCGCGGATGGCGTCGTAGCGGTCAAGCATCAGCGCGTCGCTGGCGGCGGCATCGCGCACCACCACGGGGCGCAAGAACACCATCAGGTTGGTCTTCTTGCGTGAGCGGTTCTCGCTGCGAAACAGATTGCCCAGCACGGGGATGTCGCCCATCAGCGGCACCTTGTCCTCGGCCTGCTGGTAGCTGTCTTCCAGCAGACCGCCCAGCACGATGATGCTGCCGTCTTCAACGAGCACGTTCGATTCGATGGAGCGCTTGCTGGTGGTGGGGCCGTTCACGTCGTTGAGGGTGTTGCCGTCGATCTTCGAGACTTCCTGGTAAATCGCCAGCTTGACGGTGCCGTTCTCGTTGATCTGCGGGCGCACACGCAGCATCAGGCCCACGTCCTTGCGCTCTACCGTGGTGAAGGGGTTCACGGTGTTGTTGCCCGTGGTGTTGGCATACGAGCCCGTGACAAAGGGCACGTTGTTGCCGATGACGATCTTGGCCTCTTCGTTGTCCAGCGTCATCAGGTTGGGGGTGGAGAGCACGTTGGCATCGCCACTGTTTTGCAGAAAATTGGCCAGCGCGCCCAGGTAATACTGGCCGTTGACGCGCGGCGCCAGCGCAATGTTCAGGCCCCTGCCGACCGAGTCCAGCGCCGAGGTGCTGCCCGAGGCAATGCCCGCCGCCAGGCTCAGGATGTTGCCGCCCGACACCGCCGAGTTGGTGCCGATGGCGCCCACCACGCCATCGCCTTTGCTGCCCAGCACGCTTTGCCACTGGATGCCGAACTCGGCCAGCTTGCTGGCCGTGACTTCGACGATCAGGCTTTCCACCAGCACCTGCGCGCGGCGGCCGTCGAGCTTGTCGATCACGGCACGCAGCTGCCGGTATTGGGGCTCGGGCGCGGTGATGATGAGCGAGTTGGTGGTGGGGTCGGCCTGGATCTGCCCGCCGGTCGAGGGCTGGTTGCTGTTGGCGCTGCTGGAGCCGCCGCCCGCGCCCATGCCCAGGCCGCCGCTGCCGCCCAGCCCGGCGCTGTTGCTGGAGTTGCTGGCCGATGTGGTGCTGGTTGCCACCGCTGCGGTGGACAGGCCGCTCGAACCCGAAGCGCCCGACGATGAGGCACCGCCACCGCCCGCCGTGGCCGACATGGCTGCGCGCAGCGTGGTCGCCAGCTTGGTGGCG
>ERZ1023652.139-NODE-139-length-16725-cov-7.948187_pt1 | contig 16725 bp, 17 predicted proteins | sample MGYA00520879_ERZ1023652 | MGnify/ENA primary metagenome ERZ1023652 (study PRJEB33180, sample SAMEA4044469) | wastewater metagenome | place: Denmark | collected 2016-04-02 | study: EMG produced TPA metagenomics assembly of the PRJEB13832 data set (Local...
TTTCGATAAATATGCAAACCCAAAATGTTCATTCAAATGTTCTTTTACTATTTTCAACTTAAATTCATATGTATATTTACTCATAAAAAAATGCACCTCCAATGTTAGTTTTATGTCTAACATTTTTGGTGCAGTTCAAAAGTACCCTTTTTTTATTTGAGAAAGAATTATACTCTTCAAAACTATGAAAAAATGTAAATATATGATATAATACTATGATTAATGAAAAAGGAGAGATAAATGAACATAAAAAACGTAGCAATAATAGCCCATGTTGATCATGGAAAAACAACACTAGTCGATGCACTACTTAAACAATCTGGAACTTTTGGGGAACATGAAAAAGTTGATGACAGAATAATGGATAGTAATGACTTAGAAAAAGAAAGAGGAATAACAATTTTTTCTAAAAATGCTTCACTGCAATACAAAGATTATAAAATAAATATTATAGATACTCCTGGCCATGCAGATTTTGGTGGAGAAGTTCAAAGAATATTAAAAATGGTTGATTCAGTATTACTGTTAGTAGATGCTTTTGAAGGAGTTATGCCACAGACAAAATATGTACTAAAGCAAGCACTGGAACATGGATTAAGACCAATAGTTGTAATAAACAAAATAGATAGACCAAATTCTGATCCTGATAAAATAGTAGATACAGTATTTGATTTATTTGTTGATTTAGGAGCAAATGATTTACAATTAGATTTCCCAGTTGTATATGCATCTGCAAAAAATGGATTTGCAAAAATAGGAATAGATGACGAAGATGTAGATATGACACCTTTATTTGATATGATATTAAAGCATGTAGATGATCCAGAAGGTGACGTTAATGAACCGTTACAAGTTCTTATAACAAATACTGAGTATGATGAATATGTTGGAAAATTAGGTAATGGAATAATATATAACGGTGTAATAACAAAAAATCAAGATGTAACATTAATAAAAAGAGATGGAGAACTAGTAAATTATAAAGCAACAAAAATTTATGGTTACCAAGGATTGAAAAAAGTTGAATTAGAGCAAGCTGTTGCTGGAGATATAGTAACAATAGCTGGACTTCCAAGAATTGATATAGGGGAAACAGTTGCGGATAGATTAAATCCAAGAGCACTTCCACTTATTGATATAGATGAGCCAACATTAGCTATGACATTCCTTGTAAATGATTCACCATTTGCAGGAAAAGAAGGTAAATTTGTTACTTCAAGAAATCTTTTAGAGAGACTTCAAAAAGAAGTTAATCATAATGTAAGTATGAGATTAGAAATGACAGACTCTCCAGATGCATTTATTGTTAAAGGAAGAGGAGAACTTCAATTATCTATATTACTTGAAAATATGAGAAGAGAAGGTTATGAAGTAGCTGTTTCTAAACCAGAAGTAATATTTAAAGATGTAGATGGTGAGAAGCAAGAGCCAATAGAATTAGCTATAATTGATGTAGCAGATGAATTCGTAGGTGTTGTTATCGAGAAAATAGGACTAAGAAAAGGTGAAATGCTTAATATGGTACAAGGTAGTGATGGATACACAAGATTAGAATTTAAAGTACCTTCTAGAGGATTGATAGGGTTTAGAAATGAATTCTTGACAGAAACAAGAGGAACTGGAATACTAAATCATTCATTCTTTGATTACGAGCCATTTAGAGGTGAAGTAGTAACAAGAAGAAAAGGTGTATTGATTTCAATGGATCCAGGGACAAGTTTAGCATATTCATTAAATAATCTACAACCAAGAGGAATATTATTTATTGCACCAGGTATAGATGTGTATACTGGAATGATAGTTGGAGAACATTCAAGAGAAAATGATTTAGTTGTAAATGTATGTAAAGGAAAAAAACTTACAAATATGAGAGCATCTGGAAGTGATGATTCAGTTAAATTAGCACCACCAAAAGATTTCACATTAGAATTAGCACTTGAGTATATAGAAGACGATGAATTAGTAGAAATAACTCCTGAGTCAATTAGACTTAGAAAAAAATATTTGGATGAAAATGAGAGAAAAAGATACGAACGTTCTCGAGGTCAATAATTTTTACTTGACAAACATAAACTAATTTATTATAATATCTTGTATTAAGCATTTTATTAGGTTAATAATATTAATTAATTACATATTTTATTTGTAGAAAGGAGTCGTTACAATGGCAGTACCTAAGAAAAAAACTTCTAAAGCAAAAAGAAACATGAGAAGAGCTCATGATTCTATATCGGCTATCAACATTGTTGTTGAAGCTGATGGAACTGTAAGAAGACCTCACAGAATGAACTTAGAAACAGGGGTTTACAAAGGTAGACAAGTTTTAAAGACAGAAGAGAGTTCAGACTCTGAATAATAAAGAGCAAGATTTAGATCTTGCTTTTTTTTATTTATACACGTAAAATTTGTAGAAAAAGTAAGAAAAAAATGTTATTATAAGTGCATAAGAAAATTATACATAAAATAAAATATGGCGGTGAAATATGAAAGTAGGAATTTTAGGAACTGGGTCATACCTACCAGAAAAAATATTAACAAATGATGATTTATCAAAAATAGTTGATACGAATGATGAATGGATACAAACAAGAACAGGGATTAAAGAAAGAAGAATAGCAGCAGATGATCAAGCAACATCAGATTTGGCATATGAAGCAGCATTAAAAGCAATAGAAGATGCTGGAATCGATAAAAATGAAATAGATTTAGTAATTGTTGCTACATCAACACCAGATTATTCTATGCCTTCATCAGCAGCATTGGTTCAAGATAAACTAGGCATTAAAGCTTCTGGATTTGATCTTGAAGCAGCATGTACAGGATTTGTATATGGACTAGTTACAGGATATAGTTTTATAAAAGCTGGAGTATATAAAAAAGTTTTAGTAATTGGTGCTGATACGTTCACAAGAATACTAGATTGGGAAGATAGAGGAACATGTATTTTATTTGGTGACGGAGCAGGGGCGGCTGTGTTAGGTGAAGTAGAAACAGGTGGATACTTAGCAAGTAATTTAGAAGCTGATGGTTCAGGCGCAAAAGAATTAATTGTACCTTCTAGTGGGTCAAAAATACCTTTCACAGAGGAAGTTCTAAAAAATAAAGATCATTTCATGAAAATGAACGGTAGAGAGATTTTTAAATTTGCAATTAGAGTATTTCCAGAAACAGTTGCAAAATCTCTAGGAGATGCAAGTATGGATATTGATGATATTGATTTATTTATTCCTCATCAAGCGAATATAAGAATTATTGAATCAATTGCAAAAAGATTAAACCAACCACTTGAAAAATTCTATGTTAATTTAGATAAATATGGAAATACATCTGCTGCAACAATACCTATTGCACTTGATGAAGCAGTAAAAGAAGGAAGAGTAAAAAAAGGGGATAAAGTAATAATGATTGGTTTCGGTGGTGGATTAACATACGGATCTACAATTTTTGAATGGTCAAAATAAGTTGACAATTGATATAATCGAGGTAAAATGATATTAAATGAAAATATGGAGGTATTTTATATGAATAACAAGATTTTTTTAGGAGTACTATTAGTTTTGATGGGTTTATTTTTCACAATTAGACAATTTATACCGGATAGTATAGTAAGGATGTTTTTAAATGAACAATTAGTTTTATTTTTAATAGGTTTGTATTTCGGACTTATAAAGAAAAAAACATTTGGATGGTTACTAGCAGGATTAGCAGTTTATTTATATGTACAAGAGTTTTATCCTGATCAATTTAAAATAACATTTCCAATAGTAATTTTGATTTTTGGAGTACTTTTACTAGTAAAAGGAGTATCAGAAAGAAATACGAAAGTAATTAATTCAGCAAAAGCAAACATGAAAACAGATAATACAATGATTAAAACACAAAAAAATACTTCAGATATTGAAGATGCAAAAGAAGTTAAGTAGGAGGATTTAATGAGTAAAGTTGCATTTGTATTTCCTGGACAGGGAACACAATACGTAGGAATGGGCGAAAAATTATACGAATCAGTTAATAATGAAACAAAGGGATTAATTGATAATATTTATAATAGTATTGATAATAAAGATTTAAAAAATATAATGGCTAATGGAACAGAAGATGATATGAAAGATACTAGAAATGCACAACCATCAATTGCAATGGTTTCTACAATATTAGCAAAATTACTTATGGATAAGGGAATTAAAGTAGATTATGTTGCAGGACATAGTTTAGGAGAATATTCTAGTTTGTATTCTGCTGGGGTGTTAACAATAGAAGATACCATCAGTCTAATATCAACTAGAGGAAAACTAATGAGTGAGGCAAAAATTTCAGGTGGAATGGCAGCAATACTAGGACTTTCATCAGATGAAGTAGAATCTATATGTAATGAAATTGATGGAGTGATTGAACCAGTTAATTACAACGAGCCAAAACAAACTGTTGTTGCTGGAGACTTGAGTGTAATAGAAAATTCTCTTCCTATATTTAAGGAAAAAGGTGCTAAAAGAGCGTTACCATTAGCAGTTTCAGGACCATTTCATTCTTCATTAATGAAACCTGTAGCTGAGCTAATCAAAGCAGAATTTTCTAAGTACGAATGGAAAACATCGATAATACCAATTATTGCAAATACAACTACAAATATTTTACAAGAAACTGAAGAAATTCAAAATGAACTATATAATCAAACTTTTGGACCAGTAAAATGGGTTGAAACTATTCAAAAATTGAAAGAATTGGGAGTAGATACAATCTATGAAATTGGGCCAGGAAAAGTACTTTCAGGGCTTATAAAAAAAATAGATTCTGATATAAACCTTGTAAGTATAGAAAACGTTAACAACATTAATGAAATTTAAATATAATAGGTGTAATTTAAGATTGCATTATCAAATTTTATTTGATATAATACTTGGGATGGAGGTGGATTAAATGCTAGATAAAATTAAAACAATAGTTGCCAACCAATTAGGTGTGGACGAAGCACAAGTTACTGAAGATGCGTCGTTTATAGATGATTTAGGAGCGGACTCATTAGATACAGTTGAACTTATCATGGCTTTCGAAGAAGAATTTGATGTCGAAATACCTGATGAAGATGCACAAAACATTAAAACTGTAAAAGATGTAATTGACTATATTCAAGCAAAAGGTTAATTCTAAAAAATATTGGGGATTTTTCCCCTTTTTTTATTGAAATATTATTGAAAATCTTGTATTATATAAGTATATAAAAAAAATTAGAAGAGGTGGACAAATGAGAAGAGTTGTCGTTACAGGAATTGGATTAATAACATCACTAGGGATAGGAAAGCAAAAGACGTGGGAAAGAGTTTTAAATGGTGAATGTGGAATAGATAAAATAACAGCATTTGACACAACAGAACAATCAATTCATATTGCAGGTGAAGTTAAAGATTTTAACCCAGAAGATTATATAGAAAAAAAAGAAATAAAAAAACTTGCAAGATTTTCACAATTTGCTGTTGCAGCATCTAAATTGGCATTAGAAGATTCAAAATTTGTTATTGACGAATCAAATGCAGAAAGAACTGGAGTAATAGTTGGTTCAGGAATTGGTGGATTAGAAATAATTGAAACAGAAGTTGGTAAATTACTTGAAAAAGGTTCAAGAAGAGTATCACCATTCTATATTCCTGGAGCTATTGTTAATATGGCTGCTGGTAATGTATCAATATATTTAGGTGCAAAAGGGCCAAATACATCTGTGGTTACAGCTTGTGCAGCAGGGACTAATTCTATTGGAGATGCATATGAAATAATAAAATTAGGTAAAGCAGATACAATGATTGCTGGAGGAGCTGAAGCAACAATCACTCCTAGTGGAATTGCAGGTTTTGCAAACTTAAAAGCATTATCTACAATTGAAGATCCTAAAAAAGCATCAAGACCTTTTACAGCAGATAGAGCAGGATTTGTAATGGGTGAAGGTGCAGGAATATTAATTCTAGAAGAACTTGAGCAGGCAAAAGCAAGAGGAGCAAAAATATATGCTGAAATAGTAGGTTACGGATCAACAGGGGATGCGTACCATATGACTTCACCATCAGAAGGTGGAGAAGGTGCAGTGAGAGCAATGAAAATGGCATTAGATGAAGCGGAAGCAGATATAACAGAAGTAGATTACATTAATGCTCATGGAACATCAACACCAGCAAATGATAAAAATGAAACTGCAGCAATAAAAACACTTTTTGGAGACCACGCATATAAACTAGCAGTGAGTTCAACAAAAGGTGCTACAGGGCATATTTTAGGAGGTACAGGAGGTGTTGAAGCAGGATTCTTAGCATTAGCAATTAATGAAGGGATATTGCCACCAACAATAAACCAAGATAATCCAGATCCTATTTGTGATTTAGATTATGTACCAAATAAACCTGTGAAGAGAGATATAAGAATAGGATTATCAAATACATTTGGATTTGGTGGTCACAACGCTGTAATAGCAATGAAGAAATATAACGGATAATCAATATGAAGAGGAAACTAGATTGAATGCTATTTCATGATATTTATTCTAGTTTTCTTAGCATATATAAATATGATAAAAAATAAATAAGAAGTAACTAGGAGATTAAAAATGGATAATAAATTATCAGAATTAATGAATAAAATAGGATATGAATTTAAAGATATTGACTTATTAATAGAAGCATTGACTCATAGATCATTTGCAAATGAAAACTCATATTCTAAGAAAATAAATAATGAGAAGCTAGAATTTCTTGGCGATGCAGTATTAGATTTGATAACAACAGAATATATTTATGATGTTATGGATACTGAATCAGAAGGTGAACTAGCAAAGAGTAAAAGTCAAATTATAAGTGAGCCAGTTTTTTCAAAAATAGCTTCTGAACTAGAGTTAGGTGAATATTTATATCTTAGTAATGGTGAAACATTAACAGGGGGGAAATCAAGAAAATCAATACTAGGAGATGCATTTGAAGCACTAATAGGAGCAATTTTTAAAGATTCTGACTACTACACAACAAGAAATATAGCATTGACATTTTTAAAAGATAAAATTGAAAATTTACATGAAATAGAAGAAACAAAAGACTATAAAACAATATTACAGGAGATGTTTCAAAGCAAATTTCATAAATTACCAACATATGAAATAATAGCTGAAAAAGGACCTGATCATAGTAAGAAATTTGAAGTAGCTGTTAAATTAAATTCTAAAATAGTAGGAATAGGATCTGGAAAAAGTAAAAAAGAAGCAGAAAAAAATGCTGCTAAGGATACTTTGCAACATTTAGAAAATTCGGGATCAAGTAGAGGAGAACAACAATGAATAAAATAGCATTATATCCAGGTAGCTTTGACCCAATAACAAAAGGTCACTTAAATATTATAAAAAGAGCATCGCACCTTTTTGATAATTTAATTGTTGGCGTATTTATGAATTCTTCAAAAAATTATTGGTTTGAGTCAGAAGAACGAAAACAAATGATTGAAGAAGTTCTAAAAGCAGAAAAAATAGATGCTAAAGTTAAAGTTTTTGATGGGCTATTAGTTGATTTCATAAAAAATGAAAAAATAGATATTCTACTAAGAGGATTAAGAGCAGTTTCTGATTATGAATATGAATTACAATTCACACTTACCAATGAAACACTTGCTAAAAGTGAATTCGAAACAATTTTTTTAAGTGCTTCAAGAGAGTATTTATATTTAAGTTCAAGTCTTGTAAAAGAGATTGCTATAAATGGCGGAGAACTTGATAAGTTTGTTCCAGAATGCATCGAAGGCATAATAACGCGTAAGATTAATGAGTCAAAAAAACAAATGATAGGTTAAAAGGGATGAGAGAACATGGCTAAAGAAAAACTAAAATATGTATGTTCAGAATGTGGCTATACATCAGTAAAATGGCTCGGAAAATGCCCTAATTGTGATTCTTGGGGAACACTTGAAGAAGAACTAGATATAAAAAAAACATTTAAGGCACTTCAAACTGATGAAGTTGTAATTTCAAATATTGGATCGATCGAGATAGAAAAAGAATTTCGAACAGTAACTAAATTTGAAGAGTTTGACAGGGTATTAGGTGGAGGATTAGTAAAAGGTGAAGTTGTACTAATAACAGGAAGTCCTGGTATAGGAAAATCAACCTTGTTGCTACAAATACTTGAAGAATATTCTAAATTAAGTAACGTTTTTTATATATCGGGAGAAGAGTCCGCTAGACAAATAAAGCAAAGAGCATCAAGAGTAAATGTCAATAGTTCATCACTTTATGTATTAAATGAGACAAATATAGAGAAAATAGAAAGTGTAATACTAAGAGATAAACCTAAAGTTGTTGTTATAGATTCCATTCAAACATTGTACTCAGAAAATGTTAACTCAATACCTGGAAGTATGACGCAAATAAGGGAAACAACATTAAAAATAGTTGAATTAGCAAAGAAAAATGAGATTTCATTTTATATAGTTGGACATATTACTAAAGATGGTAAATTAGCTGGACCAAAGCTTCTTGAACACATGGTAGATGCAGTTTTACAAATTGAAGGAGAAGAAAACAGCTATTACAGAATCATTAGATCAATAAAAAACAGATATGGATCAACGAATGAAATATCAATATTTGATATGAAAGAAGATGGGATAGCAGAAGTAAAGAACCCTTCAGAATTCTTCATAAGTGACAGAGAAGAAAAAAATATAGGAAGTATTATTGTACCTATTGTTGAAGGAAGTAGAGTTTTCTTATTTGAGGTTCAGTCATTGTTAAATACTCCAAATTTTGGGTTACCTAAGAGGATTGTTGAAGGATATGATAGAAATAGAGTAGAAATATTAAGTGCAGTATTATCTAAGTCCTTAAAAATGGATATTAACTCAAAAGATATATATATAAATGTACCAGGAGGATTAGTATTAAAAGATAGAAGTTCTGACTTAGCAGTTGTATTTTCACTATTATCAACACTTCATAACACCCCAATCAGCCAAAAAATTGCAGCAATAGGTGAATTAGGATTACGAGGAGAAATAAGGAAAGTGTCACTAATCAAGATTAGAATAAAAGAATTAGAAAAACTAGGATTTACAGGTGTTTATTTACCAGAAGGTCATAAAAATGATTTGAAAAAAGAAAAATATAAAATAAAACTTAATTATTTGAGTAACATAAGAGAGTTAGTAGAGAGGGTGAGTAATAGTGAAAAAGAGAGAGACAAGTAGAAAGAAAATAATAGATGGAATTTTTACAATTATAGCACCTGGAACTCCATTAAGATCAGCTTTGAATAGAATTCAGGAAGCAGAATTAGGAGCGCTTATTTTATTAGGTAAACCAGCAGATTTTCCAGGATTAATCGGTGGAGGATTTGAAATTAATTCAGATTACACACCACAAAGAATGTATGAATTAGCAAAAATGGATGGAGCAATTATTTTATCAGAAGATATAAAGAAAATATATTCTGCAAATTTACAATTACAGCCAGATTTTTCAATAAAGACAGATGAGAGTGGAACAAGACATAGAACAGCAGATAGATTTGCAAAACAAACGGGTCATTTAGCAATTGCTGTTTCAGAACGTAGAAATAAAATTACAGTCTATAAAGGGAGTTTTCGTTATACATTAAATGATATAAAAGACTTAATTGTAAAAGCATCTCAAGCAATGATGGCACTTGAAAAATATACAGTGGCAATTGAAAATCATCTTACAAATTTGACAATTTTAGAGTTTGATAATATGATAACACTTAATGAAGTTGAAGAAGTAATAAAAAAATATGCATTACTATTTAAAATGGCTGATGAGTTAGATGATTATATTTTAGAGTTAGGTAATGAAGGTCGTTTAATAGTTACTCAATATGATGAAATAATGTTAGGATTAGAGGATGGGTTATATAATTTGATTAAAGATTATAATCATTCAAAAGATAGAGCGGATACAATATTTGAGAGAATTAGACAGTTGTCAGAGGAAGATTTATTGAGTCAGAATAATATCGTTTCAATATTAGGATATGGAACAAGAGCAGCAAGCTTTGATGAAAAAGTTGTTCCAAAAGGTTATAGAATGCTAAATACAGTAAATAGGCTTACAAAAAAGGATATTGATCTAGTAATAAATAAATTTGAAACATTACCTAATATATTAGACGCAGATGCAGAAATGATGAACAGTGTAAAAGGTATTAGTAAGTTTAAAGCAGAGCATATAGTAAGAGCACTATTAAGATTACATAATACACTTATGATGGAAAAATAATAAAGAGAATATAAGGAGAAAACATAGATGGACAATAAAATAATTGTTGGAGGACAAGCAGTAATTGAAGGTGTAATGATGAGAGGTCCAAAAGCGATTGCAACAGCAGTAAGAAGAAAAGATGGAACAATAGTATACAGAAAAAAGGAATTAACAGCTAAAAGTAACAGATGGGTTAAAACTCCATTTGCACGTGGTGTCGTTATGTTGTTCGATGCTATGATTATGGGAACAAAAGAATTAATATTTGCATCAAATCAAGCGGGTGAAGAAGAAGAAACATTATCAGATAAAGAAGTAATCACAACAGTAACATTTTCATTACTTCTAGGTGTAGGTGTATTTATGGTGTTACCTTCAATTATCGGAAGTGTACTATTTCACTCTAATAAATTTGCAGCAAATGTTGTTGAGGCAATAATGAGATTAGTAATATTCATTGGTTATATTTGGGGAATATCATTTATGAAAGATATTCAAAGAGTATTTCAATATCATGGTGCAGAACATAAATCAATATATAACTACGAATCAGGAAAAGAACTTTCGGTTGAAAATGCTAGAATGTCAACAAGACTTCATCCAAGATGTGGAACAAGTTTTCTTTTACTAGTAATGTTTATAAGTATAATTGTGTTTTCATTAGTAGATACATTATTTCCACTACCTAAAAATATATTTTTACTAATTGTATATAAAATATTTACAAGAGTTCCATTTGTTCCTATAGTTGCTGGAATATCTTATGAAATTCAACGTTGGACAAGTTATAGACTAGATAATATTTTTGCAAAAATGATATCTATACCTGGAATGTGGTTACAAAAAATAACAACAAAAGAACCTGATGATTCACAAATAGAAGTAGCATTAGTGGCATTAAATGTAGCATTGGGTAATGAGGTAAAAAATGCGATTGAAGTTTTCGAATAGGCTAAAAAAAAATATAATTAAGCTCATACAATTTCTTCTAGTGCTTATAATTTCAATAGAGATATTAAATTACGGAGTCCTTAGAAGAATTTTGTTTGCAAAATATGATGTTAAAAAATATGAAAACTCTCAAAAGGATAATAAAAATAAAAACAAAAATAAAGTAATGATATTAGTACACGGGGTTTATAGAAATCACGATGATTTGAAGAAAATAGGGGAGCTATATATTAGAGAAGGATATGAGGTAATTAGTATTCAATATCCATCAACTATAGATAATATTGAAGAGATTTCTAGAAAATATATTGAGCCCGTAATTAAATCAATTCCAAAAGATAAAGAAAAGTATTTTATAACCCATTCGATGGGAACACTAGTCATCAGAGAGTTCCTTATAAAAAATAAAATAGAGAATTTGAAAAATGTTATATTTATTTCTCCACCAACACATGGAACAGACCTAGCAGATAGCTTTCTAGCACAAGCAATAAAATATGGATTAGGAAAAGCATTCTTTGAACTAAGTATGAAAGAAAATAGTTTTGCAAATACATTGGCAGCTCCAAATTATAAATGTAAAGTATTTATGGGGAATAAGTCAAATAACTATTTCTATTCAATGATAATAAAAGGTCAAGATGATGGCATGGTTCCAGTTGCAACTGCAAAGATTGAGAACTGTGAGTATGAACTTATTAACGGAGATACGCATAAATCAATCTTAGTTGATAAAGGTGTGATATATAAAACGAAAGAATTCATTGATAAAACGAAAGATTGAAAATATTGACACAGCAATAAGAAATATGATATATTAATATATACAAAAAAAGCTTTATGCAGTTTCCAAGATTAGAGGGGGTCACCCTTCTATGATTATAACTTTAATATAATTGTAAATGATTATATGTTAGGAGCTGGCTGTTGTCAGCTTTTTTTAATAAAAAAGGAGTGGAAAGAGAGGTAATGATACAGATGTTCAAAAATAAGAATATACAAGTAATATTAAAAGTATCAGTTCTAGTTATATTTTCTTTAGCATGGCTTATATGGTCATATCCGAAGCAAATGACTCAACCAGAACAGAAAGATTTGTTTGATAGTTACGTTGTAACATTAGCTTTAACAGGGGCAGGTGCAATAATAGGAATATCAGTTGGAGCATTATTAGCATTTTTAAGATTTCAAGGAATAAAAGTAGTAGAATTTATAATTGACGAATATATTGACATAATGAGGGGAACACCTCTTATGATACAATTGTTAATATTATATCTAGGAATACTTGCAAAAGTACCTAATGTCTTCATAGTTGCATCAATAGCATTTGGGCTTAATAGTGCGGCATATGTAGCAGAAATAATAAGAGCAGGTATAGAGAGCTTAGATAAGGGACAAATGGAGGCAGCAAAGGCAATAGGTATGCCATATGGATTATCAATGTGGGAAATTATTTTACCACAAGCAATAAGAAATATATTACCATCGCTTGTAAATGAATTTATTGTGTTATTCAAAGAGACATCAATTGTTGGATTAATATCAATATTGGATCTAACATTTAAAAGTAAAGGATTAGTAGCAACATATTTCAATTCAAAACCAATATTTTTTGCAGGAGCAATATATTACGTTAGTGTTAAGATATTTTCATTCTTTGCAAAAGTGTTAGAAAGGAAGTTGAAAGAAAATGATTAAAATAGAAGAATTATACAAAAGTTTTGGAAACTTAGAAGTTCTAAAAGGTATTAATACCCATATATCAAAAGGTGAAGTTGTTGCTGTAATCGGACCATCAGGAAGTGGAAAATCAACATTTCTTAGATGCATCAATAGATTAGAAGAGCCAACATCTGGGGATATTTATATTGCAGATGATAATATAATGAGTAGAGATGTTGATACAAATTTAATGAGACAGAAAGTAGGAATGGTTTTTCAACATTTCAACCTATTTCCCCATAAATCGGTATTAGAAAACTTAACATTGGGACCAATAAGACTCAAGAAAATGAGCAAATCAAAAGCAGAAGAATTAGCAGTAAAATTACTAAAAAAAGTTGGACTTGAAGATAAAAAGGATGCTTATCCAAAAAAATTATCAGGTGGGCAAAAGCAAAGGGTTGCAATAGCAAGAGCACTTGCTATGGAGCCGGAAATAATGTTATTTGATGAACCAACATCAGCACTAGATCCTGAAATGGTTGGAGAGGTTTTACAAGTTATGAAAGACCTTGCACACGAAGGAATGACAATGGTTGTTGTTACACATGAAATGGGATTTGCAAAGAATGTTGCAAATAGGGTACTATTCATGGATAAGGGTAATATATTAGAAGACAATAGTCCTTCTACAATATTTTCTAATCCAGAGCATAAAAGAACAAAAGAATTTTTAGATAAAGTATTAAATCATTAATATTATAAACAATAAAACAAAAAATAGGAGGAAAAATGAAAAAATTATTATTATTATTAGCAATATTAACTGTATTTATAGTTAGTTGTGGTGGAAAAGAAGCGGCAAAGAAAGATGAAGTACAAACATTAATTGTGGGGACAAATGCAGAGTATAGTCCGTTTGAATTTAAAAAAGATGGAAAAATAACAGGATTTGATTATGATCTAATGGAAGAGATTGCAAAAGAAGCAGGAATAAAAATTCAATGGCAAGAAATGAGCTTTGATGGATTAATACCAGCACTTAAAGCAGGGAAAATAAATGCAATAATATCAGGTATGACAGCAACGGAAGAAAGAAAAAAAGCAGTAGACTTTACAGATGTATATTATGTTTCAAACCAAGCGTATATAAAAGTAAAAGGTGATACAACATTAACAAAAAGAGAAGATATGAATGGTAAAACTGTAGGAGCTCAACTTGGAAGTATACAAGAAATGGACGCTAAAACAATAACAGGAGCAAAAGTTGTAGTAAATGAATCAGTACCTAACTTAATAATGCAACTTAATGGAAAAAAAGTTAATGCTGTGGTATTAGAAGATGTAGTTGCATTAAACTACATGAAAGAAAATCCCAATATCGAAGTGTTCGCAACACAACCAATAGAAGGTGGGTTAGCAATAGCATTCGATAAAGATAAAAATAAAGAGTTAATAACTAAAATAAACGAAACTATTAAAAAAATGAAAGCTGATGGAAGATACGACAAATTGATTGCAAAATATGAATTAAATTTGAAAAAATAGTATAGATAACTGAGCTGCACTGTAAAAGGTGTAGTTTTTTTATTGAGAAAATTTATAATTTAAAAAGGATGATACTGAGTAAACAGTAATCATCCTTTTTGTTTTAATGTAATTTCTCATAATATAATTATAAGAAGAATAATAAATCTTTGTAAGTAGGTAGAGGCCAAATAGTTCTATCTACTATTTTTTCTAATTCATCACAAGGTTTTCTCAATGCTGCAATCCCTGTCAATAATTCAGAAGCTGCTAAATCAGATTGTTTTGCGATATCTGATTCTTTTGCTACTTTATCAATTTTCTTGATTAAGCTCTTAGTTTCTAATCTTAATGTATTGATATTTGTAACTAATTCTTTTAATAACTCTTCTTGTTCTTTAGTAAATGCTTTTCCGTATTTAGATACTGTTTCAATATTTTGTCCTACAATATTAGTATATTTTATAGCTGCAGGAAGAATATCTTTAGTTGCTATTTCAATTAATGTTCTTGCTTCAATGCTTAATTGAGTAACATATCTTTCCGCATATGCAAAATATCTAGCTTCTAATTCATCTTTAGTTAAAGTTCCTAATTCTTTTGAAATTTGGATAACTTCTTTACTAGTAAATGTTCTTAATGATTCGTTAGTAGTTAATACATTAGCAAGGCCTCTTTTTTTAGCTTCTTTTGCCCATGCTTCGCTGTATCCATTACCATTAAATATAATTCTACTATGTTTTTTGTATGATTCAGTAATAATAGTTTTAACAACTTTCTCTATATCTTTTCCTTTTGCTTTTTCTAATTTATCTGCATATTCAGAAAGAACTTTTGCTACTATAGTATTAATTGCAGCTCCAGTAGTTGCAGGAGTTGAACTTGATCCTGGCATTCTGAACTCAAATTTATTTCCAGTGAAGGCAAATGGTGATGTTCTATTTCTATCTCCAGCATCTTTATCTAATGCAGGTAATACATCTACACCTAATTTCAATTTAGACATTGCTTGTGCAGGAGATTTTCTATTTAATGCTACATCTTCTAACACTTCAGTTAATTGACTTCCTAAGAATGCTGAAATTATAGCAGGAGGAGCTTCGTGTCCACCTAATCTATGATCATTAGTTGCAGTTGCAGTAGTAACTCTTAATAAAGGGTAGTATCTGTCAACAGCTTCTAATACAGCTGATAAGAATAATAAGAACTGTGTGTTTTGTTTTGGATCATTTCCAGGTTCCAATAAGTTTTGTCCATCATCAGTTCCCATTGACCAGTTATTATGTTTACCAGATCCGTTAATTCCAGCAAATGGTTTTTCGTGTAATAATGCAACTAAATTATGTTTTAGTGCAACTTTTTCAATAGTTTCCATAATTAATTGATTTTGATCTGCAGCTAAATTAGCTATTGAAAATAAAGGTGCTATTTCAAATTGGTTAGGTGCAACTTCATTATGTCTAGTTTTAGAAACAATTCCTAATTTCCATAATTCTACATCTAAATCACTCATAAAATTAATAACAACATCTTTAATTTTTCCAAAATAATGATCGCTTAATTCTTGACCTTTAGGTGATGGTGCTCCAAATAATGTTCTACCAGTTAATAATAAATCTTCTCTTTTTTCAAAAAGACATTTTTTAACTAAGAAGTATTCTTGCTCAATTCCTAATGTAGAGTAAACATGTTTAGAAGTAGTATTTCCTAATGCTTTTAAAATTCTTAATGCATGAATGTTAATAGCTCCCATAGATCTTAGTAATGGAACTTTTTTATCTAATGCTTCTCCAGTAAATGAAATGAAAGCAGTAGGTATATATAATGTAGATCCGTTTGCATTTTCTCTTATGAATGGAGGAGAACTAGTATCCCATACTGTATAACCTCTTGCCTCAAATGTACTTCTCAATCCACCATTTGGGAATGATGATGCATCTGGCTCACCTTTAATTAGATTGCTTCCAGAGAATTTATATAATGGATCTCCATCTCCACCTGGCTCTAAAAATGAGTCATGTTTTTCTGCAGTTAAGTCTGTTAATGGGTGAAACCAGTGACAATAATGTGTAGCTCCTCTTTTAACAGCCCAATCCTTAATAGCCGCAGCAATAACATTCGCTGTAGTTTTTGATAATTCAGTCTCTCCTAGCTGTGATGCTTTGAATTCTTTAAAAACATCTTTTGGTACTCTTTTCTTTAAATTGTTTTCAGCAAAAATATTTTCGCCAAATACATTCATTAAATTTTCCATAATAGCCTCCTTAAAAGTAGTATCTCCGTTTAATATTTTAAATTTAAAGTCTTTTTCCATCTTTAAATACAATATATTATATTATATTATG
>ERZ1023652.140-NODE-140-length-16697-cov-10.489801_pt1 | contig 16697 bp, 11 predicted proteins | sample MGYA00520879_ERZ1023652 | MGnify/ENA primary metagenome ERZ1023652 (study PRJEB33180, sample SAMEA4044469) | wastewater metagenome | place: Denmark | collected 2016-04-02 | study: EMG produced TPA metagenomics assembly of the PRJEB13832 data set (Local...
CCACAACCACAATGACCAAAAACCCCCCACACACCGACATCTGGGACAACGACAGGCGGACGCCCCCCCCCCCACCCAGCCCGCCCCACACACACACCGCCTGGGGCTCGGCAATCAGCAGCGCCGCCACAAACGCGCCAGGGATCGAGCCCATGCCGCCCACCACCACCACCACAAAGGCTGCGCCAATGGTGTTCAGGTCCATGTCGAGCTGGGCGGGCTCGCGCGGCAGCTGCAGCGCGCCGGCCAGGCCCGCCAGCAAAGCGCCCAGCGCAAACACGCCGGTGAACAGCCAGGCCTGGTTGACGCCCAGGGCGCCCACCATGCCGCGGTCTTGCGTGGCTGCGCGCACCAGCGTGCCCCAGCGCGTGCGGTGCAGGCCCAGCCACAGCAGGCCCAGCACCAGCGGGCCCACCGCCATCAAAAACAGGTCATAGGTCGGGAACTGCCGGCCCAGAATTTCGACCGCCCCCTCCAGCCCCGGCGCACGCGGCCCGAAAAGCTCTTCGGGGCCCCAGGCCCACAGCACGGCATCCTTGATCACGAGCACCAGCGCGAAAGTGGCCAGCAGCTGAAAAAGCTCGGGCGCGCGATAGATGCGCCGCAGGAGCACCACCTCCACCAGCGCCCCCAGTGCCGCCGTGGCCAGCGGTGCCAGCAGCAGCGCCGGCCAAAAACCGATGGCGGCGCCCAGGTGCTCCACCAGCGAATACGCCACGTAGATGCCCAGCATGAAAAATGAGCCGTGGGCGAAGTTGACGATGCGCATGACCCCGAAGATCAGCGACAGCCCCGCCGACACCAGAAACAGCGACGACGCCGAAGCCAGCCCGTTGAGCAACTGGACAAGCAGACCGGAAAAACTCATGCGCAATTCACCGGGCGATGCGGTAGCGGGGCGGGGCCAATGTCAATCGGCTGCGCGCAATTTCCGCACCTCCTCGGCCGGCGGCTGAAAGCGCGCACCGTCGAGGTAGCGGAAGTCCGACATCGCGCCCACGCCGTTTTGCAGGCGCGTGCGGCCCACAAACGCGCCCATGGTCGACTGGTGGTCTTCGGGGCGGTAGCGAATGGGGCCAAACGGCGATGTCACCTCCAGCCCCTTGAAAGCGGCGATCAGCTTTTCGGTGTCGCTGCCACCGGCCTTGCGCAGGCCTGCGGCCAGCGAGTGAATGGCCGTGTAGCCCACCACCGATCCCAGCCGGGGATGGTCGTTGAAGCGCTCTTTGTAGGCCTTCAGAAACGCCTGGTGCTCGGTGGTCTGGATGCCATACCAGGGGTAGCCAGTGACGATCCAGCCCACCGGCGCCTCGCCCTTGAGCGGGTCCAGGTACTCGGGCTCACCCGTCAGCAGGCTCACCACCTCGCGCCCCTTGAACAGGCCGCGGGTGTTGCCCTCGCGCACCAGGCGCGCCAGATCGGCGGCGAACAGCACGTTGAAGATGGCGTCGGGCCGCGCATCGGCCAGGGCCTGCACCACGCTGCCGGCATCCACCTTGCCCAGGGGCGGCGCCTGCTCGGCCACAAACTCCACGTCGGGCTGGGCGGCCTTGAGCAGCTTCTTGAACGTGGCCGCTGCCGACTGGCCGTATTCGTAGTTGGGGTAAACGATGGCCCAGCGCTTTTTCTTCAGGGCCGCAGCCTCGGGCACCAGCATGGCCACCTGCATGTAGGTGGAAGCGCGCAGGCGGAAGGTGTAGCGGTTGCCGTTTTCCCAGACGATCTTGTCGGTCAGCGGCTCGGCTGCAAGAAAGAAAACCTTTTTCTGCTTGGCGAAGTCGGTCAGGGCCAGCCCCACATGCGACAGAAAGCTGCCCATGAGCACATCCACCTTCTCGCGCGCCAGCAACTCGTCGGCGGCCCGCACGGCATCGCCGGGGTTGCCGTTGTCGTCGCGCACCACCAGTTCCAGCTTGCGCCCCTGAATGCCGCCCGCGCTGTTGACCTCTGCCACGGCCAGCTCCATCCCCTTTTTGTAAGGGCCCAGGAAGGCAGGCTGCGCCTTGTAGCTGTTGATCTCACCGATCTTGATCGCGCCCTGGGCATGCACCGCGCCAGCGGCAAGCGACAGACCGGCCACGAACAGGGCCCCAAGGGCGGCAGAGAAGCTTCGCATCAATAATCCTTTGTCCGACATCACAGAGGTCGAAACCGGAAAATGTACCGCCCCTCGCATTTGCCGGACAATGTGCGGGTTTGCCCGGCAGTCCGGGGTGCCCGCCAGGCTTCGCCCCGCCAGCACCGCCGCCGCCCTGAGAGGCTGAGCCCGCCCCCTGTTGGGGCCTTGTTTTTTTCATTCCTGCCAAGAAACCATGAGTGCATTTCTCGAAGAACGCGTGCTGACCGTTCACCACTGGACCGACCGGCTTTTCAGCTTCACCACCACCCGCGACCCGGCGCTGCGCTTTTCCAACGGGCACTTCACCATGATCGGCCTGAAGGTGAACGACAAGCCGCTGCTGCGCGCCTACAGCATCGTCAGCGCCAACTACGAAGAGCACCTGGAGTTCCTGTCCATCAAGGTGCCCGACGGCCCGCTGACCTCGCGCCTGCAGCACATCCAGGTGGGTGACACCATCATCGTCGGCAAGAAGCCCACCGGCACCCTGCTGATCGACTACCTGCTGCCAGCCAAGCGCCTGTACATGCTGTCCACCGGCACGGGCCTGGCGCCGTTCATGAGCGTGATCCGCGACCCCGAGACCTATGAAAAGTTCGAGGAAGTGATCCTGGTGCACGGTGTGCGCGAGGTGAAAGAGCTGGCTTACCACGACTACATCACCCAGGAGCTGCCCCAGCACGAGTTCCTGGGCGAGCTGGTGAGCAAGCAGCTCAAGTACTACCCCACGGTCACGCGCGAACCCTTCCGCAACCAGGGCCGCATCAACGACCTGATCGAAAACGGCAAGCTGTTCACCGACCTGGGCATCCCGGCACTGAACCCGCTGGAAGACCGCGTGATGCTCTGCGGCAGCCCCGAAATGCTGGCCTCGCTCAAGACGCTGCTGGAGCAGCGCGATTTCGAAGAAGGCAACACCACCAAGCCCGGTGACTTTGTCATCGAGCGCGCATTCGTCGAGAAATAAGACCACCGGCGCCACGATAATCCGCGCATGTCTGCGCCCCGCGTTTCCCACCCAGCGCCTCCCCGGACCAAGGAAGACCGCCATTTCGTCACTGCCCTGGCACGCGGCCTGGACGTTCTGGCGTGCTTCCGCTCGGGCGACAAGGTGCTGGGCAACCAGGAGATCGCGCAGCGCTGCAAGCTGCCCAAGTCCACCGTCTCGCGCCTGACCTACACGCTCACACGGCAGGGGTACCTGATCCACATCGAAGAAATTGGCAAGTACCGCCTGGGCACGGCCACGCTCTCGCTGGGCAGCACCATGCTGGTACGGCTGGACGTACGCCAGATCGCCCGCCCGCTGATGCAGGAGCTGGCCGACTTCGCCACGGCCGAAGTCTCGCTGGGCACACGCGACCGGTTCTCGATGATCTATGTGGAAAACTGCCGCAGCTCGGCCCTGCTCACGCTGAGCCTGGACGTGGGCTCGCGCATCGCGCTGGCCACCTCAGCCATCGGGCGCGCCTGGCTCGCAGCCATCACCGAAGACGAGCGCCGCCCCCTGCTGGAGCAGCTGCGCGCCCGCGACGAACAGGCCTGGCCCGAGGTGCAGGCCGGCGTTGACAAGGCGCTGCAGGACTACCGCAGCCTGGGCGTGGCCTGCTCGTTTGGCGACTGGCAGAAGAACGTGAACGCCATCGCCCGCGCCTTCCAGCCCGGCGGCGGCCTGCCGCCGATGGTGATCAACTGTGGCGGCCCCTCATTCACTGTCTCGCCGGAATTTTTGCTGGGCGAAGTGCGCCCCCGGCTGGTCGAGATGGTGTCGCGCATCGAGGCGGCGCTGAACCGGTGACCGCGCCCCTGCAATGCAGCCCCTGCGACAATCACCCTACCGTCACTACGCCGAAAACTCTTCATGACCCTGCTGATTCGCCGTTCCTTTCTGCGCCTGGCCGTTGCTCTGGGTGTGACCATGGCTTTGCCTGTCAGTGCCTCTTTGCCTGCGGAACGGGTGGGCCTGGAGGCGGCCCGGGCCGACGCCGAAGCAGGCCGCGCCCTGCTGGTGGACATCCGCGAGCCGCACGAGCACGCCACCGGCGTTGCGCGCGGTGCCAAGCTGCTGCCCATGCGGGAGATCGGCGCGCGTCTGGCCGAAATCCCCAAAGACGCTGCCCAGCCCGTGCTGCTGATCTGCAACACGCAGAACCGCTCACGGGCCGTGTGGCAGGCGCTGCGCGAGCGCGGCTACACCAATGTGCGCTACGTCGAGGGCGGGATGTCGGAATGGGCACGGCGCGGGCTGCCGCTGGTCAAGCCAGTGGTACGCTGAAGTCCCTTTTTGCTATTGTTTGAATAGCTGTTAGCGCTTATCGTTAAACGGCTAGAGCCGAATTTCATTCAGATTCTCGGCTAGAACCACGCATCCTGCATCGCCAGCGTGCTGTCGTCCAGGCTGCGCAGCAGCGCGTGTTGGGGCGCGGTGCGAGGGAGCTCCCAGTGAAAGAACCAGCGGCAGGCCTGCAGCTTGCCGCGGTAGAAGTCTGCGTCCTGCGGCGTGGCGGCCTGCGCCAGCGCGCCGTCGGCCACCACGGCCTGGCGCAGCCAGGTCCAGGCCAGCACGGTGTGGCCGAAGGCTTCGAGGAACACGCTGGCGTTGGCCAGGGCGCGGTCGCCATCGCTGCGCAGCAGCGGCGTGAGCACGGCCAGCGTGGCCAGCACCTCGCCCCAGGCCGCCTGCAGCGCCTCGGCATGGGGAGCCAGCGCGGGTCGGGCGCGGGCCTGTTCCACGGTGGCCTGCAGTGTGCGGCCGAACAGCGCGATGGCGGCGCCCTGCTGCATCACGGCCTTGCGGCCCAGCAGGTCCAGTGCCTGGATGCCGTGCGTGCCCTCGTGGATCATGTTCAGGCGGTTGTCGCGCCAGAACTGCTCCACGGGGTACTCGCGCGTGTAGCCGTAGCCGCCGTGGATCTGGATGGCCAGGCTGTTGGCCTCCAGGCACCACTGCGCGGGCCAGGATTTGACAATGGGCGTAAGCAGGTCCAGCAGCAGGCCCGCCTCGGCGCGCGCGGCCTCGCTGGTGCCGGTGCGCTGCTCGTCCACCAGGCGCGCGGCGTACAGGCCCAGCGCAAACGCGCCCTCCACATAGGCCTTCTGCGCCAGCAGCATGCGGCGCACGTCGGCGTGCGCCACCAGCGGCACCTGCGGCTGCAGCGGGTCCTTGGCAGCGGGCGGGCGGCCCTGCAGGCGCTCGCGCGCGTACTGCAGCGAGGCCAGATAGCCGCGGTAGCCGTACATCACCGCGCCCATGCCCACGCCGATGCGCGCCTCGTTCATCATGTGGAACATGCAGGCCAGGCCCTGGTGCGGCTGGCCGACCAGCTCGCCCTCGCACGCATCCTCGTCGCCGAACGACAGCATCGTGGACGTGGTGCCGCGCCAGCCGGCCTTGTGGATCAGGCCCGACAGCTTCACGTCGTTGCGCGGCCCCAGGCTGCCATCGGCGTTGACGCGGAACTTGGGCACGCTGAACAGCGAAATGCCCTTGACCCCGGGCGGCGCGCCCGGGATGCGCGCCAGCACCAGGTGCACGATGTTCTCGCGCAGCTCGTGGTCGCCGCCCGAGATGAAGATCTTGCTGCCCTTGATGCGGTAGGTGCCATCGGGCTGCGGCGTGGCGCTGGTGGTCAGGTCCGACAGGCTGGAGCCGGCCTGCGGCTCGGTCAGCGCCATGGTGCCGAAGAAACGGCCCGAAAGCAGCGCCGCCAGGTATTTGGCCTTCTGCGCCTCGCTGCCGAAGCGCTCGATCACATTGGCATTGCCCAGCGTCAGGCCCACGTACGAGGTGGTGGCGCCGTTGGCGCTCTTGAACAGCGCCGAGCAGGCCTGTGCCACCACCACGGGAAGCTGCATGCCGCCCTGCTCGTAATCCTTGGTGGGCGCCAGCAGGCCGGCGGCGCAGAAGGCGTCGAGCGCCTCGCGCACCTCGGGAATCATGCGCACGCGGCCGTTCTCGAAGGTCGGCTCGTGCTCGTCCGAGGCGCGGTTGTGCGGCGCAAATTTTTCTTCAGCGATGGTGTGCGCCGTGTCCAGCGCGGCGGTGAAGGTCTCGCGGCTGTGGTCGGCATGGCGCGGGCGCTGCGCCAGCGCCTCGGCCTGCAGCACTTCGAACAGCTGGAAGTCGAGGTCGCGGCGGTTGATGAGCAGGGATTCGGGCAAGGGGCCTCCGGTGTTCTGCATTGCAGAATTTAAGGGAAAGAGGGCGCCACCACTGCGGCCAGCGGAGGGGCGCGAAACCCCGCCATCGTAGGCACGACCCGGGCAACCAGCAACGGCGCAGAGTTTCGCAGGTGACAGACAGCACGGCGGGTGGCCGATAGCATGGACCGGGCGTTGATTCTGCAATGCAGAACCATCGGTTGTCACTGGCCCCTCCACTTCCGGACTCCCCATGAGCACCACCCCCACTTCCACCTCCTACGCAGTGCACGGCCCCGTGGCCGTGGTGACGCTGAACAACCCGCCCGTCAACGGCCTGGGCCACGCCTTGCGCAGCGGCATCGTCGCCGCGCTCGACCAGGCGCTGGCCGACCCGCAGGTGCAGGCCATCGTGCTCACGGGCAGCGCGCGCGCCTTCTCCGGCGGCGCCGATGTGCGCGAGTTCGGCACGCCCAAGGCCGGCCAGGAGCCCACGCTACCCAGCGTGATCCGCGCGCTCGACGGTTCCACCAAGCCGGTGGTGGCCGCCATCGCCGGCGTGTGCCTGGGCGGCGGGCTGGAACTGGCGCTGGGCTGCCACTACCGCGTGGCCCTGCCCGACGCCTCGCTCGGCCTGCCCGAGGTGAAGCTGGGCCTGCTGCCCGGCGCGGGCGGCACGCAGCGCCTGCCGCGGCTGATCGGCCTGGAGCCGGCGCTGAACATGATCGTCTCGGGCCAGCCCGTGCCCGCCAATGCCTTCGCGGGCACGCCGCTGGTACATGCGCTGATCGAGGGCGACCTGGTCGAAGGCGCGGTGGCCTTCGCCGCCCAGGTGGCGGCGCGGGGCGAACCGCTGCCGCGCGCCCGCGACCTGAAGGTCAAGCAGCCCAACGCCGACGCCTTCCTGCAGTTCGCGCGCAACACCGTGGCCGCTGCCAGCAAGCCCTTCCCGGCGCCGCTGCAGTGCGTGGAGGCCGTGGCGGCCTCGCTCAAGCCTTTCGACGAGGGTCTGCAGACCGAGCGCACGCTGTTCCAGGCGCTGATGCAGACGCCCGAGTCGCGCGCGCTGCGCCATGTATTCCAGGCCGAGCGCGCGGCCGCCAAGGTGCCGGGCCTGCCCGAGGGCACGGTACTCCGCCCCATCGCCCGCGTGGGCGTGATTGGCGCCGGCACCATGGGCGGCGGCATCACCATGAACTTCCTCAACGCCGGCATCCCCGTGGTGCTGCTGGAGATGAAGCAGGAAGCGCTGGACCGGGGCCTGGCCACGATCCGCAAGAACTACGAGAACTCCATGAAGAAGGGCAAGCTCAAGCCCGAGCAGGTGGAGCAGCGCATGGGCCTGATCACGCCCACGCTGGAGTACGCCGCGCTGAAGGACGCGGACCTCATCGTTGAGGCCGTGTTCGAGGAAATGGGCGTGAAGGAGGCCGTGTTCCGCCAGCTCGACGCCGTGGCCAAGCCCGGCGCCATCCTGGCGTCCAACACCTCGTACCTGGACATCGACCGCATCGCCACCTTCACGCGGCGCCCGCAGGACGTGATCGGCCTGCACTTCTTCAGCCCGGCCAACGTGATGCGCCTGCTGGAGATTGTGCGCGGCGCCCAGACTGCGCCCGACGTGCTGGCCACCAGCCTGCAGCTCGCCAAGCAGATCAAGAAGGTGGCCGTGGTCTCAGGCGTGTGCGACGGTTTCATCGGCAACCGCATGCTGGCACGCTACGGTGCCGCCGCCCAGGGCCTGATCAACGCGGGCGCCCTGCCCCAGCAGATTGACGGCGCGCTGCAGAAGTTCGGCCTGGCCATGGGCCCGTTCCGCATGGGCGACCTCGCGGGCCTCGATATCGGCTGGGCCACGCGCAAGCGCAAGGCCGCCGAGGCCGGGGTGGAGATGAAGCCCATCGTGGCCGACAAGCTCTGCGAGGCCGGACGCTTCGGCCAGAAAACGGGCGCGGGCTGGTACCGCTACGAGGCCGGCAACCGCACGCCCCTGCCCGACAGCGTGACCGAGCAGCTCATCACCGACTACCGTGCCGCCCACGGCATCACGCCGCGCAAGATCGGCGACGAGGAGATCGTCGAGCGCTGCATCTTCGCGCTGGTGAACGAGGGTGCGCGCATCCTCGAAGAAGGCATCGCCGCGCGCGCCTCGGACATCGACTTGGTTTACCTCAACGGCTACGGCTTCCCGCTGCACCGGGGCGGCCCCATGCTCTACGCCGACACCGTGGGCCTGCCGCAGGTGGTGCGCAGCCTGCGCCGCTTCGCCGCCGAGCCGGGTGCCGACGCCTCCTGGCAACCCGCGCCGCTGCTCGTGCGACTGGCCGAAGAAGGCCGGAGCTTCAACTAAATCCATTTCTAAACCATCCGTGTCGTTGTTGCTCCGCCTTGCCGTGCTCAAGCACTGTCTGCGGCTTCGCGCCTAGACACGAATGATTTGGAAAAGGAATAACACCACCACAGGACAAGCACACCATGACAGAAGCAGTGATCGTTTCCACCGCCCGCACCGGCCTGGCCAAGAGCTGGAAGGGCGCCTTCAACATGACCTACGGCCCCACGCTGGGCGGCCATGCCGTGCAGCACGCCGTGGCGCGCGCGGGCATTGATCCGGCCGAGGTCGAGGACGTCATCATGGGCGGCACCTTCGGCGAGGGCACCACCGGCGGCAACGTGGCGCGCCAGATCGCGCTGCGCGCCGGCCTGCCGGTGACCACGGCGGGCATGACCATCAACCGGTTCTGCTCCTCGGGCCTGCAGACCATCGCGCTGGCCGCGCAGCGCATCATCGCGGGCGAGGGCCAGGTCTACGTGGCCGGTGGCGTGGAGAGCATCTCGTGCGTGCAGAACGAGGCCAACACCCACATGCGGCGCGACCCCTGGCTCATCGAGCACAAGCCCGAGATCTACTGGAACATGCTGCAGACCGCCGAGCAGGTGGCCCAGCGCTACCACATCGGCAAGCAGGCCCAGGACGAGTACGGCGTGCGCAGCCAGCAACGCGCCGCCGCCGCCCAGGCCGCCGGCCTGTTCAACGACGAGATCGCCCCCATGACCACCACCATGGGCGTGGTGGACAAGGCCACGGGCCGCATCACCATGAAAGAGGTGACGATCAATTCCGACGAGGGCATCCGCCCCGACACCACCCTGGAGGCCGTGCAGAAGATCCGCGCCGCCCTGCCCGGCGGCGTGGTCACCGCCGGCAACGCCAGCCAGTTCTCGGACGGTGCCTCGGCCTGCGTGCTGATGGACCGCCAGCTCGCCGAACGGCGCGGCCTGCAGCCGCTGGGCATCTTCCGGGGTTTTGCCGTGGCCGGCTGCGAGCCCGACGAAATGGGCATCGGCCCGGTGTTCGCCGTGCCCAAGCTGCTGGCCAAGGCGGGCCTGAAGGTTGATGACATCGGCCTGTGGGAGCTCAACGAAGCCTTCGCCGTGCAGGTGCTGTATTGCCGCGACAAGCTGGGCATCCCGGACGAACGACTCAACGTCAACGGCGGCGCCATCGCCGTGGGCCACCCTTATGGCGTGTCGGGCTCGCGCCTGACGGGCCACGCCCTGATCGAGGGCAAGCGCCGGGGCGTGAAGTACGTGGTGGTCACCATGTGCATCGGCGGCGGCCAGGGCGCGGCCGGTCTTTTCGAAGTGTGCTGAAACAACGGCCCCATCGCGGGCCACGAACAACCAAGGAGCAACAGCAATGAGCGTGAAACAACTTTTTGATCTGACCGGGCAGGTCGCCCTCATCACCGGCGGCTCGCGCGGCCTGGGCCTGCAGATGGCCGAGGCGCTGGGCGAGATGGGCGCCAAACTCGCCATCTCGGCGCGCAAGGCCGACGAACTGGCGCAGGCCAAGGCGCACCTTGAAGGCCTGGGCTACGAGGTCGAGACCGTGGTCAACGACCTGTCGAAGTTCGACCAGATTCCCGCCATGGTGGACCAGGTGCTGGCGCGCTTCGGCACCATCGACATCCTGGTGAACAACGCCGGCGCCACCTGGGGCGCCAACGCCGAGGACTACCCCGACGCCGCCTGGAACAAGGTGATGGACCTGAACGTGAACGCGCCCTTCTTCCTCTCGCGCGAGGTGGGCAAGCGCGTGATGATTCCCAAGGGCCGGGGCAACATCATCATCACGGCCTCGGTGGCCGCCATCAAGGGCACGCCGCCCGGCATGAACACCATCGCCTACAACACTTCCAAGGCCGCCGCGCTGCACTTCGCGCGCACGCTGGCGTCCGAGTGGGGCCACTACGGCATTCGCGTCAACGCCATCTGCCCGGGCTTCTTCCCGAGCAAGCTGGCCAATGGCCTGATCGAAAAGCTCGGCCCTGCCATGGTCGAGCGCACACCGCTGCGCCGCATCGGCGGCGACGAGGACCTCAAGGGCGCCGTGGTTTTTCTGGCCTCCGACGCCTCACGCCACATCACCGGCCAGGGCTTGGTGGTCGACGGCGGCGCAAGTCTTATCTGATCACCAAGGATTGCACATGGATTTCTCCTACTCCCCCAAGGTGGTCGACCTGCAGAAGCGCCTGACCGCCTTCATGGAAGAGCACATCTACCCGGCAGAGGCCGTGTACCACCACGAGGTGGCCGAGAACCGCAAGGCCGGCAACCCCTGGCAGCCCACCAAGGTGATGGAACAGCTCAAGGCCCAGGCCAAGGCGGCCGGCCTGTGGAACCTGTTCCTGCCCGAGTCGAAATACGGCGCGGGCCTGACCAACCTCGAATACGCTCCGCTGTGCGAAATCATGGGCCGCTCGCATGTGGCGCCCGAGGCCTTCAACTGCTCGGCACCCGACACCGGCAACATGGAGACCCTGGTGCGCTACGCCACCGAGGAGCAGCAGCAGCGCTGGCTGCTGCCCCTGCTCGACGGCACCATCCGCTCGGCCTTCGCCATGACCGAGCCCGCCGTGGCCTCGTCGGACGCGACCAACATCGAGGCGCGCGTCGAGCGCGACGGTGACGAGTACGTGATCAACGGCCGCAAGTGGTGGACCTCGGGCGCGCCCGACCCGCGCTGCGAGATCCTGATTTTCATGGGCAAGACCGACCCCGACCACGCCAGCCGCCACAGCCAGCAATCGATGATCCTCGTGCCCATGAAGACCCCGGGCGTGACCATGGAGCGCGCCCTGCCCGTGTTCGGCTACGACCACGCCCCGCACGGCCACGGCGAGGTGAGCTTTGACAACGTGCGCGTGCCGGTGGGCAACGTGCTGCTGGGCGAGGGCCGGGGCTTTGAGATCGCCCAGGGGCGCCTGGGCCCCGGGCGCATCCACCACTGCATGCGCCTGATCGGTGTGGCCGAGCGCGCGCTCGAACTCATGTGCAAACGGGCGCTCAGCCGCGTGGCCTTTCACCGCCCCGTGGCCGACCAGGGCGTGACGCGCGAGCGCATCGCCAACGCGCGCATCCTGATCGACCAGGCGCGCTTCTTGGTGCTCAACGCTGCCTACATGATGGACACCGTGGGCAACAAGGTGGCCAAGAAGGAAATCGCCATGATCAAGGTGGCCGCGCCCAGCATGGCCTGCCAGGTGATCGACTGGGCCATGCAGGTGCATGGCGGCGCGGGCGTGAGCGACGACTTCCCGCTCGCCGCCGCCTACGCCAGCGCGCGCACGCTGCGTTTTGCCGACGGCCCCGACGAGGTGCACCGCAACCAGATCGGCAAGATGGAACTGGCCCGGTACCTGAAGTAACCCCCCCTGAGTCGCTTCGCGCCTTCCCCCCAGGGGGACGACGCCCGTGGCCGGGCCAGGCCCGTTCCACGGCGTCCGCTGGCATGGCCTGCTCCGCGGCCTTCTGACCCGTGGCGCGGCGCCAGTGCCACACGCCTACGGGCGGCGATGCACCACGGATCACTGAAACCCCATAGCCAACGAATCACCCATGTCCGACCGCCATTTCGCCCACTGGCCGCGCATGCTGCCGCGCCACCTCACCGTGCCCGCCACGCACCTCTACCGCAACATCGAAGTCTCGGCCCTGCGCTACCCCGACAAGGCGGCGCTGGTGTTCTACGATTCGGTCGTTTCCTACGCCCGCCTGCAGGACGAAACCGAGCGCCTGGCGGCCCACCTGCAGCAGGTGTGCGGCGTGCGCAAGGGCGACCGCGTGCTGCTCTACATGCAGAACAGCCCACAGTTCGTCATCGGCTTCTACGCCATCCTGCGTGCCGACGCGGTGGTCGTGCCCGTCAACCCGATGAACCTCACCGAGGAACTGCGCCATTACGTGAGCGACGCCGGTGCCCGCACCATTGTTGCGCCGCAAGACCTGTTCGCCCAGGTGCGGCCGCTGCTGCGCGAAGGCCTGGCTGCCGCCGCGGCCGATCCCGCCGCGCCCGGCCTGCGCCATGCCGTGGTGGCGGCCTACAGCGACTACCTCACCGCACCCACCGATCTGCCGGTGCCGACCTTCGTGCATGCGCCGCGCGAGCCTGTCACCGAGCCCGGCGCCGTGCCCTGGACGGACGCACTGGCCGCCGGCCTGCGCCCCGCGCCCATACAGGCCGGCCCCGACGACCTGGCCGTGATGCCCTACACCTCGGGTACCACGGGCCACCCCAAGGGCTGCATGCACACGCACCGCAGCGTGATGTACAACACCGTCGCCGGCACGCAGTGGCTGGGCACGCCGCAGGACGCGGTGTCGCTGGTGGTGCTGCCGCTGTTCCACGTGACCGGCATGCAGAACGGCATGAACGGCTCGCTCTACGTGGGCGCCACCATCGTGTTGCTGCCGCGCTGGGACCGCGACGCCGCCGCGCAGCTCATCCAGCGCTACCGCGTCACCGGCACGCAGATGATCGTGACCATGGTGGTGGATCTGCTGTCCAACCCGCGCCTGGCCGAATACGACCTCTCCAGCATCTGCCGCCTGAGCGGCGGCGGCGCGGCCATGCCCGAGGCCGTGGCCACGCGGCTCAAGGAGCTGTGCCGGCTCGACTACATCGAAGGCTATGGCATGTCCGAAACGATTGCGCCCACGCACATCAACCCGCCCGAGCGGCCCATGAAGCAGTGCCTGGGCATCCCGATCTTCGACGTGGACGCCCGCGTGGTCGACCCGGCCACCCTGGCCGAACTGCCCCCGGGCGAGGTGGGCGAAATCATCGTGCACGGCCCGCAGGTCATGCAGGGCTACTGGGGCCAGCCCCAGGCCACCGAAGCCGCCTTTGTCACCCTGGACGGCAAACGCTTTCTGCGCACCGGCGACCTGGCCCGCACCGACGAGCACGGCTACTTTTACATGGTGGACCGGATCAAGCGCATGATCAATGCCAGCGGCTTCAAGGTGTGGCCGGCCGAGGTGGAAGCGCTGATGTACGCCCACCCCGCCATCCAGGAGGTCTGCGTGATTGCCGCGCGCGACGAGCGCCGCGGCGAGACCGTGAAGGCCGTGGTGGTGCTGCGCGAGGCCTTCAAGGGCCAGGTGAGCGAGCAGGAGATCGTCGACTGGGCGCACGGCCACATGGCAGCCTACAAGAGCCCGCGGATCGTGCAGTTTGCCGACAGCCTGCCCAAATCGGGCACCGGCAAGGTGCAGTGGCGCGCATTGCAGGAGCAGGAGCCTGCACGCACCGCCGGGTGACCTGCCTCGCACACCATCGCAAATCGCTCTCTTTATGATAGCTGTCAGCGCTTATACATCAAGGGCTGGAGGCCAAAAATGCTTGAAACCATGAACCCTGAGGCCCTCGCCCGCCTGCGCTCCGTGCTGCAAACCCATGTGGACCAGGGCCTGCTGCCCGGCGCCGTGGCCCTGGTGCACCACCGGGGCCAGACCGTGCTGCACGAGGCCGTGGGCCACCAGCGCCCGCCCTCCGCCGAAACGGCAACGCCCGCCATGGCGCCGGACACGGTGTTTCGCATCTACTCGATGACCAAGCCCATCGCCTCGCTGGTGGCGATGATGCTGATGGAAGAAGGTCGCCTGCTGCTGTCGCACCCGGTGGCCCGCTACCTGCCCGCCTTTGCCGCGCAGCAGGTGTACGACCCGGCCACGGGCGCCACCACCCCCGCCCCGCGCGAGGCCACCGTGCACGACCTGCTGCGCCACACCGCCGGCCTGAGCTACGCCTGGGACCTGGGCACCGTGCCCGACGCCTACCGCGCCGCGCGCATCGGATCGCGCCGCCACAACAACACCGAGCTGGCGGCCGCACTCGGCCCGCTGCCGCTGGTACACGCCCCCGGCACCTGCTGGGAATACAGCCGCGCCACCGATGTGCTGGGCGCTGTGCTGGAGGTGATCGAGGGCGAGCCGCTGGGCGCCATCCTGCAGCGGCGCGTGTTCGGCCCGCTGGGCATGCACGACACCGGTTTTTCGGTGCCCGCAGCGCAGCAGCACCGCCTGGCCGAGCCCTTTGCACTCGACCCGCAGACCGGCCTGAAAGTGGCGCTGATCGACGTGACCGCACCGCCCGTGTTCGAGTCGGCCGGCGGCGGGCTGGTGTCCACCGCCCGCGACTACGCGCGCTTTCTGCAACTGATGCTGGGCCGGGGCACCGCACCGGGCCCGCACGGCCCCGTGCGGCTGCTGGGCGGCGCCACGGTGGATTTCATGACGGCCGACCACCTGGGCTCCCTGCCCGTGGCGGGCGACATTCTGCCCACCGGCCACGGCTTTGGCCTGGGCGTGGCCGTGCGCACAGCAGCCGGCCTGGCCACGCGCCCAGGCTCTGCCGGGCAGTACAGCTGGAGCGGCCTCGGGGGCACCTTCTTCTTCGTGGACCCGGCCGAAAACCTGTTTGCCATCATCCTCACCCAGGCCCCCGGGCAGTTGCGCTACCTTTGCGAGCTGTACCCGGCCCTCGTGTACGCCGCCCTCTGAAAAAAAGGCCCGCCATCTTGCGATGGCGGGCCTTGTGTTCTCGCGCCTGGCTTACTTGGCCAGATCGCTCAGTCGGATCTCGCGGATCTTGCCGTTTTCAACCACGGCCACGCGGGTGTTGGCCGTCGAGCCGCCGCGTTCGTTCACGCCGTTGATGTCGTGCGGGTTGTGCGCATCGGGCAGGGCCTTGAACGCCTTGTCCAGGTTGGCGCGAATGGCCGCTGCATCGCTGGTGCTGCCGGCCATCTTCATGGCCAGCGCAGTGGCGTGCACAGCAGAGTAGTTCAGCGACACCTCCGAGCTCGGGTCGCGGCCTGGGTTGAGCTTGCGGAAGCGCTCCACAAAGGCCTTGGTCACGGCCGTGCTGTCTTCCACCACCGGCAGCACGCCAATGGAGCCTTCCAGCGGACCATAGCCGCCGGTGATCTTGCCGATCTCGTCCATCTTGGCCTGGTCGATGATGACGAAGCCGCCCTTGAAGCCCAGCTCGCGCGCCTGCTTGACCACCAGGCCCGTGGGCTCGGAGGCGCCGCCGATGAACAGCACATCGGGCTTGGACGCCAGCACGCGGCTCACGCCGCTGTAGAAGTCGGTGGCACGGTTGTACGACATCGGGTTTTCGGCCACGACCTTGCCGCCGGCCGCTTCCCAGGCGGGCTTGAACGCTGCCGTCCAGGCCTTGGCGTAGTCGTGGTCGGCATTGGCCACGGCCACGTTCTTGCCGTATTTGCCCATGGCGTGGCTCACGAAAGGCTTGATGTAGGAAGTGAACTCGGGCGGAATGCGCAGCGTGAGCTTGTTGCCCTTCTCGGTGATCTGCGGCACGCTGGTGTACGACAGCAGCAGCACCTTTTGCTGCTCATTGATGGCCTGCACGGCGAAGCTGCCACCCGAGTGCGGCACCAGCACGGCGGCAGCCTTGTGCTCCTGCACCAGGCGCTGGGTGTTGATGGCGGTTTCGGACGGGTTGTACTTGTCGTCCAGGGCGACGACCTCCAGCTTTACTTTCTGGCCCGCCACCTCCAGCCCGGCCTCGTTGATTTCCTTGATGGCCATTTCCATGCCGCTCAGCACGTTCTTGCCGTACAGCGCGGCGCCGCCGCTCAGGGGGCCGGAGTAGCCGATCTTGACGACCTGCTGGGCCATGGCCGGGGCAACGCCCAGCAGCGTGGCGGCGAAGGTGCTGGCGCACAGGCGAAGAATGGTCTTGCGTTTCATGCTGTCTCCTTGGGGTGGAAAAAAAGAGGTGTCATGCGGTTTTGAGCCGTCTTGTTTGTTTATTGCGCCGAGCACCGCGCGGCCCAGACCAGGGCCACCGCGCAAGGGCCGCCAACATGCCGATATCCAGGCGCTGGTGGCGTCCCCCTTCCGCATCGCGCAGCGATGCCAGAGAAGGGGGAAGGCGCGCAGCGCCACAGGGGGATGGTTGCCATCTCTCAGGCGCCGATGTAGGCCCGGCGCACGGCTTCGTTGTTCATGAGGCTCTCGCGGTCGCCTTCCATGACGATGCGGCCGCTCTCGATGACGTAGGCACGGTGCGCGATCTTCAGTGCGGCAAACGCGTTCTGCTCGGCCAGCAGCACCGTGGTGC
>ERZ1023652.142-NODE-142-length-16617-cov-9.505155_pt1 | contig 16617 bp, 9 predicted proteins | sample MGYA00520879_ERZ1023652 | MGnify/ENA primary metagenome ERZ1023652 (study PRJEB33180, sample SAMEA4044469) | wastewater metagenome | place: Denmark | collected 2016-04-02 | study: EMG produced TPA metagenomics assembly of the PRJEB13832 data set (Local surveillance...
GTACCGTGGTCCATTACCTGAAGCAGCACGTTGAAGATGTCCGGATGCGCCTTCTCGATTTCATCGAGCAGCAGCACGGCGTGCGGCTTCTTGGTGATGGCTTCGGTGAGCAGGCCGCCCTGGTCGAACCCCACATAGCCCGGAGGTGCGCCAATCAGGCGGCTCACGGCATGGCGCTCCATGTACTCCGACATGTCAAAGCGGATCAGTTCGATGCCCATGATGTAGGCCAGCTGCTTGGCCGCCTCGGTCTTGCCGACGCCGGTGGGGCCGCTGAACAGGAACGAGCCGATCGGCTTGTCGCCCTTGCCCAGACCCGAGCGCGCCATCTTGACCGCGCTGGCCAGCACTTCCAGGGCTTTGTCCTGACCGAACACGACGCTTTTCAGGTCGCGCTCCAGCGTCTGCAGCTTGCCACGGTCGTCGTTGCTGACGTTGGCGGGAGGAATGCGCGCGATCTTGGCCACGATCTCTTCGATCTCGGCCTTGCCGATGGTCTTTTTGCGCTTGCTCGGCACCATGATGCGCTGGGCCGCACCGGCTTCATCGATCACGTCGATGGCCTTGTCGGGCAGGTGGCGGTCGTTGATGTACTTGGCGCTCAGCTCGGCCGCAGCCTGCAGGGCGGCCGCAGCGTATTTCACACTGTGGTGCTCTTCAAAGCGCGACTTCAGGCCCTTCAAGATGTCGATGGTTTCCTGCACCGTGGGCTCGACCACATCCACCTTCTGAAAGCGGCGCGACAACGCGGCGTCTTTCTCAAAGATGCCACGGTATTCCGTGAAGGTGGTGGCGCCAATGCACTTGAGCTGGCCGCTGGAAAGCGCCGGCTTGAGCAGGTTGGACGCATCCAGCGTGCCGCCCGACGCAGCGCCGGCACCGATCAGGGTGTGGATCTCGTCGATGAACAGAATGGCATTGGGTTTGTCCTTGAGCGACTTGAGAACGCCCTTGAGGCGCTGCTCAAAATCGCCGCGGTACTTGGTGCCCGCCAGCAGCGCGCCCATGTCGAGCGAATACACCACGGCCTCGGCCAGAATTTCAGGCACGTCGTTTTGCGTGATGCGCCAGGCCAAGCCCTCGGCAATCGCCGTCTTGCCCACGCCGGCCTCGCCCACCAGCAGCGGGTTGTTCTTGCGGCGGCGGCAAAGGATCTGGATCGTGCGCTCTACCTCGTAGTGGCGGCCAATCAGCGGGTCGATCTTGCCTTCCTTGGCGAGCTGGTTCAGGTTCTGGGTGAACTGCTCCAGCGGAGACGCTTTCTCACTGCGCTCCGAACCGCCGCCCTCCTCGCCTTCGGCCTGGTTCTCGGCCTTGGCCGGCTCTGGCGGCTCGCCCTTTTTGATGCCGTGGGCAATGAAATTGACCACGTCCAGGCGCGTCACGCCCTGCTGGTGCAGGTAGTACACGGCGTGCGAGTCTTTTTCGCCAAAGATGGCCACGAGCACGTTGGCACCGTTGACCTCTTTCTTGCCGTTGCCGGTGGACTGCACATGCATGATGGCGCGCTGGATCACCCGCTGGAAACCCAGTGTGGGCTGGGTGTCCACTTCGTCCGATCCGGCAACCTGCGGCGTGTTGTCTTTGATGAAGTTCGACAGCGATGACCGCAAATCATCGATGTTGGCCGAACATGCACGCAGCACCTCGGCTGCGCTGGGGTTATCGAGCAGTGCAAGCAACAGATGCTCCACGGTGATGAACTCGTGGCGCTGCTGGCGGGCCTCAACAAAGGCCATGTGCAAGCTGACTTCCAGTTCCTGGGCAATCATGTGAACTCCTTTGTGCTTGCGTGGAAGAGATAACTGTAGATCGGGACGAGAAACCTGTTATTCAACAGGCTCACTGACGCATTGCAGCGGGTGGCCGGCCTTGAGCGCGGCCTCCAGCACCTGGTCGACCTTGGTGGCAGCCACATCGCGTGAATACACGCCGCAGACGCCTTTGCCGTCGAGGTGTATCTTCAGCATGATCTGGGTGGCCTGCTCGCGGTCTTTGCTGAAAAACTCCTGCAGCACCACGATGACGAACTCCATGGGGGTGTAGTCGTCATTGAGCATGACCACCTGGTACATCTGCGGCGGCCGGGTCTTTTGCACGCGTCTTTCGAGCACGACCGAACCGCCATCATCCTTCGCTGGCCGGGTAACGGGCAGCGCGACGGGGGGAGAAGGTGGTTTTGTTGCCATGAATTTCATTCTAGCGACCCGGGAGCATCGCTGCCGACAGTGATATCTGATGACGGCCGGGTGTTTTTCAACCGCGTCCAGAGCGCCCACCCAAAAATGCCGGGGTCACTCATAGATCACAACGGCCGAGCCCGTGCCCACCTGGGCGCTCCAGGCTGCCAGTGCCGCGTCCGTGGGATAAAACCGGCTGGCATCGCCCAGTTGCAGTTCGGCCACCGCAGCGCCCTGCTCTGCGACACAGCGCACGCCCATGCGCACGCGCAGTCCATGCAGCACAGTGCCCTGCTCCGACTCTTCACGGCAGGGCGGAAACTCCTGCACCAGACGTGGCACTTCGGGGGATTTGTCCCCCACCACCACATGGAGGTATTTGCCAAACCGTGCGCGTGCACCGGCCATATCCCAAACCTGCTGAACCTTCACGCGCAGCCCCCCGCTGAAATGGTCCAGCTGCAGGCGCCCCATCATCACCACAAACTCGTCTTCCTTGAGCTGGTTGCGGTAGGTATTGAGCAGGGCTTCGTCGGCCGATGCCTCGATCACGCCCGACTTATCGTCCAGCCGGAACAAGCCCAGCTTGCCCCGCTGGCCGTTGATCACCCGGAAATCGCTGACGATGCCCGCAAGAATCTGGGGCTCGCGGCTGTCCAGCAATTCGTCGATCTGGGTGCGAACAAAGCGACGCACCTCTTGCGCCACCTCGTCGAAAAGATGGCCCGACAGATAAAAACCCACGGCCGTTTTTTCCTGGGTGAGGCGCTCCTTGATGCCCCAGGGAACCGCGTCCACCAGGTCAGGCTCCTGCGTGCTCGATCCGTGGGCGTCGTCGCCCATCATGTCGAACAGCCCACCCTGGTTGACATTGGCCAGCGTGGCCGCGGCAAAGTCAAAGGCTCGGTCAATTGACGCGACCATGGCAGCACGATTGAGGTTGAGTGAATCAAAGGCCCCCGCCTTGATGAGCGCTTCGACCGTGCGTTTGTTCAGGCGCGCCTTGTCCACCCGCACGCAAAAATCAAACAGACTCTTGAACGGACCCGTGGTGGAGCCCTGCGGCCCCTGGCCCCGCCCCTCACGGGCCGCAACGATGGCATCGATGGCATGCTGGCCCGTGCCCTTGACCGCCCCAAGACCGTAGCGAATGACTTTGTCGGTCACTGGTTCGAAACGGTAAGTGCCGCGGTTGACATCCGGTGGCTCAAAGGTCAGCCCGAAATTCTTTTGCGCATCTTCAAACAGCACCTTGAGCTTGTCGGTGTCATCCATTTCCACCGTCATGTTGGCGCAGAAGAACTCGGCCGTGTAATGCACCTTGAGCCAGCCGGTGTGGTAGGCCAGCAGCGAATAGGCAGCCGCGTGCGACTTGTTGAAACCGTAGCCCGCGAACTTCTCCATCAGGTCGAACACCTCGTCGGCCTTCTGCTCACTGATGTTCTTTTCTGCAGCCCCCTTGCGGAAGATGGCGCGGTGCTCGGCCATTTCCTCGGCCTTTTTCTTGCCCATGGCCCGGCGCAGCATGTCGGCGCCACCGAGCGAGTAGCCCCCCAGCACCTGGGCGGTCTGCATCACCTGCTCCTGGTACACCATGATCCCGTAGGTCTCTGACAGCACCTTTTCGACCAGCGGATGGGGATACTCCACCACTTCCTTGCCGTGTTTGCGGTTCACAAAGCTCGGTATCAGATCCATCGGGCCCGGACGGTACAAGGCATTCAGCGCAATGAGGTCTTCCAGGCGGCTGGGCCTGGCTTCGCGCAGCATGCCCTGCATGCCGCGGCTTTCAAACTGGAACACCGCCTCGGTCTTGCCATCGGAAAAGAGCTTGTAGGTGGGCCCATCGTCAAGGGGAATGGTCTCGAAGCTGAAGTTCTCCTGCCCCTTGTGGCGCTTCATGATGAATTCGCGCGCAATCTCCAGAATGGTGAGTGTCGCCAGCCCCAGAAAGTCGAACTTCACCAGGCCGATGGCCTCCACGTCATCCTTGTCGTACTGGCTCACGGCCGCCTCACTGCCCGGCTGCTGGTACAGCGGACAGAAATCGGTGAGCTTGCCCGGCGCAATCAGCACCCCACCGGCGTGCATGCCGATGTTGCGCGTCAAACCCTCGAGCTTTTGCGCCATCTCGATGACGGTCTTGACGTCTTCTTCCTTTTGCACCCGCTCCGCCAGCAGCGGCTCCAGTTCGAGCGCGTAGTTGTTCTTGTCGCCCTCTTTCTTGGGGTCAGGTGGGTAGGCCAGCGTATAGGACTGCCCCGGCTTGTTGGGCACCAGCTTGGAAATGCCATCACAAAAGGTGTAGCTCATGTCCATCACCCGGCCCACGTCACGAATGGCGGCCTTGGCGGCCATGGTGCCGAAGGTGGCGATCTGGCTTACCGCATCCTTGCCGTATTTGTCCTTCACGTAGTCGATCACGCGGTCGCGGTTCGCCTGACAAAAGTCAATGTCGAAGTCGGGCATCGACACACGCTCGGGATTCAAAAACCGTTCGAACAGCAGGTTGTATTCAAGCGGATCCAGATCGGTGATCTTGAGCGCATAGGCCACCAGAGACCCCGCACCTGAGCCCCGGCCAGGCCCCACGGGGCAACCGTGGGTTTTGGCCCACTGAATAAAGTCGCCCACAATCAAAAAGTAGCCCGGGAACCCCATCTTGAGAATGGTGTTGAGCTCGAACTCGAGCCGTTCCACATAGCGCGGCTGCTGCGCATTGCGTTTGGCTTCGTCGGGGAATAGCAGCCTGAGGCGGTCTTCCAGCCCCTCAAACGAAACATGGCGGAAGTAATCCTCCACCGACAGCACCTGCCCGTTCACGGGTGGGATGGGAAAATTGGGCAATTGCGGCTTGCCCAGCACCAGGCTGATGTTGCAACGGCGGGCAATTTCCACCGAATTGGCCAGGGCGGCAGGCAGGTCTTCAAACAGCGCCTGCATTTGCGCCGACGACTTGAAATATTGTTCGCGCGTGAACTTGCGCACACGCCGCTGGTTGCCCAGAATTTCGCCCTCGGAGATGCAGACCCGGGCCTCATGGGCCTCGTAATCGTCGGCGGTGGCGAACTGCACGGGATGCGTGGCGACCACCGGCAGATTGAGCCGAGCCGCCAGCTGCACTGCAGCCACGACATGGGCCTCGTCGTCGGCGCGTCCCGCCCGTTGCACCTCCATATAAAAACGGTGCGGGAAGATGCCGGCCAGCCGGAGCGCCAGGTGCGCCGCACCAGCGTCATCGCCTTTCATGAGGGCTTGCCCCACTGGCCCCGCCTGGGCCCCGGCGATAGCGATCAACCCTTCGCCCAGCTCCTGCAACCACTCCCAGGTGCAAATGGCCTGGGCTTTGACCACGTTGCGGGTCCAGGCGCGCGCCAGCAATTCAGACAGATTCAGGTAACCCTGGTGCCCCTGCACCAGCAGCAATATGCGCGACGGCGCCGCTCCGGCCTCGCCTTCCACGAACACTTCGGCGCCCAGAATCGGCTTGACGCCCTTGCCGCGCATTTCCTTGTAGAACTTGATGGCACCAAAAAGGTTGCTGAGATCGGTAATGGCCAATGCGGGCTGGCCATCCTTGGCCGCTGCCTTGGCCAACTCATCGATGCGATTGGTGCCGTCAACGACGGAGAACTCGGTGTGCAGGCGAAGGTGAACAAACATGGGCCCCATTGTAGGAAGCCCCACCTGGTCCGGCATCGAAAATGACCCGATTCAGCGCGCAAAGCTCGGCAGCGTGCGTCGGTACAATGCCAGCGTCGGTCCAGGTTCTGTCGCAGGCCAAGCCGCACCCTATCGGTGCGGCAACCTTTACAGCCCCTCACAAGACACACGTTCACCTTTAGCCTGAAAGCTGCCTGCAATGCTGCGTGCCTCACTGCCTTTTATCACTGCCCTGCTGACCGCCGGCCTGCTTGCGGGCTGCTCGAGCACTCCGGAAGACAAGACAGCGGGCTGGAGCCCCAACCGCATTTACTCGGAAGCCAAGGACGAACTCAACAGCGGTGCTTTCGACAAGGCGGTGCCATTGCTCGAAAAGCTGGAAGGCCGCGCAGCAGGCACTCCCTTGGCCCAGCAGGCCCAGCTGGACAAGGCCTATGCGCAGTACAAGGCTGGCGAAAAGGCACAGGCCATCGCCACGCTCGACCGGTTCATGAAGCTTCACCCGGCCAGCCCGGCACTGGATTACGCGCTCTACCTGAAAGGCCTGGTCAACTTCAACGACAACCTGGGTCTTTTTTCCTGGATCTCCCAGCAGGACCTGTCCGAACGCGATCAGAAAGCGGCCAAGGACTCCTTTGAGTCGTTCAGCGAACTGGCCACGCGTTTCCCTGACTCCCGCTATGCCAAAGACGCTCGCCAGCGCATGACCTACATCGTCAATTCGCTGGCACAGTATGAGGTGCACGTCGCCCGCTATTACTTCCAGCGCGGCGCTTATGTGGCAGCCATTGGCCGCGCGCAGGCCGCGCTGGCCGATTACCAGGGTGTGCCCGCACTCGAAGAGGCGCTTTACATCCTGATCCAGTCCTACGATGCCCTCGGAATGACCCAGCTGCGCGACGACGCACGCCGGGTCATGCAATCTTCCTATCCCCAAGGCGTTTACGCCACGGGCACCGTCAAGGCAAAGTCCAATCCTTGGTGGAAGTTCTGGTGAGCGCATCCAGCGCGGCCTCAAACTCCTCAGGACTTTCAAGAACACGCATGGGAGGCAATGCGCGCATCAGCCGCTTGCCGTAGCCCATGGTCACCAGCCGCGTGTCGCACACGACCAGCACGCCCCGGTCCGATTCCCGCCGTATCAGCCGCCCCGCACCTTGCTTGAGTGCCACAGCGGCCTCGGGCACCGCAAGCATCTGAAACGAACGCCCACCGGCGACCTCAATGCGTTGACTGCGCGCCTCCATCAGCGGATCGCCGGGCGCAGGAAAGGGCAACTTGTCGATGATGACCAGCTGCAAGGCGTCGCCTGGGACATCAAAACCTTCCCAGAATGAGGCCGAGGCCACCAGCAGGCAGCCGCGCCCGCCGCTTGTCGCCCCCTCGCGAAAGCGTTCCATCAGATGGCGCTTTGGCCAGTCCCCCTGCACCAGCACTTCAAGCCCTTCAGTGCTGCTGAAACGGTCTTTCAGAATATCCCCAATCACCCGCAAAGCCTTAAGGGTTGTAGTCAGCACCAGCGTGCGCCCGCCAAGGCGGTCTGCAGCGGCCCCCGACAACCGGGCTACAGCGATGCTGTGCGCGGGATCAGAAGGCTTTGGCACATGCCGCGGCACATACAACGCGGCCTGGGAGGCATAGTCGAACGGGCTTTCCACGCGCAAGATCTCAGCATCCTGCAGGCCACAGCGCTCGGTGAACCACGTCAGTCCGGCGTCGTCGCCCAGGGTTGCAGACGTGAAAATCCAGGCCCGCCCAGCATGCTGCGGCGGCGCGGGCCACTCGTCGCCTTCGCCTTCGCCATCGCAAGCTTCGGCAGGAGCCGCCAGCAACCGGGTTTGCATGGCCTGCGCAATATCGAGCGGCGATTCCACCAGCCGCAATTGCCCACCTGCCTCTACCCAGCGCACCGCATCCGGGCTGCAGGGTGCTGCAAAGCGTCCCAGGCGCGCCAGAATCTCCGAGCCGCGCTCATACAGGCGCATGAGGTCCGGGGATGTTTCGCTGAACGGGTCCAGTGTTTCCAGGGCTTGTGCACAGGCAAGAGATACCCGTCGAAAGGCCTCGTGCCAGCCGTCGGGAGCAACGGTTTCTGGCGCATCCCCGAGCCAGCGCAGCTTGGCGCCTGGCACGCCCGGCCCCACGGCAATCCGCAAATCGGCAGCGGCCTGCTCGATGCGGCCCGCCACCTTGTTCCAGTCGGTCAAACCACGGGCATGCTGCACACCAGCGGTCAGAATGTCACGGGAGAAATCCAGCAGTTGCCCCGTGGTCAGCTGCATGCCCATGAATTGCACGCCGATTTCATTGATCTGGTGCGCCTCGTCAAACACCACGACCCGCACGGTTGGCAACAACTCGGCCATGCCCGACTCCCGCACGGCCACATCGGCAAAGAACAAATGGTGGTTGACCACCACCACATCCGCCGCCAGCGCTTCACGCCGTGCGAGGTTGACGTGGCACTGGCGAAAACGCGGGCACGAGGCCCCCAGGCAGTTGTCGCGGGTGGAGGTAACCAGCGCAATGACGGGCGAGCGCTCGTCGAGACCCGGCAGTTCCGCCAGATCCCCCGAGCGCGTGCTGTGCGACCACACCTCTACCTTGGCCAGCACCCGCTGAATGGTGCGGTCGTGCAGCTCAACATCCTGGCGGGCCTGTTCCATCCGGTGCAGGCACAGGTAGCTGCCACGCCCTTTCAGCAGGGCCGTGCGCACCGGCAAGGCCAGCGCAGAAACCAATTGGGGGAGATCCCGGGCAAAGAGCTGGTCCTGCAAGGCCTTGGTGGCCGTGGACAGCAAGACACGCTCTCCGCTGAGCAGCGCCGGGACCAGGTACGCGAATGTTTTGCCAACACCCGTACCCGCTTCCACCACCAGGGCGCCACCCTGCACAATGGTTCGGGCCACCGCTTCGGCCATGCGGATCTGGCCATCTCGCGCAAGGTAGTGCGACCCCATCTGCGCCAGCACCCCTTGGGGCTCAAATACCGCGTGCACGGCTTCCAGCAGGCTCATCACGCAGGCTCTTGGGGCTGGAGCGCGCGCGCGAAACAGCCGATTGCGCTGCGCAACGCCATGCGGCGGTTCTTCAGGCGCCTGCGCAAAACGTCGTCTGGCGGCTGTTCTTGCGGGCCCTCATCGATGCGCACGTTCAATACGGCAGGGGCCATACGCAAAACAATCAACGGACGAGGCAAGGAGTGGAGGTTCGATTTCAAGGCATTGACGGCGCCAAGCGCTCACGGGCATGGCAAAAATGCCACACGCGAATGAATAATACGTGGTCTGGCGCCCTGCGCCGATGCGTATTTGAGCCGCCGCCCCCCACAATCACCAGCATGACCAAAGCGTTCCGCCTTATCGCCTCGACCGGCATCCACAAGGGTGACCGCGAATACCAGCAAGACCAAGTGGCCCTGATCTCCCACGAACGCTACAACGGCTGCGTGCTGGGCGTGATTGCCGACGGCATGGGTGGCCGCAGTGGTGGGCGCAAGGCATCCGACCAGGTGATGATGACGGCCCGCCAGTTGTTCGAACGCTACTCGCCAGAGTCCGACGACCCTGCCGCAATGCTCAAGAACATGGTGGAAGAGGCGCACATCGTCATCCGCCTCACGGCCATTTCATCCGAACAGGAACCCCACAGCACCATTGCGGCGTTTTTGATCAACCCGCGCGGTGACTGCCACTGGGTTCATGCGGGCGATTCGCGCATTTACCATTTTGAGGGTGCCAGGCTGACCTTTCGCACCAGCGACCACTCTTATGTGCAGGCCTTGGTCGATCGTGGCGAGCTGACCGAAGCCGAGGCCAACATCCATCCGCATTCCAACATTCTGGTGGGCTGCCTGGGCACCGAGAGCGATCCACCCACCACCACCCACACCATCCAGCACTTGCAGCCAGGCGATGTTTTGCTGGCCTGCAGCGATGGTGTGTGGCACTACTTTTCTCCCACCGAGCTGGCCTCGGTGGTCGATTCCCTGTCGCCGCGCGAGGCCACCGAATTTCTGATCGACAAGGCACGCTCGCGCGCACGCGGGGGTGGCGATAACCTGTCGCTGGTCGTCGTGAAGATTGAAGCCCTGGAAGAAGAGAAAAAAATGGGACGACTGAGCCCCATTTCCTCAAAAACCGCCTGAAGCGCGCAGGGCCAGCTCGCATGCGCGGGCGCGTGCTTCCCTTAGTCCCCGTCACCCCGCACTTCAGGGTTGAACGGGCGGCAGCCCCGACGACGCGGGCAAGGGAGCAGCCGGTTGGCGCCCTGCGGCGGCAGACTCGGCCTGCATTTTCTGCACCCGTTCGCGCCGCTCCTGCGCGGATTTCACGTTTTCAGCATGGCGGGACTGCGCCGTGGCCGCCCGCTCAGCGCTTTGCCTGGCACGCTGCGCCTGGTTTGCAGCGCTCGACTGCTGGCGGGCTCGCTGCTGCTCGGCCCGCTGCTGTGCGTCTCGTTGACGCTGCGTGCGCAAATCCTCCACGCCGACGGGAGCACCACGCCCCTCCCCTCGTGCCGAGCCTTGGGGTTGCGAACGGTCAGGAGCCACGCGTTGCTTTTCTTCGATCGAGCGCAACCGCTCGGCGGCTTTTTCCTTGCGCTCTGCGTCATTGAGTTGCAGCTCGCGCCCGCGCAGTTGCAGTTCTGCCCTGCGCGCCTGGGTTCGCACGTCGCGCAGGCAGTCTTCTACCGCAAACCGGCGATAACACGCGGTCTCCTCACGCTTTCGCGTGGCCGCGATGGCCTGGCGCTCCTGGTGAATATGCTCGCGCTCGGCCTGCCGCTGTGCCTGCACGGCGCTGTAACGATTTTCAGGCGGGGCAGGATCCGCCGCTTGCACCATCGCAGGCCCGGCGATCAAACAGACCAGCCCGCCAATTGCCCATGCCTTTTTCATTACGTCAGTCCCGTATCAACAGTGCGGCGATCCAGCGCGAGAAACTCCTTGGACTGCATCTCGTGCAGCCGGGACACCGTGCGCGGAAACTCGTGGGCCAGAGGTCCTTCGGTGTACAGCTGCTCTGGCGGCACAGCAGCCGACATGATGAGCTTGACCCGCCGGTCATACAGCACGTCCACCAGCCAGGTAAAGCGCCGCGCAGGCGACGCCATGTTGACCGGCATATAGGGCACATCCGACAGCATTACCGTGTGGAACTGCGTGGCGATCTCCAGGTAGTCGTTCTGCGACCGGGGGCCACCGCACAGCGTCCTGAAGTCAAACCACACCACGCCCCCCGCCTTGCGCCGCGCCCGGATCTCGCGCGCTTCGATGTGCAGCACGGGGTCTTCATCGTGCACCTCGGCCAACTGGTCAAAGGCAGCATTCATTTCGGCATCTGCCTCGGGACCGAGGGGCGTGTGATAAAGCTTCACCTGCTCTAGCGTGCGACGCCGGTAGTCCGTGCCGTTGTCCACATTCACGACCTCCAGCTTTTCATTGAGCAGCGCAATAGCGGGCAGGATACGGTCGCGGTGCAAGCCATCGGGGTACAGATCGTCGGGCTTGAAGTTGGAGGTGGTGACAAACCCCACCCCGTTGTCAAACAGCGCCGCCAGCAAGCGGTGCAAGATCATCGCGTCGGTGATGTCGGCGACGTGAAACTCATCAAAGCAGATCAGCTTGTAGCGCTTGGCAATGCGCGCACCCAGCACATCCAGCGGGTTCACCGTGCCCTGCAGGCCAGCCAGCTCGCGGTGCACCTCGCGCATGAACTCGTGAAAATGCAGTCGCACCTTGCGCTTGAGTGGCACGGCGTTGAAAAAGCAATCCATGAGAAAGCTCTTGCCCCGCCCGACCCCGCCATACATGTATACGCCACGCGGAACTTCGGGGCGGTTGATGATCTTTTTAAGGGCGTTGGAGCGGCGCGACTTGTACGCCGACCAGTCCTGGGCGCAGCGCTGCAGGGCGTCCACCGCGCGCAATTGCGCCGGATCGCTCTGAAAACCCTTGGCGGCAAGTTCTGCGAGATAGGTCTGTTTGACAGTCACGTTGAAGATGCCCCGATACTATGATGCTATAAAATAAATAGCTGCTAGCGCTTACTGCATAAGCGCTAGCAGCCAATTTGACTCAAAGAATCAGAAATTCAGCGTGCGTTTGTCCACGGCCAGGGCGGCCTCCTTGGTCGCTTCGCTCAAGCTGGGGTGCGCGTGGCAGATGCGGGCAATGTCTTCTGCGCTGGCCTTGAACTCCATGGCCACCACGGCTTCGGCAATCAGCTCGCTAACCTGCGGCCCCACCATGTGCACGCCCAGGATTTCATCCGTCACCGCATCGGCCAGGAACTTGACCATGCCCGTTGTGTCGCCCAGTGCCCGCGCGCGACCATTGGCCAGGAACGGGAACGTGCCAGCCTTGTACTTCACGCCATCGGCCTTCAGTTGCTGCTCGGTGCGGCCCACCCACGCGATTTCGGGGCTGGTGTAAATCACCCAGGGGATGGTGTTGAAGTTGACATGCCCGTGCTGGCCGGCCATGCGTTCAGCCACGGCCACGCCCTCTTCCTCGGCCTTATGCGCCAGCATCGGGCCACGCACCACGTCGCCCACGGCCCACACGCCGGGCAGATTCGTCTTGCAATCGCCGTCCACCGCAATGGCACCGCGCTCGTCCAGCTGCAGGCCCACGGCTTCGGCATTCAGGCCGATGGTGTTGGGCACGCGGCCAATCGAGATGATGAGCTTGTCTGCGTCCAGGGTCTGGGCTTCACCCTTGCTGTTGGTGTAGGCGATGCTGACGCCCTTCTTGCTGTTCTTGATCTCGCCGACTTTCACGCCGAGTTCGATCTTGAGCCCCTGCTTGTCAAACGCCTTTTTGGCTTCCTTGGCGATCTGTTCGTCCACGGCACCCAGGAAAGTTGGCAGGCCTTCGAGCACGGTCACTTCCGCGCCCAGGCGGCGCCAGACCGAGCCCATCTCCAGGCCGATCACGCCCGAGCCGATCAGGGCGAGCTTTTTGGGCACCGCGCCGATGCGCAGAGCGCCGTCGTTGGACAGGATGTTCACTTCATCAAATTCCGCACCGGGCAGAGCACGCGCGTTGGAGCCGGTGGCAATGATGATCTGCTTGCCCACCAGAGTTTCCTCGGTGGCGCCCGCCACCTTGATTTCATAGCCACCGTCGGCCGCCGCCTTCACGAACGAGCCACGGCCATGGAAGAAACTGACCTTGTTCTTCTTGAACAGGTACAGGATGCCGTCGTTGTTCTGCTTGACCACGCTGTCTTTGCGGGCCACCATCTTGGACACGTCCATCTTCACGCCGGTGGCGGTGATGCCGTGGTCGGCAAAGTGCTTGTTGGCATGCTCGAAATGCTCGGACGACTGCAGCAGCGCCTTCGACGGAATGCAGCCCACGTTGGTGCAGGTGCCGCCGGGGGCCGGGCCGCCCTTGTCGTTTTTCCATTCGTCGATACAGGCCACGTTCATGCCCAGCTGCGCTGCGCGAATGGCAGCGATGTAGCCACCGGGGCCGCCGCCGATCACGACGACATCAAATTGTTTGCTCATGGGGAAATCTCACTCAATCAGTTGGTGAAAGACCCACCGACGGGCTCCAGCGCAGGCCAGGCCACATGGGTGGGTCGATGCTTTCAGCGCTCAGCGCTTAGATGTCGAACAGCAGGCGCGAGGGGTCTTCCAGCGCGTCCTTCATGGCCACCAGGCCCAGCACGGCTTCGCGACCGTCGATGATGCGGTGGTCATACGACATCGCCAGATAGTTCATCGGGCGCACCACAACCTGGCCGTTCTCGACCACGGCGCGGTCCTTGGTGGCGTGCACGCCCAAAATGGCCGACTGAGGTGGGTTGATGATGGGGGTGGACATCATCGAGCCGAAGGTGCCGCCGTTGGAAATGGAGAAGGTGCCGCCGGTCATCTCTTCGATGCCCAGCTTGCCTTCTGCAGCCTTCTTGCCAAATTCAGCGATCTTCTTCTCGATTTCGGCAAAGCTCATCTGGTCGGCGTTGCGCAGGATGGGCACCACGAGACCACGGGGCGATCCCACGGCGATACCGATGTCAAAGTAGCCGTGGTAGACGATGTCGTTGCCATCGACCGAGGCATTGAGCACCGGGTATTTCTTGAGCGCATGCACGGCCGCCTTCACGAAGAAGCTCATGAAGCCGATCTTCACGCCGTGTTCCTTGGTGAACGCGTCCTGGAACTTCTTGCGCATATCCATCACAGGGGCCATGTTCACTTCGTTGAACGTGGTCAGGATGGCGTTGGTCGATTGCGACTGCAGCAGACGCTCGGCCACACGGGCGCGCAGGCGGCTCATGGGCACGCGCTGCTCGGGACGATCGCCCAGGTTCTGTGCAGCCGACGGAGCAGCCACTTGCGGCAATGCCTTGGTGGGCACACCGGTGGGAATGGCGCTGGGCGCCACGGCCTTGGCCGCACCAGCCGCCACCGCGCCGAGCACGTCGCCCTTGGTCACACGGCCATCCTTGCCCGTGCCGGCCACAGCCGAGACCGACAGGTTGTTGTCGGCCAGCAGCTTGGCCGCTGCGGGCATGGCGACATCGGCCTTTGAGCCACCCGTTGCAGCAGCGGCCACGGCCACAGCTGCTGCAGGCGCAGCGGCAGGAGCGGCGACACCGGCTGTGCCTTCGGTGTCGATCTTGGCGATCAACTGCTCGGCCACCACGGTGGCGCCATCACCCTGGACGATTTCTGCCAGCACGCCGGCAGCGGGTGCGGGCACTTCCAGCACAACCTTGTCGGTTTCGATTTCGATCAGGATTTCGTCCACGGCCACTGCCTCACCGGCCTTCTTTTTCCAGGTCAGCATGGTGGCCTCGGCCACGGATTCGGACAGTTGCGGTACTTTGACTTCTACGATAGCCATATCAATTCTTTCGGAAGGGGGTTTTGTTCTGGAGGGGGAATGCCGGCCTTACTTGGTCAGGACAAAACCCTTGAGCTTGGCAAACGCGCCGTCCACCAGCGCCTTTTGCTGTTCCTGGTGCAGGTGCGAATAACCCACGGCAGGCGAAGCAGACGCCGCACGGCCGGAGTAGCCCAGCTTCTGGCCTTCGAGCATGTTTTCGTGGATGTTGTGCTGGATGAAGAACCATGCGCCCTGGTTTTGCGGCTCATCCTGGCACCAGACGATGTCCACGGCGTTGGGGTACTTCTTGATCGCGGCGGCAAACGCCTTGTGCGGGAACGGATAGACCTGCTCGACGCGGATGATCGCCACGTCGTTGGCCTCATTCTCGGTGCGCTTCTTCACCAGGTCGTAATAGACCTTGCCAGAGCAGGCAATCACGCGCTTGACCTTGTCGGCCTTCTTGTCGATGGCCTCGTTCTGCTCGGGAATCACCGTCTGGAAGTTGCCCTTGGTGAACTCGGACAGCGGCGAGGTGGCATCCTTGTTGCGCAGCAGCGACTTGGGGGTGAAGATGATCAGTGGCTTGCGCAGGTCACGCACCATCTGGCGGCGCAGCACATGGAAGATCTGGCTGGCCGTGGTGGGCTGCACGATCTGCATGTTGGCATCTGCCGCCAGCTGCATGAAGCGCTCCAGGCGGGCAGAGCTGTGCTCTGGGCCCTGGCCTTCGTAGCCGTGCGGCAGCATGAGCGTCAGGCCATTGGCACGGCCCCACTTCACCTCACCGGAGGCGATGAACTGGTCGATCACGACCTGTGCGCCGTTGGCGAAGTCGCCAAACTGGGCTTCCCAGATGACGAGCGTGTTGGGGTCGGAGCCCGCATAGCCATACTCGAAGCCCAGCACGGCTTCTTCGGAAAGGATGGAGTCAATCACGACGAACGGTGCCTGGTTTTCTGCAACGTTCTGCAGCGGCACGTAGGTTCCGGTGTCCCACTTCTCGCGTTTCTGGTCATGAATCACGGCATGGCGGTGCGTAAACGTGCCACGGCCGCAGTCCTCGCCCGACAGACGCACCGGGTAGCCGCTGGCCACCAGCGACGCAAAAGCCATGTGCTCACCCATGCCCCAGTCCACGGGGGTGTCGCCACGGCCCATGGCAGCGCGGTCGTCATAGACCTTCTTGACGAGCTGGTGCGGCGTGACGGTTTCGGGAATGGTGGTGAGCTTTTCGGACAGGCGCTTCCATTCGGTCAGCGGGATCGCGGTGTCGCCAGCGTCGGTCCACTTCTTGCCCAGGAACGGGCTCCAGTCCACGGCGTACTTGCTCTTGAAGTTGGTCAGCACAGGATCAACCGTGTGCTTGCCGGCATCCATGGCGGCACGGTAGGCCTTGACCATGTCATCGCCCAGCGTTTCGCCCAGGCCTTGCGCGGCCAGCTTGTCGGCGTACAGCTTGCGCGTGCCGGGGTGGGCGGCGATCTTCTTGTACATCAGAGGCTGCGTGAGCATGGGAGTGTCCTGCTCGTTGTGGCCCAGCTTGCGGAAACAGGTGATGTCCACCACCACGTCCTGGCGGAACTCCATGCGGAATTCCAGCGCCAGTTGCGTGGCCAGCACGACGGCTTCAGGATCGTCACCGTTGACGTGCAGCACCGGGGCTTCGACCATCTTCACGATGTCGGTGCAATACACGGTGGAGCGCATGTCGCGCGGATCCGATGTGGTGAAACCGATCTGGTTGTTGATGATGATGTGCACCGTGCCGCCCGTGGTGTAGCCACGGGTCTGGGCCAGCGCCAGGGTTTCCTGGTTGACGCCCTGGCCACCAAAAGCCGCATCGCCATGCACCAGCACGGGCAGCACCTGGCTGCCCTTGGGGTCGGCACGGCGGTCCATGCGGGCGCGCACCGAGCCTTCCACCAC
>ERZ1023652.145-NODE-145-length-16504-cov-4.411309_pt1 | contig 16504 bp, 17 predicted proteins | sample MGYA00520879_ERZ1023652 | MGnify/ENA primary metagenome ERZ1023652 (study PRJEB33180, sample SAMEA4044469) | wastewater metagenome | place: Denmark | collected 2016-04-02 | study: EMG produced TPA metagenomics assembly of the PRJEB13832 data set (Local...
GGCCGTGACGGAGTGTCCTATGAATTTTTCGGGAAACTAGTGAAAACGGAACATATCCGGAAACTGGAGATTCGCTACATCGATAAGCCCTTCGAATCAGAGGGGAAAAGCATGCTGACTTACTTAAACGAGGCACGCGAGAGTGAACAAAAAAGGATTGCGCGCGAACTCCATGATGGGATTGCCCAAAGCATCTACAGCTTGATGCTTGAAACGAGAGGGCTGAAGTGGACACCGTTTGAAGAGCATCAGCAGAAGCTCCAGGCGATTGATCGGCATTTTGCGGACGTACTATTGGAAATCAAAAGTTTGGCTACCGAACTGAGGCCGAGCATTCTCGATGATGTCGGGCTTATTCCGGCGATAAATCAGTTTGTTGAACAGACAATGGAAATGACAGGATTCATCATCCATGTTATCGTTGACGGAGAGCGGAAGAGGCTCACCAGTCGAGGGAATGTCGTCATCTACCGCAGCATCCAGGAGGCAATCTCGAATGCTTTGAAATATTCTGGAGAGAATGAAGCGACCATCGCCCTTGATTTTGGCCAAAAGGAACTGCGCGTCACGATTGCGGATGCAGGCAAAGGGTTCATCTACGATCCTTATCACCTGGGGTTCGGATTGCTGAACTTGCGGGAACGCGCCCAATCTGTAGGCGGGACAATCGAAGTCGAAACAGGTATAGGAAAAGGGACACGCATCACAATGATCGTGCCTTACAAGGAGGGAATGTCATGAAAATCATAATAGCAGACGATCATGCACTGGTGCGCAACGCGCTGACCTTCATGTTGAATGCGCAACCGGACATGGAGGTCGTCGGAGATGCCGCTGATGGCAATGAAGTTTTCATGAAGCTGGAAAATACGCAGGCGGATCTTGTATTGATGGACATCAGTATGCCTCCGGGAGAAAACGGTTTGCATACGACACGGCGGATCAAAGAAACGCATCCTGAGATTAAAGTGATCGTCTTGACAATGCATGACGAGGAAAGCTATGTGAGGGAAGCGCTGAATGCGGGAGCGGATGGTTTCATCCTCAAAAGCACAACCGATGACATCTTGCTGGACGGTATCCGCCAAGTCTACGCCAATCAGCGCTACTACAGCGGCTATACAAACGACAAACTGGATGAGTTGGATACTTTTGAAGGCGATAGCCTCTACGCCAGTCTTTCGAAACGGGAAAAAGAGGTGCTGCCGCTTGTTGCTTTGGGCTACAACAACAGGGACATTGCCGAAAAACTGTTCATTTCAGTAAAAACGGTAGAAGTGCATAAAGCAAATATCAGAAAAAAACTGAAGGTCGACAGTTATGCGGATCTCTTGCGCTACAGCGTGAAAAATCATTTGGTCGATTTCTAGGAGGAATAGGATGAAAACTGGAGTCATGTATGTGCTGCACGGCAGAAAGACCAGCATACCGCAAAAACTTTTGAATATCGTCAAAGATTTCACCGATACATTGGACCTGCCGCAAGCAATCGGCATGCTGGAAGGGCAACGGCAGACCTTGGAAGACGCAGTCAAGTTGCTTGAAGAACAGGCAGTGGGAAAGATTATTGTCGTCCCGGTACTGCTTTTTCCGGCTACGCACGCACGGGAAGATATCCCGCAGCGCATGCAAGCCAGCGCATCCGTTCCGTTCGAAATCTGCGAGACACTCGGGTCGACGCGCGCTGTCTACGGGTGGCTGAAAGGTCGATTGCAGGAAGTGACCGAGCGCCATCCAAAATTGCCGGTCATGCTGGTTGTGCATGGCACAACCCATTATACTGAACCTGCTGAACAACTGGAAAGGATTGCCGCTGCCTTGAGATCAGATCTAGGCCGAGAAGTCTTCGCTACGAATCATCTGGGGGAACCGCATTATCAAGCAATATCTGGAGAACACCCCTACATCGTGCAACGGCTGTTTTTTACAGATGGGTATCTTGCCAAGAAAATAGGTGTCTGGTTCGAAAATAATCGTCCTCAAGATGTGCTGCTGGAACAGTTGCTTGATGCAGAAGCCGTCCATGCTGCGCTTAAGGAACGATTGGAGGATGCCGGATGTATCCGATGATGGTCGACATCAGCAGACGCAAAGTAGTTGTGGTCGGAGGCGGCAAAATCGCTACGCGGAAACTACGAGAACTGATCCGTTGCGGGGCTCAGCCGACCGTCGTCGCGCCTGCCGTGAGTCCGGAAATCCAGAAATGGGCAGAAGGCGGCCAGGCATTACTGGTCAGGCGGACTTACCAATCCGGCGATTTTGATGGGGCAACATTCATCTTCATCTGCACGGACGATCCGGCTACAAACAAAGCCGCAAGATCGGAGGTCGGACCCCATCAGTTTCTGAACGACACGACCGATTGCAGCAACAGTGACTTCATCAACCTTGCTACTTTGCGTCAGGATGACTACCTGGTGGCTGTCTCCACTTACGGGAATGATCCGCGGAAAGCAAAACGTTTGCTTCGTGAGATAACTGAAAAAATAAATCCGACTCAAGCCTAGCGCTTGAGTTTTTTTGTTGTGAGGGAAGTTGCTTACAAGGGGCTGATCGAGGGAAACCAGATGGTTCGATATCCTTACTTCCGGCGAGCTGTCCTTCACCGGAGTAGAGTACGGTAATAACGCCTCTACCTCCGACGAAGGGTGCTTAATCGGAACTGACACCGTATAAGTGATCATAACTCCGGTTGGAATGTCTTTAACCGGAGTTGGGCAGATTAGCTCAGGGAGTGACTCGTTCATTAGAATCGCTTTTGTGTACGACATTGCACGCGCAAAACGTTTTTGTCTAAATTATGGCATTCGTCAAAACATAGGTGTTTCCCTAATATGAAATATTTCACAAATCCTTTATTGTGAATTTTATAACAACGAATAGAAGAGGGTGCGCAAATGAGAGAACATTTGGTCTTGATCGGAAACGGTATGGCAGGGGTTCGTTTGGTTGAAGAAATTTTGGAAAGAGATCCGGAACGCTATGATATCACGATCATCGGGAAGGAATGCTACCCGAATTACAATCGTATCATGCTGTCCAATGTGCTGCAGAATAAAATGACGGTGGATGAAATCATCACCAATCCATATACATGGTACGAAGAGAACAATATCACGCTGATCAACGAAGATCCGGCGGTCGGAGTCGATACAGCGAATAAGCTTGTCACAAGCGAAAAAGGGCTGAAGATCCCTTTCGATAAATTGGTTTTTGCCACTGGTTCCCATCCATTCATTTTACCGATTCCCGGTTCGCAGAAAGACGGCGTAGTCGCCTTTCGAACCATCGATGATACGGCTGAAATGATGGAAGCCGCAGGCAAGCACAAGAAAGCTGTCGTCATCGGCGGCGGTCTGCTTGGGTTGGAAGCCGCGAAAGGCCTACAGCTGCAGGGAATGGACGTCACCGTTGTCCATTTGGCCAAATGGTTGATGGAAACCCAATTGGATGAGAGAGCAGGCAAATTGTTGCAGGGAGATCTCGAGGCACAGGGACTGAAATTCCTGCTGGAACACGCAACAACCGAAATATTAGGTGACGAGCGCGTCACTGGCCTGCGCTTCAAGGACGGCACCGCGATCGATACCGATCTTGTCGTCATGTCGATCGGTATCCGACCAGCTGCCGAATTGGCGCGCGAAGTCGGTCTGGAAGTAAACCGCGGGATTGTCGTGAATGACTTCATGGAAACCAATTTGCCGGCTATCTATGCAATCGGTGAATGTGTCGAGCATGACGGAAAAACCTACGGATTGGTTGCCCCCTTGTTTGAACAAGGGAAAGTATTGGCTGATGTATTGACAGGCCTCGAGGTCAAACCATACCAAGGCTCCAAGACGTTCACTTCCTTGAAAGTTTCCGGATGCGATCTGTATTCAGCAGGGAACATCATGGATACTGAAGGGATGCAGAGCATCGAAGCATTCGATGGTGTCAACAGGAACTACAAAAAAGTGTTCATCAAGGACAACCGCATCGAGGGGATCGTCCTCTACGGCGAAACAGCGGACGGCAACCGATACTACAATATGATGAAAAAAGGTCAGGAAATCGCTGATCTGCAATCGATCGCGATTCTGCAGGCCGCAGGTGAAGAGGCAGGCAGCGATGATGTCGTTGCTTGGGATGACGATGAGACCGTCTGCGGCTGCAACGGCGTCACGAAAGGCGACATCATCAGAGGCATCCGTGACAAAGGCTTGACAAATGTAGCTGAAGTCGGAAAAGTCACCAAAGCCGGAACCAGTTGCGGAAAATGCAAGCCGCAAGTACAGACTTTGTTGGAGCACGAACTTGGTGAGGGCGTCACAGCTTCAACCGGCATCTGTTCCTGCACGGATTTGAACAGGGACCAAGTCATGACGCAGATCTATGCGAAGCATCTGACGACAAGCTCGGATGTATTCAGGGAACTTCACTTTTCAAATCCTGAGGGCTGCGCGAAATGCAGACCGGCAGTCAATTTCTATTTGAATGTTGCCTTCCCGACTGAACATAAAGATGAGCGCCAATCACGCTATGTGAACGAGCGCATGCATGCCAATATCCAAAAAGACGGAACGTTCTCGGTCATTCCGAGAATGAGGGGCGGCCAGACGAATCCGCAGCAACTGCTGCAGATCGCCAAAGTAGCCGAAAAATACAGCGTGCCATTAGTGAAAGTCACAGGAAGCCAACGAATCGGCCTGTACGGCGTCAAGAAGCAGGACCTTCCGGCCATCTGGAAAGAATTGGACATGGTTTCAGCACAGGCTTATGCGAAAGCTTTCCGCTCGGTCAAAACTTGCGTCGGGAAGAACTTCTGCAGATTTGGTACCCAGGATTCGATGGGGCTTGGCATCAAGTTGGAAGAACGCTTTGAGTTCATCGACACACCGCACAAATTCAAAGTTGGCGTATCAGCTTGTCCGCGCAGCTGCGTAGAATCCGGCGTGAAGGATTTCGGCATCATTTGTGTCGAGAACGGCTATCAGATCTATATCGGCGGAAATGGCGGTACTGAAGTCAAGGAAGCGCAGTTGCTTACGACAGTGGAAACGGAAGAAGAAGTCATTGAATATTGCGGTGCTTTGCTGCAGTACTATCGTGAAACCGGCATTTACGGCGAGAGAACCGCTCCATGGATGGAACGGTTAGGGTTTGAGGCCGTCAAGCATATACTGGGCGATGCCGCCAAGCGCAAAGACTTGATCGAGGCTTTGGATGTGGCAACTGCAGTGAAACGGAAAGATCCATGGCACGAAGTCGTCGGCGATCGCGATATCCAGGAAAAATTATATTCGATAGACAGAAGAGAACTTGTAACGGTGGGTGATTAAAATGACAGAAAAAATATTTTTGACCACAACAGATGCTTTGTTTCCGCAGATCGGACGATCCGTATCGATCGGGAACAAAAAGATTGCCATTTTCCAACTATCAGACGGCCGTATCACGGCCATCGAAGATTTTTGCCCATTGACTGGCGGACCTGTTCTGGAAGGGACCGTATCAGGCGAATACCTTTATGAACCGCTGCGGGATTATAAAATATCCTTGCTTGACGGGCGCATCCAGGACCCCGATGAAGGCCAATTGAAGGTATATGAGCTGTTGCTTGAAGACGGGGACATTTACTTGAAGGGTGCTTCGCTATGATCCATTTCGTAGGGGCAGGACCGGGAGATCCGGAATTGATGACTGCAAAAGGGGTGCGGCTGTTGCAGCATGCCGATGCGGTCATCTACGATCGGCTGGTCAATCCGTTGCTGCTCTTTCATTGCAAGCAGGATTGCCGTTTCATCTATGTCGGCAAAACACCTGATCGGCCCTCGATTAGACAGGCAGAAATCAATGGAAAACTGATTGAGACAGCCGAATCTTACGAGTCGGTCGTCCGACTGAAAGGCGGAGATCCTGTCATTTTCGGCCGTCTGACGGAAGAATTAGAGGCTTGTCAGAACGCCGGTATGCGCTTCGACATTACACCCGGGATCACTGCCGCCAGCGGCACTGCCGGCTACAGCGGGATTTCGTTGACGCAAAGAGGAGTGGCCACTTCGGTGACTTTTACCACCGGCAGACTGGTCGATAATGAAAGAAACACTTTCCAGCAATTGTTGAACGGCCAGACTGTATGCCTTTACATGGGTGTGGAGGCGCTCGACCGTTTTGTGGAAGCGGCCTTGGCGCAAGGGATGTCAGCGAGAATGCCTATCCTGATCACCCAATGGGGAACATACGGCAGGCAGGTAAAGTTGCAAGGAACATTAGCGGACATCAGGCAAAAAATCAGCGAAACCAAAATCGAGAATCCGGCCATGATCATCCTGGGTGAAGTCGTCCATGCCGGGGAACGCTTTGATTGGTTTTCGGACTTGCCGGAAAAAGGCGAATCGATACTGTATATTTCAACAAACAGACCTGACATGGATGCACTGCTTGAGCAGATACAAAAAGGCGCGGATGTCTGGTGGATGCAAGTAGGCGAAACGCGGGATCACCGTTTTGATGAGGTAAACAAGCACTACTTAGCGGAGCGGCATTTCGATACCATCATCTTTGTTGATGAAGCAGCAAAAAATAGCTATGAAGCGGAAAAGGTGAAGCCATTATGGGAGCATTGAGCCCGAAAGAATTATTAGAAGAAGCCATTCTAAGAGGCAAACATAAAGCTGATTACAGCATCATGACGATGGCAACGTTGGGAATCATGGCCGGTGTCTTCATCGGACTGGCGGGTGTTGCGATGATCCGCACTATGGGATCGATGCCAGTTGAGTGGGGCACGCTCGTAAACTTGTTGGGGGCGATGGTCTTCCCGGTCGGCCTGATTTGCCTGTTGTTGGTGGGCGGCGAATTGGTGACAGGGAATATGTTGTCTGTATCACTTGCGTTGTTCGCAAAAGAAATATCCGGAAAATCCTGGTTGAGGAACATGGCGGTCGTCACACTTTTCAACTTGATGGGAGCCCTTTTTGTAGCCTATTTCTTTGGTTACTTGTCCGGCACGCTGCAAGGAGCGTTTATCGATAGGACGATTGCTGTCGCCAGAGGCCGTATCGATGTGGCACCCGTTCAATTGTTCTTTTCTTCGGTTGCTTGCAATATCCTGGTCTGCACAGGCGTTTACATGAACTATGCAGCCAAGGATTTCATCGGGAAAATTTTCGGTACTTTTCTGCCGATCATGGCTTTCGTGATTGCCGGTTATCAGCATGTCGTAGCGAACATGTTCCTGATTCCGGCAGGAATTTTCGCCGGAGGGGCGACTTGGACGGAATTCATGCTGAACATCAGCATTGTCTGGATCGGAAATCTGGTGGGCGGCGGATTCTTCATGGGCGGACTCTATTTCATGGCTTACAGAATCGGTATGCGAGAAAGTAGATAACCTTTTTATTTCAAGCGTAAGTCTTCTATAATAGTGACAGAAGGGAGGACGTTGCATGAAGACACTAAGAGTAGGGACACGAAGCAGTGCATTGGCCCTGAAACAAACCGAACTGGTCATTGAGGCTCTGAAAAGGGTGGATCCTTCGGTAGATATCGAGGTGGTCGGCATCACCACCAAAGGAGACAGGCTGGTGCACGTGCCCTTGGCGCAAATCGGAGGCAAGGGCGTGTTTGTGAAGGAAGTCGAGGCCCAACTGTTGGACGGGACAATCGACTTTGCTGTGCACAGCCTCAAGGATGTGCCAGCCCGTTTGCCGGAGGGATTGACCATCGTCGCCACACCCAAAAGGGCGAATCCTTTCGATTGTTTGATCTGGAATGATGACAAACCTTTTTCGGGTACAGCTGTGCCTATGGTGATAGGCACAAGCAGTGTGCGCAGGATCAACCAGTTGAAGACTGCATTTCCGGACATGTCGTTTATGCCGATCCGCGGTAATATCGAGACCCGACTCCGAAAGATGAAGGAAGAAGGATTGGACGGTATTGTCCTAGCGGCAGCAGGACTTGAAAGGATGGATTATCTGAAGGGATTGCATACCCTTATGCTCGAACCAGAAGTGTGTGTGCCGGCGATCGGACAAGGGATCATGGCTGTCCAGTGCCGTGAGGGCGATAAGGAACTGATGGCATTGCTGCGCGGAATCAATGATGAAGCTGCAGCAATTGCATGCCGTACAGAACGTTTCTTTCTGCATCGGGCTAATGGCAACTGCGACTTGCCGATAGGCGGCTATGCGCATCGATTGGATGATGGCCAATGGGAATTTTTGGCTTTCTTGGCCGAATCGACCAGCAAACCTGGGGTAAGGAAACGTTATGTCGGGGATGATCCGCTTGAGTTGTCGAAAATGGCTGCTGCCGAATTGTTGCCATGAAGAAAACGGTATTGTTGACCAGGCCTCTAGCCATGAATGCCGAAGATCAGGTCCGCTTCCGTGAGGCAGGATACGGAAGGTTTTACGAAATACCTTTATGTGAAATCAAACAGTTACCGATACCGGAATCCATCAAAAATAAAATCAATGCGGCCGAGTGGCTTTTCTTCACGAGTCAAGCGCCTGTAAAGAGTGTCTTGGGCGTTGTTGAAAAAGGGCATCGCCCTTTGATTGCCGTTATCGGCAAGAAAACCGGTGCTATGGTCCAAGCATGCGGATTTGAAGTGGCTTTCGTCAGCCCGCAGGAGACAAAAAAACAGTTTGTTTCCGCTTGGCAGGAAACATTTCCAGCGGGAACATCGATTTTTTACCCAAAGAGCCAGCTCGCCGATGATTCCATCGAAGAACTTTTGGGGACCGAAAATGATGTAACCGGTTCGGTCCTGTACCACAATGTCTTCCTGGAGGAACGCAAAGCGGAATTGACTGAGCTGCTCAAAATGGGCAAACTGTCCGCTGTTTACTTCGCAAGCCCATCGGCATGGAAAAGATTCTTTTCGGTCTACGACCAAACCGAAAAAAAACCGCTCGTTTTTTATGCCATCGGGGATACGACAAAAAAAGCCATCAATGACAGCGGCTACGAGGCTGTTCTGTTTCAACGATAAGCAAGCAGGCGCAAAGATCAACTCGATCTGAGCGCCTGTTTTTTTCATTGGAGCGTCCTTTTTCCGGATATCCAGCCTTTGGAAAGGACCTTCATGCTATACGGTGCGGTGAGGAAGTTGTAGAATGTATGTAAGAGGTAAGATGAGTACCCTAGAAAATACGTTCTGCAGAAGGGAGAATTGAGATGGGGAATCTGTACAAGGACAAATTAAGCGGCAGCCGGATCGGCATCGTTTTCGGAGCGTTCGCGCCTTGCCATATCGGGCATCTGGAAGTCATCCTGAAGGCCAAGAAGGAGAATGACGGTTGCGTCGTGATCGTCTGCGGAGAAGATGGAGATTGCGGCGAGCCTTTCGGTCTGGATGTCTACAGGAGATTCCGTTACATGCGCGAATTGTTTGCGGATGATAACCAGATTTATGTAGTGATGGCGGCCGGCCAAGGCATTCCGCAGAAAGAAACCGAGTGGGAGTCTTGGTTGGAAATCATCAACCTCAAGATAGCTGATTCGCTGCAGCACAGCGATGCGCAAAAGATCTGGTATACCGGGAAAACGATGCAGGCTGAGGTATTGGAAAAAAAATCCACCGACGAAGTCCATTTGGTGGACACCAGCCTCTACCCGGTCAGCGGTCTGAATATCCGCAACGATGCCTTACGCTATTTTAATGCCATCGCCTTGCCTTTCCGCCGGGCATTCACAAAAAAGGTACTAGTTTTGGGTGCTCCAAGCGGGGGGAAAACGACGCTGGTCAAGGATTTAGCGAAACTGTATTCCTGTCCCTACAGTTTCGAATATTCACGCCAGTATCAAGAGGAATCGAATGTGAATGATTTCGAACTGGATGGCATGGATTACCAGCGTTTGGTCACCGGGCAGTTCCAGCTGAATCGGGACACGATCGCGGATCCCGCCAGCCAAGGGATGGCAATTTTGGACACGGATGTGATGGTCACAAAAGTCTACGCACGCCTTGGCGCTGAGGACGTGGATTATGCGATCACTCCGGAAGAATATGCGATAGTGGAACAGTCAGCCAACGCCTTCATTGCGCGCCAGTTGTGGGATTTGATCCTGGTTGTGCCACCGACTCTGAAATATGTCGACGACGGCTACCGCAACATGGAATTTTCAGAGGATGCCTTTTTGACGACCATCCATGAGATGATGCTGGAGGAAATCGAAAGCAGCGGAAACCTGGATAAAGTCGTCATGCTGGATGCAAAAGGAATCGGTGAGAAGGACGAATTCAGTTATTATGCCCGTTACAAACAAGCAAAAGAAGCGATAGATGAACTGATGGGGCACAAACAATACAATAGCGATAATTGAATCCAAAGGGTGTTCGGGAAAAACGATCACCCTTGTTCGTTTATGTCTGATTTTCACAGAGGTTTTCCCGTGTTATGCTTCCTTTATCATCCAATGTCAGAGAAGTCGCTTCATACTCAAATTTTGGAGCACACATTCATAAATAACACACTTAATGGGGGAATCAGCATGGTTAAAATCGTATCGTCAGTAGTAGAGTTGATCGGAGATACACCGATCATCAAATTAAGTAAAGTCGTACCGGAAGGCTTCGCTGATGTCTATTTGAAATTAGAGGCGTTCAATGTCGGCGGCAGCATCAAGGATCGCATCGCCTTGAACATGATCGCGACAGCGGAAGAAGAGGGAATCTTGAAGCCGGGCGACACAATCGTTGAACCGACCAGCGGCAATACAGGCGTGGGTTTGGCTATGTTGGCGGCAGCGAAAGGTTATAAAGCCATCTTTGTGATGCCGGATACGATGAGCATCGAGAGGCGTCTGTTGCTTTCGGCTTATGGCGCCGAACTTGTGTTGACTCCCGGGGCTGAGGGGATGCCTACAGCTATCGCAAAAGCCAGAGAAATTGCAGCCCAACCTGGCCATTTTCTGCCTCTGCAGTTCGAAAACCCAGCCAATCCGGCTATCCATGAAACAACAACCGGTCCGGAAATCATTGCGGCATTCGACGGCGTCGGCCCCGATGCTTTCTTATCGGCTGTCGGAACAGGCGGTACGATCACAGGGGTAGGGAGAGCCTTACGAAAAGCGAATCCGGATGTCGGCATTTATGCGCTTGAACCTTCCGAATCCGCAGTGTTGAGCGGTGGCCAAAAAGGACCGCATAAGATTCAGGGAATCGGTACCGGCTTCATTCCGCAGGTATTGGACACAGCGGTATTCGATGGCGTGTTCCAGGTCTCAAGTGAAGAAGCTTTCGAAATGACGCGCAGACTTGCCAAAGAGGAAGGCATTCTTGTGGGCATCTCCAGCGGTGCGGCAGTGGCAGGAGCCATCGCCTTGGCCGGTCAACTTGGCGCAGGCAAGTCGGTTGTGACGATCGCTCCGGATAACGGCGAAAGATACCTTTCCACCCCAGTGTTTCAGAATTAAGCAATATACCGAATAATGATAGTGCCCCAACCACAGCAGGAGCGGTTCCTGTGGTTGGGGCACTTTTTTTGCTCCAAACTTGGTGAGGGCTTTTATTTGTGTATGTTTCGCTACTTTTTTTCCGCAACTATTCGTATGGATTTCGAGGAATTCAGTGGGTGCGTTCTTTTAAAATGGAATCAGCACCAGAAAAGGAGCAACGGTTGGCCGGACTGAAAAATTAGGAGGCGTCAATATGAATCCAGTCGTAATCATTCCAGCTCTTAACCCTGACGAAAAGTTGATTTTATTGGTTGAAGAGCTACAGAAAAAGGATCTGCACACTATCGTGGTGGACGATGGCAGCGGTGCGGAATATGCAGCAATTTTCGAACTTTTGAAAAGCAAATACGCATGCGATGTCTGCACGCATCCCAGCAATTGCGGAAAAGGACGGGCCTTGAAGACGGGCATCAGATTTCTTTTGGACAAGTATCCGGACAGCACTGGTTTTGTGACGGCGGATGCAGATGGGCAACACGCGGTCGCAAACATCGGGGAAATCGCCGGCGCGCTGGGCGGAAATCCGCAGGCACTGGTGTTGGGCGTACGGAATTTCAAGGAGCAGGGCATTCCCTTCCGCAGCCGCTTCGGCAACAAAATGACTTCTTCGATTTTCCGCGCCGCAACAGGCATCCGTTGCCAAGATACCCAGACCGGACTGCGGGGCGTTCCGATGCAGTATGCTGATCTGTGCCTCGGACTGACAGGGGAAAGATATGAATATGAGATGAATATGCTCATGACATTTGCGGAAAACAAAATCCCTTTTAGGCAAGTGCCGATAGAGACCATCTACATCGAGAATAACCGCGCCTCGCATTTCGACCCGATCAAGGACTCGGTCCGCATCTATTGGAATATCCTGAAATACAGTCTGTCTTCAGCGCTGTCAGCACTGGTGGACCTCTCTTTGTTCGGATTGTTCAGCACCTACCTGTTCCCATCCATGACAGCAAAAATAGGCCTTGCGACCCTGTTGGCCAGATGCATCTCCGGAGCTGTGAATTTTATGCTGAATAAGCATTGGGTATTCCAAAATGAACGGTCATTGGGAAGCCAAGGAATCAAATATGGCGCTCTCTTCATCACACAGTTGTTTTTGAGCGGACTGCTGGTGGAGCTTTTGAGCGACTTGCCGATTCCGTTGTTGCTTGTAAAAGCATTCATTGATGCGTCGCTCTTTTTTGCCAGTTACGTTATCCAAAAAAAATACGTATTCAATACGGTCAAGAAAGGACACACCATTTTATGAAACAATTTTTTTCGAAGCCTTATCGTTGGGCTCTCATCTACTCGAGCCTGTTGAGTGCAGCAACTGCATTCGTCATATTGGATGCCTTTGTCATCCCAAAGTCTCTGTCTGCGGTATCCGCTACAGAGACAACGACCAGCACAAGCAATGAGGAGACGGAGGCGGATGTATCCGAATCCGTAAGTGAACAAACGATCACCGAAGCCATCGTCACCGAATCTTCCTACGAAGATGAGAATATCCAAATAGCCATCGAAACAGGACGGAGCAACAATACAACCTATTATGCGGTGGATATCCAAGTTTCCGATGCTTCCTTTCTGAAAACCGCTTTGGCACAGGACACTTACGGCAGGAACATCAAAGCTGTCACTTCAAGCATCGCTGCCAGCCATGATGCGATTTTGGCGATCAACGGCGATTTTTATGGTTTCCGGGATGCGGGTTATGTCCTCAGGAACGGTACACTTTACCGTGATTCGGCAAGGGAAACCGAAGATGCGGAGGCGTTGGTCATCGATGAAGAGGGTGACTTCTCGATCATTTCCGAAAATGAAACGAGTCTGTCTTCCCTGGACACATCAAGCATTGCGCAAATCATTTCTTTCGGCCCCGCATTGATCGAAGATGGTGAAATCAGCGTGGATGCTTCAAGTGAAGTATCCCAATCGATGACCAGCAATCCGCGGACCGCCATCGGCCAAATTTCACCGTTGCACTACATCATCATCGTGTCGGATGGCCGGACCGATGAAAGCGAAGGCTTTTCTCTGCTGCAGTTGGCAGAAGAAATGCAGAACAGAGGGGCTGTCACGGCCTATAACTTGGATGGCGGCGGTTCGTCGACACTCTATTTCAACGGCGAAATCATCAATAATCCGACAAGCGGCAACAGCACAGGGGAAAGGGAAGTGAGCGACATTGTCTATATTGGATATGAATAACAAGTCTTCTGTACCGCAAAAAACGGGCATCACCTATCTCATCGCGACCGTTGCGATGGTCATCCTCGAAAAGATTTACAGGTTGTTTGGGCACGGCGTCACATCGCCGGCAATGACTTGGATGTTCTTATTCCCATTGGCAGGAGGGCTGCTCATTTATCTCGTGAACCGCGCAAAGGTTGATATTGAAGATGCAGAGCGATTGCGCAGCTTTTCCAACCTCTACCATTCAGGGATCGCTACTCTCACGGTCGGCAGTTTCCTGAAGGGCGTTCTGGAAATAGCCGGCACTGATTCAGTCTATCTCCTTTATTTTTACATCGTCGGATTCGGTATGGTCCTGTTGGGCATCGTGCCGCTGCTGTCGAGAGCATCAAAAGGACACTCCGAACCAAACTGAGTTGCAGAACCGGATAAAATATTTCAGTGCACTCCTTGTTCCTTAACACTCTAAATAGTGGCGCTTCCGGTCTTGGAGAACTATAATATAAGTAACGGATTCAGTGAGATGAGGTGAAGTGCATGTTTACGGATAAACGACTGACGGAAGCCTACGAAAAAGCCAGGGTCGAATACATCGACGAAACATCCAATTATGTTTTTTTGAGCGATTGTCACAGAGGCGATGGAAGCCTTTCGGATGAATTCGCAAGGAACAAAAACATTTTTTTGTATGCTTTGGAATACTATTACAAAAATGAGTTCATATACGTTGAAAACGGGGATGGCGATGAACTGTGGGAACACCACGAGTTCAAGCACATCAAAAATGCCCATCCTGAGGTATTCGCTATCCTGAAACGTTTTTATGACGAAAAACGTCTGATCATGATTTACGGGAACCACAATATCTACCTGAAAAGCCAATGGTATGTGGAACAAAATTACTTCCGGAACTATGATGAATATACCGAGTTCTTCTACGATTTCCTCCCCGGAATCCGACCAATCGAAGCCTTGGTTTTGAAGGACCGGAAGACGAAACAGGAAATATTCGTCGTCCACGGCATGCAAGGCGATCTGCCCAACGATCAACTGTGGTACCCTACGATGCTTTCCTTGAAGTACTTTTGGCGGTTCCTGCATGCATTCGGCGTCAAAAGCCCGACAAGCCCTGTAAAAAATATGAACAAACGGCATAAAATCGAAAAAAACTATGTGAAGTGGATCCAGAAGCATGAAAAAATGCTGATCTGCGGCCATACGCACCGTTTCAAATATCCGAAGACTAAAGATTTGCCTTACTTCAATTCGGGGTGCTGCATTTATCCGACAAGCATAACCGCCATCGAGATTACCGGTGGCCAGATCCAATTGGTCAGATGGAAAACGCGGGTGAACGAGGATGGCCTGCTCCAAATCAAACGGGAAGTCATGCGTGGGCCGGATCCGATAGGGAAATTCGATATCCGGGCGAGTGTCAAAAATGAGCCAGTAACTGAATAATTTTGCCTTACCGACTCTTCTTGTAATTTGAGAAGAGTTTTTTTGTTCTCAAAAATACAATCTGCTCAGACAAAGAAAACGGGTTCGATTATTGACAGAAATCTGTTTGCACTCCCAATGGTTGACTGATAGAATGAAGGAATGCTTTCAAATATTATCTGTGGGGGAAAAAATGGCAAAAAGAAAAACTTCAGGCAAGCACAAACTGTTGAGGCTGCTTTTGCTGTTTGCCTGGTTTCTCATCCTTACCTGGATTGAGATACATGAAGGAGTCGATCCGACTTCAAACCAGGACGGCACAACCACAACTGCAGTAATCCTGTCCACGGATGATGCGCCTCAATATACTGGCCCGGACTTCCTCGAAATAAACGGTGGGAAGAGCACCTTTGATGATTCAGAATTGCGCTTTGAAGGGGAAGGCTGGATCCGTTACGGCGATTTGGATGAGCTGAACCGCGTCACCACAATGAACGCCATGATCACGCCGGAAATGTACCAGACGGGAACCGATGCAAACAGCAGCATCCTGCCGACTGGCTGGTCGAAAAGCAATCAGAATGATTCGAATCCAAAACAGCTGAACCGCGGGCATTTGCTGGCGGATGTGCTAGGAGGAAGCGGTGAGGACTGGCGCAATCTGGTGACGTTGTACCGCAACGCGAACTATCCGGCCATGTATTTCGCCTCGGAATACATTGTCAGTGAAGCGATCCAATCAGGCACAACAGTCCGCTATCGGGTAACGCCCCTCTTCAAAGACAATGAATTGATTTGCGAAGGGCTGCACATCATGGCAAAAAGCGTGGATGACGATTCAGTCGATCTGAACGTCTATGTCTTCAACGAGCCCAAAGATGCCGTCGATTAGGTCAGCGACTGGGCTTTTCCATAATTTTAAAACAGGCACCATCAAATAGATGGATGCCTGTTTATTTTTTGCAGAAGATCCGATTTTGTTTTTCCAGAATGCTCTGCTTCCATTCAAAAAGGATGATGCCGGTCAATCCTCCCGCGGTATCGATCAATACATCGGTAAATGCAGGACCTCTTCCCGGAATGAAGGATTGATGGAACTCGTCCGAGGAGGCGTACAAAAATACGAACAGCAACGCATACAAAGCTGATCTTCCCGATGATCCCCGCTCTTTCCGAGTACGCAAAAACAGGATAGCCAAAATCAAATATTCGGTGAAATGGCCTGCCTTACGCACTAAGTAACTGAGTACCCCCTGAACGGAACTGCCGGGGCCAATCCCAAATAATTTCAGCAATTCCAAAAGAATTCCGCTTGTTTCGGATGAATCCTGACCATTTTGGTGCGACAGCAGAAAAATGACGCCCATCCATAGGCACAAAGCCGTTGATTTGGTGTTAAAAGTAAAACGCATGCTGTATGTTTCCCTCCGTC
>ERZ1023652.153-NODE-153-length-16190-cov-7.134657_pt1 | contig 16190 bp, 12 predicted proteins | sample MGYA00520879_ERZ1023652 | MGnify/ENA primary metagenome ERZ1023652 (study PRJEB33180, sample SAMEA4044469) | wastewater metagenome | place: Denmark | collected 2016-04-02 | study: EMG produced TPA metagenomics assembly of the PRJEB13832 data set (Local...
CTTGCGCGTATTCGTGCGCCAGCTTCAAAAACAGCAGGTAAGTGAGCTGCTCCAGGTAGTCGCCATAGCCCACGCCATCGTCTTTGAGGGTGTGGCAAAAGTTCCAGACTTTCTGGACGAGGGAGGAGGTGTTCATGCGTCAGATTTCGTCGTGCTGGCCGAGTAAGCCTGGCGTGGATCGTTCGGGTTGGGGTATGCGCGCTGCAACTGTTTGCGGGCGACCAGGGGATTCAGAATGCGTTTGCGCAAATCAACCCCGTCGGGGTTGCGACCCAATAGCTGTGCCAGTGCACGCAAGCCCAAGTACCGATCGGCGCACAGTGCCAACACGGTTTGCTGCACTAGCTCCGGGCTTGCGCGGCCACGCTCGGCCACCGGCGCGGCCAATGCTCGCAGTCTTGCGAGTTCGGCGGAGTCCATCTGGGTAAGGTCAGAAATCACCGTTGGCCCAGGCGCAGCCACCGGAGCGCTGTCCGGCTGCTCCGGTGTTATGGGGTTTAGCTCCGGTGTTAAGGGGTTTAGCTCCGGTGTTAATGGGGTTTCCCCTGCAGCAAAACCCATGGACGCCGCCTGCGGCTCCCACGGCAGGTAATACACCATGCCCCGGCCTGTGCCTTGGGGCGTTAACAAACCATCGCGTACCAGACTGGCCAGCATCTTGGTAATGTCTGCCGGATGATCGGTGGCAATCTGGCGCAAGCGCGCATGGTTCAGCACCCCTTCCGTGCTGGCTGTAATCAGTGCCAGCCGCGCCAACTCTGGCAGGGCCGTGAAGCTTTCACCCAGGCGATTTTGCAACTCCACCAGCACGTCTTGTGGCACCAGGCTGCTCATGCGCAGCTCCATCAGCGTTTGCTCAGGTTCACGCAATTCGTGCAACACCGGTCTGCGCCAATGCTCCCCAGCCCAGTTCCGATAAATCTTCGGCAACCCAGACCCCGCATGGTCACCATAGCCCACCAGCTGAAACATCTTTTGTAAGCGCCGGTTGCGGCAATCGCTATTGCCGCCAATCACCGCCTGCTCCAGCGGTACGCGCATCAGGCCGGGGTTGCGAAAGCCAAACATGTCCGGCCGCTTCACGACCAGCACGGATACCCGGCCCGAGAAATCGGCATGGATCAAGGTGTTGACCAGAGCCTCGCGCAGCGCCTCATGCACCGGCGTGTCGTCAATCCGCTGGCCCGCCTGCAACTGAAAAGGCACCTTCAGATCTACCGTCAGCTTCAGGTACACCTTGCGGAAAAAGTCATACACATTGCCCGACCAACTGCCATCGGGTACTAAGCGGTCAATCCAGCGCTTATCGGCTTTGGGTTCTGGCCTTTCCTGGTAATCCACCATGTAGTGCGGCAGCGCATCGCAGATCACCTCGGCCCGGCCAAACATCAACAAACCCGCCAGCCGCAAACCGCTGAGGCCTGCCTCGCGGTCTTTGCCAAACGCCCCAATGCGCTCCAGAAACTCGGGCAGGGGCAGGTCGCTCCACACATGGCCCGGCTTCACCGCCGCAAACCGGTTGCGGTATGCCGCTACCGTATCCATGTCTAGGTCGCCAAAGTCATACCCCTTGAGCACCCGCTCATCACGCGAGTCCTCCACGCGCTCGGCCACCATGCGGCGCACCGCCTCGTCATCCGCCTGATAGTCCCCCTCGTAGCGGCGCAAATAGGTGCCCCCAAACGGGTTGCTCCCCACATGCACGGGCCGCTGTTGGCGCGATGCCCGTGGCACGCGGACGCGCAGCACCATGTGGTCGTCGATCTGCACCACATCCACATCCTGCTCGGTCAGCAGGTTGACGCTGACCTGCTTGCGGTTATGCAAGTTGTCCCACAACGCCTTGCGCACCCGTTCAACATCCGCCAAACCCAGGGCACGGAAGCTGCCCCGTGGCTTTTCCTGCACGCCCAGCAGAATCACCCCACCATCGGCATTGGCCATGGCGCTGTAGCTTTTCCACACATCGTCTGGCAGCTCGCCACGGCCATCGCGCCCCTGCGCTGCCTTGCATTCCAGGTCGTAGGCTTCTGCCAGGCTGGCCACATCCATTTCGTCCACTCCGTCGCTCGAATTCATGCGGCCTCCTTGGCTTTGCGGCCACGCGGTTTTTTTACTGCGCCCTGCGCGGCCCGCTCGGCGCGGATGCGCTCTAGCAGCACGCTGGCCGGTTCGTCGTGGGGGTCTGCGACTTCTGCAAGCGGTACGCGTTCCCACGTCGCATGTTTTCCAAGCAACCCCGACGTGTCAGCGTCGATCAACTCTGCGACGGTCATTGTGAAAGCCATTACGCCACCAACTCCCAATTCATTTCATCCATCAGCCCATCCAGCTCCTTGCCAAACAGCCCCCACGCTTTCTGCAGCCCGCCCTTGTCCGCCAGCTCGGCGTAATCAAAATCGTCGCGGTGGATGGCGCAGCTGCTGGCAATGTGCTCTTTCATCAGCCGCAGCCACTCGGTCTGCTCGGGCGTAAAGGCGGTGCCGCGCTGGGCGTTGTGCCGAAAAATCCAGGCCTGAAAGCGCTTGTCCACTTCGTCGGCAAAGGGCTTGAGTTCGGCGCCTTCGCCGTCCAGCCCCAGCGCAAAGCGCACCAGGCTGACCAAGTCGGTCAACTGGCGCTTCTTGTCCGTGCCTTTCACCTGCGTTGCCTGCACGCGGGCATAGGCGCTCCACAGGCGTTCGGTGGTCAGCATCAGCGGTGGTTTGGCCAACTGTTCGTGCAGCTCTTCGATGAGGTCGAAGGTGAGCGCGCGGCGCTGGTAGGGCTGCTGGTAGAAAAAATCCAGCGCCGCAATTTCGTCTTTGTGCTGTTGCAGGTAGTCGGCAAAGGTCTGTACCACCGCCTTGGCCTGCGCCTCGGCCTGCTCGGAAAAGCCCGCGAAGTTGACGGTATCGAGGTTGATGTGGTCGATGAGCTGCTCGCGCTCGCGGCGGGCGTTTTCGATCTCTTCGCGCAGCGCGGGTTGGTCAAACGGGGCGCAGGCGGCGGCCACGCGGGTGGCGCGGGCGGCTTCCAGCTCTTGCGGCAGCAGGGTGTCTTCGCTGCGGGTGATGCCCAGGGCCTGCGCGCTGGCCAGCGCGGTTTGCACGATGGCGTCGGGGTTGAGCGCGGTTATCAGGCCCTTGCCCAACTCGGCCACGGGGATGCCGCCGCTGGCTTTTTCAATGCGCGCCTGCGCTTTGTCGCCCAGTTGCTTGGCCAGGCGCACCAGGCGGTTGGCCAGCGACAGCACGGTGTCGTCGTCGCGGCTGCCCATGGCCACGCCTTGCAGCAGGTCTTTGAGCGGAACGCCGGGTTTTTTCTCCAGCGGGCGGCTTTCGGTTTTGAGCGACTTTTCCACGCCCACGGCGTCGATCAGCACAAAGCGGGTTTTGGCGCCGTCGGCACTGTTGCTGACGCGCTTCAAGCTGTCGCCGTCGAGGCTGCGCACGCCCCGGCCTTTCATTTGCTCGTAATAGCCCTTGCTGCGCACGTCGCGCATGAAGAGCAGCACTTCCAGCGGCTTGACGTCGGTGCCGGTGGCGATCATGTCTACGGTGACGGCGATGCGCGGGTGGTAGTCGTTGCGAAAGCTGCTGAGGATGCTGTCGGCGTCTTCTTCGGCGCGGTAGGTGACCTTTTTGCAGAAGGCGTTGCCTTGGCCATACACCTCGCGCAGGATGCGGATGATGTCGTCGGCGTGGCTGTCGGTCTTGGCAAAGATGAGGGTTTTGGGCGTTTCTTTGCGGGTTGGGAAGATCTGCGTTTCCACGGCGGTTTTCATGGCCTGGATGACCTGCCGGATCTGGCTCACGTTGACCACGGAGCGGTCCAGCTCTTTGCCGGTGTAGGCGGTGTCTTCTTCGGTTTCGCTCCAGCGCTTTTTGCGGGTTTGCCGGTCGCGGTGGTCCACCCATTCTTTGGCCTTGAGCTCGGCGCCTTTTTGCGTGACCTCGGTTTCGATGGTGTACACGTCGTAGCCCACGTTGACGCCATCGGCCACGGATTGCTCGTAGGTGTATTCGGCCACGATGTTTTCGTTGAAGAAGCCAAAAGTGCGCTTGTCGGGCGTGGCGGTCAGGCCGATCAGGCTGGCGTCAAAGTAGTCGAGCACCTGCTTCCACAGGTTGTAGATGCTGCGGTGGCATTCGTCGATGACGATGAAGTCAAACGTTTCCACCGGCACGGCCGGGTTGTAGCGCACCAGCTTTGCCTGGCTGGCGGTTTGCTGCACTTCATTGAGCGACAGGTCTTCGGCCGATTCGTCGATGGGCTCGCCACTCAAAATGGAATACATGCGCTGGATGGTGCTGATGCACACCTGCGCGTGCGGGTCGATGCTGGGCGAGGCCAGGCGCTGCACGTTGTAGAGCTCGGTGAACTTGCGGCCATCGTCGGGTGGCGTGTAGGCCATGAACTCCTGGTGCGCCTGTTTGCCCAGGTTGCGGGTATCGACCAGAAACAGGATGCGCTTGGCACCGCCAAACTTGAGCAGGCGGTACACCGACGTGATGGCGGTAAACGTTTTGCCCGCGCCGGTGGCCATGTGCACCAGGGCGCGGGGTTTGTTGAGCGCCAGCGACTTTTCCAGCCCGGTGACGGCGCTGATTTGGCAGTGGCGCAGGTTTTGCTCGGGCAGCGCGGGCATTTGCTCGGCCAGGCGGCGGCGCAGGGTGTCTGGTTGTGCCAGCCACGCTGCCAGCGTTTCGGGCTTGAAGAAATGAAAGATTTCGCGCGAGCGCGGCGCGGGGTCGGCGCCGTCGGTAAAGCGGATGATCTGGCCGGTGGCCTCGAACAAAAAGCGCAGCGGCGTGCTGTCTTTGCGCCATTTGAGGTTGGCGCTGGCGTAGCGCTCGGTCTGGGCCTCCGTCGCGGTGAGGTTTTCGCCAGCGCTGTCTTTTTTGGCTTCGATCACGCCCACGGGCTGCCGGTGGATAAACAGCACGTAGTCGGCGGGGCCGGTGTCGGTGGGGTGTTCGCGCACGGCCACTCCGGTGGCTGCGCCCAGGTTGAGCGCCTTCATGTCTTGCACCACCCAGCCGGCCTGGGCGAGCTTGCGGTCGATGGATTCGCGGGCCAGTGCCTCGGGCGTCATGGGCGTCCTTCAGGGGAAGTGGGTGGGGCGGGGAACTCGCCCATTATCAGGACAAGGTTTTGGGCGGTTTACACACTATAACAATGATAGCTACTAGCGCTTACCAGATAAGCGCTAGAGGCCAAAAACACCCAAACATCATGGCACCAGTTCGGCGGCCAGCCAGCCGCGCAGGCTGTTGACGAATGCCCAGGCCTGCACGCGCGGCAGGTCTTGCAGGCGCACCACGGCCTCGGTCAGGCGCCCCTCGCGCAGGGCCACGGCGCGGCCCACGCCGGGCAGCAGGCCGCAGGCCAGCGGGGGGGTAACCCAGCGGCCGTCCAGCAGCATGGCAATGTTGCCAAACGTGGTTTCGGTGATCTCGCCCGCTTCGTTCCACAGCACGGTGTCGAACACACCGGGCGTGGTGGGCGCCAACGCGGTGTAGTGCGCGCGGCGCGTGGTCTTGTAGCGCACGAATTCGCCATGGGCCTCTGGCAGCGGGCGGCCCGCCAATTGCAGGCGCACGGGCTCGGGCGTGGGGTGCAGGGCAAAGGCCTCGGCGTGGGGCTGGCCGCTGGCGCGCAGCAGCAGGCGCACGCGCCAGGCACCGGCGGGGTGGTTGCCTGCCAGCGCCTGCAGGCAAGCCTGCACGGCAGCGGCGTCGAACGGCACATTGAAATGCGCCGCCGCGCCCTGCAGCCGCGCCAGGTGTTCGGCCAGGTGGCGGAACTGGCCATCCACCAGCGCCAGGGTTTCGAGCAGGTCAAACGGCGCGCTGGCGCGTTCGACAAAGGCGCGTTTGTGGCGCCACTCGCTCCATTCGGCGTCGGCTGTGGCGCCCGAGGTGATGCCGCTGCCGATGCCGCAGGTGGCGGTGGTGGCGCCGTCGGCCCCGGCGCGCAGCACCACGGTGCGGATGGGCACGTTGAAGGTGGCGGCCACGCTGCACAGGCCATCGGGCCCGGCCACGCCCGCCGGCCGCACCACGCCGACAGCGCCGCAATACACGCCGCGCGGCGCGGATTCGAGCGCACGAATCATCTGCATGGCGCGCACCTTGGGCGCGCCGGTGACCGAGCCGCAGGGGAACAGCGCAGCAAACACGTCGGAAAGCCGAATGCCAGCGCGCGTGCGGGCCTGCACGTCCGACGTCATCTGCCACACGGTGGGCAGGCCCTCGGTGTGGAACAGCGCGGGCACGCGCACGCTGTGCGGCTGGGCAATGCGCGAGAGGTCGTTGCGCAGCAGGTCCACGATCATGACGTTTTCGGCGCGCTCTTTGGGCGATGCGCGCAGGTGGGCGGCCTGGGCGGCGTCGTCTGCGGGGGTGGCGCCGCGCGCGGCGGTGCCTTTCATGGGACGGGCCAGGATGCGGCCGCCGCCGGGCGCATCGTGCCAGTCAAAAAACAGCTCGGGCGAGACCGACAGCACCTGCTCGGGGCCCGCTGCCATGTGCGCGGCATAACCGCCGGGCTGGGCGCGCTGCAGCGCGGCAAACAGCGCGGCGGCGCTGCCCTGGCGCAAGCTGCCGGTGAGTGGGGCGGTGTAGTTGACCTGGTAAAGCTCGCCCGCACTGATGGCCTGCTGGATGTGGGCAATGGCTGCGTCAAAACCAGCGCGGTCGGGGCCGCCGGTCCACTCGACCTGCGCGGCGGGATCGGCTGCATCCGCAGACCCATCGGCAGGCCAGGGCAGCGGTGCGTCGTACACGGCAAACCACGCCAGCGGGCCGTCGGCGGCATGGGTTTGCAGGGCGGCGTCAAAGGCCGCTGCGGCTTCGTAGCGCACATGGCCGACGCACCAGTGGCCGCGCTGTGCGGCGGCATGCACGGCGTCGAGCACGGCGCGCACGTCCTGCAGCTGGTGGGCTTGCAGCACCTCGCGCGGGGCGCCAAAGGCTTGGCGCAGGCGCGGCGCGCTGCGGTCGTGCGGGTCGGCAAAGTCAATGTGCGCAGTAAGGGTCAAATTGGCCTCCAGCGCTTATGGGATATGCGCTAACAGCTATTAAAAACAAAGCAAACGCCGCCGTGTACAGCGTGCCCCTACCGATGCACGCCCCGGCCGTGGCGCAGAGGCGTGGGGTACCTCAGGCCGCGCCGATGTTCGGCACGAGGCCGCTGGTGGGCAGGCCGTTTTTGAGCGCGGCGGTGAAGGCCAGCATGCGGTCAATCGGCAGGCGCGCGCGCGGGATGATCTGCGGGTCCACGTCGATGGCGTTGCTGCCGGTCTCCAGCACCTGCGCCACACCGGCCAGGCCGTTCATCGCCATCCAGGGGCAGTGGGCGCAGCTTTTGCAGGTGGCGCTGTTGCCGGCGGTGGGGGCTTCGTAAAACACCTTGCCGGGGTTGAGCGTGCGCAGCTTGTGCATCATGCCGTTGTCGGTGGCGACGATGAATTCCTTGGCGTCCATCGTCTGCGCGGCCTTGAGGATGGCCGAGGTGGAGCCTACTGCGTCGGCCAGGGCAATCACGTCGGCCGGGCTTTCAGGGTGCACCAGCACCTTGGCGTTCGGGTGCTCTTTTTTCAGCGATTCCAGCTCGAAGGCCTTGAACTCGTCGTGCACGATGCAGGCGCCGTTCCAGAACACCATGTCGGCACCGGTCTCGCGGCGGATGTAGTCGCCCAGGTGGCGGTCGGGCGCCCACAGGATTTTGTGGCCCTGGTCCTTGAGTGCACGCACGATGTCGAGCGCGCAGCTCGACGTGACCAGCCAGTCGGCGCGCGCCTTCACGGCGGCGCTGGTGTTGGCGTAGACCACCACGGTGCGGTCGGGGTGCGCATCGCAGAACGCGCTGAATTCGTCGATGGGGCAGCCCAGGTCGAGCGAACAGGTGGCGTCCAGGTCGGGCATGAGGATGGTTTTCTCGGGCGAGAGAATCTTGGCCGTCTCACCCATGAAGCGCACGCCGCTCACCACCAGCGTCTGCGCGGCATGGTCGCGGCCAAAGCGCGCCATCTCCAGCGAATCGCTGACGATGCCGCCGGTTTCTTCGGCCAGGTCCTGCAGGTCGGGGTGCACGTAGTAGTGCGACACCATGACCGCGTTCTTTTCCTTCAGCAAACGGCGGATTTTGTCCTTGAGCGCGGCGCGCTCGTCCTGCGACGGCTCGGGAGGCACACGCGCCCAGGCGTGCTTGGTCGCGCACACGCCGCCGCCTTCGGGCTGCTCGTAATCGACTTCCTTGAGGGTAATCACAGTGTTCATATCAGTCATTCAGTGTGCGTTGCGCCAGTCTCGGCACGTACAACAGGCACGGCCCAGGCCAGCGGCCACCGCGCAAGGGCCGCCCCGCCGCGCGGGTGGCGTCCCCCTTCCCGCGCTCCGCGCGAGAGAAGGGGGAAGGCGCGCAGCGCCACAGGGGGTTGGTCACTCTAACTCCTGCAGGCGCATCGAGAAGTCGGTGGCCTTGACGTCTTTGGTGAGGGTGCCAATCGAGATGCGGTCCACACCGGTTTCTGCAAGGGCGCGCAGGCCATCGAGCGTCACGCCGCCCGAGATTTCGAGGATGGCGCGACCAGCATTGATGCGCACGGCCTCGCGCAGCGTAGGCAGCGGCATGTTGTCGAGCAGCACCATCTTGGCGCCAGCGTCCAGAGCCTCCTGCAACTGCTCAAGCGTCTCGACTTCGATCTCGATGAATTTGGCTTGCGCCGCCACCTGCTGGGCAGCGCGCAGCACGGCCGTGACGCCACCGGCAGCGGCGATGTGGTTTTCTTTGATGAGCACGGCGTCGTGCAGGCCGATGCGGTGGTTGGTGCCGCCACCCACCCGCACGGCGTATTTTTGCGCCAGGCGCAGGCCGGGCAGAGTCTTGCGGGTGTCCACGATGTGCGCGCGGGTGCCAGCCACCACGTCCACGTAGGTGCGGGTTTTGGTGGCCACGGCACTGAGCAGTTGCAGAAAGTTGAGCGCCGTGCGCTCGGCGCTGAGCAGCGCGCGGGCGTTGCCCTCGATCTCCAGCACCACCTGGTCGGCAGCGCAGCGGGCGCCTTCGGCCACATGCCAGGTCAGTTGCACGGAAGGGTCGAGTGCACGCAAGGCGGCCTCGGCCCAGGGGGCGCCACAGATCACGGCGGCCTCGCGCGCCAGGATGCGCGCGCGGGTGCGGCGCTGGGGGTCGATCAGGCCAGCGGTGAGGTCGCCGCTGCCCACGTCTTCTTCAAGGGCACGGGCCACGTCCAGCAGCACCTGGGTGTGCAGGGACTGGCGGGTTTCGTCTTCTGGATAGGTCATGGCCGTGAAGCATAGCGGCTTCGCCTTGCCCATCTGCCCCCGGTGGTGAGGGCCTGCGCTGGTGGAGCGCGTGGTCAGTGACCGGGCGCGCCGGGTGCCACCAGCTTGCTGAGCAGCTTGACGGCGGCACCGCCCCCGGGCACCAGGGTGCCCGCCATCTCGGCGCCAATATCGACCAGCATGTCGCGGGTGAGCACCTGGCTGACCTTGTCCTTGAACCAGCGCCCGTTCTCCACCACCTCGCCCGTCAGCCCATCGACCTCGATCACCCCGACCTTGTCCGCGCTGCTCCAGCGGAATTCGAAGGCAAACACGGGCCGCAGATACAGGTGGGTGCGCTCGAAGTGCGTGAGGTCGGCCTGGATTTCGTAGGCATTCACCGCCTCCGAGGTCAGGCTGGCGGTGGCCAACTGCTTGGCGGCGGCCATGGAGATCAAGGGTTTGAGCAGCTCGTCAGGCCGCTCTACGCGCTCGGTCTCGGTGAATTTGTATTTCTCGATGTAGGCCTTGAGCACCGCGGGCTTGATGTCACGCTGCATGCCATCGATCATCTGGTCGAAATGGATCTTGCGATGGCAGTGCTCGATGGCGACGAACTCGATGCGCGCCTTGTCTTTTTGCCGCGTCACCTCAAACACTTTGTCGTCGAGTTGCAGGGTCTGGGCATAGAGGTTGTGCACCGGCACCTGGTAGGTGATCTGGCAGGTGTAGTCCACCGAGCGCTGCGCCACAACGTGCCAGAACGGCTCCAGGCGCATTTCCTGGCGCGACAGTTGCACCGTGTCCTCGCGCGGACGGTTCAGGGGGTTGAACTTGGCCATCATGCCGAAGGCGCTGAGTTTTTTCTTTTCGGCCTGCTCCTGCGCCGCGCGGAACGGATACACCTCTTCGAAGACAAAAATCTTGCTGGCATCAGGCGCTTGGGCTTGCACTTGCACGGGCTGTGGTTCCACGGGAGTCCTTGTGTTGCATTGGCGGCCCCCTTCCCCTTGTGAGGCCCGCTGAACAAAGAATGTAGCGCAAGGCCACATGGTGTTAGGGATGACCTGCATAACCCTCGCGCGTCGGTGGCAGTGCGGATCGGGATGGGCCGCAAGGCGTCTTTTTGCAGCCAATAGCCCGGCTATTGGCAAGAAAAGCAACGCAGCGGATCGCCCGAGACCGCGCTGCCACCGACCGCAGGGAGTTGTGCAGGTCATCCCTGAAGGCCTGCAGTGCGCCACCCACGGCCCCGCTGTGACTTAGACTGCGCGCTTTTGTCGACTTTGCAAGGAGTGACGCCATGACCGAGCCGACCCAGACATCGCCCCAAACACCTACGCAGGCCACTCCCGCCACGCCCACCACTCCCTATGGCACGCTGCCGCCTGCGTCGCCCCTGCCCCAGCGCCGGCCCGTCAGCCTGCCGCGCCTGGCGCAGATGCGCGAGGCCGGTGAAAAAATCACCATGCTGACCGCCTACGACGCCACTTTTGCCGCCGTGGCCGATGCAGCGGGCGTCGAGTGCATTTTGGTGGGCGACTCGCTGGGCATGGTGTGCCAGGGCCTGCCCAGCACCGTGGGGGTATCGCTGGACACCATGGCCTACCACACGGCCAGCGTGGCGCGCGGCCTGCACCGCGTGCAGGGCACGGCCTGGCTGGTGGCCGACCTGCCCTATGGCACCTATGCCGAAAGCCGCGAACAGGCCCTGCGCAGCGCCTGCACGCTGATGCAGGCGGGCGCGCACATGGTCAAGCTGGAGGGCGGCGGCTGGACGGCGCCCACGGTGGAGTTTTTGGTGCAGCGCGGCGTACCCGTGTGCGCGCACCTGGGCCTGACGCCGCAAACCGTGCATGCCCTGGGCGGCTACCGCGTGCAGGGCAAAACAGAAGACGCCGCCCGCACGCTGCGCAAAGAGGCACTGGAGCTGCAAAACGCTGGCGCCGCCATGCTGGTGCTGGAGATGGTGCCCGCCGCGCTGGCCGCCGAAATCACCGCCGAGCTGCCGCACTGCCACACCATCGGCATTGGCGCGGGCAACGGCACGGCCGGCCAGGTGCTGGTGTTGCACGACATGCTGGGCGTGAACCTGGGCAAGATGGCCAGGTTTGTGCACAACTTCATGCAGGACGCTGGCAGCGTGCGCGGCGCCATGGAGGCCTATGTGCAGGCCGTCAAGCAGGGCCGCTTCCCCGACAACACATTGCACGCCTGGTAAGGGCCTCTTTCACCCCGACATCCCAAAATGCTCATCGCCCACTCCATTCCCGAACTGCGCGCCGCCCTGGTCGGCCGCCGCCCCGCCTTTGTGCCCACCATGGGCAACCTGCACGAGGGGCACCTGTCGCTGGTGCACCAGGCCCGGCCGCTGGGCGACACCACCGTGGTCAGCATCTTTGTGAACCGCCTGCAGTTTCTGCCCCACGAAGACTTTGACAGCTACCCCCGCACCTGGGATGCCGACTGCGCCAAGCTGCAGGCAGCCGGGTGCGACGTGCTGTTTGCCCCGCGCGAGACCGACCTCTACCCCGAGCCACAGACCTTCAAGGTGCACCCCGACCCGCAACTGGCCGATCTGCTCGAAGGCCAGTTCCGGCCCGGCTTTTTCATTGGGGTGGCCACGGTGGTGATGAAGCTGTTCAGCTGCGTGTTTGGCGCCACGGGTGGTGGCACGGCGGTGTTTGGCCGCAAGGACTACCAGCAGCTCATGGTGATCCGCCAGATGGTGCGGCAGTTTGCGCTGCCCATCGACGTGGTGGCGGGCGACACCAGCCGCGCCCCCGACGGCCTGGCCTTGAGCTCGCGCAACGGCTACCTGAGCCTGCAAGAGCGCGCAGAGGCCGTGGCGCTGTCGCAAGCGCTGCAGCAACTGTCTGACCGCTGGGCCGCATCCCACGCCGCTGGAACGCTGCAGGCAGCCAACCTGGAGCAGCAGGCACTGGACCAGCTGCGTGCACGCGGCTGGCTGCCCGACTACCTGACGGTGCGCCGCCGCGCCGACCTGCAGCCCGCCACCGCACTGGATGCGCCCGGAACGCTGGTGGCCCTGGGCGCCGCGCGCCTGGGGGCCACGCGGCTGATTGACAACCGGGAGTTCTGAGCGCCGCCGCTCAGGCCTTGGCGTTGAACCCAGTCGAATCGGGGCGTTGGCGCTGGCGCACCAGGCATCGAAAGCTATTATTTTTGTAGCTGATAGCGCTTATTGCATAAGGGCTAGAACCCTATTTCATTCAAACCCATTAACCCCAGCGCCTGCCAGGGTGGTGCGCAGGCTGCGCTGGCGCCATGGGCAAGCGGGGGCACAGCGCGCTCTCCAGAATGAATGCCCGGTAAACTTCAAAGCCTCGGATCAAATGGTTGATCCGCCGCACCATTGCGCTTTTTTCCTGCACCCGGATCGCCCCATGTCCAACCCCTTCTCGCCCGCGCAACTGTGGTCCCTGGCCGACCAGTTTGGCACCCCGCTGTGGGTGTATGACGCCGCCACCATCCGCCAGCGCATTGCGCAGCTGTCCAACTTTGAAACCATCCGCTTTGCACAAAAAGCCTGCTCCAACATCCACATCCTTGCGCTGATGCGCGCGCAGGGCGTGATGGTGGATGCAGTGTCGCGCGGCGAGATCCTGCGCGCGCTGGCTGCCGGTTACCAGGCGGGCCAGCAAGGCGACGGGCGCTCCGAGATCGTGTTCACGGCCGATCTGTTCGACGCCGCCACGCTGGCCTGTGTGGTCGAGCATGGCGTGCCGGTGAATGCTGGCTCCATCGACATGCTGCACCAGCTGGGCGCGGCATCGCCAGGGCATGCAGTGTGGCTGCGCATCAACCCCGGCTTTGGCCATGGCCACAGCAACAAGACCAACACCGGCGGCGAGCACAGCAAGCACGGCATCTGGCACACCGACCTGCCTGCCGCACTGGCCGCCATCCGCCAGCGCGGGCTGAAGCTGGTGGGGCTGCACATGCACATCGGCTCGGGCGTGGACTACCGCCACCTGGAGCAGGTGTGCGGCGCCATGGTGGAGCTCGTGCGCACCACGCATGCGGCAGGGCACGACCTGCACGCCATCTCGGCTGGCGGCGGCCTTTCCATCCCCTACCGCGATGGCGAGCCCGTCATCGACACGCAGCACTACCACGGCCTGTGGGATGCCGCGCGCCAGCAGGCCGAGGCCATCGTGCGGCACCCGCTGGGCCTGGAGATCGAGCCCGGCCGCTATCTGGTGGCCGAATCGGGCGTGCTGCTGGGCGAGGTGCGCGCCACCAAGGATGCGGGCAACAACCATTTCATGCTGCTCGACACCGGCTTCAACGAGCTGATGCGCCCCTCCATGTACGGCAGCTACCACACCATGAGCGTGCTGCGCCGCGACGGCAGCACCGCGGCCGACCGGCCCAGCGTGGTGGCGGGGCCGCTGTGCGAATCGGGCGACGTGTTCACGCAGGGCGACGGCGGCGTGGTGCTGCCGCGCAACCTGCCGGATGCGCAGGTGGGCGACCTGCTGGTCATCCACGACGCGGGCGCCTATGGCGCCTCGATGTCCTCCAACTACAACACCCGGCCCCTGATTGCCGAGGTGCTGGTCGATGGCGGCCACGCCCGCCTGATCCGCCGCCGCCAGACGGTGGAAGAACTGCTGGCGCTGGAACTGGGTCTGTAAATCAGTCCGCGCGGGCATCGCTGGGCGCGCCGCGGGTAGGCACAGGCCTACGCCACCGCGCAGCACATGCGCACACGCGGTGCGGGCACGCGGCGATAAGGTCAAGGCATCACTTTTTCAAGGAGATTGCCATGCCCGTTATCTTGTGGTTGCTCGGAGTTCCGTTGTCGGTGGTGCTGCTGCTCTTTCTGTTCGGGGTTTTCTGACCCCGCACAGGGGCTCCGCGCCGAAGCGCCCTGCCCGCCGGGCTAGCGAAGCTCGGAGCCGGGGTCGCGCCCCATCAACCGCCCCACGGCATCGGCCGGGGCCAGACGGCCATCGAGCAGTGCCACCACCGCCTCGGTGATCGGCATGTCCACACCCAGCCCCGCCGCACGCTGGGCCACGGTGCGGGCGCAGTAGACGCCTTCGGCCACATGGCCCAAAGAATCGACCGCCTGTTGCAGGCTCTGGCCTTGCGCCAGCAGCAAGCCCACGCGGCGGTTGCGCGACAGGTCGCCGGTGGCCGTCAGCACCAGATCGCCCATGCCCGACAGCCCCATGAAGGTGTCCGGCCGCGCGCCCAGCGCCACCCCCAGGCGTGTCATCTCGGCCAGGCCCCGCGTGATGAGGGCCGCCCGGGCGTTCAACCCCAGGTTCAGCCCATCGCACAGGCCGGTGGCAATGGCCAGCACGTTTTTTACCGCGCCGCCCACTTCCACGCCCACGATGTCGTCGTTGGCGTACACGCGCAGGCTAGGGCTGTGGAAGGCGGCAACCAGGGCATCGCGCACCGACGCATGCCGGCTGGCCGCCACGAGCGCCGTGGGCTGGCCGCGGGCCACTTCTTGTGCAAAGCTGGGGCCGCTGAGCACTCCAGCTATCAAATCAGGAGCTGCCTGCGCACACACCTCGTGCGCCAGCAGCCCAAAAGAACCAGAATCGGCCGGTGCCACCGCCTCGAAGCCCTTGCACAGCCAGGCCACGGGTGCCGTGCAGCCGCGCAGGGCCAGCAGTATGCTGCGCAGCGCCGCCATGGGCGTAGCCACGATGACCAGGTCGGCAGCGCGCGCCAGTACCAAAGGGTCTGCACCCGACACCGCAAGCGCTGCCGGGAAATCAACGCCCGGCAGGTAGCGCGCGTTCTGCCGCCGCGCCAGCATGTCAGCCACCTGCTGGCCATCGCGCGCCCACAACGTGACGGCGTGTCCGCCCGTTTGCCGGGCGGCCCCCATGGCCAGCGCCGTGCCCCAGGCACCGGCACCAAGTACTACTATTTTCATAGCTGCTTGCGCTTATAGATAAAGCGCCAGAGGCCTAAGAGCCTGCTCAACGTCTTTTTGGAGATCGCATTGGAGTGCAATCGGGATGAGTGCAAGCCTCGGATGGGCCGCATGGGCTCGTGCCCATGCAAGCAGCCGGGGCGTGCAATCGCCCGATTTCACTCCAACCCTTCGGGCAAGTGCCTTGCCGGGCGGTCTGCGGCGTTGCGGCGCTTGTGGATAGCCGGGCTATCCACTGCGCTCCGCGCCTTGCACCCCATCCCGGCAGGGTACTTGTGCGACTCCAATAAGACGTTGAGCAGGCTCTAAAAGACCTCTGACCTGCATCACTGCGTGATGATGGGCGAAGGTTCGCCAGCGGCCTGGGCCTGCTGCTGCTCGTACATGGCCTGGAAGTTGATTTCTGCCAGGTGCACGGGCGGGAAGCCAGCGCGGTTCACGATGTCGGCCACATTGCCGCGCAGGTAGGGGTAGACGATCTGCGGGCAGGCAATGCCCATGATGGCGCCCATCTGGTCTTCGGGGATGTTGCGGATTTCAAAAATGCCGGCCTGCTTGGCTTCGACCAGAAACACGGTCTTGTCCTTGATCTTGGTCTGCACCGTGGCGGTCACGGCCACTTCAAAGATGCCTTCGGCCACGGGCGTGGCTTCCACACCGAGCTGGATGTCCACGCTGGGCTGCTCTTGTTCGAGCAGGATGCCGGGCGAATTGGGCTGCTCCAGCGACATGTCCTTGAGGTAGACGCGCTGAATCTGGAACACGGGGTTTTCTTGGTCGGCCATGGTTGAAAAGTCTCTTTTGCAAACGGGGTTTCAGCAAAACAAAACCCGCCGGGGAGTAGCTCCCACAGCGGGCACATGGGGCAGCATTATGCAGCGCCCACGGGGATGGTCAGGCTGCGCCCAGCAGGGGCATGAGCCCGCCACGGCCATCCAGCGCCACCAGGTCGTCGTGCCCACCCACATGGGTGTCACCAATGAAGATCTGCGGCA
>ERZ1023652.155-NODE-155-length-16140-cov-3.056079_pt1 | contig 16140 bp, 25 predicted proteins | sample MGYA00520879_ERZ1023652 | MGnify/ENA primary metagenome ERZ1023652 (study PRJEB33180, sample SAMEA4044469) | wastewater metagenome | place: Denmark | collected 2016-04-02 | study: EMG produced TPA metagenomics assembly of the PRJEB13832 data set (Local...
AGTCTGGGTTCGAATCCTAGTGGGGCGACAATAAAAAATAATATTTGAATACTATGGAGTTGAAATTTAAGAGACTTGAGGATAACGCTATCCTCCCTATTCGTAGCACAAAAGGTGCTGCAGGAATTGATTTGACTTGTACTAAGATTGAAACAGCTCTTAACGAGGCAAATCAGCTGATGTTGGTTTACCATACAGGATTGGCAGTTGAAATTCCTGCCGGATATGTTGGTTTACTTATACCACGCTCTAGTATTTGGAAAAAGTCATTATGGCTTACTGATAATGTCGGTGTTATCGACAGTGATTATAGAGGCGAGATTGTAGCATTCATGAAAGCTACAACAGATACAATTCCTGCTGTTTACAAGCAGGGCGAACGCTTCTGTCAGTTAGTCATCGTTCCTATACCAGAGTATACAATCACAGAGGTTTCTGAGCTTTCGTCAACAGAGAGAGGCGATGGCGGATTTGGTTCTACTGGCACAGGACACGAAAACGAATCTAGCGCAGCTACGGGAACTCAGTCACAGCTTAAGGAACAGGTTGAGTCCGTACCAGAGTCAGCGGCGGCACAAGAAGGTGCTGAGGTAAGCGAAGGATAGGCCTAATTCGCTTACATAAAGGGGATTACCGAAAGGTAGTTCCCTTTTACTGTTTAAACACATTAATGCATTAATTATGATTTAGGAAAAAGATTTTTTATATAGAGTTCCAGTAAAGAATGCACTCGTAACAGCACCTGGGAAGTAGGTTAGAAATCCAGAAATATTGGTTGATCTTGAAGGTGGTGAATTTATGCATGGAAACATACTGGATGCAAACTCTACAAATAAACTTATTGATCAGTCTGTAAAAGATGCTATAGACAATAGCATTGAAAATGGTAATTATGTTACAAAGGATTTACTTGAAGCTGAAACAAGCGCTCGTACAAAGAGTGATGAAGACTTAAATGCTAAGATTAAGGCAGAGCAGACTAGAGCAGAAGGTAAAGAGAAAGAGATATCAGATAAGCTTGCAATAGTTGATGGTGATTCAAACACAGAAGGATCATTTAGAAAAGCTATTGCCGATGTGATTGCTGCTGCCCCAGAAGATCTTGATACACTTAAAGAGATTGCTGACAAACTTGCTGGTAACGATGACTTACATACAGCATTAAATCAGGCTATTACAGAAAAGGCTGATGCATCTGCGCTTGCAAATGAAGTTACTAGAGCTACTGGTGTTGAAAATGATTTACGAACTGCTATTGGCACGAAGGCTGACGCTACAGCACTTAGTAACTACGTTCTTACAACAGCGCTTAATTAGCAGGTTGATGCGCTGAATGCTGCTATTAGTGCTAAGTAGGATGCAGGTAGTTATGTTCCTTATGATCAAACTGTTACATCTAGATATAGAATAGACAAGGATCTTATGATAGATAACAGTAAAGGTAGTGCAGTGTTAAGTACTTATAACATCAGTGCTATTTCGAATAGTAATACTGAAATACAGATAAACCCAGATGGTATTACTATGAGAGATGACGATAATACTATAAGATTAAATAGAACCGGCATAATTCTACCTAATGGCGACTATGATCATGTGTTGACATCTAATGGCTCTACTATAAATATGGCTAACTATTTAAAGGAGAGCGATGTGAGCGGATAGTTTGCTGCTAAAGCTGATCGGTCTGATCTTATAACGCTAGAGTAGAAAGTAACAGCTAATACTACAGCTATTGAAGGCAAATAGGATAAAATCACAGTTAATAGTGTTGATGTTACAGATATAGAAACAGCTGATATCACAAAACTAAGAACTATTGTAATAAATCTTATAGATGCACTTAGTACAAGTGGTCTAATTAGACAACAAATTCAAATATTGAATAAAGCTAGGTCTTAATGAAAGCATGACGGGGTTCACTGCCCCGCCTAGCACAACAGATTCTACCACGCATCTTTTCAAATGCGTACCAGGGTAGGACTTTTATCACCCCTAGATGGAATATACTAGGGCTTGCGTAGTAATACGCTTTTAGATTAAACGGGACTAGGATTATTCCAGTCCTAGTTCCATATTGTTTTACTATAAAACTTGTTAATTATGGATACGATCGAGAAAGTTTATTGTACAGGACACGACAATAATGACGCTTTAGTAGCCGCTTTGGCTTCTAAGAATAACTGTGATCCAATGGCTATGGCAGCCATGATGAACTAAAATGATTACATGAACAACCCATTTGCTTACCTTATCTGGATGATCTTCGCTATGCGTATGTGGAACAACAACGATGATCACCAGGGCAATGCAATTCAGAGTCAGCTCGACGCAATGCGTTCACAGATAGCTGGTAATCAGAATAGCTCATTGGTAATGGATGCCATAAGAGGCAACGCTAATGCAATTACTCAGTTAGCCTCTAACCTGAACTGTGACTTCAACGCACTGAATAATGCTATTTGCTGCGTTAGATCCGGTATTCAGGAAGTAGCAGGTAATGTAAACTTCTCTGCAGAACGCGTTATTAACGCTATTAATCTCGGAGACGCTAACCTTACATCTGCATTGCAGAACTGCTGCTGCCAGACACAATAGAACATTATCAAGATGGGCTACGAGAATCAACTTGGGCAGAAGGACATCGTTAACCAGATGCAGACAGGTTTCAGCTACACAAACGCAGGTTTGGAGAGAGCTGCAAGTAACCTTGGTTTCCAGATGAGTTAGATAGCTTGCGATCTTAAGACGAACGCAAATGCTAATACTCAGCGAATAGTAGATGTTTTGAACAATCATTGGTAGTCAGATTTACAGTAGAGATACAATGACGCACGCCTTGAATTGTCACAGCAGAAGTAGAATGCTACTTTGATTGCTGCGCTTAAGACAACTGCTGCAGCTTAATAAGTTTAATTTATGTGAGGGTTCCTTATGGAGCCTTTACATATAAAGATAAGGCTTATGGCATTTAAAGATGTAAAACAAAACTATTCAGTATATATACTGAATAAACAGGATATAACCATTACCGATGGCAAGGTTATATCAGTTGGATTTCCACATTTAGACTTGAATACAAAGCCAGCAATGGGTTAGTCACAAATGGTTGTAGATGTAACTATAGAGGCTAACTCTAAGACTGCAACATATTCAATCCCAGAGAACTTATCTGTTACATATGCAGGAGATGTAGTATTGTCTACAGATAAGTAGGGTCTTATGGCTGAAGTAGAGCAGATGAAGAATACTGCTGAAAAGATACTTGAGTCAGTTCCTAAACAGAAGGAAGTAGTAGATAAGACGACAGTATTGTTGTCTGAGCTTAATCCTGTCTATAAGGAGAAAAAGGAGACTGAATAGAGATTCTCAAAGATAGAGGAATCTATAAGTAGAATGGAATCAACTGTTAATAACTTTATTAATTCTTTTAACCATGCACAAGGTAATAGTAATACGGCACAGTGATGATGATAACCAGAATTCTAAATATGTTGCAAATCTTTAGAAAAACGAAGATGGCAGCTATTCCGCTAGTGTTGGAGTTGTAAAGGAAGATGGGTATAATGACTATGTTAGTAAACATGGCTTACACTTTACAAAAGCTTTACAGGAGTACGCTAGTAAATAGATGGTTAATTCAAATAATTAGGAACATACATGGACTTCTGAGTAGGTTCAAAATGTATGTAATGTACTTAATCTTAAAATTCCAAATACTTCTACAATAGAAGATGTAACTTATACTGCGAATATGGCTTATGCTGATTTTTATCCAGAACTACTTAATGAGCACCAGTGTATAAAATATGCTGCAGCTGTAGCTAATGATAAAGATGGATATACAGGAATTCAGTTTTGTAGATGGGTGGCAGACGTTGTAGGAAAGAAGGAAAATATAGATTGGGATAAATTCAAATAATCTTTAACTGTGGCGTTTTAGACGTGGTCTTCGATGACACCACAGTACAATAATTGTTAACAATTTAAACGAATTAATATGATTAATTTTTGCGTAGAACCAAAAAAGCCTTGTCGCAAAAATCCAATCGGAGAATTAGATTTTAAAATAGACAAGTGTTATTCGTCAATATATTCTAGATTGTGCTGCCATGAAAATGATTCTGTCTCACATATATCTTAGGAAGAAAGAGATGAATGGAATGGAAAGGCTAGCAATTCTGCTTTACTAGATCTTCAAAATCAGCTAAACGAAATAGCTGGAGACGGAGATAACTCTATAAAGAAAGAGATATTGATAGAAGTGTCTAGGCAGATAGCGGGTGCTATTACTGATTTAAATATTGAAGAGTATGCTAAAAAGAAATATGTTGATGACGCTATTAGTAATATTGACTTTGATTAGTATGTTACAAAAGAGAATGCCGATTCTACGTATTTAAACAAGGCTGACTATATAAAATTTGATCCCACTAACTATTATACTATAGCTTAGATATAGAAGATAATCGAAGACTCTACTATAGGGAAAGATTATCCTATAGAGAGCTTTACATTGGAACACAATGAGCTTATTCTTACATAGAAGAATGGTGGTTAGTTTAGAGTTGCTTTATCTGAAAGCGGATCTGGTGGTGGAGTAGATACCGATTATGTATAGCAGTAGCTTTTAAATTATATTAAAAAGAACACGTTATCAAAATTGATAATAAACGATAAGGCGTACTCTATTGAAAGTGGGCGTGACATAAAAATACCTACTAGCGGTACTGGTTCAAGTATAGATGCTACTAAATATGGATATAATAAATCTTATTTCAAAAAACACCCAAGTAATTCTGTAGCACCAAGCAAACCTAGTGCAAATAGACCACCTGAAGACGGTTCTGGGTGGGTTGATGATGCTCCAAATTAGGAAGCTGGATACTACATATGGATGACACAAGTATTCATAAATGGTAATGGATAGTATGGAGAATACACAAATCCAATATGTTTAACTGGAACTGCAGGAGAAAACGCTGTATCATACGATATTAAAACGTCTACGAGTACTATTAATTATCAAGATGGTACAATGTACCCAAATCTTATTAGTGTATATGTTGTAAAAAGCAATGGCTCGTAGATTACAAATATTACACCATCAAATGGTTCTGGTTGGTCGTTCTCATATAGTGTTGATGGAGGAGATACATGGACCACAATATCATCTGATTAGATTCAAACAGAAGGTGATAATGGAATGTTGTTTAAAGCAACAAATGGAACAATAATGTTAAACGAATATGTTCCAATCGTTAGGTCTGGTATAAATGGACTTAATGGAGTAACTTATTCATTACAGCTTTCAAACATATCGTTATCATACGTTCCTGCAGATTAGAATTACAACTTATAGATGAGCTGTAATGTTAATTTGTACAAAAACGAAAGCGCTGTAAATAGTACTGATGCAAATCTGTATAATCTATATATGTAGATAAACTCGAACGATAGAACAACTTTACAGTATAACACAGATCATTGGGACGCTTCAGTAAATACAACTGTATAGTCTAAGTCTAGCACTATTACTATATATGCAGAGAATAAAAATGGAGCATATCTTACATCTATGACTATTCCTGTATCGTCATCTGGAGATAAAGGTGATCCTGGAGACGGATCTATTGGACAAACGTTCAAAGGTTCACCTTTAAGAATTGTTGGTGCATGGGCTAGTGGTAAAAAGTACTATGATGGAAAGAGAGATGCTGAAAACGGTATATTCTATCAAGATGTCGTACTTTATGAAAACATGTATTATGTTTGCGTAAATACAGATACCGGAGAATCCGACCATTGGGTAATGACTCCTGATGTTGCTACATATTTTCAGAAGTTCGCAGTTACAGAAAATTTTGTAGCTGATAAGATAATAGCAAATTAGGCTTACGTTAAAGAGTTGTCATCAGAAGAAGTTGTTATAATGGACGGTGATGCAATCGTAGCGGGTATGACTTCTAGTAAGGATCCTGATAGTAAGTCTGATCTTAATGGAAAGGTCACGAATAAGGGTGGTGTTCGTATATGGGCCGGAAAAATGCAGACAACTGGAGACTTAACAACGGCGTATACCACAATAGATTCAAATGGATAGATTGTTATGCAAAATATACAATAGGGCAAAAGTATTAAACTTAATCCATAGGAGTGTTCTCTTAAAATAGTTGGACCTGTTAGTGTTTTAGATGACTCGGTGACGGATGGGACATATATTCCTTCTAGTGACGAAAGGATAGAATTAGCTAATTTTGAATACACTATAGACCCAGATACACTTTGTTCGACAATTAGGCTTATTATGAAAAGCAACGGAATGATAACTATTGATCCAGGTGACAAGAAAATTTCTGTATATAGTGGCAAAGATGGTGCTGGGGGCTCTATTATTGGATGTGATAGTATAGATATGTATGACGACGGTGGCAAATTATATACAAGTCTTACTGGTGTTGATATTGCAGGACACGATTTTGTAACATTAACGAGTCGATATAATAAAAAGGGGCTTCATTTACGTAGAATTGATAATACGTCATCGGATGATATATTGTATATATTAGATGGTCTGCCTACAAGCGATCCAAAAATTGAAGGAGTTTTATGGATGGATTCCGATAGAACACTAAAAGTATCTAGTAGAGGATTTGGGTCATGAAAATAATTAGATAGAACATACTTCCTCCAAAAGGATTTCTGGCGATTAATTTATTTGGATATCTATTCTGTAGACCAAATGCTAAGATAACTGATATTACAATCAACCATGAACAGATACATACAGAATAGATGAAAGAAATGCTATATGTACCATTTTATTTGTGGTATGGAGTAGAATGGTTAGTTAAACTGTTCTGTAAAGGAAATGCGTATAGAAATCTTTCCTTTGAGAGAGAAGCTTACAGTAACTAGTACAATTTAGATTATTTAAAAACAAGAAAACATTATAGTTGGCTTAAAAGACTATTTAAGTAATGTTTGACATCATATAGAATAAAATACAATTAAGCACAGAAGATTTAGCTATACCACCATTTAAAGACTTCTACAACAATGCTAAAGATAAACAAGATGCGTTAAAGAAGATTGAATTCATAGTGTGGAGATATAAATGGAATAGCCCATATGAGGCATATCCAGAGAAAGAACGCACATGGAGAGTAGCTAAAGATGTACTTAATAATGAGAATTATAAACCTGATGACGTTGTAAAAGAATTAGCAAAAAGGTTCCAGGAGTTCCAAGAGACTCCTGCTACCAGGCTGCTTAAATCTTCTAAGAGCGCAGCAGAGGGCATTATGAACACGATGGATAGCTATGCTGAAGAAGAGCTTGATATAGATACAGCTAAGAAGCTTTCAGCTATATTGAAAGATGTTAGCGGAATAATCAAGTCGTTAGACATGGCTATGAAGTAGGCAAAAGCAGAACAAGCAGAAACCGGTAGAGTCAAGGGTGGTGGCATTATTGGTATGTACGAATAATTATGATAGACTTTAATTAGAGACTCCATGATACTGATAAGTTTAGATAGGCAGCTATCTTCTTTCAACAGCATGGATGCTATACCTTAGCTCCTAGAGGTACTACTGATTATAACAAATATTGGGAGCAAGAAACAGATAGATGCCTTAATGGTTATACGGCTCCAGATGGTGAAGGTATAACTGGATATAATTACTTCTATCTAAATTATAGTCCAATCATGCGACTCAAGGAAGAAGAGTATACAGATAGAGAGGGTAACCTTAGAAAGAGGAGACAACGTATACTTGAATTCCCTAGCTTTTGGGACTATGATTACTATTATTTTTGCGCTATAGAACAAGCAGAGTTGGAAGGAAAGCATATGGCTGTGCTCAAATGCAGACAGAGAGGATATTCATTTAAGGGTGGATCTATGCTAGTTAGAAACTATATGCTTATACCAGGTTCGAAGAACTTTGCTATAGCATCAGAACAGAAATTCCTTATAGGTGATGGTTTGTTAACTAAAGCCTGGCAGATAATGGACTTCCTTGATAAGCATACAGCATGGGCTAAGCAAAGACTTGTGTCTACACGTATGGAAAGAACATCCGGTTATAAAATCACCGATGAGTTTGGTAAACAAACCGAACAAGGATACCTGTCTAGTATAACAGGAATAACTCTTAAGAACGATCCAGAACGTGTGCGTGGTACACGTGCTAAGCTTGTACTATGGGAGGAAGGTGGTAAATTCCCTAGCCTTCTTGATGCATGGCGTATAGAACAGCCTTCAGTAGAAACAGACGATGGTAAAGCGTTCGGATTGATGATAGCATTTGGTACCGGTGGTACCGAAGGAGCTAGCTTCGAAGGATTGAAAGAATTGTTCTATAAGCCTAAGTCTTATAATGTTCTCAGCTTCCCTAATATATGGGATGAAGGCAGAGAGAATACTGAATGTGCATTCTTTGTTCCAGCATATTCAAACCTAGAGTCATTTGATGATGACGGTAATTAGGTTTACATGGATAGGGATGGAAATAGCTATAAAGAGAAAGCTATAGAGAACCTTATAGATTAGAGAAACAAGGTAAAGGACGGTGGTGCTAGTTAGCAATCAATAGACCGTTTTATATCAGAGCGTCCTATAAGGCCAGCAGAGGCTGTATTGGAGCTAGGTAAGAATATATTCCCTAGAAAGTTATTAATGGACCAGTTGACAAGAATAAGGACCAACAAGAAGCTACAAAGCATGAAGCATATAGTTGATCTAGAATGGGATGGAAATGGTCAGGTAAAGGCTACAGAGAAGCCTAGTGGTGATATAACTAACTACCCTCTTAAGAAGGGAGATAAGCCCCATGGATCAGTAGTTATATGGGAGTATCCAGTAAAGGATCCTCCGCTCGGTTTATATATAGGAGGATGCGACCCATACGACCATGATGATAGTTTTACAAACTCTCTTGGTTCTACATTTATATTTAAACGCGTAAGAGCTGGGGAAGCATGGACAGATGTAATAGTAGCAGAGTATTCCGGAAGACCGGATACAGCAGAAGAATACTATGAGAATGTTCGCAAGCTGCTTACATTTTATAACGCTAGATTATTATTTGAGAATGAAAGAAAAGGAATCTACCCTTACTTTACGAATAAACACTGCGATTACCTCTTGGCTGATTAGCCAGATAAAATCATATCTGAAGTCTTTAAAGACAGCAAAGTGCAAAGAAGAAAAGGATGCCACATGACCAAGCAAATTAGGGCGTATGGCGAAGGATTAATATTAGAGTGGCTGTTAGATGAGTTTGAAGAAGGCCACCCTAATGTAGAAAGAGTATACAGCGAACCTCTAATAGAAGAGCTTATAGAGAATGATGGTGTACGAAATGTAGACCGAGTTATAGCTTTGTGTATGGTAATGATATACAGAGAGGAGCTCTATTAGCTAAAGGTGTCGTCTGCAAAAGAACAAAACAAATAGGTTGAACTCTTCGAGATGCCGTTATTTAGCAAACAATGGTTTGAAGAAGATAGCAGCACAAGTGAAGACGGTATGCCGATATTCACATTTTAATACATGGAAGATAACTTATACAATTCAGCTTTCCCCAGACAAAAGCTCCCTCTTTCAAAGAAAGGAAAGAAGTGGCAGGAAGATTGCGTTAACTATATTATAGGTGAAGGTAACGTAACATCTGGAGGAAATAGTACATCATATTACGGAGAGCTGTAGACCTATTATAATTTATATAACAGCATCTTCGACGAGAAGGATTTTAAATCAATTACAAACCCATTCAAGGTCGAGGATGGTTTTCCTGCTACTCCTCACGACTTTAATATTATAAGACCTAAAGTAGATTTGCTTATAGGTGAGGAAACAAAAAGACCTCTTAACTTCAGAGTTATCAGAACTTCATAGGAGGCTACATCTGAAATGCAGGAGAAAGAGAAATAGATGATTCTACAATATATAGAAGCAGCTATCACAGCTAAAATGAGCCCAGAAGAAGCTCAGTAGTTCCAGGAATAGCTACAGTCTGGAGAGATTATGCCGCCAGAGTAGATAGCTAAGTATATGGACAAAGACTACAAAGATATTGTAGAAAATACTGCGTATCATTCTCTTACTTATCTGAGAGAGAAGCTTGATCTTGACAACGAGTTTATCAAAGGCTGGAAGGACGGATTGATCTCAGGTAGAGAAATTTATTACGTTGGCGTACTTAATGCAGAGCCATATGCGGAAAGAGTTAATCCTATATGTTTCTCTTACGATAAAAGCCCAGACCTTGATTTTATTGAGGATGGATCATGGTGTTGCAGAAAGATGCGTATGCCTATAACTGAAGTATACGATAGATATTACGACAAGCTTGAAGAGAAGGATCTTGACAAACTTGAAGAAATGATTGGTTCTACTCCAGGTAGAAATCTTGGAGATAGAAGTCCTGTTGATATGGGCATACAGTTGCGTATATATGATAACCCGATATTTGAAGGATCAGGTAAATCGCTTGTAAATGTATGGCATTGTTGCTGGAAGTCTTTTAAGAAGATCTTTTACGTAACAACTACAGATGACGCAGGACAGCCTTAGATCAATATAGTTGATGAAACATATCAGCCTGTTGGTAACGAGGTTAGTGTAGAACCAGATTGGATTATAGAGGTATGGGAAGGATATAGAGCTGGTAGCGATTTATACTTTGGTATATAGCCTATCGAGTATCAGCATGTAAGTATCGATAATCCTAATAGCCAGAAGCTTCCTTATTGTGGTGCTATTTATAGTAACACAAATAGTAAACCTAGATCATTGGTTAGTATTCTTAAGCCATTACAGTATATGTATATTGTATTATGGTACAGACTTGAGTTAGCTATCGCTAGAGATAAAGGTAAGGTTGTAAACATGGATATTACATAGATTCCTAAGTCTATGAATATTAGCCCAGCTAAATGGATGCATTACTTGTCTAGTGTTGGTGTTAACTTTATTAACCCATATGAAGAAGGTTGGAATATCCCAGGAAGAGAGGGTGGTAAGCCTGCTCAGTTCAATCAGATTACAGCATTGGATCTTACAATGTCTAACGTCATAGCTGAATATATACAGCTGATGGATAAGATAGAAGAACTGGCTGGAACGATCTCTGGTATTACATAGCAGCGTGAAGGAGCTGTAAGCACATCAGAGATGGTAGGTAATGTAGAAAGATCTGTAGTACAGAGCTCGCATATTACTGAACCATTATTCTGGGTTCATAACCAGTGCAAGCGAAGAGTGCTTAATATGCTTCTTAATACAGCTAAGGGTGCTTGGGAAGAGACTGGCAAACAAAAGCTCCAGTATATCTTTGATAATGGAGAAAGAGCATTCTTGGATATTACTCCTAAGTTCTACTATGAGGATATGGATGTATTCGTAAGTGATACATCTAAAGATCTTGAGAACATACAGAAGCTCCAGCAGCTTATACAGCCAGCTATGCAGAATGGTGCTAGCTTACTTGAAGCTGCAGAGATTCTTACAAACGATAATTTCAATATCATTAAGCAGAAGCTTAAGGATATGTAGACCAGGCAGGAACAGATATAGCAGCAGCAGCAGGAAGCAGAAGCTCAGCAGCAATAGCAGTTACAGCAGATGCAGAATGAATCTAAGCAGCAAGAGCTTATGTTACAGGAAGCTCAGATGGATCTTCAGAGATATCAGATTGATCAAGATAATCAGACTAAGATAGCTGTAGCTCAGATTAATGCTTATCGTGGAACTGAAGAGTTAGATCAAGATCAAAACGGAATCCCAGACCCAATAGAAATTGGCAAGCAGGCTATCGAGCAGCAGAAGATTAATCAAGAGGCTTATAATAAGCGTTATGAAGCTAAGCAGAAGCGCGAGATAGAAGATCAGAAGATTTAGCTTGAGAAGGATAAGATGAAGCATGAGACAGAGCTGCAGAAGGCTAAGGATGATGCTGCTTATGAACGCGAGAAACTTAAGGCTCGCACGGCCCTTAAGAACAAAACGGTTGGCGAGAAGTAATGAAGTTTGACAACAAGACATTTTAGTAGAAGTATGAGGCGTGGAAGAATGGCGCTGATTACTGGAAGGATATTAGAGGAATCAACTTGGGTGGAAACACCCAGGCTGAGGAACCTAGTCCAGAAGAGTAGCTGTAGATGGATCAGAATGTATAGTCTATACTTAATGCTTATAATGAAGGAAAGGATGCTAATATAGCTGAAGACATTATTAAGCCATTACCTTTTGACACTCCATTAAATGAAGAGCATCCTATACTTCATAAATATAAAGGTGGAAAAGATGATTCTATTAATACTTTTGTTAACAGAATGGGCCCTCTTGTAGGACAATAGCTGAACAGATATGGTTATGGTGATGCTGCGTTTTACAATGTAATGCGTTAGCTTGCATACGAATCTAATTATGGTAGATCTAGAGTTGCTAGAAGACAACACAATTATGGTGGAGTAGGCTGGAATGGTAAGACTTACAATACATATAAGAGCGATGCGGATTTCGTTAAGGATTATGTAAGGCTTATGCATACACGATACGGAGCAGCGCTTAGAGCTAAATCTACATAGGATTATGCTAGGGCTCTCAAACAGAAGGGGTATTACACAGATTCTCTCGAGAATTATTCTAGAAACCTTCGAGGAATGGACAGCTTGGTAAAGGCGGCCCACTATCACAGAATTAATCATAAAGACGCTTACAACTATAATGTTAAGTTTGATGATCTTGTGTAGGATTATGAAGACACAAAGAATGCTAGTCCTATAATTATCAATTCGCCATCTACAAGATAGCCTGGTACTATTAGAGCAGATGTTCCTACAACTCTACTTGGTCCAACTTAGGAAGAAATAAAGGCTCAGCAATAGCGTGATCTTAATAAGTATAAACAGTAGATGTACGATAGTATAACATAGCCTTCACTTCCGAATATACTAAACTTGCTTCCATCTAATAACTTTGGCAAAGACTCTTATGGCTAGAAGTTCTGGTGGAGAAGAGGTAATAATCTTAAACTGATGTAATTATGACACAGATGGAAAGTCCTAAGCGAAAGATGTAGAAGAAGAATGACTATCAGCGTCATAAGCTCTTTCGTAAGATCAAACGTAGAAGAAAAGCGTAGGCTGAAGCAGAGTAGTAGATAGCAGAGAAATAGCTAATGAGAAAGCTTAAGAAACCCTCTAATAGACATTAATAACATTACACGGGTTCGACTCCCGTGTAGCGTACAACAATTAAAAATATTAACTTAGTTATAATTTAAATTATGGCAAGAAAGAAGAAAAATCCATTAGGTGATTTTGAAGACGCTTTGAGCTCTCTCGGGTTCGGTGGCCAGGAAGGTGGCGACAGCGTTACAGACATCGATAACCAGGATGTGGTTAATCAGGTGTTAGACGACCCTAATGATGATGTTGAAAATTTAGACAATCCAGATGACGATAAGTCTTCTGAGGATAATAAAGATAATAAGAATGTAACTGGTGATCCTAACGCTCATGATGATGATACAGAGGTCCCAGATAATATTTTAAATAATAATACGTCCGACTCAACTACAGTTGACAACGAATAGGATAACGACAATGATGATAATGATCAGCAGACTGACACTGACGTCGTAGATCCTGGAGAAGCAGAATAGATTGGTGCTTTCTTTGACGCATTCGCTGAAGCTAATGGTTGGAGTGTTGATGCAGACGAGAAACCTAAGTCAGTCGAGGACCTCGTAGAGTATATCAAAGATGTCGTAGATGAGAATTCAACCCCATAGTACGCCGATGATCGTATTGCTAGACTTGATCAGTACGTAAAGAATGGTGGTAAATTTGAAGACTTCTATCAGACACAACAGAAATCTATGTCTTACGATAACATAGATTTGGAGGACGAATCTAATCAGAAAGCAGCTGTTCGCGAGTTCTATAAATTATAGGGAATGAATGACGAACAGATTAGTCGCAAGATTGAGCGCTATGAAGATGCTGACATGCTGGAAGATGAAGCAGCTGATGCTGTAAATTATCTTAAGGCGTACGAACAGCAACAGCAAGAGTATATGGCTCAGCAACAGGAAGCTCAAAGACAGGAACAAGAGCAGCAAGCTGCACAGTTTATGAACGATCTTACTTCTAGTATTAATAGTCTTACAAATATTAGAGGTATCAATATTCCAAAGGAGGATAGAAAAGCGTTGTTCGATTATATTACAAGAACTGATGCAGACGGTTTAACAGAGTATCAGAAGGCTTTTAATAATAACCTTGTTAACAATTTGATAGAATCAGCCTACTTCACAATGAAGGGTGATGCTCTACTGGGCGAAGCACAGCGCAATGGTCAGACATCTGCTGCGAGTAAACTTAGACAAATGCTCAAACACCAAACAAAAAATCATACATCATACAATGTTGGGCATGAAAAACAACCTCAGGCATGGGATCTCGCGTCAAAATACCTATGATGAGACAATTAATATATTATGAATAATTCAAGTTCTTTATTAAATAATCTTCAGCTCTACCGTGGTAAGCGTTTTGCTGACTTGGTAGACGAAAACATGATTGCTAACGCAATGCTTACAAAGCCTCATGAAGTAGCAGGCTTGTTGTCATTGGTTTTTGGTACAAAGGATGATGGTATTTCAACTACCATCGACTTGTTAACTGGTGGTCTTGGTTCAACCATGACTATCGAAAACAGAGAATACGAGTGGTCTGTAATGATTGATGCTGATCACGCTGTTAATATCCGCTATGCTAAGTGGAATGGTAAGGAGATTACTCCTAAGTCAATTACAGAAGGTTTGACTCCAGGTATTAACAATACTCCTATTTATCTTGGTCTTGAAGAGAAGTGGTTTGGTCCAGGTGCAATTCTTGCATTTGACAACGTAAACTTCCAGGTACGTGTAAACGGTACTCCATACCAGGATGGTAGCACATGGGTATATGAGTGCTATGTAGCAGAAGGCTTCCAGGGTTCTTATATTCCTTGCGAGTATTTGCTCCCAGGTCGTCAGGTAGACCGTATCGGTTCTGCATACGAGGAGTACAGTGATGAGGCAGATATCATCAACTATCAGACTCCATTTAAGATGCGTAATAGCTTGATGACTATGCGTCTTACTTACGATATCACTGGTGATGCTTACTCTACAGTATTGGCTATCGCTTTGACTGATCCTGAGACAGGTAAGAAGTCTTATTTGTGGTCTGACTATCAGTATTGGAAGGCTCTTCGTGAGTGGAAGAAGAGAGAGGAGAAGCAGTTGCTGTTCGCTCACTCTAACCGTAACGCAGATGGTACTTACAATTTGAAGGGTACTAATGGCCGTTTCGTTCCAATCTCTGCAGGTTTGTTCGAGCAGATTGCTCCAGCTAACGTACGTTATTATACAAAGCTGACTACAGAGTTGTTCGAGGATTACTTGTTCGATCTCTGCTACAACATTATCGGTACTAACGAGCGTAAGTTCGTTGCTTTGACTGGTGAGATGGGTATCCGTGAGTTCGACCGTATCTTGAAGGAGAAGGCAGCTAGCTTCAATATGATTGATACACACTTCATTACAGGTTCTGGTCAGGACTTGAAGTTGGGTGGTCAGTTCACAACTTACACTATGACTAATGGTATTGAGTTGACAGTTAAGCGTTGTGCTATGTTTGATAACATGGAAATGTTCCGTCAGCTTCACCCATTGACAGGTAAACCATTGATGTCTTACACATTCTTGTTCGTTGACCTTGGTCGTCGTGATGGTCAGGCTAACATCGTTAAGGTATGTCGTAAGGGTCGTGAGTTCGTACAGTGGTGTACTGGTGGTTCTGTATTGCCAAATGGTTATGCAAACAACATCAACACTATGCGTTCTAACAGCCGTGATGGTTACCAGGTACACTTCCTTGGTGAAGAGGGTATCATGCTGAGAAACCCATTGTCATGCGGTATCTTGTATTGTGATGCTGAAGACCAGGAGACTATTGCAGTCGAGAATAGAGCAGCAGAGATCGTGTAATTAATAAAATAATATACAATGTTCAACCCCGTGGTTTCAATAACATGCCGGATGGAATCTAACAACACTGCACCGGAGGCTAAGCCAATAA